>Ga0066388_100001287_pt1 | contig 13852 bp, 16 predicted proteins | sample PanSoiMetaGPlot6_FD_64539 | JGI IMG/M metagenome (GOLD analysis project Ga0066388, IMG submission 64539) | Tropical forest soil microbial communities from Panama analyzed to predict greenhouse gas emissions - Panama Soil - Plot 6 (Hybrid Assembly) | ecosystem: Environmental > Terrestrial >... | reverse complement strand
AGTAACGCAGTTAGTCCAACCGCACCTCGATCAGGTCGAAGAACGAATCATCAAACAAGCGACCGCCTTTGACCCGGCCATTGAAGGTTACGTCACCTACGCCATCGGCGGACGCGGGAAACGTCTGCGGCCGCTGGTTGCGCTCCTGGCCGGCGGCGCGACTGGCCAAATCAACACCGGACATGTCGATCTTGCCGTGATTGTTGAATTGATTCACGTGGCGACACTAGTGCACGACGACATCATGGACGAAGCCGAGCGGCGCCGCGCGCAACCGACCGTCAACGCGCGCTGGGGAAATTCGCTCAGCGTTTTATTGGGCGATTGCCTTTTCGCGCACGCGCTCACGTTGTCCACTAATTTTGAAAACGCGGATATTAGCCGGGCGATCGCGCGAACAGCCAGCGAGATTTGCTCGGGCGAAATGATCCAAACGCAACGCCGCTTCGATTTGAAACTGGAGGTCGAGGACTACTTGCGGATTGTGGAAATGAAAACCGGCTCGCTCTTTGCGGCCGCGGCCGAATTGGGAGCGACAATCAGCCAAGCAGACGCACGGTCGACTGAAATCTTGAAAAGCTTCGGCATGCGCGTCGGCACCGCCTATCAAATCTACGACGATTGCCTGGACATTACCGGGAATGAAGGAACGACTGGGAAAACGCTCGGAACCGACCTTCGCAAAGGCAAATTTACTTTACCCGTTCTTATTTTTTTGCGGGCCGCCTCCGAATTCGAGCGCGAACGCTCTTGCAGTCTTATCTTGGAAGGAAAATGCGATGAAGTCAGTCAGCTGTTGAAGAACGGCGCTGGTAACGGCGCCCTGAGCGAATCAATCACAACTGCAAATGACCACATTCGGAGCGCCCAGGCCGGAATGAAAGCGCTTCGTCCAAATGCGCACACCGAGGGGCTTCTCGGATTGGGCGACGCGCTGCGGGCAATGCTTGAGCAGTTGCGCACGTAGCGATGGCGCAGGTCAAAATTCGTGAGATGCCGCAGGAAGAGCGGCCGCGCGAAAAACTCGCCGCTCATGGCGCGTCTACTCTGACCGATCCGGAATTGATCGCAATTTTGCTGCGGACGGGCATGACTGGAAAGAATGCTGTCGAAGTCGGGCGCGACCTTTTAAAAGAATATGGCTCACTGCGCGGATTGAGCCGCTGCACGGTGGACGAACTGAAAAAAGTTCGGGGCGTCGGTTTCACAAAAGCGGTGCAACTGGCGGCAGCTTTTGACCTCGGAAATCGTCTGGCGCGGGAGATGTTGGCTAATCAAAAAATCGATTCACCCGAGCTCGTCAACAAGCTCGTCGGCGGCGAAATGCGGATGTTGCGCAAGGAGGCGATGCGCGTTGTGCTCCTTAATACGCGTTATCATCTGATTCGAACCGAGGATGTCTCGACTGGCACCGTTAATGAGAGCATCGCCCATCCGCGCGATGTTTTTCGTCCGGCGGTCATTGCGTCGGCATATGCCGTGATCGTCGTGCACAATCATCCCTCCGGCGATCCATTGCCAAGCCAAGCTGATCACAGCCTGACGCGACGCCTGGCCGAAGCAGCCGAGCTGATGCAAATCAAATTGCTTGATCATCTCATTATCGGCGCGCAATCAAAGAGCGGCCCGGGCTATTTCAGTTTCAAAGAAGCAGGCGTGCTGTGAAAATTCATTCGACGGCGATTGTCGATCCAACGGCAAAGGTCGCGGCTGACGTCGCGATCGGGCCGTATGCGGTTGTCGGGGCTCGCGTCGTGATCGGCGAAAGATCGACAATCGAGTCGCACGCGGTAATTAATCCTGACGTTACAATCGGCGTGGGCAACTTCATCGGGCACGGCGGAATTATCGGCACTGCGCCACAAGACCTCTCGTTCTCTCCGGGACGCAAAACGTATGTCGCAATTGGAAACGAAAATGTGATTCGCGAGCACTGCACAATTCATCGCGGCAGCGCCGGGGGCAGCGTGACCAAAATGGGCGACAAGAATTTTCTCATGGCCGGCGCACACGTCGGCCACAACTGTGAAATTGGAAACAACGTCATTATCGCGAACAATTGTTTACTCGGAGGCCACGTTTCTGTCGGCGACGGCGCGTTTCTCGGCGGCGCCTGCGTGTTTCATCAACATATGTGCGTTGGGCGGCTCGCGATCACACAGGGCGCATCCGCGTTCAGCAAAGACATTCCGCCATTCGTAATCGCGGCGGAACGGAATTACGTCTTCGGCTTGAACGTGGTCGGATTACGCCGTGCTGGATTCAGTGCCAAAGACCGCGATGAAATCAAAACGGCCTTCAAACTTGTTTACATCAGCGACCTGAACATTGCGCAAGCCCTCGAGAAAGCATCGGCAACGAAGTTCGGCCCGGCTGCGCGCGAATTTATCGATTTCGTTGCGAATGCGAAAAAGCGGGGGATCTGTCCGCTCAAGCGCGGGGCTGACACGGACCTTGCGATCTAACCGTTTCGTTGTTCGTCCAAGTCTCGCGTTAACAAAGTTTGACGGCCGACGAACCTGACGACAAAGCCCTCTTTTCTCGCGTCCGGGACAATATAAGTGTGTTTCCAAGGATGGATGTGATCAGTATCGTCTATTAAAATTAACGACCGGCGGTTGAGCTTGTCCCGGGCAGCGGCAAAGGCATTTCGGTAGGCTTCAGCTCTCCCGGTGCCGGGCAGCGCGCCCTCGGGATCAGGAGTCCAGAAATCGAGATAGAGCAATTCGATCGTGGAGGAAAAATCAGCGAGATATCGAACGCCTTCGGCAACGATCGCCTCCACGTTGGGATATTGGCTTGTCGCCTCTTTGACTTCGCGGATTCGCATCTCATCCAAGTCAACCGCAATGATTCGCTTTGCCCGCGTCCTTTTCGCCCAAATCAAAACGCTATCGCCAGCGAGCCGGCCATGGATTCCCGAACCAACTTCGATAATGGTCTGGCCGCTAATTTGATTGAACAGCCGTGCTGTCTCCCTAAGAGACGGTGTCGGCTCTGCTCTGGGCTGCCAGAATCCATTGCCCCCAACCGGTATCAACATAAAGAATCGTAACTTGCCTAACGAGAAACGATGGGTCTGCCAACGGTTTTTGCAAAGCAACCGGACAGGTTTATGTCAGCCCGAGCAGCGCGAGCATGCGGCCGGTCTTCCCTTTCTCGGCGCGATAGGAATAGTAACGATCGATATCGCAGGCGGTACAGACGCCTGGGTCGTGGATTTTCTTCACGCCGGCCGCGCGACACTGTTCGATTATCTTCGCGGCGAAATCGATTTCGTAATGCGGCGGCCGAATGCACGGGCTCAATTGCACGATTAATTCCGCCGGGTCCGAGCCGAAATGGTCGCGCATTTGCTGAATCGCTTTCCATGCAATCGCGAGCTCGGTTCCTTTTTTCCCGGAATGAATGAGACCGATCGCCGGCGTTTTTGGATCGACAATGTAAATGGCGCAGCAATCAGCCACGTGGATCCCGAGCGCGACCTGCTTCTGATTGGTGATCAAACCATCGTGGCCGGCGAATTGCTGATCGCGATCGACCGGTCTGTCTATGACCGCGATCCTGTCGGCGTGAATTTGTTGAACGGTGAGCAGCGGCCAATTTCCGATTCCAATCTCACGGCGAAAGTCGCGATGAACCACATCCAATCGCCTGAGCGCTTCCGCTTTATCCGCCGAAACGTCGATTCCCGGAATGCGCGGGATGAGCGCGTGACGAATATTCGCAATCGCGTTCAGTGCCGGAAAGAATTCGCTTCGAGACCGCTCCGAATTTGCCGAGCGCCATGTCTCCTGCACAGGATTCGGGCCGTTACTTGGCAGTGGAACTCTGAGTAGTTGTAGTCGTAGTAGTGGTCGACTCCCAACCAGTTGGACGCTTCGGACGACCGCGAGCATCGACATCGCTCCCCGTGTAATAGGTGTGGGTCTTGGTAGCCCGCGGGGCAATGCCGTTGAACTGTTCGCTGTACGTGCTTTGCGCCCCGGTAGCGCGATCAAAGTCAGCCAACGAAGAAATGTAGCCAAACAGGGCCTGCAAATAGGTGGATTGAGCTGTGGTCTGCTGCACTTGAGCATTCAATACGTCGAGCTGCGTCCCGGCGCCCGCATCCAGCCGCGCCTTTGCCAGACGCAAAGCTTCCGCAGATGTTTCCAGATTTTTCTCCGTCGCTACAACGGTCTCGCGGTTCTGCAGCAAATTCGAAGCCGCCTGCTGGATCTCGAGCTCAACCTGCCGCACATCGTCATCATAAGTGATCTCTTGCTGAGACAATATCGCACGTTGTTGTTGGATCTTTCCCCAAGCCATGCCGCTATCAAAGACCGGCCAGGCGCCGGTCACTGTCGTCAACCAGCCCTTTGAAACATCGCCAAAACTCGAACTAATCGGTGAGCTCACCCACTCGCCGCCGCCGTTGGCATTGACGTTCGGCAACCAGCTGCCAATCGCAACGTGGACTTGCTCGATCTGGTTCAAAACGTTTGCGCGCTGCTCCTTCAAGAACGGGCGGTTACGTTTGCCTTCCTCGATTGCCGCCACCAGGTCTATCTTCCGTGGAATGTAACTCAAATCCCCGCTCACACGCAGCGGTAAGCGGACACGCGGCCCCTGAACATAATCCAGACCGAGCGTCTTGGCCAGTTGCAGCACCGAGATGCGATAATTGTTCCGCGCGGCAATCAATTGCGGAATCTGATTGTAAAGCTGGACCTGCGCCTGGAGCACGTTGAACCGCGGGACGGTGCCTGCTTCGAAACGGTTTTGCTGATCTTTCAACTGACTCTCCAACAGACTAACCGAATCCTCCTGAACCACGATCAGCTCGCGATTGACGATAACCTGATAGAACTGCGTCTTCACGAGCGCGATTGTTGAATCAACGATGTTACGTAGGGAGAAGTAGGCGGAATCGCGCTGGAAGAAGGTGCCCCGAATCGAGCGGAACGTGCTGTAATTAAAAACCAGCTGCGTCCCCGTAATACGCACGTTGTAGAATATGTCAGACCGCAGCGCTCTCTCTCTCCCTCCCCCACCCCCGCCAACAATCCCGCCACCGCTTGAGCCAAGATTCGGATCGGTCCACTGCCAGTTAAAGCCGGGACCAATCTGCGGTAATGCCTCTGCCGCAATCTGAATGATCACCCCTTTGGTCACCCGGATTTGCTCGAGCGCTTGAAGGACAGCCGGATTTTTAGCGAGTGCGGTAATCACCGCTTGGTCGATCCGGAAAACGGGTGCACCTTCCTCCGACACCCCGAGATCGCTCTCACCGAGGGCAGCGGCTCGGACCGCGATCGGCGTAGCCGAAGGCGACGGCGAGACGGTGGGCGACGCGCCCAAGCTCGTTTCGGTCGGCGTTAGCGTCGGCATTGGCGTTTGGCTTGGAGTCGGGCTTTGCCCGAAGGCGAGCAACGCCACGAGAAAAACGGTCAGGGCGAATCCAGCGGCAAGAAGGTTTTTTCGCATGACAGGTTAAGGCGTCGAAAAATCTGATGCGCGAAGGTTAACGCGCAGATCTAACTAATCCAGATTATCTTTTACCACCGCCGGTGAACGAACGACCATCTTTCGATTGGCAGTAATCATAAATTTTGCTGTAGATCTGCAACCACGCTTTTTGTTCATCCGGCGAAAGGTATTCCATGATTTTCATCAGGTTGCCGACCATTTCCTGACGAATTCGTCTTACCAGGGCCGAACCCTTCGGCGTAATGCAAACCATGACTTTGCGGCGGTCGTCGCGCGCGATAGATCGCACCACCATGCCCAGGTTCTCCAATCGTGCCACTAAACCACTGGCGGCTGCCGTGGTGTGGCCCATTTTTTGTGCAATCGCGGTCATGGTCAGCACTTCTTTTTGATCGAGATACGCGAGCAGAAAAAATTGCGGGAAAGAAACGTTACCGGGCGCAAGCTCCTTGCACAGATGCAGCACGAAACAGCGCTGCATTTCGAGCACGATGTTGGACAGTCGCTCGGCGTCGGCACGGAAGTCGTTGGGAGGAGCCTGTGCAAACGCCGTTTCCGTATTCAAAGCCACGTAAACTAAAATGCGCGCGTAACGTGTCAAACCCGTCCGCAGCAAATTATTGGTCCCAAACTTGAACATCGACCGTTTCGCCGGCCTTCAATGACTCGCCGGTCTCAACTCGCAACAACGCATTCGATTGACTCAAGCCGAATAACGCATGCGATTCCTGCCGTCCAACCGGCGCAAAATTTCCATTCTCAAATTCTCCGCGAACGTAATGCGCGCGCTCGCTTTCGTTGGTGAGATCGACGATTAACTTCGCCGGCATTTTCGGAAGATCGAGATCGGTCGCGCCCATCATTTTCAAAATCGCCGGGCGAACAAATTGCAAAAACGTGACGAACGCTGACACCGGATTCCCCGGCAAACCGAAGACGAAACACCCGCCTAACTGCCCGAACAAGAACGGTTTGCCAGGTTTAATCGCGACCCGCCAGATGTCGATCTTCGCGCCAAGATCGCGCAGCGTTTTTTGAACCAAATCATGTTCGCCTACCGAAACACCGCCGCTCACGATTAGGATCTCTTTCTTCGCAGTGCTTTGAATCGCTTTCCGTAACGAGTCAGCATTATCGCGGCAGTTTTCGGCCGAAGCGACAACCGCGCCGCAGCGTTTCAGCAACGATTGCAACAAAACCGTATTGCTGTCGTAAATTTGTCCCGGCTGAAGGTTTTCGCCGGGCTTCGCCAATTCGTCGCCAGTCGAAATGATCGCGGCGCGAACTTCGCCGTCGACCAAAACTTCAGCAAAACCTTGTGAGGCAAGCAGCGGCAATTTTGTCGCTCTCATTGGCTCACCTTTCCCAAAGATCTTTTGTCCTTCGCCAAGATCGCACCCGCGCTTTCGCACAAACTCATCAACTTCGACATCTACGTTGACAGTGATTTCATCACCGTCGCGCGTGACATCTTCCTGCATTACCACTGCGTCCGCACCGGCCGGCATCGGCGCGCCGGTAAAAATTCGGACCGCCTCGCCATTCGAAACACGAAGTTTTTGATCAACGCCCGCCGGTTGTTCACCAGTGACGCGCAATCGTTTGCCGGGTTTGCAATCGCTCGCGAGCACGGCGTAACCGTCCATGGCCGAATTGTCGAAGTTCGGCAGGGGCAATCGCGCGAAATAATCTTCGGCCGCAAAATGATCGAGCGCTTGCAAGATCGACACTTTCCGCGGCGGCAACGGCCGGACCGCCTCCAAAATCTTCGCGCGCGCTCCCTTTTCCGAAATCATTCGCTCAAACTGTAGCGGCGCTCTACGAGCGTCGCATTTCTTTTTGCGGTTTGGCGACGCTCACAGACCGTCGCTACCGAGTGGGCGATTGGCAATCGCCAATTCTCCGCCATATTCTCACGCACAGCAGAGATTTTGGTGAGGTGGCTGAGTGGTTGAAAGCAGAGCTTTGCTAAAGCTCCGTACCCCAAAAGGGTACCGAGGGTTCGAATCCCTCCCTCACCGCCACGTCACTGGTCTTGCAAATTTGCCGATTGGCTGGCGCCGCGCGCTTCGCTCAGCGGAGATTCGAACGCCGTTCGACCGGTGGGGCGCGGAGCAGAAGGGTTAAGAGCGAAGCTCTAAAGCTGAAGCCAACGCGAAGCGTTGGATAATCCGTCCCTCACCGTCACTGCAACGCGGTTGGAACGTTCTCTGAGTGACAATCCGCGGAGGCAGCCCGCCCTGCCGATTCCCAACTTCGGACAAAACGAATCTAGCGGCTTATGACTTCTTTGCCGGCGCCTTCGCTGCTCCCTTGTCGGCTTTCACCTCTACATCGGTCGCGCTCATCGTGTAGGTGATCGTCACTTTTGCGCCAGCTTTTAGCTCGCCAGTAACTTTGGTGTTCGAATCGCGAGCAATTTCCCAGCGATCTTTTCCTTTTTGGACAGCGATCATGCTGTCATTCACTTCCAGAACCGGCCCCGTCACTTGATAGGTTTTGCCGGCAGCCAGACCCAGACTACTAAGGGCAAGGCTTCCAGCGACGACTAAACTAATTAATGAAGATTTCATGCACTGATTAGAGCGAATCGGACTTGTTCATGCAAGCTTTTGCGCCAGTTGGGCCGCTGGCGATTCCTATTGCCAGACGCGATGCAACGGATCTACCCTCCTCCGAAAAAATAGGTCACCATGGACGAACTAGTTAATCTCGTTGTGAAGAAAACGGGTATCAGTCAGGACGACGCTAGAAAAGCGGTCGAAGTGATTGTGAGTGCGTTGAAAAGCAAATTACCGGGGCCGATTGCCAGCGACCTCGATTCCTTTATCAGCGGCGGCATGAACACGCTGGCGGGTGAAGCCGGTGAGATGCTGAAAGGCAAACTCGGGGGTCTCTTCGGCGGCGCCAAATAGTTGATCGCTATCGTCCTGACAGGTCGACGCTGAAGAACGGCGGGCGAGCAAGTGCCCACCGCAGGATTCTCACACCCTCGCGGGAAGCGTTTATCGCGATCGCGGACCAGCTAGGACTAACGTTATTCGTTCTTCGCTGCCCTGTCTCCTTCTTTGATCGCGTCGGCTTCACTTACGTATTTGCCCTTTTGGGTTTTTCCGTAAAAACGCGAACCTTCCTTGTGATAAACATGTGTTTCGGTATTCACCCAGACGAGGCCGTGCCCGCCGCCGGCCGCCGGCGTTGCGCCAGCTGCTTCAGACTTCGTTTTCGCTGACGTAGTTGTGGTTGCAGCTGCCGCAGGCGCGGGAGTTGGCGAACTTTTCGGTTTGAAAAAGTCGGACAGTGTCTTCTTCTCCGGTGAAGCCGATGGGCTAACCGCCGGCGAGGCAGCCGCTTTCGTCTTTGTCTTGCGAGCCTGCTTCTCGGCTGGCGAAAGTGATGCCTTAGCTGCGGCTACCGACGGCGACGCAGTAGCCAAGCTCGTCTTTTTCCGAGCGCCCTTCGATGCTGGCTCAAGTGGCGGTTGGGTGGTCGCGGCCGGAGAAGCACTGGCTGCGGGAGAAGCTTCAGTCGCCGCCGCCGCTTTCTTGCGCGACTTTTTTGCCGGCGAAGGCGGCGCTTCCGCCGTAGCAGCTGAGGCACTGGCTGCTGGAGAAGCTTCGGTCGCTGCTGCGGCTTTCTTCTTCGAATGTTTGGCCGGAGAGGCCGAGGCTGTCGGGGTTGGCGACTGGGCGTTGACCAGGCAGGCGCCGGTAAGGCCCATCACCACTAAAAAGATGAAAGATTTTGTGCGCATGAGCAAAACCCTAACGGAAAGGCAATGAAGTAGGAAGCCTAAAGAATCAGACCGTTGCCCGGACGAATACGCGGATTAAGCGGAAGAGGAAGGCTCGTTTCGGGCCTACTGCCGATAGGGAATCGCCGGATTGGTGCCTGTGTTTAACATATCTTGATGCGCGTTCCAAAGATTGCGGTCGGCTTCGTCCATCTGCGCATCTTCCTGCTGCTGCCGGATCGCGACGAGACGTTTCTGCTCCTGGTTTCCCATCCCAGTGGTTTGAGGCGTCTCACAACTAATGAACAGCGCGACAGAAGTGAGCAAGCCAATGAGTTGAAGCTGTTTCATATTTGATTGACTATACCTCGTCACTCTTCTTCCTGCGCACGAACAGATTCGCAACTGCCTGATTAAATGAAAGCCGAAGAATTGAAATCGTTGCAAGCGCCGCTTAAAAGACGTTATCGGGACGAACCGAAGACGGCTTCGATCACCCTTCGTGCCAAAGGCAAAATCGGCGAAGGGGTTACCTGCAATGTTCAAACTGGAAAAGCGCTCGTCGAAGCAGGGCTGCATCCTGCGACCGGCGGCAATGGATTGAGCGCCTGCTCGGGCGACATGTTGCTCGAATCATTGGTCGCTTGTGCGGGGGTAACGCTGCGTGCGGTCGCGACTGCGCTCGAGATTCCATTGCGAGACGCAACCATTCGCGCCGAAGGCGATCTCGATTTTCGCGGCACGCTCGCCGTGTCCAAAGAAGTTCCGGTCGGCTTTCAACAAATTCGATTGCGTTTTGATCTCGATACCGACGCGACCGAAGAACAACTCGCTACACTTCTTCGCCTAACCGAACGCTGTTGCGTCGTTTACCAAACGCTCGTGCGCGCTCCAAAGATCGACATCTCGCACAACGTCTCGAAGTAGATTTCCGCCGCCTCACTGCTAACCTAGCAGACGTATGCCGTCTTACATGGATATCCACGAAATTCCGGGGGGAGTTTCCGCCGAGGACGTGGCCAAAGCCCATGCCGAGGACGTGAAACTTCAGGACAAATACGGCGTCAGTTATCATAAATATTGGGTCAACGAGAAAGCCGGCAAAATTTTTTGCCTTTGTCACGCGCCTAACGCTGAAGCCGCGAGGCAAGTGCATCGCGAAGCCCACGGTCTTGTCGCCGAGAAAGTCATCCAAGTCGAGCCGGAGATGGCTGATTTGTTCATGGGGGCTGGCGAAGTTAACGGTGCCGGCGCGGTGGTTTTCCCAGGCGGATCTTCGGATGATCGTGATCCCGGCATCCGCACAATTTTGTTCACTGACATTGTTGGATCGACATCGCTGACACGAAAACTTGGCGACGAGGCAGCCATGGAGTTGCTTGCCGTCCACGACCAGATCGTGCGCGACGCACTCGTCGATCTCGGTGGTCGCGAAGTGAAACATCTTGGAGACGGCATCATGGCGTCGTTCGTTTCCGCGGCCGGCGCCGTGAAATGCGCAACCCGCGTTCAGCGGGAAGTAGCGAAGCACGGCCGGGAAAAACAGGACCGATCGTTCAAAGTTCGGGCTGGCGTCGCCGCCGGCGAACCGGTCGAGCATCACAACGATCTATTTGGCTGCACTGTCCAGCTCGCGGCCCGTCTTTGTTCGCATGCCCAGCCGGAACAAATTCTGGTTTCGAATGTAGTCGCCGAACTATGCGAAGGAAAAATGCTTCCGTTCCAGGAACTCGAGGAACTGAATCTTAAAGGTTTCGATCAACCGGTTCGCGCACACGCCGTAAATTGGGCGAACGAAGCCGCGCCAGCTTAGGCAATCGCGGATTGGCTAACACGGGCAAAATGAAACCGATGCGCCGCTGACCGGCGTCATTTCGGCTTCGCGGCGCCACCCATAATGATTTCAGTGGCAACGTTTTCCCCTGCCACTTTAGTATAAAACACGGTTGCGCTCCCGCCCCTTCTCAGCTCGCCGGTTACTTTGGTTTTCGCGTCGCGTTTGATTTGAATGTCCTGAGCGGACGTGCGCACTAATACCATGTCGGAGCTCATTCGCTGAATGGTTCCGTCGGCGCGAAATTTCTGGTCGGCAGATAGTGCGACGGCCACCATCACAAGACTGATCACTGCGGCAAGACCCAATGCTCGTTTCATGTTTCTCATTCCACAATTAGAAGGCAGGACGCTCTTCAATACAAGCGCAATGCAATCTCTCACGCGTTGCCGGTCGACTCGGCCGCATTTAGGTTAGGCGAAGCGTGCATGAACAATTATTCCAGATTCTGAATTTCATTGACGGCAAGTTCGTCGAGCCGACCAGCGGCAAATATTTGGACAACACTGAGCCCGCAACCGGCAAGCCTTATTCGCAAGTCATCGATAGCAGCAAAGAAGATGTCGATCTTGCGGTGGGGGCGGCGGAGAAAGCTTTTCCTGATTGGTCAAAAGAAACAGCTACGGAGCGATCGAAGATTCTTTTGCGCATCGCCGATCTGATTGAGCGCGATTTAGAGAAATTTGCGCGCGCCGAATCCATCGATACCGGAAAACCGATCACGCTCGCGCGCACGCTCGATATTCCGCGCGCGGTCGCGAACTTTCGTTTTTTCGCGACCGCGATCCTTCACACTGAAAACGAAGCCCACGTCACCGATGGCGTGGCGTTCAACTACACGTTGCGTCAACCGCGCGGGATCGCCGGATTAATTTCGCCGTGGAATTTGCCGCTCTATCTCTTGAGCTGGAAAATCGCGCCCGCGATCGCGGTGGGTAACACCGCCATCGCCAAACCGAGCGAGCTGACGCCGATGACGGCGTATTTGCTTTGCGAAATTGCGCGGGAAGCTGGTTTGCCGAATGGCGTGCTCAACGTCGTGCACGGCACCGGACCGAACGTCGGTGCCACGATCACTGCGCATCCAAAGATCAACACGATCTCGTTCACTGGCGGAACGGTGACCGGAAAAAAAGTCGCGGAAGCGTGCGCACCGTTGTTCAAGAAAGTTTCGCTCGAACTCGGCGGCAAAAATCCAAACATCGTTTTCGCCGATGCCGATCTCGACGCCGCCATCGCCGGCAGCGTACGCTCGTCATTCGCGAACCAGGGCCAGATTTGCCTTTGCGGTTCGCGAATTTTTGTCGAGCGACAGGCTTACAAAGAATTTGTCGGTCGATTTAACGGCGTCGCCTCGCAGCTAAAAATTGGTGATCCGCTCGATGAAAAAACTGAGCAAGGCGCGATCGTGAACAAGGCACAGCTCGATAAAATTAAATTCTATGTCGATCTTGCTCAGAAAGAGGGCGGCAGGATCGCACTCGGTGGTAAAGCACCAGAAGCGCCTAACAATCGCACATGCAAAGGCTATTTTTTCTCGCCAACAGTGATTGTCGATCTTCCGGTAGCCTGCCGGACGAACCGTGAAGAAATCTTTGGCCCGGTTGTGACCATTACACCATTCGACAGTGAAGAAGAAGTGATCGGTTACGCCAACGACACCGACTACGGCCTGGCCTCGAGCGTCTGGACCCAAAACCTCAACCGCGCGCACCGCGTCGCGGAACAAATTCATACCGGCACCGTCTGGGTAAATTGCTGGCTCGTGCGCGATCTGCGCGTCCCGTTCGGCGGCATGAAAGCCAGCGGCGTCGGTCGCGAAGGCGGCGAAGAAGCCTTACGCTTCTTCACAGAACCGAAGAACGTCTGCATCGCGAAATAGTTGATCGTTGATCGAGAACTGTGGATGGTCGGTCATGTGCCGAAACATCAAAACCCTGCATAATTTTGCGCCGCAGGCGACGAGCGACGAAATTCGCGCGTCGTCTCTGCAATTCGTCCGAAAACTTTGCGGCTTCACCAAGCCTTCAAAGACTAACGAAGATGCATTTAATCACGCCGTGGACGAAGTTACTCACGTCGCCCATCATCTACTCGATTCTTTGGTCACCAATGCACCGCCGCGGAATCGAGAGACGGAAGCGTTGAAAGCCCGAACGCGGTCGGCGAAACGTTTTGGGGCTGTCGCGCTGGCGACTTCATCTCGTTCTTAAAATCCGTTTTCATCCGCGCAATCCGCGGTTAGAGGTTTAAATCATGAGCGGAATACGAGTATTGGCGGGCACACGGAAAGGCGCTTTCGTCCTGACTTCGGATGCGAAGCGCAAAGATTGGAGAGTGGACGGGCCGCATTTTGCCGGCTGGGAAATTTATCACATGAAAGGGTCGCCGGTTGATCCGGACCGAATTTACGCGTCGCAGACGAGCGCATGGTTCGGGCAGATCATTCAGCGTAGCAGCGACGGCGGCAAAACGTGGGAAACACCTGGCAGCAGTCCCGAGGATCTGAAAGGTCCGGACGGCATGCCTAAAGGCGAGAGCAATATGTTCGTTTACGACGGAATTCCAGGTACGCACATGTGGTACGACGGCACGCAGCATCCGTGGGAATTCAAACGCGTCTGGCACCTCGAACCCGCGCTCGATAACGCCGATCATGTTTATGCCGGCGTGGAAGACGCCGCGTTGTTTGAATCGAAGGATGGCGGCAAATCGTGGAGTGAATTGTCGGGGCTGCGCAAACACGATACCGGCCCAAAATGGCAACCGGGCGCAGGCGGAATGTGTTTACACTCCATCATTATCGATCCGAA
>Ga0066388_100001286_pt1 | contig 13854 bp, 19 predicted proteins | sample PanSoiMetaGPlot6_FD_64539 | JGI IMG/M metagenome (GOLD analysis project Ga0066388, IMG submission 64539) | Tropical forest soil microbial communities from Panama analyzed to predict greenhouse gas emissions - Panama Soil - Plot 6 (Hybrid Assembly) | ecosystem: Environmental > Terrestrial >... | reverse complement strand
CGGGAGTTGCGGCGGCGGCCGGACGGATGGGGCTGGCGGAAGCGAGCGGAGGCGGTTCAGCTGGTCAGTGTGGCGATCTTCGCCAGGTTGTGGGCCAGGACCCCGTATCCGGTCCAGGTCCGGGCGCCTTCGGTGCCGTCCACGCGGGTCCGGTCCCACCCGTACCCGCGTTTGAGGGCGCTGACCCGGCCTTCGCTGCCGGTCCGCCACTTGACGGTACGGCGGAACGCTGGCTCGCGCTCGGCGGCCTGGCGGGCCTTGCCGGGTTTGCCCTTGCGGGGGATGACCACGTGGCGGACGCCGAGGCCCTTCAGGTGGTCTTCGATCGCCTGCTCGCCGTAGCTGCGGTCGGCGGTGACAGTCCGCGGCTTGCGGCCGGTTCGCTGGATGACCCGGTGGACAGCCGGGGCGAGCTGCGGGCCGTCGGCCGGGTTGCCCCGCTCGAGGTTGTGGTCGACGATGATCCCGTCGTCGTTCCCGGCGATCTGAGCCTTGTACCCGAACTCGACGGGTTTGCCGAGCCGGCCTTTGGCGATCGGCCTGGCATCACCGTCGTGCAGGCTGACCCGCCGGGACGCTCCGTCCGGCATGGTCCCGGCAATGCGCTGCCGGGCCTGGGCGGCGATCTGGCGGGCCGCGTCCACAAGCTTGGCCAGGTCGTTGACCGCGCGGCGCAGCCGGCCCCGCCGCCATCCGGCCGCCGGATCGGACCACCCGGCCGCGGCCAGGGCCGCCGCCTTGGTCTCGGCGCGGCGCAGCGCCCGCCGGGCAGCTTCGACGCGATCGCATGTGCCCGCCGGCCGGCCGCGCGGCTGCGGTCGCGCACCTTCGCCCGGGTCGCCCCGCCTGCGGCCTGGATCCGCCGCCCGGTCGCCGCCATCCTCCGCACCGCCTTGGCCAGCAGCCCCGAGTCGGTCGGGTAGGCGAACGTCCGCCGGGAAGGGCAGCACCGACGGAGGGACCGACCTGGCCGGCGGTCCGATGGGATTCGTCATTCCGATACGGAACATGGGCGACGCGCCTGCGGGGATCGACGGGGTAAAGCTGATCAGCGGAACCGACCATGCCGCTCCGCACGTGCTCGGCCTGAGGGTTCTAACCTCGCAGCAGTGCGGAGGAGCGTGGCCGACACACCGGACCGCGCGAGGCTGGGCAATGCCTGGCGTCTGCGGCACGGACTATGGCCCCCTGATCGGCCGCGCCGTCAGCCATGACCCCGGCGGTCTTCCGGCAGCTGCCGAGGTGGCGGCACCGCATCCGGGCAAATGCTGGGTCGTTACCAAAACCGTCGTGCACTATCACGTCGGGATCCGGCATTACAGCGCGACCGATCCTTATCGGATAGCCGTGTGTTCCAAGGCCGCCTTGGTCAATGCCGCCATGGACGCGATGGACGCCGCAAGCGGCTGACCACAGGGACGGGCAGCACGTGGGCGTCGAGACAGAGTGTCGGGCAGCCTCAGAGCGTTGGCCCACCATGAACCTTGGCCGCGTTGCGTCTCCGCGAAGCATGGTGCCAGAATTCTCCGGCGTGTCGACGACGGCGGATGGAGTCAGATGAGCCCATTGTCGCTGCTGTTTCGGTCGGCTTCCCTGGCCGTCGTCCCGCTACTGCTGACCGGTGCGTGCGCGACTCACGGGGCCAGCCGCTCGGGTACCAGCGCTGGCGTCTCAGCAGGTCGGGCCACCTGTACCACTCCTTCTGCGCCCCTCCGGATTGCTGGTGCCTTGAGTGCCGTGGCCGCCGCCCCGGCAGGTCGGGCCTGGGCGGTCGGGCACTATGACCGCAAGTACGGCGGAGTCCTGGTCGCCAGGTGGGATGGCCGGGCATGGCAGCGAGTCCCCGCGCCCAGCCGCTCCTTCGGCGGCGCGTCGGCCAACCTCTTTGGCGTGACTGCCCCGTCGGCGGACAGTGCTTGGGCCGCCGGCTATGACCGGGGATACCACCTGCTGATCTTGCGCTGGAACGGCGCGACATGGCGGTACGTACCGAGCCCAGCACCGAAAACCGGCCTGCTCGCCGACGTCGACGCTTCGTCACCGGCAAACGCGTGGGCCGTCGGCTACACCGGGTTCACGCAGCGGCCACTGATCTTGCACTGGAACGGCAGAACCTGGGTACGCCAGCACGTCCCGAACCTGCATATGCAGGGCGCACTGGCCGGCGTCGCTGCCGTCTCGCGACGTGACGCCTGGGCCGTCGGCACCGTGAGCCACAAGTTTGGGCAATACCGGCCTGTGATCTTGCACTGGAACGGCGAGTCCTGGCAGCGCGTCGCGAGCCCCAATCAAGGCGAGTCGAGCGTTCTAAACAGCGTCACCGCCACCTCCACGCGCAACGCATGGGCGGTCGGCACGGCCAGTGTCGGTACCAGCCACCGCCATCTGCTGATCGTGCGCTGGAATGGCACCACATGGCGGCAGGTCCCCCCGCCACCACTGCCGGGCTGGGGTGAACTGAATGCCGTGACGGCCTCATCTCCCACGGACGCCTGGGCAGCCGGTGACGCTGGCCGCAATCACGGCCCGATCACCCAAGACCACGCGCTGATCCTGCACTGGAACGGCCGCAAATGGATCAAGCTTCCAGGCTCGCCGGGAGATGTCCTAGGCATGGGAGCCAACCATGCGCGCGGCGCTTGGGCGGTAGGCGTCACCGCACTAAAGCAGCATTCCAGCAAGACCTCGGAACTCTTCTGCACACGAAGACGGTGAACATCTGATATCCAGCACTGGCGGCGGCTCACGCGTCGTGCCATTGGCGTGCCGCCAACATCGGTAAGTTGCCGGTCGTCCGCTCAACCACCGCGAAACGCGCGATGCCTGAACGAAGCAAGTCATAACTCCCTGTCGCTTGCCAGCGTGATGGGACCAGGGTGCTGCCACGAGGAAGGGACCACCTTGGGTCGTGACTGATCATGGTGGTTCTCCGTTCTTCTGGTCAACCGGCGTGGCCGGGCGCGGTGGCTTGCTGTTGGTGGTTGTCATTGGCGGAGCCGGCGGTGTTCGGCAACGCGGCATGCAAGTGAGCAGTACCGGCGGGGCTGCCCGCGGCTGTTGAGCGGGACGTGGAAGAGCCGGGTGCAGAGGAAGCGCTGGCAGTGCCGGATGATGCAGCCGGGGTGCTCGGGGCAGGGGCCGGGGGCGGGCGCGGGCGTGTGACGATATTCGCTGCCGTGACTCACTGCGGGTCTCCTTGCGGCCGGGCCAGGCGTGGTCGTTGCCGGCGCCGGTAGGACTCGCCCTCGATGACCAGCTCGTAGCAGGTGGAGGTGAGCCGGTCGACAGCGGACTGGGCCAGCAACGGGTCGGCCATCACCGCCAGCCACTCCTCGGCGGTGCGGTTCGAGGTCACCACCGTGGCGGCCGTGCGGTGCCGTTCGACGCAGATCTGGTAGAAGTCGGTGGTGTCGGTGGCGTCCAGCGGCTGGAGGGCGAAGTCGTCGATCAGCAGCAAGTCGATGGTGGTCAGGCGGCGGATCTCGGCGTCCAGGGTGTTGTCCAGCCGGGCGGCCCTGAGTTTCTTGAACAGTTTGGCGGCCGGGGCCATCATCACAGTCCGCCGCCGCCGGACGGCGATGTGGCCGAGCGCGCTGGCCAGGTGCGTCTTGCCGACCCCGGCCGGCCCGAGTATCAGGGCGCCGCGGGCCGCGTCGAGGAAACGGAGGCTGACCAGCTCGTTCCACAGCTGCCGGTCGTAGCCGACGGCGGCGGACTCGTCCCAGGTGTCCAGGCGCATGCTGGCGTCCAATCCGGCGGCAAACGTGTTCACCAAGATCGCGGTCCCGGGCATCTCGCCGCGTACATGGTGAGGGATTCCTCGTCGCCGGCGTGTACGCGGTGGGATTACGGGGCTTTTGTCAAGCTCGATCAGTTGACGGCGAACCAGGCCACCTTGAGGTCCTTGGACACGATCTTGTTCAGGTGGATGGTGAACGACCCGGGCGACCCGGTGACCAGCGTCACTCCCTGCACGAAGACTCCGGCCCGGTTGCCCTGAATGGTGGCCAGCACCAAGCTCGCGGCCGTCAGCGCGATGCCGGTGTTCTTGGCCGTGGATTTCCCGGCCGCCACGGTCACGACGCCGCTGCGGTCGAAGACGGCCGGCCCCTGCACCTGCAGGGCGACCTTTGGTCCCGAGGCCAGCACTCCCGCGCCGCCGAAGCCGCTGACGCCGACCACGCCGACGCCGGTGCCTTGGCTCTTCCCGACTACGGCGTTGCCGGCGCTGCCGCTGTCGGTCAGGCCCGCCACGCCGGTGCCGCTGGTGGTGAAGCCGGACACGCCGGTGCCGTCGGCGCTGGCGCCCAGCACGCCGGTGCCGCTGGCGCTATTGCCGAACACGCCCTTACCGGTCTCGCTGAGCCCGGACACGCCGGTGCCGAAGCTGGTGGTGCCGAGCACCCCCGTCCCGCCGGCGACATTCTCCCCCCACACCGCGGGTTCGGCCGCGGCGTCGGTGACCCCGTGTACCCCGACGCGCGTGCCGCTGGCCGAGGAGGGCGTGAAGCCGCTGCGTCCCTGGACACCCTCGCCGCGGCCACCCAGGCCGAACACGGCGGTGCCGCTATCCGAGAATCCGCGCACGCCGAAGCCGCTGACGCTGACGGCGCGCACGCCGTCTCCGCTGTCGCTGTTGCCTTGCACGCCGACGCCGGCTCCGGTGGCCTCACAGATCAGAGCAGGGCCGGCACCGGATGAACTCTTCAGCTGCGTGATGGCGGTCTCGGTGTTTATCTGGCCGAGGATGAGAGGATCTCCGTCGGCCGCGGCAGCGGCGGTAGGCCTGGTCAGGGCCTCGGCGGCGAGCACCGCCGTTAGCGCACCGCCCCCGCCGGCGAGCAGCTGCCGCCTGCTCCGCCGCGCCGCCCCGCCCCTGCGGGCGTGGTCCTTCTTGCCGACCTGGCCCGTTGTGCTGGCCTGATCCGTCGTGCTGGCCTGGTCCGTCATTTCAGCCTCCATTTTCGGTACCGCGCGGGCGGCCGGGCGCCGCCGGACCACCCTGGCGGCATGCCCCCCGCCCGCACCCACCCCTATCAAGGCGCGAGTCCTGGGCGCTGTCCAGTGATTGCAACCATTCCATAAGAATGGCCTGCCAATGCTTAAGTAAGTGCTCTGCTACCGGTTGGCCATTAACCTCTGGCCTATGAGAATCACGGTGGAACTGCGCACCGAGCAAGTCGCCGACAGCCACTGGCTCGCGGCGATGCCGGGACAGCTCGCGCTGCTGTCGGGCGGCGGCTGGTCAGTGCCAGTCAGCATCCGGGCGATCTCGGCCAGCTCCGGCGACAGTGACGACAAGGAAGCCCGCAGGCTGCTCGGTGGCGTCGTCGGGAACGGCCGGGCAGTCGTCACCAGGTTGCCAGAACTTGCCGCGATCGCGGCGCAGCAGGTACCCGAGCAAGCCGAGCCTGCCGAGGCAGGCCGCGCCGATCAGCACGATGACGGCGATGATGACCTCGGTCATCGCCGGTCGCTCCTCTCACGCTTGACTGCCCAGATGTTCCGATGCACTGTCCTGGCGCCAGGCCGGGCCGTGCGCCCTGTGCCCGAGCAGCGGCGGCAGGGACGGGTGCGCGCCTTGCCGGTCAGCCAGTGCTCGGTGAACTCGACCCGATCGCCCTTGCAGCGGCCACTCGTCAGTGCTGGCGTCCGCCACGCCAAGGTCGGTCCCCAGTGTGGTGTCGCCCTCCTCCCACCAGCGTGCCGTGGATAGCTTCGATTCCGGCCGCACCGCCCGCGACACGATCAGCGCATAGACGTCACCGGGCTGCAGGTCGATCGCGTCGACCCACTCGCCCCGGGACTCGACCCAGAACGGGTGCCGGTCGGTAGCGTCGATCGCCGACCCATCGGAGAGCCGGGCCGCGACCATGGTGTGCAGTCCGCCGTGGCGAATCAGGTCGAGAACCTTGCGTGGCCCGGTCTCGCCGGTCTCCGGGTCAGTGGCCATGACCTCGTCGCCAAGCTTGACGTCCTTGATCGGCTTCTTGTCCCGTCGGCCATGAGGACGATCGTGGTGCCGGTGAAAGAGATCAGACAGGTCCTGACTCCAGCGTTTGCGGCAGGAATGTCCTACATGGAGAACAATGCCGATCGCGCGCGGGTCCTGATCTCCTCCCATCTGTCTGAACTCTCAAGGGCGGCAACCTCCCAAACTGTCGCTTGCTCAGGGCTACTCATCTCTGCAAGCAAGGCGTCGACCTGCCGCAACTCTGCCAACGCTCCCTCGGGAATCCACCCTCTGACAACGAACTGTTGCACGAGCCTGTATCCGTCATCGAATTCGAGTGCAAGCTCATCAGCGAGCGCAGGTTTCCCTGGCATACCCAGCGAGTCAAGCCACGCCACCTGCTGTTTCGCAGAGAGCGCAAGGACCGCCAACGCTCTCAGAAGACGTACGAGTGATTGGACTGCGATATCAGTCACTGAGGGAACCTCACCGTTCCTAGCTCACCGCTTGAGACCTTCCAGTACGGCAAGCCTCCGAAGTGTCGAGGTGATCCCGGGCTCCACTGTATGAATCGGCCAGTGTAGTCCGTGCCCGCCGCGTTACGTTCTCGGAACGTCCATACCGATCCAGCACTGCGACCCCTGGTGAGGGTCCCGGTCTCCCAGCCTGGGGTCTGCCCGATGATGGACTCGACTTCGGCGGGGACCGGCCCTCCAAGAGCCACGGGTTGGCCAGGACGTCATCCACGGACTCCAAGTACCTACCGACAGGTCGAAGCGCGTTGCCGGCTTTTGCGGCTTGTAGGCCACGCAGACCTCCACCGCGCATCATGCCGCCTCGTGGGACCATGATGCCGCCGGCGAGCATACCGAGGATGGGTCCTAGCGGGTTGTGGAGGGCTGGGCCAAAGCAGCTGATCCCGTGCTGGGCGCACACATAATGCAGCACTATATTTCTCGCCGCTCGATCGAGTTCCACGACCAGCCACTGCCCAAATTCCGGCGCCGGGAAGCTGCTCAAACGCCAGCTACGCCAGCCGCACTGGCAAGGCCGCGAACAGCACGTGCACTGAACCAGCCCCAGCTCGCCGGCCGCGCACCCGGCCAGGCGAAACCATGACCGCACAGCGCCTGTGCGGCATTCGCCAGATCGGCCCGTACTGATACATGCCGCTCCAGTACCAGCGGTGCAGGCCCGCGCGGTGCGCCCATGAAAACACGCATTCTCTCCTACGTGATTACCGGCTTCACCAGCCGCGGCCACGTCTTCTCGGCGATAGCCGGGCCCGTCGCCCCGCCGATTGGGCCCTGCTCGACCGCGCCGTCGTAGCCGACCGGCGGGCCTGGATCTACCACGCGCAAGTCGCCGATGGCGGCTGTTTGCCGTCCAGCGCCGTGGCCACTTCGACCGCAGCGCGTTCCGGGCGATGGCAGAGGCCTTCTGCTCCCATTCCGCTCCCAAAATCGGACACCCGGCCCGTGGCGGCGGGGCCGGTAACTCCTGGCGCTCGGCGCTGCCGGGCGCGCCGCCTCCGGCCACGTCCCCGCGTAGGCGCCAGCAGCATGAGCATCGCTGCAATGTTGCCTGCGGGCACATCCGATCTGTGCCGCAATTGCAAGGTTCGCGTTGTGGTGCGCGCGAGGGTAGAACGGTCATGATGTGCTCCAGTCGGGAGAATCTGCAGGTGAGACATTCGGCCTGAGTGACTGGCGCAGTGCCGAGGGCCCGATGGACCGGCGGCGCGCAATCTCCCTTTCAAGGAGCCAATCGCCGAGTTATAGTATGGACAAGCTACCGGTTAGGGGATTGTCGTGGCCTTGCCTGGATTTAACGACAAGAACGAAGGCGGGTTGGTAACCTCCGAAACCTTTAACCTGACCCGCATCATCACCCTTCTCGCGGGACTTGTGGGTATCGGGGCGACAGTCAGTGGAGCGGCAGCATCGGGAACGTCTCGACTGGACTGGGCGGGGTTCAACCAAGGTCAACGAGTGGTCCTGCTTGTAGCGCTTCTCGGCGCAATCGCCCTTGTCAGCGCGGCGGACCTTCTCGCGCGCGCTTAAACCAGCGCCAGCAAGGGAGGCAGTAAAGTGACGACCCTGCCGGCGCCGAAGGACGCCCAGTTGCATAAGCAAGGCCCTGATATCGATGGTAAAGTCTTGGCTCTCCGGTCCGGCGACCCGCCGGACGTGTTCTTTTATGACCCCAAGCGTGGAACAGCAACGTGGGTGGCCCTAAATGAAATCACATTTCGTTAAGGTTGATGACTCCGCAGAAAACCCGCTGTAGGTACTGCACAGGCGGCTTGTCGTCAGGCCCCTGATATACCTCTACCTCGACCTGGCGTTCGGGCTCGCGCCAGGCCCTGCTGCGGAACGCCAAGCGCTGTCCTCGGGAATCACCAACCACGGCAGATCCGAGGGCCAGCTGGGCGGCTTTCTTGGCTGCCCCTCAGGCAGGACGGGAGCGAGCACGTCGAACACCTTCCTGGCCTGCTTGATCCCGTGGTCTGCAGCCCGCTCCGTGGCGTGCAGCAGCACGCCGGCCCCCGGCATTTCGTCAACCCGATAGAACGCCCCGCTCGCGCCAAGCGCATCCGCACCGCCCAGCCGCTCCGCCTCGCCGGCAGGACAAAAGGTGATCCAGGAGTATCTCTGCAAATCCCACCGCAACGCTGCTTCCCACCAGTTCAGTTTCGGTGATAGGGAGGCTGCCACTGCTGTTTCGCCTCGCCCGGCCTCCTCGCCGCCGAACGGGCCTATCACTTCAGCACTGGCGGCCCCACGCTCGGGCCGGGCCCAGCCGTTCTAAGGGTGCAACTGGGGTTGGGGTTGCGCCCTTAACCCGCCCTGTTCTGAGTGCCTTCGCGATCTCGGCGTTGACCAGGATCTCCCGGTGCGCCTCGGCTCCGCTTCCGAAATACTCGTCAGTCTTTGCCGCGGCGCCCTCCGGCTCGGCGGCAAGCGGCGGGAAGAATCCCCTCGCGACGGGCGCGTACTTCACCCTGCCGCACACCGGGCAGCGGCTCGCGTCCAGCCCGTCGGTGACGACAGGTACCGTCTGCTCAACAACGAGCTGCACGACTGTGGCCAGTTCCTGCCCCCGCGGCCCGAGCACCGGGCGCATGCCCACGCCGAACGGCCGGAATACCGACTGCCACAGCTCGGGAGTGGCGAAGATCTCGTCGAACACCCAGTTCATCTGCAGCAGCGAGCTCTTGCCCCAGGCAGGTTCCCCCTTCATCTGGAACGGCGCGACCTGCCGCATCCCGATGCCACATTCGGGACACCAGTCGCTGAGATCGTATGTCGCCTGCCGGTACCCGAAGCTGCCTTCATCAGGCTGCGGGTAGCCGTGATGCCAGGCGCGCAGCGTTAGCCACCTGGCGGCTGCGATCTCAGCGTGCGTAAAGACAGTCCAGGCGATTCCACGAGACCGGCGGCGTTCACCCCATGCTGCGACCGTCGGCCACCTGGGATCGGACTCATCGATCTCGAAGGTCGAGATCAACGGGTGTTCTTGTGGTCTTAGTCCCAGCCCGATCACGAACGCCCGGCTGTCGCCATCCCCCGCAGGAAAGCTAAAGCGATGAATGATCTTCATCTACGCTCCGGAGCCATGACTGCGATCGCGATGAGCGCCAGGGCGGCGGTCACTGCCGCGCTGCCCTGAAGGCGCCGCCTGCGGCCGCACCGCATCAGTTGCAGCCTAGCCGTCGGCCACGTGCGCTCACGAAATTCCACCGCGTCGAGCGCGGCCCGCGGCCGACGCGCAAGGTCCACAGCCGACATCGTCATCTCAACCCGCTCCGTGCTCCATCAATGACCACCGCTGGCTCGCGCAACCCCTTCGACGTCTGGCGGCGCCACATGGCATAGCCGAGGTATCCGCCGCGGTCGCCGTTGATCTGCGGACCCCGAGAAAATCGGCGCTGCACGCAACGGTAGAGCGCATTATGGGAAACTCGCTGCCCTCTGCTCGGCTGGCCGGTGAGGGCCTGATCGAGACCGGAAAGCTGCTCCACGGAATCTTCAAAGTCCTCCGTCCACGCTCATAATCCGTCCCACCCGACCATGAGCCGATCGGCGCTGTCGCGATCGTTCAAACGCCGAGACCAGCGGGCCAACTACAGCGCGCGCCGAGGGCCGATCAACCAGATGATCCACTACTGCCAGCAGGACTGCTTCGGCGGGCGCGAACTTGACGTGACTACGGCGGCCCCTCCCATCCGTGGTCACTCTGTCCGTCAATATCAGACTGCGACACCTGGCGCCGCCAGCCCAGGACCTGCACCAGGACGAAGCCGGCCATTAGGCTCACGCCGGGCACGTATAGCCATCGCGGTCCACCCCACGAGGCGAGGCCGGCAATATAGACCCCTGGTATCCCAAGCAGCCCGGATAGACCCGCAAGCCGCTCTCCTCTGCGTCTTTCCATAATCCAGACCACGACCGCGAATACCGCTGCAAGTATTGCGAAGACGATGAGGTACGACCTGCTTGGCACGTTGCGATGATGGCAGCCTGGCGCAGCGTCGTCCACACCGGTCCGACTCTGTAGCCGCACACAGTGGTGAATGATCAATGACGCTCGCCGAGCTCGCTTCGGAAGTTCGTGCCGTTGATTGGCGCAGCCTGACATCCACATACGGGTCGGGTGAGGTGGTCCGCGACATCCTCTTGGGCCTGGCGTCGCTTGATGAAGCGGAAGTGCGCCGGGCCTGGGAGCAGATCAACGAAACTGTCCTCCAGCACCAAGGCACTGTCTACCCGGCCACCGCGGCGGCAGCCCCGTTCCTGTGCCGGATCGCCCTGGACGAAGCGACCACATGGCGGGCGGCGCTGACTTTTGACCTCGCATTCCTTTCAACCGGGTACGACGAGCCATATGCGCCCGCCGGGACGGCACAGGCTGTTCGTGACGCGGTCCGTCCATACGTGAGCCAGCTGTTGGACCTGTGGGGGACCGATGACGAAGGTCTTGACATGGCACTGGTCGCGATGTCGGTCGCGTTCCCGGCGGAAGCCGCGGCCATCGTCCCAGGATTGAGTGACTGGTTCGGCCGATCGCAGCCGCCACTGCGGACGGGACTCGGCCTTGCCCTGTGCTTCCACACTTCAGCCGACGATGCCGCCAAACGAATTGTCGAAGATGAGCTCAAGCAGTCGATCAGTTGGGTTGTCCGCACCGGTAACCTGATCGCCTACCTTCCCAAGCAGGCCGGGTCGCCCCGGAAAACCGAAGAACCCTACATCGACAGCCCGGCACTCGAAGCGATCTCGGTTGCCAGGCGCCTCCAAGCAGGAGCCGAAGAACAGACCGCTGACTTCTCCCATGTCTTCAGCTTTCTGATGACTTTGCTGGAATCTGGCCTCGGTCGACTGATCAACTACCCTGCTGACGTGACCATCACCGGCAGCAGGCCATCCTCCGGCACAGATGGGTCGCCGGGCACACCCTGACACAGAAGGGCTCGCCAGTTCAGCCCCGCCAAGTAGAGTCATTGGTCGTGGTTCGATCCAATGATCTGACCTTCGTCGACGACGTTGTCACTCGCCTCCAGGCTGCCGGAATAATGGTTGTTCGGCGGCTGGGCCGAAGAACTGCTTGGGCTTGCGGCTCCGCGCAAGCATCGCGACCTTGATCTGCTCCATCTGGCCGCCGACTTCGGGCCGGTAGATGACTTCATGACGGCAGACGGCCAGGTCACTGAGATCGCCGGCAAGCGGTTCCCGCATAAGCGGGCATTCCTCAACGAAGGCATCATGGTCGAGCTGATACTCGTCCGGACCACGCGCTCGGGCGGGTTCTGCACCTTGTTCTGGGGCGACACTCTGCACCGATGGCCCGATGATGTGTTCACCGCCAGAGCTGGCGGGCGGCGTGTCGCCAGTGCTGCGTCTCTGCGCGGGTACCGGGCAAGTCACTCCCGGCTCGCTTGGTCCCTAGAACGCGCATCAAGATCGCCGTGCCATTAACGTGCCATTGCGGCCGGTGCACAAACGCGCATCGCGGTCACTCACGGATAGCCGTTTCCCCAGATCAAGCGACCTGATGCTGCGTGCCGCTCAGATTCCCAAGCTGACAGTGCGAACCTTGATGGTGGCGGCAGGAAAATGCCGGACTCTACCCGTTCGTCCATCCGAGGTCGTAGCCGTCGTTGTACCAGGGCTGGGCATGGCCAGCGTGGGTTAGCACGTCGCTGAGCCAGTAGGTCTGATCGGGATTCCACCCGCCGAGCATGGCGCGCTGTCCCGATTGGCAGCGGACAGCCAGCGGTAGAGAGGTAGCCGGCGACGGTCAGATGAACCCCATCCCAGTCCCGGGCAACCGCAGACCAGCGGGGCACGAGCCAGTCTCCGTCCCAGCCGGTCCAGGCCCAGGTATGCCGGTAAGTCGCCGTCACAGGCCGGGGTAAGCCGAGACGAGCGCCTGCCACGCGCCGCGACTGTCAACCTCGAAGATCCGAGCATCGCCTGCAAACGCGAGCGGCCACACCACAGCCTCGACGTCGCCGAAACCGTCTTCCTACCCGGCCAGCAGCAGCGCGCCCAGGCCGCCGACCCGCCGCGTGGTCGAGATCGCGCCAGGAAATGGAAACGTCCACCATTCGCCGTTCGGGTCCATGCCGGGCCGACGGCGCAGGTACCGCCTAAATCTCTTCTCGCTGTCGTCCGCCTCCGCATCGACGTTCCGCAGCATCTCAGCTGCCTGCCCCAGGACCGGGGCCGGCGCATCGCGCGCGGCCCACTGCACGTATGCCTGAGCGGACCGGTCAATGCCGGACCACCACCACCGGCACCCCTCAGCCCTGGCCAGCCGAGCAGCCCCCTCGCGCATCGCCGGTCTCAGCGCCGGGTCATCGAGCGGATCAGCGCCAGCCGGGTAGCCGCCCCAGTAATAGGCGCCCCCCGCAACCTCAGCGAGTTCCCTGATGCCGAACAGCTCATCGCCGGGATCAACAGCGACGACGGTCGGCTCCTCGATCTCCCCGACAGCCTTCTCGCCGGCGACAGGCCGCTGCCCGATGTCCTCAGCCGGATCAGCAACTAGCGGCACGCCCGATGAATGTGGGTAGATCCCTTCGACGTCAATCCCTGCCAGCCTCGCACACAACTCGCGGCCACGAATACCGGCAAGCGGGTCAGCCTCGCGGGCATCCTGGTCAGGCATCCGTTCATACTGGTCCATCCCGTTGGGCGCCGTCGAGCCGCAGGGCAGCTTTCACCTAGCCATGCCATACCAGCCGGCTACCGCCGCAGGATATATGCGGGACGGCACGCCATCGGGCGAACCTTCCGAGGATTCCACCCGAGGTCAGTGCCACCCAGACAGCGAAGGGAGCGATCGTCTGTAAAACCGCTCCCTTTGCAGCGTGCCCGATGCGTGCCCGATGCGTGCCCGATGGAGCGGCTCACCGCGGCAACTGACCGTCGCTCCCGGACAGGACGAAGTGCTGCGTACCTGCGGCCGGGCCGGTCGAGCCTGCTGTCGGGACGATCTCCTCAGCAGTAGCTCAAGGGTTGGGCCCGTTTGCCGGGAAGGTGCTGGCTTCAGAGCTCGACCGGCGTGGCTCTGGCACTACCGCAGCCCGGAAGCTACCCTCCGGCCATGAGTATCTCGCCGCTGTCGCCCGCCGACATCCGGGCTGCCGCCGAAGTCCACGCTGAGCTGGGTCCGGAGTATCGCGACGCGGTGGTGGAGTCGTTCCTTGCGAAGATCGACCAGGAAATAGGCGCGCGCATTGACGCGCGGCTGCTAACCACCCCCCAGACCCAAAGGCGCGGCGCTGATCCGGTTACGGCCGCAAGGCGACGCGGCTTGGCAACAGGCCTGGTGAGCGGCTTGGCGGTCGGCACAATTGCCACTGGCGTTCCGCTCACCCTGTTCGTCATCGACAC
>Ga0066388_100001285_pt1 | contig 13858 bp, 12 predicted proteins | sample PanSoiMetaGPlot6_FD_64539 | JGI IMG/M metagenome (GOLD analysis project Ga0066388, IMG submission 64539) | Tropical forest soil microbial communities from Panama analyzed to predict greenhouse gas emissions - Panama Soil - Plot 6 (Hybrid Assembly) | ecosystem: Environmental > Terrestrial >... | reverse complement strand
GAGCGCAACTGCCTCTTCATCCATGAGAGCCTGATGCTTGGCATAGAGTTGAGTGGCAGCGATTGCCATTGGGCTATCCAGGAAAATGGGAAATGGTTTAATGTCATGCTGCCGGAACATGTGAGCGAGATGATAAAGAATTTGCTGGGCGCGCCCTACGGCAAACGTTGGAATCAGTATCTTGCCATTGTTAGCCACGGCATGTTTTACCAGACTTTCGAACTCGGCGACCGTTTCACTGAGTGGCCTGTGATCGCGATCTCCGTATGTGGACTCCATGAAAACGATATCGGCGTAGTCAACCAGGAACGGATCGCGCAGGATCGGTTGATCCCAGGCGCCAAGATCTCCCGAGAAAACCACATTTCGGCGGCCCCCGTTTTGATCGACTACCAGTTGAACGCTCGACGAGCCAAGGATATGTCCTGCCTCAATCAATTGGACTTTGAGCCCTTCTGCCAACACATGCCAATGGTTGTAGTCGAGCGGCTGCATCTGACTGCACGCTCTCTTTACATCCTCGCCAGTGAACAAGGGTTCAAGCGGGGCCAGACCTGCTCGCTGGCGCCGTTTGTTCACTCTTTCAGTATCCTGCTGCTGGATTTTTGCGGCATCGTTCAAGATCAACTTGCCAAAATCGATAGTGCCGCTAGTGGCATATACGACACCGCGGTAGCCGCTTTTTACTAGAAGCGGCAGCCGGCCAGTATGATCTAGGTGAGCATGGGTGAGAATTACTGCATCAATTCGCTTCGAAAGCAGTGCGGACGGAATTTTGTTCAAGCGCTCAACTTTTTCAGGACCCTGAAACAATCCACAGTCGATGATGATTCGTGCCGTGCCTGTCTCGACAAGATAACAAGAGCCAGTGACTTCACCAGCTGCACCATATAAGGTGATTTGCATCACACCTTCTGCCTGTGCGCGAATTCTGCCCACCCTGTCGCAATTAGTTTATAACACGTCTCCGGCGTCGGCTGAAAATCCTCGCTGATTCGGTAGTGCCTATGCTGGGAATGGACAGTTTCGGATACACTCATATCGGAGAAATAGGACGCAGGTAAATGGGTGCTATGACTAAGAAGGCATCTCGCCTGGCAGGATCGGTGGCCATCGCTGCGACCGTGATTGTATATGGGTTGGGATTTCAGTCTTACAGAGCCGGCGAAGCCACTGCCGATGCCGGCAGCCCTGATGACCTAGCAAAAAGAGCCGGAACCCTGAAGATTATTCCTTTGTACGGCCGCAACGAGCTGGAGAAGATTTCACCGGCAGAATTGAACCAATGCCCCGGTACAGTCCAGCACTATCGACTGCCGCCGACCGGGTACGTTCCACCACGGGAAGACTCGGTCAGCAAAGCGGGCAAAGAGCTTTATGAAAAGCGCAACTGCGCGTCCTGTCACGCGATCGGAGGCAAGGGTGGGGTTTTAGGCCCGCCACTGGACGGCATCGGTGGTCATCGAGGCAAGCAGTTCCTCGAGGCTCGCCTGCTTGATCCTGCTGCCCAGATGCGCGAGTTCCCGGACTTGTTCGGAGGAAGACCGAATATCATGCCGCACCCGGGTGTAACCCGCCGAGAGGCCGCGGAGCTCGCTCAATATCTGCTCACTTTGCCCGAGCCGGCGGGAGGTTTCCTGATTGTTGCCCATCCGCCGTTCGAGGCTACCGGCCCATCTGCGGAAAGCGCGACGGAGAAGTCTAAGGGAAGAACGCCCCAGGTAGACCGCGGGCGCGAGTTGTTTGTGCTGAGGGGCTGCGCCATGTGTCACCATGCCGAGGGGTTGGGAGGCAAGTTCGGACCTAGACTGGACGGCATTGGACTGAGGACCGATCGCCAATCACTAGAGCGTCTCTTGCGCGCGGAGGACCAAGATGCAGCGATGAAGCTGAAACCTCCAGGCCTGCCGCCCGAGGAGGCCAGCAGCATCGTTGATTTTTTGCTGTCACTGCCGGCACCGAGTGAGTCACAACGACCGTGAACTCGCAGTTGAATGAGGTCAGTCGCTCCGGTTGGAGTAATGTTCATGTCTAACCCGGTGATCATCCAGTTGCGCCACCTGACTCGAGACGCTTGTTCGACAAGTTGGTGGTGGCATTCCATGTGCAAATTTCTGTGTGCAATCGTGATAGCTGCTACGTGTTGCCAGGGGAGTATATCTCAAAATTACGCGCGATTGCGGCCCACTGAAAAGCCTGAATTGAAAAGATCCCAGCCGCGCCTGAAGAGTTATCGGTCGAGGCTCATCCAGCGCGGTAAGCAAATCTTCCAGGCCAATCAATGCCTTGACTGTCATCTTGTTGCTGGCAACGGCTGCGCTGAAGGCGTTGCTCTCGATGGCATCGGACAAAGGCGGACAGCGAAGTTTCTCGAGGAACAACTCGCGGATCCGGAAGCACATGTCGCCCGAGCCGCAAAGGAATTCAAGGGTGATCCTAATCTGATGACTGCACCAAACCTGAGTAAAGCTGAAATTGATGCCGTAGTGGCTTACTTGAGAGGCCTGCCACCAGTGAAAGGCCGCAATGGTTCACGGCATCCTCATGGAAAAGTTCACTGAGAGAAACCGTCCGAATTGGGCAACCGACTATCGAAAGAGAATGGTCTGGACTCAAGTAGAACTGCGGCCATCACATATGCGGTGCAGCAGATTGCGCGGATGCCCGAGAGCGGACCCGACGCAATAACGCCGCCATCGGCTGAGAGATCACTTCGTCGGTGGCTTGGTCTCGTCTGGACTCGCCGGCTTTTCTACGTCCGGATTAACCTCCGGCTCGGACGGCTCGAATTCCCACGACTGTCCCTTTAACGTGCGCACGTATTTGTAGAGAGCATGAAGATCCTTTTCCTGCGAGGCTATTTCTGGAAAGGCTGGCATGTAGCCGTGCTTTTCCTTGAGAAAGTCCTTGAATATCGACTCGCTGCCTAATTTGGCGGACGTGATGATCTCCTTTTCCGGTTTAATTACGTTCTTGCCTGCCATGTGGCAGGACTCGCAGTTTGCTGCATAGATGCTCTTTCCGGAACTGTCCCTGGAGCCGCCTCGTGCCGGCGACCAGCTTGTAACCAGAAGTGTAAGAATAGCCGACGTGCCGAGCAGTTGAACAGCGAGATTGAATTTCATGTGTTTCTCGTTTTTCTTTGACAAAAGGTGCGCGGTCTTCCAGGAAGGCTAATACGGGCAATTATAATGTGTGCGACAATCGGTGAATCATCCTTCGGAATGACGACAGCGTCATGACTGCGATGCATGACGGATAGCTTCCTGACAGCGAGAATTGAACTGGGCGGTCATCCGGGCGATAGCCGGCCTTAAACACGAAGAGCTTGGCGACTCTTATATCTGGAGGTTTCAGGGACATGCCTTTCAAACGTATTCTGGTAGCGCTGGATGGCTCGGCCTATAGCCAGTTGGCGGCTGAATATGGAATTTGGCTGGCAACTGAGTTGAACGCATCTCTGTCCGGACAACATGTTGCCGATCCGCGGGTCGTGGATATGTTCATCGCCCCGGAATTCGCCGAAGAGCTAGGTTTTACTCAGTCGGTTGATACTTCGGAAAAAGTGTTCCGAGCCATCAAGAAAATCGGCGGCCTCATACTGGAGCTCTTCTCGAAGGAAGCATTTGCTCATAGCCTCAAAACCGACACGTACCTTGATGTTGGCTACATCAAGGAGGAAATTATCAAGAGAGCAGCAGACTATGATCTGACCATAATTGGGCACTGCGGACGAGGGCAAGTGCCGGGAGTGGCAGAAGCTGTGATTGGATCTGTTGCTGAACGGGTTGTAGTCGAGTCTGCCAAGCCTGTGTTGGTAGCGCTATCTGCTGTTCGAGATGTCAAAGAAATACTCGTTGCCTATGATGGAAGTGAGCCGGCTCGCGGCGCCCTTTTGCTGGGCGAGCGTCTGGCCGTGTCGGTGGACAGACCACTCAAGGTGATAACAGTAATATCTGCCAATGATCAGATGCCGCAAGCTCACCTTACGGTCGAGCAGGGAGAGGCATATCTCCACGAGTTCAAGGATAAAAAGGTCTTTGAGATTCGCGAAGGCTTACCGGCGAGCATCTTGTTAGAGCAAGCGAGAGTGAGTGGCGGACTGCTTGTTCTGGGAGCCTACGGCTACAGGCAGCCGGATGCTACCGTTCTCGGCAGTACTACCACGCATGTGCTACGACGAGCCCAGACGAGTGTGCTTGTGTACCGTTGAGGGCCCACCTAACTATCGGTGTACAGGGTTTTGGTGACCGTGTCTGTTAGGGAGGAAAATCAGTGCCAGAGTCACCATACCGGTTCGCCGGTATCACCGGCCTCGTCGTAGGGCTGCTGGCTTGTTCCCTGCTGGCAACCTCTCGCTTACAGGTAAGCAGCGCCGAGCCCCGAAAGCCGGACAGCGAATCGCCACGTCAAGGATCGGCTGCTGTCCGGATGTCTGGGTCTGTTGAGCCCGCCGAAGCCCGATTGATGGGTCGCAAGCAGTTCGAGAAGATGAAGTGTGCAAGCTGCCATTCAACTGAAAAAAGCGGTGGTTGCCTGGGACCTCCCCTGGCTGGAATAAGCGGACGCAGATCGAGAGAGTTCTTGCTGTCGAGAATCACGGACTCGGCCGATCAGCGAGAAATATTTGCACACTTGTACGGCAATCCGGAACTCATGCCTCATCCGCGCGTACCAGCGGCCGCCGCTCAACTACTTGTGGCGTACTTACTGTCGGTGCCGCCTCCGGAGGGTGGCTTTAGCGTGCGGGCGCATGAAAAGCTGCGTCGCCCGGCTAGTCGGAGCGCTGCCATACGAACGACCAGGACGACACGATCAGAGTCGATCAAGCAAGGGAACCGTCTTTATTACAGTAATGGCTGTGCCGCCTGCCATGCAATCGGCAATGTGGGCGGCACTTTCGCCCCGCGCCTAGACGGAATTGCAGCGCGAATGTCGCGTGATTCGATTTCGAATCACATAACTGGTGGCGAGCTGCAGGTAAGTGCGCAAAGCGGTCGTGCTCCTCAATTCATGATGCCGCCTGCCAATCTTACTGATCAAGAGATTGGCAGCATCACTGATTTTCTCATGAATCTTCCGAAGCGGTAACGAGCCGCCCCACGGATCGTGCCAAACCAATATTCCTTTTCGGCCACTATCCCTCGAGATGTACAGGCAGAGAACTCGCTACGTGGAACTGACCCGGGATAGCCGTCAGTAATCCGAACGAACGATCGCCTGAAGCTGGACGGTTCCCAATCGCTTTTACCGCATGTTGCCCGCCACAATCATCATCAGGAATGAGGGAAGGGACGATGCCTTGTGTAATAGTGGATGAAGGAACGGGTCTCTCGAGAGCGAGGGTTCAACAATGAAGATCTTGATTGCAGTCGACGAGAAAATTCAACCAGCCACAATGGCCGAATTTGTCCGAAAGCACATCTGGGAATTTCCTTGCGATTTCAAGGTCATTCACGTCGTCAAGCCAATACAGGATGGCGATGTCGTTGGGTTTCTGAAAGCGCCTCTGCGTCACGACATAACTGAAGAACGCCGATCTTCAGGGCGGCATCTGATAAGGCTTGTGGCGATCGCCTTACGTGATGTATTGCACACCACACATATCGAGGAAGAGGTTTTGGAGGGCGACGCCAGAGCCGCCATTGTGAGGTGTGCGCAAGAATGGAAGGCGGACCTTATAGTGGTAAGCTCCTACACCAATTCATCTATCATGGGATCCAAGCTGGGTAGCGTATCGGCAGCGGTGGCTGCCGATGCGCCGTGCTCTGTTCTGCTAGTCAGGACAGAAGATAGCAAAGAGCCAGTCGCGCAGCCACGCAAACTTACTGTGAGGCGCATCGTCAGCGGCTAGCTGAATATCGAACAAAGTGTGTGCTGCCTGCCGCTCCAGGATGAAAGCTCCGGGGCGGCGAAACATGGTGCACGAACTGCAGGCACAGGTGGGAGGCCAACTAAAAGGGTGGCCTTACGCTACTCATATATCGCGGCGCAGGCGCGGAGGATCAACCGTTCAGTGGCACCGGCATCGTAGGGCCTGTCAGGCTCAGCTCCTTCGTTGTTTCGGGCCAAAGCATGAAGCAGGGGAGCTGACAGTGGTCCGCCCACTGGCGCAGTGTTAATACCTGCGATTGTTCTCTGCAAAGCCAAGGCGATCTAATAGATAGACCCAGATCGGCATGGATATGATAGACAGCAGACCTAAAACAGCAAGAATATCCAGCATGTGAGCTCCTCGCACTGTTGCAGCTAGTTAAGCGCACTATGATGGGTGTTTCCATCCTCCTCCCGATGGACCGCGTGGCGCGTCATCCTAATGGTGAAGTCGATCCACCAGAAGGACGACTTGCAGTAAGCCAGTTGATTACGGCTGTCTCCGTCACCCCATAAAGGTCAACCAACCAACGGCAATATCTGAATACACAGATTTGTCGATCTGCATACGGATGCTCTGGAATCTAGGATGCTTCCTGGGCGAGGCAGTATGGTGTCAGTAACAACGACCGGACATTTTGCCGGGTGCATCGGTTTCACGGTGACCGGAGGTAGCAAGTCAAGCACAGCCTGCCGGCAGTGTCTCCTGTTGCCTGACGTGATGTCTTAGAACTAGGTGAGCGGCTTTGGCCGCGCTTGCAACGGAGGCGTCAAGAAGCATGCCCTTGTCGCCTACCCAGTCGCCGGCGAGAAATACGTTCTCTAAATCAGGCACTTCCACTTGCGCTCGCCCAGCCAGACCGCGACCGCGATAGTCGACCAACATATTGGATACGACCATGGAAGGCAGAAAGCGTTCGTGTATCACAAATTCGCGCCAACCTGGTTGCAGAATATCGAGGTATTGCTCGAGCTCTTCTTTTGCTGAGCCGCCAACATCGCCTGCCGGTGGCAGATATTTCATTACGTGAAGCATGACACCAGAAGTGGTGAGCCTAGAGTAGGCAGAATGTACTGAATAATAGTAGGGCGTATCCAGGTTCAATACAAAAGTGAGTTTGTCGTTAGGGAGTTTTGTCAACGCCAGGTCAAGACAAGCAGCCTTGATAGGAATCAGGTCACTTGTTACTTGCTTGACGTAAGCGCTGGAGGAAAGGAGATTACGAGCCGACCCTGGTGGCAGCGCGACAACTAGATTAGAGCCGCGAATCCGCTCTCCTGTCGATAGGAGCAGCTCAATGTTTGCACCACTTTCGCGTTGCAGCAAAGACTGCACATTTGTAGAAGTTAGCAACGTTACGTCATTGCGATTGCAGATTGCCGCTAGCTGATCTACAAGGCTCTGCCAACCGCCATCGAGGTAAGTGACACCACCCTTGAGCGCTGCTTTGAGTTGAGAAACCACAGCTCCGGCACTCATGAAGTTCATGCCGTCAGCGTAGGTCGAGACGCGTCCCAGTGCGTGGAGAAACTTCCTGGTGGCTTCGTTCCGAACCCGCTTTCTGAGCCAAGATTCGAAATCCAGGTGAGCAATGGCATCACAGTTAATACTATTGATTCCGGCTAGGAAGCCGATGACTTCTATCTTGCCCTTAATCGAGAAGGTCCTACTGGTCAGTATGTCCGCCAGAGTTACAGGAAGTCTGGCGAGCCGCCCGTTCAGGAGGAGATTTAGGTCTTGGGTCGGATAACTACCGGTCATTTGCAATCCCAGTCGCTGAAATAGCCTCCGAGCGGCGCCATCGTTGTACAGAGCGTGAGGACCCTGATTGAAGATGAAGCCCCCATCAAGGTTGTGAGACGCGCCTCGCCCGCCGAAACTGGAGCGCTTCTCAATAACGCAGACTTTCTGTCGTGCGGAGCTGACCAAAGCGGCTGCTGTCAGCCCTGCTAGACCCCCTCCGACGATGATCGTGTCGAATTTTGTGAACTGTGCTACCATTATCCTGTACCAAAGTAAGTGAGTCCTTACTCACTAATTTACCATGAAACGATTGAAGTCGGACGACAGAAAAAGATTAATTGCAAGGGCGCTCTTGCCGTTGTTCGCCAGGCAAGGCTTTGCGGCAACAACTACCAAGCAGATGGCGGCCGCGGCCGGAGTCAGCGAGGCGCTGCTGTATAAGTACTTCCCGAGCAAGGAGAGCCTGTACGCTGCGATAGAGGCTGAATGCTACGGGTCGCTGCCGCCGCTTTTGGAGGAGCTGCTTAATTTGCCCGACAGCGCCGAAACAGTTGCCCTACTTATATATGGGTTGTTTCGGCAAATCATTCAGGGCGATAGCCGTCAATGGTTTGATGCTGCAGACTTCGATCGGCTGATGTTTTTCAGCTATCTCTCAGATGGTTCTTTCGCGAAGCTGACTCACGAGATATTCGTGAATCGCCTGATGGCTAAGATTCAGTCTTGCGTCAAAAAGGCCCGCCATGCACAGGAAATGGCGCCAACTCGCTGTTCGCTCGACTATGGGGCATGGTTTTGCCATCATCTGGCTGCCGCATGCGCGTTGATGGAACTGTCAAAGACCCGGACTGTCCCCTATCCTGGTGATAAAGGAAAGTTGGTCGAGAACAGTGTGCTCTTCGCGTTACGCGGTTTGGGATTTACGGATGCTTCCCTGGAACGGCTTGTCGACTTTGATGCTCTGTCCAGCCAGTTTGAAGCTCTTCATAAGAAATTCCAAGCATAGGCAACTCTGGGCCGGCGCCGCTCATCATGTGCAATGCAAGACACCAAGGTAGCTCGGATCGACATTAATGCGTGGTGTTATCGCTCGAGGGGCGATTCTTGGACTCCTTGATGTATTGAACAATTGATTCAAAAGGGTCGGGTTGTATGCTCCAAGAGCTGGCAAATGCTCTGCCCATTAGAAAGATGACACCAATATTGGTGCCAAGGACGACTGCAACGAGCGAAACGAGTACGGCGTGGAGCAGAATGTTGCCGCTTCTGACGTATAGATAAGAAAACGCAAGAACGATCGCGGCACACATAATGAGAATCGGCAGAAGGCGCTTAGTCCAGGTAGTTTCCTCAACAGCGATTCGTTCGTGGCGATGCTCAGCGGCTCTTGACGCAGCGGCCACGAGCGCCTGTTGAACGGTTGCTTCGCCGCTATTGTTCGGACGAAAAGTTACGATGGTGTCACTCAGGTTCAAATAGGTAGCTGAAACAATGTTGCTTGCTTTACCCTGCCTCATTGCCGGCCAGTCATCGTTTATGACTTGTTCACAATAATCGATGCATAAAGCCCGCAATTGATCGCCGGCCGGGCCGGGAAGTCCTCGCGAGAGTCTGAAAACATCGCCGATACAATTTGCCTCTGCACCCACGCTGGATTGTAGGGCACGATACTGACCGACAGACTCAGATACCAGCAATCCAAGGAGAATCGATACCAATGTGCCGACGATGGTGACCGTAGCCAGCATAAGATCGCCGTATTTATCCAGGTCGATTGGCTTGATCGCCTTCTTCGACACCCAAAGACCAAGCAGCGCAATAATTGCCGAACCGGCGCCCCAAAAGAATATAGCTGACACGTTTAGCATAGAAATTCCTACTGAGAAATTGCACTACGGACGTTATCGATGAAGGCTCAAATTTGTGAGCAGATTGACTATGAGCACGAAGAGAAATGTACAAACCGCCTGGCTGCGGCTTTCGCATCATGGCGCTGAGAGCGCAACTGTGATCGTCTCACAAATTTATGCGGCTGGTCTTAGCTCTGTGAGAAAAAGGGGAGCGGTCGCTTGACATTGCGCGCGAATGCAATCTCTAAATCGCTTGAGATCGCTGGTGACAAGCCATATTGGGAGCTCTCGTAATATTATGGGTCGTTGCAGTTTCAGAATGTTGGCGTGCTTTGTATTACCCGGGTATCATGATTAAAACGCTGTTGTTGATGGGTGCCCACGATTTCGGTCGCTCCTCAGCGAAGCCAAGATCGTGGATGTGCCTGTTGCTCGCCGCACTTTGCGCGGTGTCCTTCTGTCATGCAGTCTATGCTGCCGAGATACAGGAAAGCCCCACCGGCTATGGGGATGACTTCAGCAAACAGTACACGGCGCTGACGAAAGAGGTGTTACTGGCGGGCATTGAGCTCGAGCGCTTCAGCCTTAACTACCGGATGGAAAGTGTCAGGCAGCAGCGTTTCAGGAGACTGCGTTATTTCCTGGCGCAGGAAACCGGTGCCTCGTGTGAGTTAGCCTTTGAGGCGACAGCAATTAAACAGTTCGGCATTGGAAGACGACGACCGCTGCGCGTTAACCAACGTGCACTGGGAAACGCGCTTAAGGCAGGAATGACCGGATCAATTATTGCCGGGTCCGGGTCGTGCCTGGAGCTGGCGTACAACGCATTGCAGGCGCTAAAGAGCAAGCGCCACGGCTTCGATACTGCAGCGGCCAACAGGTACGTGGCTGCCAAGCTAAAGCGAATTGACGACCTACTTGTGCAGAGGGATGCGCTTGTCGCCGCGAACAGCGATCATCCGGCCTATATGCGAGCGGTCGTCGAGGGCAAAGTTCTCAGGGAGATGCGCGCAGCGTTTATCAACGAGTACGCCCATTTCAACGCTGATTCCAGAAGTTACCTTGCGTTCCAGAACCTTTTCTTTTTGCTGAATGCCGGCTTCAACGCAATAGGCGCAACCGGATTCGGGCTTGCCAACAAGGGACTCACGGAGCCGAAGTTGAACGGTCCGGCCAATATACTCTTCATTGTCGGCGGCGGTCTGGCAACCGTAACCCCGCTGCTGAGTTCAGCATATGCGGCGCTCATACGCAAACATGCCTACAGTTCATTGGCTGAACAGCTACACGAGAAACCCCACTTCGAACCGGCTGAACTAACCGCGCAGCGTAAGACTCTGGAGGAGCACCTGGGAGGCGCAGAAGGAAGTTTGATCCCCTCGCTGCCTGCCACTGGACGCCTGGCGCTCTACACAGAATCAGACGAACTTTTTCGAAAACAACTCGACAGTGAAACCAGGGTCATGAGGCACCTTGAGAAAGTTGCACTGGAAACGAGCATCCTGGGACCAGCCATTGGTGGCACGTTGATGACGCAAGGCATTCTCGGAGCAGTTGGGTTTTACAAGTACGGAATCCGCATCAGGAAGCAGTTTCGTTTGAATTACTATGGCGCGATTGTCGGTTCGGTGGGCGCCAGCATGGCTGTAGTCGGAAATGCTGCCTGGCTTCTGGCAAGCCTGAGCTACGAGCACCACTTGGCGAAACGCAAGCGCCTACCCGCGCAATTGATCGAGCAAAGGCTCTCACACCTCGAAGAGACAGAAAAAATTGTTCGCTCGCTGTAGCTTTTGCGTGAACCAAATCTGCGAGTGCCATTATATGTGGTGCGCTAATCCGCGACTAACACAGTGACGTGTGGCTCAGTGGGCGATGTGGACAATCGTCGACTTGCGGCAGACTGGTGACACAGCTATGATCGAATCTTGGTCCCCGACAGCTCTCAGAGCCTCTAGTGAGCGCCTGCATCGATTTTGACGGTGCCCGAATGCGGGATGGTCAAACAGAGTTATCTAGTATCGAGAGGAGTTTCGAGGTATGGACACCACCCGGCAGTCAGTCGCTGCATCTGGGAATCACCAGGAAGTTTACGCAGACGAAGACTGTCAGCTGGAGCCGGCACAACTCATTGAGGGTGATACCAACGGGGAGCAGCATGAAGATCGAGAAGATGAACAGCTGATGCCTTCCGGTAAGGCAATCAAGAACCTTCGACTTCTAGCGGCGCTGGCCCAGTCAATAAGAAGCCTGCGACAAGCCCGTTGTATTACTCAGGACGAGCTTGCTCATGCCACGGGGTTAGATCGAAGCTACATCGTCAGTATTGAGCAAGGTAAGCGCAACATATCGATTAGCAAGCTTGTTCAAATTGCAGCTGAGCTCGGGCTTTCGGCTTCGCAGCTGCTGAGGCTTGTAGAGGAGCAACTCGAAGAGTAACTGGGAGTCGAAGTTGCGGCAGGTCGATGTAAGTCTGAGTTGCTCCGTGTCACTTTTATTCGTATCGAGTTGCCGATGGGAGTTGTTCAACCTTCACGCACGTGGTTGACCGTGACGAAGCAACGGCGGCTGCCCTGGGGAAGCCGCCGCAGCAATTTCGTTACGCTCGATTCGTTTTTTCCTAAACCTATGCGCAGAACGCGGACATAAAGAGCCGACGATTTCACACTCTAGAGCCATCTTAACAACGTGCCCGGGAGTTGCCTAGAGGACAATAGTCGACGATGTGCTGAGAACGAGCGGCACCAGACTTGCATCAGCAGCTGGCATCGCCGGTGATGGCATACGAACTGCTGTGCGGGAAAGATCGCTAGCCGCTGGAAAAGCTTGGTTGGCTATGATAATACCGGCGACACTAAAGTCGCAAGCAACATCGCGTCAGCACATGTCGTGGACGGGTGCGTCAATTCTTACGATTGGCTGCTTCTTCGGCCTGGTGGAGCAACTCGGATGCTCGTACTCTCAGACCCGCGGCAATGTGCAACAGTGTGGTAATTGACGGATTACGTTTGGCGTGTTCGATGCTGATCAGATAGCCACGATCTAGCCCCGTAACTTCTGCCAACGTTTGTTGGCTGATTCCAAGCGAACGACGGCGAGTTCGTATCACCTTGCCGAGTGCGCCGGATACGGAGCAGTTGGTCGTGTCAACGCTGGTGGTCGTACACGGGCTGTTGGGCGTGTCAACGCTGGTGGTCGTACACGGGCTGTTGACCTGGACAAGCGCGCCGGATATGGAACAGTTGGTCGTGTCAATGCTGGTGGTCGCATACGGGCTGCCGATAGATTCGTGCACGTTCTGATTGTCTGCCTGCGAGGACGGAACCGTCCAAAAACAGTCAGAAGGCCACGGGGGGGATTCGTGACATGTGTTATTAGCTTCGGGTTTCCTGGTTTCCATGGCTCGAGACCTCTCGTTGGACTGCGGACAAAGGGCGTCCTCCCGTTCGCATTTGATGGCGCGGCTTGGTCATTTCCCCCCGCGCAGGACACTTGGCTCGGGCCGACATGCCATGCAGCGGACTGATGTGATCGCGACAGCAACGGCAGAGCTGTCTGGCTGGCAGGCAGCTCACGTGCTACTTGGGGGAGGCACAACTCTATCTTGCCGCATTTCCCCCAAATGGGATTCCCCCAATCGGTGGAACGTTGTCTCAAGTCGCCATGAAGGCACCTGCTAGACGGATGCGTAGGCTACCCCGGAGCCGGCAGTCAGGTCCGGTTCCTGGAGTCGGGATTAACTCCTTGGCGAACTCAGCCCTCCAGGGAGTGAGCGCGCGCACGCCCCTGGGCAGTTCTGCTCGGGGCGACGGGCTCAGTTGCTTCATGAGCGGTTCACTGAAAGGTTGTCGTCACAGAAGTCCCTGACGAATTGCCTTTACCGCGGCCTGAGTTCTGTCGCAAACGGCAAGTTTGTCCATGATGCGGCCCACATGGGTCTTGATAGTTGCCGGTTTGACTGATAACTCCCTGGCGATTTGAGGATTGCTCAGACCGTTGGCCACCAATTCCAGAATTTGCTTTTCCCGGTCCGAGAGCCGAATGTTTTGCGCCATCCTCTTATCTGCGCTGGCAGATGAATCCTTTAAGAGCTGCCACGAAAGTCCGGTCTGCTTGAGAACTCGACTGGCTATCTCCGGATCGAGCCAAGCAGCGCCGTCGGCCACAGCCCGAATTGCCAAATTAATCCGCTGAGTGTCAGCACCCTTCAAGCAATAACCGTCCGCACCGGCGGCGAAAGCCGCAAATATGCTGTCATCGTCCTGATGTGCGGTCAGCATGATGACGGCAACCTCTGGCAGGGACCGTTTCAAGCGCTTGGTGGCCTCGATGCCATCTATAAATGGCATCTGAATATCCATCAGAATTACGTCCGGTCGAAGATCGAGGGCAG
>Ga0066388_100001284_pt1 | contig 13859 bp, 10 predicted proteins | sample PanSoiMetaGPlot6_FD_64539 | JGI IMG/M metagenome (GOLD analysis project Ga0066388, IMG submission 64539) | Tropical forest soil microbial communities from Panama analyzed to predict greenhouse gas emissions - Panama Soil - Plot 6 (Hybrid Assembly) | ecosystem: Environmental > Terrestrial >... | reverse complement strand
GCCGCCGCCGCCGGGTGGCCTGGTGCACGACCAGGTCGCGGAACTGTGGCACACGGTCATGACGGATGTGCTCGGTTACCAGCGGTTCGCCGCCCACGGCAGCGACCTGGGCGCCGGGGTTACCGCGCGGCTCGCCCGCGCGTATCCCGGCGCGGTCGCGGCGATCCACCTCGCCACGCCGGGGCTGCCCGCGCCGCCCCGGCCGTGGAGTGACGCGGTGAGCGCGCACTTCGCCGAGGTCGACGCCTGGACGGCGGAGGAGGGCGGGTACGCGCACATGCACGCGACCAAGCCCGCAACCGTCGGTGCCGGGCTCGACGACTCACCGGTCGCGCTGGCCGCGTGGCTCGGGGAGAAGCTTATCGCCTGGAGCAGCACCACCGTCGATGGCTGGCCGGCCATCGACCGGGACCACCTGCTGTCCACGTTCACCCTCTACTGGGTGACCAGGACGGCCGCCTCGTCGCTGCTGCCGTACTGGGCGCACCGGCATGCCCCGGCCAGCGCGCTGCCGCCCGACGATCCGCCGCCGGTCCCGACCGCGATCGACGTCTTCGGCGGTGAGATCGTGCCGTTCCCCAAGCCGCCACGGGAGCTGGCTGAGCGGTATTTCCGCGTCACGGCCTGGGCCGAGCACGACCGTGGCGGCCACTTCCCGGCGCTGGCGGAACCAAGGCTCCTGGCGGACCGGCTCCGTGATGTGTTCCGCTCATGCCGCCAGCCATGACCGTGCCGCCGGGCCTGGCCCGGGCCGGGCCGCTGGCCCCCATGCTCGTCCTGCTGGCCCTCGCCCCGGCGGCCGGCTGCGCGGCCGGGCCGCCCGCCCGCTCTCAGGGCACGGTGAGCACCTGTTACGCCTTCGGGGTGCGGGCGCTCACCCGGCACGTCACGGTGACCTCGGTGCCGCCGGCCTGCGCCGGCCTGAGCCATGAGCAGATCAACCTGGCCGTTGAACGCGCCGTCCACGACGTGGTCGGGCCCCGGCCCAAGGCCGAGGGCCGGCGGCTGGCGCACCAGGAAGCCGCTTACCTTGCCTACCTGATCACTGTGGTTCCGCCGCGCCGTGCCCCGGCGCCACGCGTGCGCGCGCCGGTGGTGCCCCGGCCGGCGGGCAGGCCTGCGCGCCTGCCGCTGGACCTCGGCGCCCTGGGCGCATGGGTGGCCACCGTCGCCGCCGGCGCGTGGCTGGCTGCGGGCTGGCTCACCGGCGGCGGGCTGCGCCGGGACTACCGGCGGGCGGCGGGCGTGCCCCGGCCGGTCATCGCCGGTCACCTTGCCCTCGCCGTGGCGGGCCTGGGGGCCTGGATCGGCTTCGTGGTTACCGGCGCGCCCGTCCTGGCCTGGGTGGCGGTCGGCGTGATCCTCTCGGTGGCCGGGCTCGGCCTGGCCACGCTGGTCGGCGGCCTGCCCGGGCCAGCCGCAGACGCCGTGGCCCGGCCTGTGGCCGTCGCCGGGGGGAGCGGCCACGGCCTGCCGGGAGAGCCGACCACCGCGGCACCGCCACGGGCGGGCCAGCCTGTGATCATGATCGTGGTCCACGGCACGCTCGCGGCGAGCACCGTCCTGCTGGTGGTGCTCGCCGCGATCGGGGCTGGCTGACCATGCCCTGGGCTTACCGAGGACTGGCGGAGTCGAGCAGGTCCCGCAGCACAGCCGAGTAGTGTTCCAGCGCGGACCGGCCGGCCAGGGTGAGCGCGACCGAGGTCCGGGGCTGGCCATCCCCGGGGAGTCGTTTTGTAATTGGGTGCATTACGACGTTCCGTGGCAACCGTTGTCCGCATTGGAGGTAGGGCCACCATGCCGCACGTTCCGACCACCGCCGGGGAGATCGACGTCGCTGCCCTTGGCCCGGTGCTTATGCACGAGCATGTGTTCATCCGGACCGAGACGCTCCAGCTAGGCTGGCCCGGTTTCGGTGGCTGGGATGCCGAGGCCGAGGTGGCCGCCGCGCGGGAGCGTCTCCGCGGGCTGAGCCGCGCCGGGGTCGGCGCGATCCTGGACATGACCGTGCCCGGCCTGTACCGGGACCCCGCCCTGGTCGCCCTGGCGGCGGAGGGCACCGGGATCAAGGTCATGTTCGCCACTGGTTACTACACCTACGACAACCTGCCGTTCCCGTTCCACTACCGGGGCCGCGGCAAGATCATGGACGACGAGGACCGGATGCTGGAGTCGCTGTTCGAGCGCGACGTGACCACCGGGATCGGCGACACCGGGTTCCGCGCGGCCGTGCTGAAGATCGTGACCGACGAGCAGGGCATGACCCCGGACGTGGAACGGCTGGCGATCGCGGTCGCCAACGTGCACGCGCGTACCGGCACGCCGGTGTGCACCCACGCGCACGCGCCCACCAAGCGCGGTCTGGAACAGCAGCAGGTCCTGGCCGCCCGCGGCGCCGACCTGAGCCGGGTGATGATCGGGCATTCCAACGAGACCACCGACCTGGGCTACCTGGAGCAGATCATCGACAATGGCTCCTACGTCGGGTGGGACCGTTGCGGCCTGGCGGCCACCGTGCCGCTCGCTGAGCAACTGGACACCCTGGCCCGGCTCTGCGCGCGCGGTTACGCCGGCCGGGTCATGCTGTCCCACGACAAGGCCTCGTTCACTGACTGGTTCACCAACGCCGAGCAGGACTTCGTCCTGCCCGACTGGCAGTTCACCTACCTGCACGGCGCGCTGCTGCCCGGCCTGCGCGAGCGCGGCATCACCGACGACCAGGTCGAGCAGATGCTGGTCGGTAACCCCCGCGAGTTCTTCTCTGGGGCGGGCTAACGGCCCGCTCCGGCCACCGCCGGTTCCAGGGAGCGGAGCTTCGCCCGGACCCTATCGCGGTCGGGGTGCTCGATCTCGTCGAAGATGCGCAGCGCGGCTCGCCACGCTCCGGTTCGGTAAACGCCGCGCAAAGCCGCCCGGGCCGGGGCACCCATTCCGCGGGCCGGTGCGTTAACCGGAGAGGAACGGCGGACCGGGAGGTGCGGCCATGACCACGGTGACCTGCTCGTGTTGCGGGGCGGTGCCGGACGGCGGCGCGGTGCGCCTGCAGGCGCACCGCGACATCGCCATCTGCTACGACTGCCTGGACTGGCTGAACGCGAGGCGCAGGAAGCGGGTGGCGGCGCTCGGCGGCGGGGCCGGCATCGCGGGCTACGAGCCCGCCTTCAGCGTGGCCGATGTCGGGCAGGCCGTGGACCACTATCAGCGGCTCGGGTTCCGCACTTCGTACCACGACGAGTCGTATGCCTTCGCCCACCGCGGCGACCTGACCATCCACCTCGCTCACGCGGATGACCCCGCGGCGGCCGGGGGCAGCGTGCTCTATATCCACGTCGACGACGCCGATCAGCTGGCCGCGGAGTGGCGCACCGCGGGAGTGGCGGTGACCGGGCCGGAGGACTACGACTACGGCAAGCGCGAGGGCTGGCACACCGACCCCGACGGGAACAAGCTCCGGTTCGGATCCCCGCTGCGCCGCGGGCCGTCCTGACAGGCAGCGCCGCAGCGCCGCTACCAGGGACGTCGGAACCGCCGGGCGAGAGCGGTCATCGGATGTCGGCCCGGGCGGCTACCGTAGGCCCGTGCGGGTAGCGACCTGGAACGTGAACTCGGTCAAGCAGCGGGTACCACGGCTGCTGCCGTGGCTGGATCAGCGGCAGCCCGATGTGGTCTGCCTCCAGGAGACCAAGCTCACCGACAGCGCCTTCACCGACCTGCTCGGCGGCGAGCTTGACCGCCGTGGCTACGCGGTTGCCCTGCACGGCCAGGCCCAGTGGAATGGGGTGGCGATCCTGTCCCGGGCCGGCCTGGACGACGTGATCGCCGGCATCCCCGGCGCTCCGGGCTTCCCGGAACCTGAGGCGCGCGCGGTGTCCGCCACCTGCGGCGGGATCCGGGTCTACTCGGTCTACGTGCCCAACGGGCGGGTGCCGGGCTCGGACCACTACCGCTACAAGCTCGCCTGGCTGGCGGCGCTGCGGGACATGGTCGCGGCCGGGCCGGAAACGGTCATGGTATGCGGGGATATGAACATTGCGCCGACCGACGCCGACGTGTTCGACCCGGAGGCCTACGTCGGGCAGACCCACGTCACGCCGCCGGAGCGGGAAGCGCTGGCCAGCCTGCAGGCGCTCGGCCTGCACGACGTGGTCCGGGACCGGTGGCCGGACCAGCGGGTGTTCACTTACTGGGATTACCGGGCCGGGATGTTCCATCAGGACTTTGGCATGCGGATCGACCTCGTGCTGGCCAGTGATCCCGTGGCCGTCCGGGTGCGGGCGGCGTGGGTGGACCGCCAAGCTCGCAAGGGGACCGGGCCGAGCGACCACGCCCCGGTGATCGTCGACCTGGACGAGGCGCCGGATGGTGACATCGGCCCGGTCGTGCCGCCGCCGTCGGCGCGGGCCGTCAAGCGCGGCCCGGTCAAGCTGCCCCAGGCCCCCCCGACCTGAGGGCATCTGGTCAAACACGATCGGCGTGGGCGGGGCTCACAGCACAATCGGCGTGATCGGCCGCCGCGGCTATCCCGTCTCGTCCTGCGTCATCCGATCGCCGTTCTGGGCTTGCCTCTGACCAGGGATATCTAACTGTCTCTGGTCCCGCCTGGTTGCCCTCGGCTGCCGCGCGCTGACCGGGCAGATCTGGCTCGGGGGGGCGCGCGCGTTACCGTGACACTTCCGAATCATGGGTCTTAGGGCGGTTCTCTATAACCTCGTATTGCTGATCCATTACACTCTCCTGGGCACAAGCAGGCTGGCACACCACCAAGCAGGCTGGCACACAACCCCATCAGGTCCGAGTTGAACTTGAGCGGCACACCAGGCAGGCATTCAGGCGGCGGGGCGAACCCGCCGGGCAATGGCTCCGGCAGCCACGTGTACCCGCACAGTAGCGAGCCAAAGACAGGCACGTTTCGGCAGAAGATGATGTGGGGCAATCGGGTACGGCTGGCCGAACGGCCCGTAGTGTTCTTCCACATCGGCGGGCACAAGACAGGCACCACGTGCCTGCAGAAAGTGCTCTGGCACAACCGCGCGCAGCTGCGCCGCGACGGCATGCTATACCCCGGCCGGGACGAGGCCTCGCACATCTGGGCGAACCTCGACCTGCGCGAGACCAGCTACCACGACTACCGCGCACCGCAGGTCAAGGGCGCATGGAAGCGCCTCGTCCGGGAAATCCGGCGCTGGCGTGGCCCCGCGATCGTCTCCCAGGAGATGTTCTCCCTCGCTAGCTCGGCGCACATCCGCCGGGCGATGCGGGATCTCGACTTCGCGGACGTGCACATTGTGTTCACCGCACGTGACATGGCCCGCCAGCTTCCTTCGGTCTGGCAGGAGTGGGTCAAGAATCGAAGCACGATTACCTTCGCCGAATTCCTGGCTGCGGTGCGGGAGCCTAGCGACGAGGCACGCCGGTTCATGAATCTGCACGACGTGCCCGCCATCCTGGAACGGTGGTCCAACGAAGTGACCCCGGATCGGGTACACCTGATCACCGTGCCGTCGCCGGGCTCGCACCCGAGAGTTCTCTGGGAGCGCTTCGCCGGCGTGTTGCACCTTGAGCCGGACCGCTACAACCTTGACATGCTCGACACCAACCCGTCGCTTGGCGCTGCGGATGCCACCCTGCTGCGGCGGATCAACGTCGACATCGCAGGAAAGCTGTCCTGGCCTGACTACAACGAGCTGGTCAAGTTCGGGCTTGCCCTGGCGATGGCCACCCCGCCGGACGTGCGTATAGCACTGCCGGACGAAGCGTTCAAGTGGGCCGTCGAGTGGGCGGGGCAGGCGGTCGAGAAGCTCGCCGGATGCGGCTATCGGCTCGTCGGCGACTTTGATGATCTCATTCCCAAGGCCGTGCCGGTCGGCGAGGACCCGGACTCTGTCGGCGCGGAGTCACTGGCGAGCGCGGCGATCGCAGCGATCACGCTGCTCCTGGTGAACCAGGCCTCATCGCGCTGATGGCGCGGGCGACCGGCACGGCACGGATCAGCCCAGCGCTGTGCCGCACGAGCGCCGCCTCCGGTTCAGTTATCTGGCTCATCATCGGCTGCTGGCGGCAGCGAAATGGCCTGGCACCGTGGCCAGGTAGCAACTTCTACAGGTGATCATGGAGCATCGGCCTCCGCGGCTGTGGAGGCGTCGGCCGCGCCGCGCTCCGGGCCGGGCCTAAAGCACCATCGGCGGCCACAGGTCGTGGTGCGCCGCGATCGGGTCGCCCGCCCACTCCTGCATCGCGGCCAGGTTGTCGCGCGCCGGGTACCTGGCCGCGGCCGGGCCGTCCGCGAAGGCGCGCAGCAGGTTCGCCGTGACTCTGCGGGTGAAGTCCCTGGTGTGCCGGTCCAGGCCGAACCGGTAGGGGCCGCCGAACGAGGCCACCCAGCGCATCGTCCCCGCGCTGAACACCCCCGCGCCACCGTGGTGGGTGTAGTAGGCCGAGTCCGAGTAGCTGTTCACCCCCCGGCAGGTCACCGGCGAGTGGGCCAGGATCTCGATCGGCCGCTCGACCGGCGAGCCCGGGTTGACCCGGTCGTATTCGATGCCCACCAGGCCGCGGAACCTGGTTCCCTTCCGCACCCCGGTCCCGGCGAACATCCAGGCGTGCGGGGCGGCGACCACGTAGGGGGCGGACACTGGGTTCGACTCGTACAGCGTGCCGGTCAGCGAGGACTCGGGATCGGGGTGCGGCGGCTCCCGCCAGTCGCTGGTGACCAGCGCGTTGTCCTTCCCGTACATCGGGTCCTGCGGGTAGCTGGTCTTGTAGCAGATGACCAGCCGCCGCGGCCCCAGGCGCGTGCCGGCCAGCCGGGTCCGCCGGAACATGCAGTTCGCGCCCAGGAAGGCGATGTTCACGCCCGCGTCCCTGGCCGCGGTGACGTGCGCCCGCTCCGGCGGTGTCCAGTACTCGTCGTGACCCGGGGAGAACAGCGCGCTGGCCCCGTCCAGCAGGCGACGGTCCGCGTCGATGTCCATGCCGGTGACGTAGGCCAGCGGCAGGCCCAGCCGCTCGGCCAGTTCGATCAGCTTCCGCTCGTGGTACACGAACATGTAGGCGCCCTGCCGGTCGTACGGCCGGTCCAGGCTGACCGCCAGCGAGCGGTTGTTATAGTCGGCGATCCCGCCCGGGCCGTTGTACAGGTCGTAGCCGCCCCACATGTTGTAGGCCTGCCAGGTCTCCACCGCGTTCTTGATCACGATCTTGCCGGCCGTGCTGGCCGACCGCACGGTGACGGGGACGAACCGCTGCGGGCCGTCCTCGGAGTCCATCCGCAGCAGGTAGCTGCCCTCCGGCCAGTCGTGGGTGGCGATGGACAGCGACGGCCCCCAGCGTGCCTGCACCGTGTTGGCCGGTTTGACCAGGTCGGGCTTGCGCTGCCGGTGCCCGCGGACGGTGCCTGAGCGCCACACCAACCGGGCCAGGTCGCCTTTGTACCAGCCCATGCGGAACGCGCTCACCGTGAACGAGCGCGAGGTCGTCGACGCGTACAGCGTGATCGGCTCACCGGGCCGTACGCTGGCCTGCCCCGCGTAACCCATCATCGCGTCGGGCCCACCGACGTGCCTGATGTCCCAGTGTGGGTCGCCGGGCAGCGCGCTCTCCTGCTCCCGGCGGCGACGCGGGGGGGACGGCCGGGCGGTGCCGGATGACCCGGAACTCTGGCAGCCAGCCGTGGCGGCCGCTGTCACGGCCGCGCCAACGGCCAAGCCCATGAAGGCGCGCCGCGAATAGCGGGAGGGCGAACCCATGCGACCAATACTGCCCTGGCCCGGGCCGGGGAATCCGCACTACGTATCGCCGCAGGTTATAAGCCATCCCATGACGCGGCAAAATCTCCGCCCGCGCTGGCTGGATGACCCGCGCGCAGTATGGCGCTGACCTTGCGGGCGGCGGCGTGCGGGTCACCGATGGGGGCGATCCGTTCCGTCCAAGCGGGCCCCCTGGGGTAGGCCTGGGGGGGCAAAGGAAGGGGGGTGCGGGGGAAACCCCCGAAGGGGGTCTGCGCAGGCCAGCGGGGACAACGGGCCGCGACCTTAGCAGCGATCCCTGGTGGTCAGTCCGGGCTTTGCGCCGGGACCAGCAGCCCGGCGTCCGCGAGCACTTCGTCGGTGGGCCGTGGCCGGGTCCGCACCCCCGCGGCGACGCCCCTGGCCAGCGACGAGGTCAGCGTGCGCCGGTCGTGCGACCCGGCCAACGTGCGGGCCCAGCGGCGCAGCGTGGACCCGCCGTACACGAGGCGTTCCAGCGGGGCGAGCGGCGCGCGGTCCCGGAACATCCAGATCTTGTTCCGGACCTCGTAGAAGAAGCGGTCCCCCGGGTCCGCGTCGATCGAGCCGAACGTCTTGGTCTTGTGCACCACGACGCTCTCCGGGCAAAGCAGGCCGGTGTTGCCGCGCAGCAGCCGGGTGGTGAACTCGAAGTCGTCGTTCCACAGGAAGTAGGCGGCCCGCGGTAGCCCGCGGCGGCGGCACTCAGCCGCGTCGACCAGCACGGACACGAACGACGCGGAGCGGATCGGCAGGCAGCCGACCGCGGCGGCGGCGCGGCGCTCCGCCTTGGCCGCGAATGGCTTGGGGCGGGGGGTGTTCATCGGGTGCGCGCGCCCATCGGTCCACAGCACCCGGCTGGCGATCAGCGCCGGCGGCCGGGCCTGCGCCGCGACCCGATCGCGGGCGGCCAGCAAAGCGCCCAGCGCGTCCGGTTCGGGCACCGTGTCGTCGTCCATCAGCCAGATCAGGTCCGCCTCGCCGGCCAGGGCGAGCGCCATGCCGGCGGCGAACCCACCCGCGCCGCCGGAGTTGCGGGCGAGTTCGGCCAGCTGCACGCCGGGAAAGGCCTTCCGCACCGCGTCGGCGGTGCCATCTTCCGAGGCGTTGTCCACCACGATCACCGCATCCGGCGCCCGGCTCTGCGCCAGCACCGCGGCGAGCGACTCCAGCAGCATGTGCCGCCGGTTGTAGGTGACCACGACGGCGGTCACCGTGGGTACGCCGGGCATCAGCGGCCCCGGGTCCGGGAGCGCTCCAGCGTCCGCCAGGCCAGCACCCGCAGCCGGCGCACGGCCGGGTAGCGGCTGCTGTACTCGCGCACGGCCCGCTTGACCCGCGGTGACGTGGCGATCGCGGATTCGATCCGGCCGGCCAGCCCGCGGCTGCGGGGCTCCTGGGGCCTGGCCGACCGGTGCTGGCGCTGGTACTGGTTGACCACCAGGGCCGCCGCGGCCTGCACCGCCGCGTCCAGCACCTGCCCGGCAGGCTGCTCCGAGGGGCTCGCCGCGGGCTCGGTGACCTGCGGGGGGCGCAGGTCGTCCAGGTCGCCGGCGATGTCATAGCCGCTGTCGCGCAAGCCGGCGATAAGAGTCTCCGACTGTTCCTTGGCCCAGGCGTCCCGGTCGGCGGGCAGGACCAGGCGCGCTCCGCCAGCCCGCCCAGCCAGGGCCCGGTGCGCGACCGTTTCCTTGACGTTCCGCATGTAGAACCAGTCGGGGATCTCGTCGCGGCCGGGCAGTGCCTGGTTGAGCCGCCGCAGGAACTCGGTCTCGGCCATGCCGAGTGAGGCGTTCGGCCGGGCCCGGGACAGGTCCGCGCTGCCCGGGTCAACGCCAAGCATGGCGGCGAACCGCTCCCACAGCAGCCCGCTGGCCGACCCCCGCGGTGCGGTCGTGATCACATGGATCCGCTCCGGCGGCACGTACTGCGCCCACAGCCGCAAGATCGCCACGGTGTCGTGGACCCGCCAGAACCACCACTGGCGCCGGTCCGCATCGACCGCCTCCCGGTCGATCACGTCCTCCAGCCAGTCCTCCCAGCTCCGGGTGTTGCGGTGCTTCACCGTCTCCTGCCACTCGGCGGGCAGCAGCGTGGCCATGTCGCGGACGGTCAGCACGATGTGCACCTCCGCCGGCTGGAGCGACCGCACGGCCCGGCCGGCCTGCGCGGCGTCGGCCGCAGAGAACAGCTCGTGCGAGATGACCGCTGTCTTCCCCGCCTGCTGCGCTTGGCTGGCCAGGATCTCCCACTCACCGGTCCAGGACCCCGCCGGGTCGGTGGGCAGCTTCTCGATCCCGCGCAGGTCCTGGCTGGCCCGGTAGTGATCTTGGGGGTGGTGCCCGGGCAGCACGACGCCCTGGGCCGCAAGCTCGGCGCGGTTGCTCCACATGACCTGCTGAATGAACGTCGTACCGGTCTTGGGCTCGCCGATATGCAGGAAGACCTTGGCCTCAGCGGCGGGTTGCGCTGCCAACTCGCTCCCCTCGCGGATCGTGCGTCATGACGCGGGCACCGGGCTGACCAGGCAAGATGTCTTGCCGTGGCGATCAGCCGGGTGGATCAGCACACAAGCTATCGTAGGAGAGGGTGCCTCCAATGCGGTACGGGACGACCTGCGGGCAAACCTGCACACAGCCGACAAGCCGCCTATGCTTCGAAACGTGCTTCGGGACCGCTGCCTGCCGGTCCCGCTTCCCCGGCACGCATTTCCTCAGTAAGGAAGGCGAGTTCTGCTTATGCATGAGCCCTTCTCGCTTCTGGTCCCCGTCTACGACGGTGACCGGCCCGACTATCTTCGCCGGGCGTTCCGCAGCGCGGTCCACGACCAGACCGTGCGGCCGGACCAGGTGATCATCGTTCGGGATGGGCCGGTGCGCGCCGAACTCGCCGAATGCCTCGAAGAGCTGTGCGCCACCAGCCCGGTGCCGGTGACGTTTGTCCCACTGCCGTGCAACGACGGCCTCGGGCCGGCCCTGGACCGCGGGCTGGCCGCGAGCGAGCACGACGTCATCGCGCGGATGGACGCCGACGACGTCGCCATGCCGCACCGGTTCGCGGTGCAGTTGCCACTGATCGCCGAGGCGGACATCGTCGGGTCCGGCCTGCTGGAATTCTCCGGCGACACCGGCGAGATCGTCGGGCAACGGGTGCCGCCCATCGGCCAGGAGAAGATCGCCCGGTACGCGCGGATGCACGACCCGTTCAACCACCCCACGGTCGTTTACCGGCGCGGCGCCGTGCTTTCCGCGGGCGGTTACGGGGACCTGAAGCTCATGGAGGACTACGCGCTCTTCGCGCGGATGCTGCAAAACGGCGCGCGTGCGGTCAACGTGGCCGAGCCATTGGTCTGGTACCGGGTCGGCGAGACGGCCTTCAAGCGGCGGGGGGGCGCCGACCTGCTCCGTTCCGAACTGCGGCTACAACGTGAATTCCGGAAGAGCGGGTTCACTTCGCCCGCGCAGTACTTTCGGAACGTGCTCGTCCGTGGCGGTTACCGGCTGATCCCGTGGTGGGTCCGCCGCGCGGTGTACCGCCCGATCCTTTCCCGTGGCGGCGGCCAGGCGACGCAGCAGCCCGTGCCGCCGGAGCCCGCAGAGGGTAATGACGCGGGCCGTCCCGACGGCGGAGCCTCGGCTGCTGGCCCCGGCGGGCCGCGGCTACCGGTGAGTCCGTGACTGCCGACCTGGTCATCGCCGGCTCCGGGTTCTTTGGGCTGACCATCGCCGAGCGATGTGCCCAGGACCTGGGCCTGCGGGTGCTGATCGTCGAGCGGCGCACGCACATCGGCGGGAACGCCTACAGCGAGAAGGAACCGGATACCGGGATCGAGATACACCGGTACGGCGCGCACCTGTTCCACACCTCGAACGCTCGGGTCTGGGAGTACGCCAACCGGTTCACCGGCTTCACCGGCTACCAGCACCGGGTCTTCTCGATCTATAAGGGCCGCGTCTACCCGATGCCGATCAACCTGGCCACCATCTGCGAGTACTTCGGCGCCGTGATGTCCCCGGACGAGGCGCGGGCCCTGGTTGCCGAGCAGTCCGCCGAGGTGCCGGCCGGCCGCGCGGCCAATCTTGAGGAGAAGGCCATCTCGCTGATCGGCCGCCCGCTGTATGAGGCGTTCATCCGCGGCTACACCTACAAGCAATGGCAGACCGACCCCGCCGACCTGCCCGCGGAGATCATCACCCGGCTGCCGGTCCGGTACACGTTCAACAACCGCTACTTCGACGACACCTACGAAGGGCTCCCGGTCGACGGCTATACGGCCTGGCTGGAACGGATGCTAGACCATCCCCGGATTGAGGTGCGGCTGGACACCGAGTTCGCCAGCGTGCGGGCGGATCTGCTGGGAAATGTCCCGGTGGTGTACACCGGCCCGCTCGACGAGTATTTCGGCTACGCTGCCGGTGGTCTACGCTGGCGCACTCTCGACTTCGACCTGGAGGTGCTCCCGACCGGGGACTTCCAGGGGACGCCCGTGATGAACTACGCGGACTCCGACGTTCCGTTCACCCGCATCCACGAGTTCCGCCACTTCCACCCCGAGCGTGACTGGTATCCGAAGGACAAGACAGTGATCATGCGAGAGTTCTCCCGCTTCGCCGGCCGCGGTGATGAGCCGTACTACCCGATCAACACCCCGCAGGACCGGGAACGGCTGCTGGCTTACCGGGAAATGGCGGCTCGCGAGCCTGGCGTGATCTTCGGCGGACGCCTGGGCACCTACAAGTACCTCGACATGCACATGGCCATCGGATCCGCGCTGAGCGTGTACGACAACCGGGTGCGGCCGTTCTTCAGCGGCCATGAGCCGCTCAGCCGGTTCGGGGGGAGCGATGACTGACGACGCAATGGCGGGAGCGCCAAGCGTGGCCAAGGAGGGCTCGGTGGGCGCGCCGGTGGCCTCGGCCGCGGGCCGCAGCCTGCGCGTCGTGCAGCGGGTGGTGTTCCCGGGCGCGGACCTCGACGTGGTCCCGCTGTACGTGGAGACCAACCCCGACCGCGGTGCCGCCGAACTGCACGCCGAACAGGTAGCCGACGCGCAGGGGCACGGCGACGACAAGATGCCCCCTCCCCCCTCGGGGATCGGCGCGGCGACCGGGGTGACCCAGGCCGTCGTCCGGTTCGGCGTCGGCCTGCCAGCCCACCCGGCCGAGGAGATCCTGCCTCGTCGGAGCGCGGCGATCCAAGCGGGCGGCCGGGTCTCGTTCGGTACCTACTTCAACGCCTTCCCGGCCAGCTACTGGCGCCGCTGGACCACGGTGGACTCGGTCACGCTGCGGCTGCGGGTCGCCGGGGACTGCGCGATCATCCTGTACCGCTCCGCGGCCAAGGGGCACAGCTTCCCGATCGAGACGATTCAGGTCGACACCGACGAGCCCGTGTCGGTCGAGCGGGCCCTGACGCTGGCCCCGTTCATCGACGGCGGGTGGTACTGGTTCGACATCGTGGCTGGCGCGGAGGGGACCGTGGTGATCAAGGCGGAGTGGGCCGTGCCGGCCGAGCCGGCCCCGCCGGGCCGGATCAGCCTCGGCTTCACCACCTTCAACCGGGCCGACTTCATGGTGGAGCACCTGCGCACCCTGGGTTCCACCCCAGAAGTGCTCGACCTGATCGACGCGGTGTACGTGGCCGACCAGGGCACCAGACACGTGGCCGACCACCCGGACTTCGCCGACTCGGCGAAGGGACTCGGCGGCAAGCTGCGGATCATCGAGCAGGGCAACGTCGGCGGATCCGGCGGGTTCTCCCGGTCCATGGACGAGACGGTACGCGCCGGTGACAGCGACTACCTGCTGATCCTGGACGACGACATTGTCCTGGAGCCGGAGAGCATCCTGCGCGCGGCCACGTTCGCCGACCTGGCGCGCAAGCCGACGATCGTCGGCGGGCACATGTTCAGCTTGTACGACCGGTCGGTGCTGCACGCGTTCGCCGAGCACATCGCGCCGAATAAGTGGTGGTGGGAGAGCTCGCCGAACACCAGGGCCCGGCACGACTTCGGCCGGCGGAACCTGCGCAACACCCCGTGGCTGCACCGCCGCGCCGAGGCCGAATACAACGGCTGGTGGATGTGCCTGATCCCCA
>Ga0066388_100001282_pt1 | contig 13870 bp, 11 predicted proteins | sample PanSoiMetaGPlot6_FD_64539 | JGI IMG/M metagenome (GOLD analysis project Ga0066388, IMG submission 64539) | Tropical forest soil microbial communities from Panama analyzed to predict greenhouse gas emissions - Panama Soil - Plot 6 (Hybrid Assembly) | ecosystem: Environmental > Terrestrial >... | reverse complement strand
GACGGGCGGTCGGCGCGCGATGTGTTCTTTGCCATCGCACTGGAGGACATCACCGCCGCCGCCGACCTCTTCCGCCCGGTGTACGAGCACAGCGGAGGCCTGGACGGCTTCGTCTCGCTCGAGGTGTCGCCGACGCTCGCCGACGATACCGACGCGACGATTGCCGAGGCGAAGCGCCTGCACGCCGCCGCGGCGCGGCCCAACGTGTTGATCAAGGTGCCCGGCACGGAGGCCGGCTTGCACGCCATCGAGGAGCTGATTCTCGCCGGCGTGCCGATCAACGTCACGCTGCTGTTCTCGCGCGAGCACTACCTCGGCGCCGCGCATGCCTACCTGATGGGGCTCGAGCGGCGCGTCGCGGCGGGGCGCAAGCCGGACGTTCCGTCGGTGGCGTCGCTGTTCGTGTCGCGCTGGGACGTCGCCACCGGCCAGCTGCCCGACGGTCTGCGCGACCGCCTCGGCGTCGCGATCTGCCAGCGCACCTACAAGGCCTACCGCGCGCTGCTGGCATCGGCGCGCTGGCATCAGCTGGCGAGTAAAGGGGCGCGGGCGCAGCGGCTCCTGTGGGCGAGCACGGGGACCAAGAGCAAAACGCTGCCCGACACGTATTACATCAGTGCGCTCGCGGCGCCGCAGACGGTCAATACGATGCCGGAGGCAACGCTGCTGGCGTTCGCCGAGCACGGCCAGATCGGCGACTTGCTGGCAGCCGACGGCCGCGCGGGCGAAGACATGCTGAAGCGGATCGGTGTGGCGGGCGTCGACGTCGACGCGCTGGCCGCCGATCTGCAGATCAAAGGACGGGACGCGTTCGTCGCGTCGTTCGAGCAGCTCCTCGCGCGGGTCGAGAGCAAGATGCACGCGCTGCGCGCGGCGTGACGCGCAGCCACGCCGGCGGCCGCAGCCGAGATTCGAACCCGCGCTGGACGGCCGCCGATCGCAGGAGGTGACGATGCAGCTCGGAATGATCGGCCTCGGCCGGATGGGCGCCAACATGGTGCGCCGCCTCATGCGGGCGGGCCATCAATGTGTCGTGTATGACCTGTCCGCCGAGACCGTCCAGGCCTTGGCCAAAGAGGGCGCCGTCGGGACGAAATCCCTGGACGAGTTCGTCAGTAAGCTGACCAAGCCGCGCGCCGCGTGGATCATGGTGCCGGCCGCGGTGGTGGATAAGACGCTGGCGGATTTGAGCAGCCGCATGGAGAAGGACGACATCATCATCGACGGCGGCAACTCGTACTACATCGACGACATCCGCCGCGCCAAGGCGCTGCGCGAGAAGGGCGTGCACTACGTCGACGTCGGCACCAGCGGCGGCGTGTGGGGACTCGAGCGCGGTTTCTGCCACATGATCGGCGGCGAGGATGACGTCGTGCGCCGGCTCGATCCGATCTTCGCCGCGCTGGCCCCGGGCATCGGCGACACGCCGCGCACGCCGGGCCGGGAGACGGTGAAGGGCAGCACCGCGGAGCAGGGCTACCTGCACTGCGGGCCGAACGGCGCCGGCCACTTCGTCAAGATGGTGCACAACGGCATCGAGTACGGGCTCATGGCGGCCTACGCCGAGGGGCTGAACATCCTGCACAAGGCGAACGTGGGCAAGGCGAAGCAGACCGCCGACGCCGAAACCACGCCGCTGCGCGAGCCCGAGCATTATCAGTACGACTTCAACCTCACCGACGTCGCCGAGGTATGGCGGCGCGGCAGCGTGATCGCGTCGTGGCTGCTCGACCTGACCGCCGCGGCGCTGATCGAAGATCCGAAGCTGTCGAAGTTTGCCGGCCGTGTCTCCGATTCGGGCGAGGGACGCTGGACCATCTTGGCGGCGATCGACGAAGGTGTGCCGGCGCACGTGCTGTCCGCTGCGCTGTACGATCGCTTCGCCTCGCGCGGCGAGGCCGACTTCGCCAACAAGCTGCTGTCCGCCATGCGCTTCGAGTTCGGCGGCCACCTGGAGAAGAAATGACGTTGGCCGTTATCCGTTGTCCGTTCGGGCAACGGAATAACGGACAACAGGCAACGGACGACGGACAACGAGTATGAAGACCGAAATACTGCCCGACGCCGACGCGGTCGCCCGGCGCGCGGCTGCGTTGATCGCCGCGACCGCGCGCGACGCCACCGCGGCGCGCCAGCGCTGCGTGATCGCGGTGAGCGGGGGCCACACGCCGTGGCAGATGTTGCGCGCGCTGGCGAACGAGGACGTACCGTGGTCACGGCTGCACGTGGTGCAGGTCGACGAACGGATCGCGCCGGCCGGCGATCCGGAGCGCAATCTCACCCACCTGCGTGAGAGCCTGCTGTCGCACGCGCCGCTGTCGCCTGAGCAGATTCATCCCATGCCGGTCGAGAACCCGGATCTCGCCGCGGCAGTGGCGCGCTACTCGCAGGTGCTACATGAGCTCGCCGCCGATCCGCCGGTGCTCGATCTGGCGCACCTCGGCCTCGGCCCCGACGGCCACACGGCATCGTTGGTGCCGGGTGATCCAGTGCTGAACGTGACCGACGCGGATGTGGCGCTGACCGGCGGGATCTATCAGGGGCGCCGGCGCATGACCCTCACCTATCCGACGCTCGACCGCGCTCGGCAGATCCTCTGGGTGGTGACCGGCGCGGAGAAGGTCGACGCGCTCCGCAAGCTGCTCGCCGCCGATCCGTCGATTCCGGCCGGTCGGGTGAATCAGGAGCGCGCTATCCTCCTGGCGGATCGCGCCGCGGCGGCATAGGCGCCTGTGTCCTCGTCCGTTTTCGGTTGTCCGTTGGACAGCCTCGCGATGAACGAGCAACTCACAGACAACGGACAAAGGATATAACGTTCCGCTAGGGGGGGACGCATGAAGAAGACCCTGGTCATCGATGTCGGCGGCACCAACGTGAAGATCCTCGCCACCGGCCACACCGAAAAGCGCGCCGTCGCGTCCGGGCCGACGCTGACCGCCGCGAAGATGGTGTCCGACGTGAAGCAGCTCGCCCAGGGTTGGCCGTACGATCGCGTCGCGATCGGGTATCCCGGTCCGGTGATGCACCACAAGCCGGTGCTGGAGCCGCACAACCTCGGCAAGGGCTGGGTCGGCTTCGACTACGGGAAGGCGTTCGGCAAACCGGTGCGCATTCTCAACGACGCGGCGATGCAGGCGCTCGGCAGCTATCGCGGCGGGCGCATGCTCTTTCTCGGCCTCGGCACTGGCCTCGGGTCGGCGATGGTCATCGACGGCGTCGTCGAGCCGATGGAGCTGGCGCACCTGCCGTACAAGAAGGGCCGCACGTTCGAGGACTACGTCGGCCTGCGCGGCATGAAGCGCCTGGGCAAGGCGAAGTGGCGGAAGGAAGTCGCCGAAGTCGTCGAGCGCTTCCGCGATGCGCTGTGGCCCGACTACATCATGCTCGGCGGCGGCAACGCGAAGAAGTTGAAGACCCTCCCCGACGACTGCGAACTCGGTGACAACGCCAACGCCTTCGTCGGCGGATTCCGCCTCTGGGAGCAGCTGGACGAGGCCGGCCGTCCGCTCGGCGCGCACGCCCGCCGGCAACTGGCCACGCGCCGTCGCCCGGCGGCAGAGTAGCACCAACCTCCAGGTCGGTGCCGCGCGAAGCGCGGCGCTGCGACGGCATCGCGCGTTGCAATCCGGCGGGCTTCGCCCGCCGCCCGGCCTGGAGGCCGGGGCTACGCTCAGTGGAGGCCGGGGCTACGCTCGGTGGTTGGGGCGGTGCTACAGTCCCGGCGCCCGGATGAACACGCAGCAGAAGTTGCGGTTTGACCGCGTGATCGGCACGCCGCTGGCCTGGACGACCAACCTCGCGGCGCGCATCCTCGGCAAGCTGTTGCGGCGCGATCACTCGACTGATCCGGCGTCGGTGCGGCACATCGTGGTGCAGAAGCTGCTCGGCATGGGCAGCATCATCCAGGCGACGCCGTTGCTGGCGGCGCTGCGCGGCGCCTTTCCGCGGGCCGACATCGCACTCATCACCTCGCGGCGCAATCGACCGCTGATCGAGCGGCTACCGCTGATCGACCGCGCGTTGTACGTCGACGACGACAGCCCGCCCGCCTTGCTCGCCAGCACCATCGGCGTCCTGCGAGCGCTGATGCGCGAGCGCATCGACCTCTACTTCGACCTGGAGATCTACTCGGCGGCCGCTTCGGTGTTGTCGGCGTTCAGCTGTGCGCGCAACCGCTACGGGTTCTATCGGCACTCGGCGCGGTTCAAGAAGGGCTCGTACACGCACCTGGTGAAGTTCGCGACCAACAAGCCGGTGTCTCGTCTCTATCTGCAGCTGGCGCTCGCCGCCGGTGCCACCGACGGCGCCGCGCACGAGCTCGGGCCGATTCGGGTCGACCCGGACGACCACGTCCGGCTCGCCGCCACGCTGCACGCCGCGGGAACGCCGCTTGCCGACGAGTATGTCCTCGTCAACCCGAACGCGTCCGATCTACTGCTCGAGCGGCGCTGGCCGGCGGAGTACTTTGCGACGCTGCTCGAGGGACTGGCGCGCGAGGGCCGGCAGTGCGTGCTGATCGGCAACCAGGGCGAGCGCGCATACGTGCAGGCGCTGCTGCAACGCCTCGGGGCCGATGCGCGCCGTCACATGGTCGACACCTCGGGTCGACTGACGCTGGGCGAGCTGTTGGCCGCGATCGCCGGCGCGCGCAGCGTGGTGACCAACGACAGCGGGCCGATGCACTTCGCCGTCGCGCTGCGCCGTCCGACCGTGTGCCTGTTCGGTCCGGTCGATCCACACCACTACGGCTACGAGGCTGTTGGGGTCGAAACCCTGTACGTGCCGGTCTTCTGCAGCCCGTGCGTGCACGAGAACGAGCCGCCGCCGTGCGGCGGCAACAACGTGTGCATGCAGCTCATCGAGCCCGCACAGGTGCTGGCCGCCGTGCATCGGCTCCTCGGGATGCCGGCCACCGCTCGCCAGGACGCGCCGCCGCGCTACGTCGATCTCGACGGGCGCGCCCTCGGCATCATCGCCCGCGTGAGCCTGCCGTCGTCGCATCCGGCGGCGGCCGACGCGGCCGGCGCACCGGCCCGCGCCGACGCCGCTGCGAACGCCGCGCGCTCGGCGCGCCGGTCGAGCTGACGCGCTCGTCAACCCGCGCTGCGCCGCGCTACCATCAGCATCTCGCCGAGCACGACGCCGATCGGACGGTGGCGCGCGCGTTGCGGCAGAAAACGCAGCAGGCCTGTCAGCGGGGTCAGCACGGGATGTCGATAGACCGCGAACTGGTGGCGCACGTAGTCGAGCGTCAGGGTCTTCCAGGCTGGGCCGTGCTGGACCTGGTCGAACCCGGTCTGCGCGAGCAGCGAGCGCAGATTGTCGGCGGCGAAGTAGTAGAGATGCTCGGTCTTGTAGTGCGTCCAGCCGGCGCCCATGGCGCGGTGGGTGAACGATCCGACGCGCGGGGTCGAGATCACCAGCGGCGCCCCCGGCTGAAGCAGCGCCGCGGCGGAGCGCAGCACGGCGGCCGGATCGCGGACGTGCTCGAGATAGTCGCACATGAAGAGCGCGGCGAACGGCTGCGCCGCCAGCTGCGGGAAACGCGCCTGCTCGACGTGCCCCTCGAACACCCGATCGGCGCCGAACCGATCGGCGATCGCCCGCGCGCCGAATGACGAGAGCTCGATGCCATACGGCTCGTAACCCATCTCCGCCGCCACCTGCATGAGAAAGCCCGTGGCAGCACCGCAGTCGAGCACCTTCGCGCCCGGCGCCAACGCGCCCGCCGCAGCGATCACGCCGCGGAAGGTGGCGCGCTTGAGCGCCGCGGCCTGATTGTCGGCGTCGTGCAGACCCCAGGCGTCGTAGTACTCCCGACCGTAGATCTGTGCCAGCTCCGCATCGCTGGGCGGAGGGTCGATGCGCTCGAGGCCGCACCCGCGGCAGCGGACATAGCGGTGGCCGTCTTTCTCGAAGCGCGGAACGAAATCCCCCCCACCGCAGATCTCGCAGCGGCGCGCGGCGCCGTCCAGCCTCCCGTGCATCGCTGTATTGCGCGTTCCCGACGATCTCAACTGTCGACCACGGATGACACGGATTTCACGGATCAACCAGGCCGGCCGATCCGAATCCGGGTCATCCGTGTACTCCGTGGTCACCTCCGGCGTCGATCAACAAACAGTCCTTCGAGTCCGTACGCTCTGGCCGCCGCGTCAGGGCAGAACCGACCGCTCGTGTCGCCGGACAGGGGCGCGCGCACAATGCGGTTGCCGATCAGGCCGAGCAGCCGATAGCATGCGTGGGGGACATGGGCGATACCGTAGTTGCCGCTTCGCCTTCCGGCGTGCCGCGACCGCCGCGACGCTGGCGCGCGGCGGCACAGACGCAGCTGTCACGGCCGCTGCCCGTGCTCTCGCTGACGCTGGTGGTGGCCGTCATCATTGTCACGACCGCCTTTCCGACCTTGGTTCCGCTGCATCGCGCTGCGCTCTGGAGCCTCGTGCTGCTGGTCAGCTTCGCCGGCTGGGGCAGCCTGGTGGCGCGCCTGGCGTTTCCCCGGCATCAGATCGATCTGGGATTGCGCTTGGCCTGGGGCGTGGCGGCGATGGTGTCGCTCGGCGGCATTGCCTGCGTGGCGTCGCTGGCCAACCGCATCGGGCTGCTGGCGCTGGTGGCCGTCGGCATCGGACTCGAACTGGCGCGGCTGTCCGGTCGGCTGGGCGCTCCCGCCGGCGCGCCCGCACCGCCGCCGCGGCCTGCCGCTACTGCGGTGGCGCTCGCCCTCGTCGGCCTCCTCGCGGGGGTGCAGCTGTACGGCGGTGCCGCGGGGATGAAGTTGCAGCCCGACGACTTCCAGTCGTATCTGATCTTCCCGCAAAAGATCCTCGCCACCGGCACGCTCTTGGACCCTTTCAGCGTGCGCCGGATCGCCGCATACGGCGGGCAATCGTTGCTGCACGCGCTCGCGTTGCTCGGCAGCCCCAACCCGCTGACGCTGCAGGTGGTCGACATCGGCATCTCGGTGATCATCGTCATTGCGCTGATCATCGCCGGGAACAGCCGCGCGCCGGTCGGCCTCTGGCTGCTGCCGGTGATCTTCATCCTGACCCTGCCGAACATCCGCGCCAACTCGACCAGCCTGATGTCCGGCGTGGTGGTGTTCCTGGCGCTGTTTCGCACCGCCAGTTCGGCTGCGTTCGCCGAGAATCCGCGCCGTGGCGGTGCAGTGCTGGGCATGCTCGCGGCCGCCGCCGCGTCGCTGCGCCAACCGTTCATCATCCCGGCGGCCGCGTTTCTGGTGATCTTCTACACGCCGATCGCGCTCGGTGCCTTGTGGCGTCGCGGCCCGCAACGCCGCGTCGCGCTCGGCGGAGTTACGGTCGCCGCCACGTCGGCGCTTGGGTTCCTGGCGCCGTGGGCGCTGCTGTCGTACCTGTCGAGCGGCACGCCGCTCTTCCCGCTCTTCGACGGCTACTATCACCCGGAGTATGGGCGGCTCACGGGAACCGATCAGGATCTCGATCGCGTCGGCTTCCTGTTGGCCAACCTCCGGCACTGTCACCCGGTGCGCACGCTGCCGCTCTTCCTGCTCGCGGCGCTGCTGGTGCCGTGGCGTCGCACGCGCGGAGCCCTGCCGGCACTGACGCTGGCGTCACTGCTCGGGCTGGTCGCCATCGCGTGGGGATTTCCGCTGTCGGACGAGTACAGCATCGCGCGGTACTATTTCGGCTTCGTGACCGCCGCGGTTATCGCCGTGTCGATGTACGTCTGCGCGTTGCCGTGGCGGAACTGGGAGCGCCACCCGGTGCGCACGGCCATCCCGGCGTCGCTCGCGCTCGTTGCGCTCCTGTTGCAGCTGGGCGCTGCCAGCGTCGAGAGCTATCGCGAATATGAGGTGTACGCAGCCCACATCTGGATCACCGCGCGCCACGGGTCGCTGCTCGACGAGAATAACCAGGACTACCGCCTGCTGCAGGCGCGCGTTCCCGCCGGCGCGCCGATGGTGGTGATGCTCGACCGACCGTTCTCGCTGGACTACGACCGCAACCCGATCGATGTGCTCGATCTGCCGGGGAGCGTGAGCCCGCCGCCGGGACTCCCGTTGGACAGCGATGATGCGCTCGCCGACTATCTGACCGCGCACGGCTACCGCTACCTGTCCTTCGTGCGCTCGACCGAATCGCAAGGCGTCTATCTGCGCAGCGGTTGGGAGCGGATGCTCGGTCCGCCGCCGTCACCGCTGTGGGGCAACGCCGTGCCGCTGTATCTCAAGACCTTCGACCGCTTCGAAAGTCTGATGAAATCGCGCGTGCGCCTCTACGACGACGGGCAGATGGTGGTGCTCGATCTCACGCGGCGCATCGGTTAGCGCGGCGTTGCCCCAAACAGCCAGCTCAACCACTCGATGGAGGGCGCCGCTCCGCGGCGCCGTAGCCGCGCGCAGCGCGGCTCACGCATGCGACACCTCAGCTGAACCGTAGCTGAACCGTTTTGAGCGCCGCTACGCGGCGCTACGGCCGCCGGAGCGCGGCCCTTGTATCTCGCGTTGCAGCGATCAGGGAGAGAGAAGACCAGCGGTCTTCCGGGTAACCCATGGTAGAAGACGCGCGCGTTTGTTGAGCAAGGTGGGCTAGGGCAGCGAGGCGGGTGCCGCGGCGCGCAACGCTGCCTCGACCGCTGGCTCCAGCCGCTCCGCGATGCGGCGATGGCCGTCGGCGGTCGGATGGATCGAGTCGAAGAATTGCTCCGGCGGCAACAGGTCGTGCAGGTCGATGTGGCCGAGGCCGCGCGCCGCGCATTCGTCGCGCACCCAGCGATTGAACTCCTCGACGGCCGCTGCGGAATAGCGCGCGTTGTAGCACTCGCCGACCGGCTCGTGTGCGATCGGCCAGGTCACCACCAGCACCTGGATGCCGGCGGTATCGTGCAGGTTCTGCAAGTAGGCGAGGATGTTCCACGACTGCCAGTCCTGGTACTCGGTCTCGGCCGCCGCGGTGATCTTGCTGCAATCGTACCTCTTCTGCGGCGGCGTGGTGCGCAGCGTCGTGGGCGGCAGCTGCGGATCCGCCCAGCGCGCCAGCCGCAGCGCGTTCGCCTGCGCGGCGGAGCGCGCCAGTGCGCCGAGGTCCTGCAGGCGCGCCAGGTATCCGGTCATCCGCCCCTGTCTGACGTACGCCTCCTCATAGCGCTGCAACGGCTCGTCCAGGCCGGGCACGCCGGTGCGGGCGAGCTCGCGCACGCGTGTGTCGTTGGAGTCGAAGAAGGCGGCGACCGGCCCCCACAGCGTCGGCGCGGCGTGCAGGAACTCCGACAGCGTGAGCGGATAGATGATGAGGTCGGGCCGATACTCGAGCGCCGCGCTGAGAATCACCGCGTCGCGCAGCTCGTAGCAGTTCACCCAACCGAGGTTGAACACCTCGCCGCGCACGCCGCGCTCCGCGAGGCGGGCGTTCAAGCGCGCGCTCAGCGTCTGCTCGACCGGCAGCGGATGACCGAGGACGGCGCTGTTGCCGATCAGCACGGCGCGCGGGTCGTCGGGCCGGTCGCGCGCGGCGTGACAGAGTTGATGCTGGCGCAGCAGCGGGTCGAGCCAGAACACCGTCGGCACGGGCAACGTGTGCAGGCGCTCGCCGCCCTCGAAGAGCGGCGGCAGACACCAGCGCGGACCGGCGGCGGCGCCAGTGCGCTGCGCCAGCGCGACGGCAGCCAGCAGCGCGGCCGCGGCGAGCGACACGCGGCGCCGTCTCATGCCGCGATGCTGTCGGCGGTGGCCGCCAATTGCAATGCGCCGCGCCGCGCGCGCGGTTTGATGTGCGGCGCCCATCACGGTGTTGAGGTCCGCTGCGCATCGGCGCGCCGTACGCGCAACGCCGACTCGACCGCCGGGGCCAGTTGCTCGGCGATGCGCCGATGGCCCTCGGCGATCGGATGGATGGAGTCGAAGAATTGGTCCGCCGCCAGCAGATCGTGCAGGTCGACGAAGGGCAGGTTGCGCGCCGCGCATTCGGCGCGCAGCCAGCGGTTGAACTCCTCGATTGCCGCCGCGGAGTGGCGGGCGTTGAAGCAGGCGCCGACCGGCTCGTACGCCACCGGCCAATTGACCACCAGCACCTGCACGCCGGAGCTCGCGCGCAGCTGATCGAGATAGGCGAGAACGTTCCAGGACTGCCAGTCGCGGTAGGTCAGCTCCTCGCGTTCGGTGACCTCCAGGCAGTCGTAGGTTTTGACGCGCCCGGTGGTGCCGTAGACGGGCGGGCGCAACGTCGGATCGGCCCAACGCGCCAGAGCGGTCGCGTTGGTCTGCGCAGCCGTGCGGGCGAGCGTCCCGAGGTCGCGCAGCCGCGCCCAGTATCCCTGCGCGCGCCAGCCGTGGGCGTAGGCTGATTCATAGCGGTCAAACGGTTCTTCGAGACCGGCCGGTCGCGCCCGCGCCAGGTCGCGCACCGCGCTGTCGTTGGACGCGAAGAAGGCCGCGATCGGCTCGAACAGCGACGGGGCGCCGTGCTGAAAGTCGGCCAGGGTCAGCGGATAGATGATGAGATCGGGCTGATAGTCGAGCGCGGCGTTGAGGATCACGGCGTCACGCAGCTCGTAGGCGTTGACCCAGCCGAGGTTGTACACCCGGCCGGGCACACCGTGCACGGCGAGCAGCTGGTTGAGACGGCCGCCGAGCGCCGCCGCGGCCGGCAACGGATGACCGAACACGGCGCTGTTGCCGATCAGGATCGCGCGCGGTTCGTCGGGACGCGCGCGCGCCGCGTGACAGAGCTCGTGCTGACGCAGCAGCGGCGCCAGCCAGAATGCGGTCGGCGCCGGCATCGCGTGCAGGCGTTGGCCGCCTTCGAACAGCGGCGGGAGACACCAGCTCGGACCACCCGCGACCGCCGGCGCGGCGGCGGCGACCAACAGCAGCAGCGCCGCGGTGGCGAGGAAATCGCGCCGTTGTCGCGCCGACCGCTTCACGACGCGCCCGCCTCCCGTGCCGCGGCGCGCGCGCGCAACAGCGACGCCACCTCCGGGGCGAGCCGGTCCGCCACGTGCCGGTGGCCGTCCGCGCTCGGGTGCAGCGGGTCGACGAACTCTTCCGGCGGCAGCAGATCGTGCAGGTCGACGTACTCGAACCCGCGCGCTGCGCACTCCGCCCGCAGCCACTGGTTGAAGCGCTCGACCGCCGAGGCCGCGTAGCGCGCGTTGTAGCACTTGCCGATCGGCTCGTGCGTCACGGGCAGGTTCACGACCAGTACCGGGATGCCGTCGGTGTCGCGCACCCGTTGGAGATATTCGAGGATGTTCCAGTCCTGCCAGTTGCGGTAGAGCCGCGCCCCCTGGGCGAGCGTCTTGCCGCAATCGTAGTTGTTCTGCGGTCGGCGCGTCTCCGGGACGCGCGGCGTGGGCAGTGGATCGACCCAGTGCGCCAGCACCTCGGCATGCGCGTGCGCGGCGGCGCGGGCGAGCGCGCCGATGCCCTGCAGGCGCGCCCAATAGGCCCTGCTGCGAGTGCCGAGGGTGGCCGCCGCGTCCCAGCGCCGCAACGGCTCCTCCAAGCCGGGCAAGCCGTCGTGGGCGAGCTCGTGCAGCGCCGTGTCGTTCGATTCGAAAAACGCGCGAATGGCGGGAAACGGAAACGGCGCCAGATGCGGAAAGTCAGCCAGCGTGAGCGGATAGATGATGAGATCCGGCCGGTACTCGAGCGCAGCATGCAGCACCAGTGCATCGCGCAGCTGGTAGGGATAAATGAACCCGAGGTTGAATACCCGGCCCGGCACGCCGTCCTCGGCCAGCGATGCGTTGAGCCGCGCGCTGAACGTCTCATCGAAGGGCAGCGGGTGCCCGAGCACCGCGCTGTTGCCGATGAGAATCGCGCGCAGGTCCGCAGGGTGCGTGCGCGCCGCATGACAGAGCTGGTGCTGGCGCAGCAGCGGCCACAGCCAGAAGGCAGTCGGCGACGGTACGGAGTGCAAGCGCTGCCCGTCCTCGAACAGCGGCGGCAGGCACCAGCTGGGGTCGGTCGCCGCGATGCCCCAGCGCGCCGCCGCGACCAGGACGATCACGGCCACCAGGACGCCGGCCACCACCCACCGGCGGCTTGCGGTCATGCGAGGATCCTGTCGGCAGTCACGGTCAGAGGCAAACGCCGGATCCGTAGCGGCGACCTTCAGGTCGCCATGGCGCTGCGGAGCAGCGCCCCCGTGCGTGTGGGGCGCGCTGCGCTCGCCATGGCGACCTGAAGGTCGCCGTTACAACGCGCCATCAGAAGGCCGCGCCGCCATCAGAAGGCGACGTAGATGAACGGCGGCGCGTTCGTTTTCCACATCGCCAGCACCGCGAGCACCATGAACGCGTAGAGGACGACGGTGCCGACGCCGCGGACGATTGGCCACGCGCGGCTGCCTTGGGCGGGAGCGGCGTCGGGCGTCACCATACGAACAGCGCCCGCGTCATCTCCGCCACCGTCCCGAGCGGGTAGAAGAACAGCAGCCACCCATAGGTGACGAAGCTATAGCAGATCGCCCAGGCGGCGAGGCGGTGCGGCCAGCGATCGGCGAACAGGCCGGGGACCCAGCGGCGCGCGCCGGTTTCGAGGGCGAGGCCGGTGCCGTGGTACATGCCCCAGACGGCGAAGTTCCACGCCGCTCCGTGCCAGAGCCCGCACAGGAACATGGCGGCGACCAGGTTGAAGCCGCGCCGCACGCGATTGCCACCGAGCGGAATGTAGATGTAATCGCGGATCCACGAGCTCAGGCTCATGTGCCAGCGGCGCCAGAACTCCTGCAGGTTGGTCGACCAGTACGGGCGGTAGAAGTTCTCTGGCACCGTCAGGTTGAGCGTCTGCGCGAAGCCGATCGCCATGTCGCTGTAGCCGTCGAAGTCGAAGTAGATGCGCCACCCCTGCAGCACCGCCAGCGCCATCACCACCGGTGCGCTTCGGTGCGGAATCTTCTCGAAGACCTGGATGTACTCGACGCACAGCTCGGCGATGCAGACCTTCTTGAACAGCCCGCGGATGATGCGGCGGATGCCGCCGAGCATCCGCGTCACATCGGGGTTGCGCAGCTCGGTGAGCTGCGGGACGAATTCGGGGAAGCGCTTGATCGGGCCGGCGGCGAGGGTGGGAAAGAAGATCGCGAAGACGCCGAAGTGAAACGGATTACGGATCGGCGCGCGGCCGTGCACGCGCACCTCGTAGAGATAATGGACGAACTCGAAGGTGAAGAACGAGATGCCGAGCGGCGCGGCGGGCGATTTCCAGCGCGTCAACCACACCGGGACCTTCACGCCCGCCATCGCGACGAGCACCGTGCCGTTGTCGACCAAGAACCGCCCGTACTTGTAGAACGTCAAGGCGCCGACGAGCAGCGTGATCATGAGCGCCGTGCCCGACCAGCGGCCGAGGCGCCACGGCACCAGCGCCACGGTGTAGGTGAGAATGGCCAGGATGATGATCGGCGTCATCCCGGCCGGGCCGGCGAAGTGGTAATGAAACACCGCGCTGGCGGCCAGCAGCCAGTACAGCTTCAGCGAGCGCGGACAGATCAGGTAGACGGGAACGGCGACGGCAGCGAACAGCCAGAACCAGGTCTCGAGAAACAGCATGCGGCGCCGGCACCGCTACCATTTCGAAATCGCAACCGCGAACGCCGCGGACCTAGTTCACGACCAAGACACCAAGCACGAAGAGGCGCAGCGGATCTCGTCAGCGCGACATTGTGTCTTGGTGTCTTTGTGTTTGAAATTCAGCTGATTATGCCGGAGACGAGCTGCGCGGGCGACTCGGGCACTCAAACTGATTCACCACCAAGACACCAAGGCACCAAGCATAAGGAGGCGCAACGGATCTCGCGCCTTTGTGTCTTGGTGTCTTGGTGGTGAAATTTATCCGATCACACCGGACGCTTGCGCGAGCGACTCGGGCGTTTCAGCCCCCCCC
>Ga0066388_100001281_pt1 | contig 13871 bp, 10 predicted proteins | sample PanSoiMetaGPlot6_FD_64539 | JGI IMG/M metagenome (GOLD analysis project Ga0066388, IMG submission 64539) | Tropical forest soil microbial communities from Panama analyzed to predict greenhouse gas emissions - Panama Soil - Plot 6 (Hybrid Assembly) | ecosystem: Environmental > Terrestrial >... | reverse complement strand
CCGAGCCCGACCAGGTCCAGCACCCGCCGCACCTCCTCGTGGCGGGCGTGCCGCTGGTGCAGCTCCTTGAGGATGGCCACGTAGTCGACGAACTCGAAGGCCGTGAACCGGGCGTGGAACCCGGGCTCCTGCGGCAGGTAGCCCAGCCGGCCGCGCAGGTCCAGCCGCGCCCCGGCGTGCCGTGGGTCCAGGCCGAGCGCGAGGACGGACCCGGCGTCGGGCGCGGACACCGTGGCCAGGACGCGCAGCAGGGTGGTCTTGCCGGCCCCGTTCGGTCCCAGCAGCCCAGTCACCCCGGGCCGAAGGTCGAACGAGACGCCGTCGAGCGCTCGGGTACGACCGAACGTCATCCGCAGGTCGCGGACCCGGACTGTGGGCGTCCGGACTGTGGGCGTATCGCTGGTCATCGCAGCCTCCGTGCGGCGAACCGGGGAGTGGTGTCGAAGCCGCGGCCGGACTCGAACGCGCCGCGGCGCAGCGCCACCACGGTGGCGGCGAGCAGCGCCAGGACCGCGAAGGCGACCTGCCCGGCCGTGGTGAACAGGACCGACGACGGCCCGGGCGGGGCCACCGTGACGACTACCGCGACGACCCAGGCGCCGGCGGTGATGCTGAACGCGCGCTGCGGCTCGACCGTGGTGGCCAGCGCCAGGCTGGCGGCGGTCAGCCCCAGCGAGGGCAGCAACCAGCCGGCCGCGCCGAGGCCCAGCTGCGGCAGCGCGAGGCTGGCCGCGGTGGCCAGCACGGTCGCGGTCCCCAGCACGGCGGCGGCGCGCAGCAGCAGCAGGCGGAAGCTGCGCAGCGGGGCGGCCAGGCCGATCTCGTAGGTGGGATCGATGCCGGGCCCGTACGCGACGGCGATGCCGGCCAGCGGCAGCAGCGGCGCGAGGCACAGGAACAGCAGGGCCGCGTCCGGGCCGGGTCTGGCGTGGGCGGCGAGCACCCCGAACGCCAACACCGCCCCCACGGCCAGCAGCCAGGAACCGCGCAGCGCCGGGGTGGCGGCCAGCAGCCGGGCGGTGTGGTCGGGCACGCCGAGGCGCACCAGCAGCCTCTCGGCGACACCGGCGCGGGGCACGTCGACGGCGGCGATCAGCGCGGTCCGCACCCGCTGCAGACGGGCCGGGTCGACCAACTCCCGCGCCAGGCCCCGGCAGGCCGCGCACCGGGTGAGATGCGCCTCTACCGACCAGCGGGCCGCAGCGTCCAGGCGGTGGCTGCCGTCGTGGTACGCGGCAAGCAGGCCGGCGTCGGCATGCCAAGCCCCCGCCGACCGTGCCCCCGCCGAACCATCCGCATCCATGATCTTGCCTCCCTCGGGCGCATGGGGTGCGTTCATGCCAGCTCCTGGCGCAACCGCGCGCGGGCCCGCCGCGCCCGGGTTTTCACCGTGCCCGCCGGGATGCCGAGCAGCGCGGCGGTCTCACGGGTGCTCAGCCCGTCCAGCACGGTCGCCTGCAGCACCGCCTGCAGCTCCGGCGCGAGCCGGTTCAGCGCACGGATCACATCCCGGTGCTCCAGCGAGGCCAGGGCCTGCTCCTCGGCGCTGGCGGCGTCGGCCACCCGCCGCCGGCCGAGCCGGCCGGCCAGCCGTCCCTGGGCCGCGTCGCCGCGCTGCGCGTCCAGCAGGCGGCGTACCGCGATCCCCCAGATCCAGGCGCCGACCTCGCCGCGACCCTGGAAGCGCCCGGCGTCGCGCCACACCACCAGGAACGTCTCCTGAGCGACCTGGTCGGCCAGGTCCGAGTCGCCGGTGCGCTGGCGCAGCCGCACCAGCAGCCACGGGGCATGCTGGTCGTACAGGGCCCCGAACGCCTCCGGGTCACCGTTGGCCACGGCCGCCAACAGCTCGGCGTCGCTCGCGACCTCATCCGCGCTCACATCCAGATTGTCGAAGCAGGCGCCGCTGTGGTTTCACCACGGACGCCACCACGTGCACAGCAGAGCGCTGCCGCCGTAGGCGTTGTTCGTGATGGAGGTGGCCAGGATCCCTACCAGTGACTCGCCCCGATGCTGGTCAGCCGTCGCTGTCGCTGAACCTCAGTGGCCCGTGGCCGGTACCGGCAGCCAGGTTGCGCAGTATGGGCTGGCCAGCGCTATACCAGTGCCGCCACGGCGGCCCGTCGGGTGCTCGGGTCGGGGTCGTCGGTGGCACGCTCGCGCAGCAGGGCCAGGGTGTCCGGTCAGTCGGCCAACCTTCGACGACCGCCTGCAGCGCGGCCTGCCGGACATCCTCGTCGCGGTCGCGGACCGCCCGGTCTCGCAGCAGCGGCATGTGGGCCTTACCCGAACGTGTGGGCTTGACCGCGGCGCAGCAGTTTTCTACGAGCACGTCGCGCAACACCCTGGCCAACCCGCTGCTATCAACCGGACAGGCGTGTGCGTGGACGTGCTGGCGAGCCGATGGCACCCGGCTTCTCCCGTACCATCCACTAAAGGACTCGAGCGCCGCTACCGGCCGGCGTCACTGGGCCGGTGGCGGTTGGTCCGCCCGCTCGCGCAGGCCGCCGGACGCCTGCTCGACGTGCCGGAAGATGTCGAGGTAGTACGCGGCGGGCCGCGGAACCAGGTCGCGCAGAGACAGTTCGGACTCGTACTGGTGCCACCGGCCGGCCCAGTGCCGGACGCCGCTGCACCGGGCCGCCGGCCAGGTGCCAGCGACCATCGCGAGCCCGTCGGCGACCGGCACCTCGACCAGCGCGGTGACCTCGGGCTCGGCAGGGCGGAACGCCGCCGGGTCGAGTGCCGTGCGGCCGAGGAACGTGCGGCAGAACTCGCGGCTGATGATGTTGCCGGCCTCGAACACCTCGGCGCGAGTGCCCAACTCGACCAGGTCGCCGAACGGGATCTCGACGCCGAGTTCCTCCTCGATTTCCCGGACGCCGTCGGCCACCGCTTCGCCGGCCCGGTAGTGCCCTGCCGCCGAGATGTCGAACAGACCCGGATAGAGCGCCTTGTCCGGACCGCGCTGCTGGAACAGCAGCCGCACGTCCGTGCCGGCGTCGACGACCCGGTACAGCCAGCAGTGGAAGGCGTAGTGCCACAGACCGAGCCGGTGCGCCTGGGCTTTGCCAGCCACGCCGAGCGGGTTCTGCTTCTCGTCGAAGATGTCCAGCGCCTCGTCCTGCATGCGACCCTCGCTGCTCTCTGCACTCGTTCGATGTCGCGGACCACCATTCTCTCGAGCCACTTCAGCCACCCGGTGACCACGAGGCAGGACAGGCCGGCGGGTCCGGAGGGCGAAAGCCCGCCTTGCCGGGCCGCTGCGGGCGCGGCCGGTGGCGGGACCTCCGGCCCTGGCGCCGCAGGGATGGCGCGCGGAGCATGTGTGCCGAGGTCCGGGCTCCCGGGCGGTGAGTGCTGCCCGCAGAACCTGAACACGGCATGGCGATCGCGGATCGAGGTGGCTCGCTGTGACCGTACTGGGTGTTGCCGTCGCGTTCGTGCTTCTCCTGTGGTGCTCGTTGCTGTACGTGCCGTACCGGTGGCGACCCGCGGGCATCTACCTGATCGCGGGGAAACTGCTCGCGGTGGCGTACGTCCCGTTCATCGCTGTCGCCGGCATTGCGCTGGCGGTCGTGGGCGCGGTGTTCGGCAGTTGGTGGATCGCCGTACCAGCCGGTGTCGCCGCCGTGGGCGCGCTCGCCGTCGTCGTGCGGGTCGGCTCGGTGCGGGCGGACCTGTCTGGTGCACTGTGCCCCGGCTGGAACGACCGCATCCCCCCGCAGCGGCGGTCGAGGATGGTCCGCCGGTGGTGGACCGGCCGGCTGCCGGCAAGCCCGCAGCCGCGGCTGCGGCGCGACGTCGCGTTCGCGACGGTTCCAGGAAGTGGGCGCGCTGTGCTCTGCGACGTCTGGCAGCCGCCTGCCGCAGTGGCACCCTCCGGTGTCGCGGTGGTCTTCCTGCACGGCAGCGCCTACTACGTCCTGGACAAGGACCTCGCCACCCGGCCGCTGTTCGGGCACCTGGCGGCGCAGGGGCACGTGGTCGTGGACGTGGCCTACCGGCTGTTCCCGGAGACCGACGTGCCGGGGATGGTCGCGGACGCCAAGCGCGCGGTCGCCTGGGTGCATGGCCACGCCGGCGAACTCGGGATCGACGCCGACCGGATCGTGCTCGCCGGCGGGTCGTCGGGCGGTCACCTGGCCCTGCTGACAGCGTACGGCCACGACGAGCCGGTGCTGACACCGCTGGAGCTGGCCGGGTCCGACCTTCGGGTGTGCGCGGTGGTGTCGCTGTATGGCCAGGTCGGCCTCGACGACATGTACTGGCACACCGGCCAGGACAAGACCTGCCACCCCGACGACCCGCAGCCGGACTGGACCGCGCCGCCGTCGCGGATGCTGGTGCGGCTGTTCGGCGAGAACGCCGCGCGGCTGCGGCTGCAGTTCATGAAGTACGGCGGCCGCAGCAGCTGGCTCACCGGCGGGGTCCCAGACGACATGCCCGAGCGCTACGCGCAGGTCTGCGCGCTCAGCTACGTCTCTCGCGACAACCCGCCAACACTGCTCATGCACGGGACACACGACGAGATGGCACCGGTCGCCGCGGTCCGCCGACTTCAGCAGCGGCTCGAGCAAGCCGGCGCACCGGTGTCCGCGATGTACCTGCCGCACACCGACCACATGTTCGACCTGGTCGGGACCAGGTGGTCACCGGCCGCACGCCTGACCCTCCACACCCTGGAACGGTTCCTCGCCGCGGTCAGCGTCACCGAGCAGCGCAGGCCCGAGGCCGACAGCGGCCCTGCTGGCCCGCCTGCACATCAGCATGGGTCGACGGTGCGGCAGTCGGGGGACGGCCTGCACCGGGTGCCGTCCCTTGACGGAAGAAGCGGTTCGGTGGGTCAATTCGGTGGTGACCGGACATCCCGGCTACGCAGAGTTCGGTAGTGCATTTCCGGATGACGAGGCGTGCCTCGTCTACCTCTGGCGGGCCCGGTTCGCGCCCGATGGTGAGCACGCCGAGTGTCCTCGGTGCGGGCGGTCTCGGCGGTTCGTCCGGTACCGTGCCGCCGGGCGGCGGTCGTGGACCTGCACGGGCTGCGGCCTGCACCTGCACCCCACCGCAGGGACGATCTTCGAGAAGTCGTCGGTGGGTCTGCGGCTGTGGTTCCGCGCGGCGCACCTGCTGGCGGCCTCCAGTGGGGCGGTGACGGTGCCGGAGTTGGAGCGGGAGCTTGGTCTGGGGCACAAGACGGCGTGGCGGATGCGGGCGAGGGTGCGCGGTGTGCTGGCTGCCATGCCCGGCGGGTACGAGAGGGCCGGCGAGCGCGGGCTGGACATGGCGGTGTTCGTGCGGCACGCCGGCGCTGGTCCGGCGGGGACCGTGCCGGGTCCCGAACTGCCGGCCGACGGGGCTGGTCCGGTCTTGGCGGGGGCTGCGGCGCCGGGGTCTGGCCTGGCCGGCAGGCACACCATTCCGGCGCAGCTGACCAGGTTCGTCGGCCGCCGGGACGAGATAGCCGCGGTGCGCCGGCTGCTGCGCGGGTCCCGGCTGGTCACGCTGACCGGCCCCGGCGGTTGTGGCAAGACCCGGCTCGCCGCGCAGGTCGGCCGGAGGCTGGCCGGCCGGATGCCGGAGGGGGTGTACTGGGTGGACCTTTCCCGGCTGGTTACGGGTGGGTCGGTCGCGGAGGCGGTGGCTGTCGCGCTCGGGCTGCGGGAGGGGCTGGGGGTCGACCGGGCGGGCGACCGGCTGGGCGAGCTGTGCGGGCGGGTGGCCGGCAGGTCGGCGCTGGTCGTGTTGGACAACTGCGAGCATGTGCTGGACGGCGTTGCGCGGACGGTGGCTCGGCTGCTCGCGACCGCCCCGTCCATTCGGCTGCTGGCGACCAGCCGGGAGCCGGTGGGTGTCGGTGGGGAGATGGTGTGGCAGGTGCCGCCGCTGGCGACGCCGCCGGCGGCGGCGGCCCCGGCCACGCTGGCGGCGTTCGACGCGGTCCGGCTGTTCGTCGAGCGGGCCTGCCACGCGCAGCCGGCGTTCCGGTTGGACGAGGCGAACGCCTCGGCGGTCGGGGAGATCTGCCTGCGGTTGGACGGGATGCCGTTGGCGGTGGAGTTGGCTGCCGCGCAGGTGGGCGCGCTGACGCCGGAGGAGATCGCCCACGAGTTGGCCGACGGGTTCGGGCTGCTGTCTGGCGGGGACCGCGCGGGTCCGGCTCGGCAGCGGACGCTGCGGGCCTCGATGGACTGGAGTCATGCGCTGCTCGGTGAGGCCGAGCGGGCGGTGTTCCGGCGGCTGACCGTTTTCGCCGGCGGCTTCTCCCTGCCTGCCGCCCAGGACGTGTGCGGGTACGGTGGGGTGGACCGCCGGGCGGTGCCGGGTGTGGTCGCTGCCCTGCGGCACAAGTCGCTGGTGGCTGGGGAGAGCGCTGGAGGCGTCCGCCGGTACCGGCTGCTGGAGCCGGTCCGGCAGTACGCCGCTGAGCGGCTCGCCGAGTCCGGTGAGGACGGTGCGACCCGTGACCGGCACCTGGACCATGCGGTGGCCCTGGTAGAGGGTGGCCCGACAGTCGACCCGCCGGCCAGCCACCTGGACCTGCTGGAGGTCGAGTACCCGAACCTGCGGGCGGCGCTGGACCACGCGACCGCCTTCGGCCACGGGGTGGCGGCGCTGCGGCTGGCCGCCGGGCTCGCCGTTTTCTTCTCCGTCCGCGCTCACGCAGAGGGACAGCGGTTCATGGCCGACGCCCTCTCCGTCGGCGACCAGAGCCCGTCGCGTGAGCGGGCGTGGGCGCTGTGGGGTGCGGCGTACGCGGCGCTGCCCTCGACCGACGCCTCCGCCGGGCGAGGGTACGCGACCGCGGCGCTGGAGATGGCCAAGGCGGTCGGCGACGCCCAGACCGCGGCCCGGGCGCTGACGTTGACCGGTGGCCTGAAGGTTTCCCGTGACCCGGCCACGGCCCGCGATGGCCTCGAGCCGGCCGTCGAGCTGGCGCGGTCGGCCGGTGACGACTGGGCGCTGGCCATGTCGCTGGGTCAGATCGCGCTGTCCTGGGCGTTTCAGAGCCGGCTGGAGCAGGCCCGGCGGTACTCCGACGAGGCGCGCGAGGTCGTCGACCGTCTCGGCTCCGGCCGCTTCCGCGCCTGGCACTCGCTCACGACCGGGGTGATAGCGATCCGGAGCGGCGACGTCGTAGCCGCGGCCACGAACCTCGCCGAAGCCCGCGACCAGGCCGTTCGGGTGGGCGACCGGGCGTGTCAGGCCATCGCCGTGATGTTCGGCGCGGAGGCCGACTGCTGGCGCGGCCGCGCCCGTACCGCCTGGGACGCGGTCACGCAGCTCGCCGCCGCGGCCGGTCCGGCCGCGCGCGCCTCGGTCATCGGGATTGCGGTGTCCGCCGCGGCCGGCCGGTGCGCGTTGACCCTGGGCGAGCTCGAGGTTGCCGAGCGGGAGCTGCGGCGAGCGGCCGAGCTGGCTGGAGCGGCCCAGTTCCGGGCCTACCAGACCGCCAACGTCGTCGAGCTCGCCGACGCGGTGCTGCTGCGTGGCGACCTCGGGCAGGCACGAGCGCTGCTCGAGGAGGGGCGCCGGCAGGCCGTACGGCTCGACGACCCGCGGCTGCGGTCGCTTGTGGACATCGGGCTCGCCCGGCTCGGCCGCGCCCGCGGCGACCTGGACACCGCGCTCGAGCTCGGCGTCGCGGCGCTGGAAGCCCAGCACGGCGGCGGCCACCGGCTGGAAGCGGTCACCGCGCTGGAGGCGGTCGCCGGGTTCCGGGGGCAGCGCGGGGACCTGGTCCAGGCCGCCCGCCTGCTGGGGGCCGCGGCGGCCGCCCGGCGCCGGCTCGGCATCCCGCGCCAGCCGGTCGACGGCCTGCACGACCGGCCCGACCGCGCCCGGCTGGTGTCCACTCTCGACGGCACGGCGCTGCGGGCCGCGCTGCGGGAGGGCGCGACGCTGAGCCTGGACGAGGCGGTCGGCTACGCCACCCGCGGCCGCGGCACCCGCACCCGGCCGGCCGCGGGCTGGCCGAGCCTCACCCCCACCGAGCTGGCCGTGGCCCGGCTGGTCGCCGCGGGCCTGACCAACCCCGAGATCGGCCGCCGGCTGCTGGTGTCGGCCGGCACCGTGAAGGCCCACCTCGGACACATCTACGCCAAGACCGGCCTCTCCCACCGGGCCGAGCTCGCCGCCGAGGTGACCCGCCGGCAGGAGCCAGAGCAGCACAGCCCCGCTGGCTGACCGGGCACCGGCCTCGCCGTTGCCGGCCCGTGACGTGACCAGCGCCGCGCAGAACGTGCCGCCGGCATGGTGCGTGCCCGAGCCGACCCACTGACCCTGACACGCTGGCCGGTTGGGAGATGTTCAGGGGTGGGCGACGTCCGTAGACCTGCACATGGCCGGTTCGGTTCGACGAAAGGGGACGAGCGAGATGACCGCTGTGGTTTGGGGAGCGAGGGGTAGATCATGAGGACCAGACTGAGGCGGGCGGTGACCGTCGCCGGCGTGCTGATAGCAGCGGCTGTCGCCACCTCCACCATCGGCGTCGGCCAAGCCAATGCCCTGACCGGATGGACGCCGTACACGGTGATTGCGCAGACCAGCGCGACCGTCGGCAGCGTCACCACCACGGCTCAGATCCGCCGCGGAACGGAGTTCAACAGGTACTACACCAAGATCACCTGCACCAACACGAACCCGGCTTTCACGTTGGTCCGGGTACGGACTGGCAGCTCCTGGAGTGCGAATATTCACAGCCCACTCGGTGTAGTCGATACCGGGCCGTGGGGTTATACGACTGAGGTGGGCTACTCAGATCCGTATATCGCCTTCAACGATTACCTGACGGTGCACGGAACCTGCGAGTACTACTACGATTATGACCTTCCTGGTCACTACGGCTTGGTCGAGACACCCTGGTCACCGTGGGTGTGGGTCGGATACTGGACCGGCTGAGGGCCGAATCCGCCCGTGAAGCAAGTGGAAGGCGGCCGGTTGCGACCGGCCGCTTTTCCACGGCTACGGGCTCGTGCCGGAGGCGCGGACCAGCCGTACCTCGACGACCTCCTGGCCGCCCGGGGCAGCCCGGGGCAGCCACACCCGGCGCGTGCCTTCCAGTGGCCAGTCGAGCCCGGTCGGGCGAGCGCGGATGACAGTTCTGTCATCAAGATCCCCCCTGGACGTTGGTCACAGTCCGTGACGACGGCGGCCCTGACAGGCGGAATTTGACTACATGGCGTCACATGATCCACCAATGCGCCCGAAAATCGGCCGAACCGATTGCGCTGGGTTGGCTCAGGACAACAGACTGCGGTCGAGGTCCGGCGGCGTGCTGAGGGGCTAGCGCCGGCAGGCCTGGGGGTGGCCTGGATGTCGCGCATACTCGTCGTCGATGACGAGGAACGGATCTGCCGTTTCCTCGGCCGCGGACTTCGCTCGGCCGGATACGAGGTCGACTCAGCGACGGACGGCCTGGCCGCACTGCGTGCCGTCCGCGAGCACGAGTACGCGCTGGTCGTCCTCGACCTGATGCTGCCCGGCCTGCACGGCAGCGAGGTGCTGCGGAGGATGCTGGCCGAGCGGCCCGACCGCAGGGTCCTCGTGCTGTCGGCGGTGACCGGAATCGAGGCCCGGGTGGGGTGTCTCGAGGACGGTGCGGTCGACTTCATGTCCAAGCCGTTCGCGCTGGCCGAGCTTCTCGCCCGCGTCCGCAGCCGGCTGCGGGCGCCGCACAGCCCCGACGGCGGCAACGGCACCGGCCAGGCTGCGATGGGCCACGACGAGGAGATCGCCGCCGGTGACGTCCGGCTGGACACCCGGCGGCGGAGCCTGGAGGTGCACGGCGACCGGCGACCGCTGTCGCACCGCGAGTACGCCCTGCTGCTGCACCTCATGCAGCGCAAGGGCATTGTGTGCACCCGGGAGGAACTGCTCTCCGACGTCTGGGGCTACACGTTCGACCCGGGCAGCAATGTCGTGGACGTCTACATCCGGCGGCTGCGGGCCAAACTCGACCCCGACCAGATCGAGACGGTGCGGAATGTGGGCTACTGCTTCGTCGCGGACTGACTCCTACGACGCCAGCTCCTACGACGCCAGCCGGGTGCTGGTCCCGATCTGGGCGGTGTTCGCCGCGATCAACCTCTGGCTGATGTTCGTCCTCCCGGGCGGCGAGACGATCCCGTTCCACCTGGTGTGGCTCAGCCTGGCGCTGGTGTACGGCCTGGCGCCGTGGCGGCTGCGCACGATGGTGACCGCGCTGGCCATCGTCGGCATGGCGACGTCCTACGCGCTGCTGCACCACATCCAGGCGGGCTACATCCGGCTGGAGGAAGTCGCCGAGGTGCCGCTGATGTCGGCGATCTTCCTGGCGATGGTGTGGCACGTGAAGCGGCGCCAGGCCGCATTGCAGGAGATCGAACGGCTCGCCGCGATCGACCGGAGCCGGGCCAGGGCGCAGGAGATGTTCGTCCGGCTCGCCTCCCACGAGATGCGCACTCCGATCACCGTCGTGCGCGGCTACACCGAGCTGATCCGCTCCGCGCACGCCGACCCGCAGACCATCGACGACGCCGAGATCGTCCTCGACGAGCTGGACAAGCTCGACCGCAGCACTCGCCGGCTGGTCACGCTGATCGGACTGAACAGCTCGGCGGCCGACACCCCGACCGACCTCGACCAGCTGCTGGAGCACACCGCCCGGCGCTGGATGCTGGCCGCTGCCCGGGACTGGCGGGTCGAGGCCGCCGCCGGCATGCTCGCCGTCGACGTCGAGCGGCTGCAGACCGCACTGGACTGTCTACTCGAGAACGCCGTCAAGTACTCCAACGACGGCGACGCCGTCGAACTGCGCGGCCGGCGCCGCGACGGGTGGGTCGAGATCGACATCGCCGACGGCGGGCGCGGCATCCCCGCCGGCGAGTTCGACCGGATCTTCGACCTGGCCACCCGCGGCTCCAACGCCACCGACCGCGGTGGCACCGGTCTCGGGCTGTCGATCGTGCACCAGGTCGTCCAGGAACGCGGCGGCACGGTCTGCGTCCGCAGCGCACTCGGCACCGGCACGACGTTCACCCTCCGCCTGCCGGTGGCGCTGCCGCCCCTCCCGCCCTCCCCACGCACCAACCCCGACAGCACCTTCGCCCGCACCGACCCCTGACCACCACCTCGTCCTACTGCCCGCTCACGCAGGCCACACCTCGTACACACTAGCTCGCGGCCATGCATCACTTATGTTCCGCCTGCACGAGGCACGCCCAAGTCGACAGATCGGTTCGCAGCCTCGACGGCCAGACGGTCCTCCAGGGCAGCCCGGAACGCTGAGGGCGTCGCATAGGAGCGGGACAGCGCACGCTCAGGGGTCACTGGACAGCCACCGCCAGGGCACGCTCGATCCGCAGAGCCGCACGATGACCGAACTCATCGGAACGATGTCTGAGGCGGAGCGGGGTCACGCCACCGTTCGCAACTGCGTCGGAGACGGCCACTTCGAGTTGCTCCTGGCTTGTGTCGGCACCGGCAAGGTCGAGCAGAGTCCGTTCGACCGTGGTGATGCGGTACCCCTCGCGATCCACGACATCTGTGTCCGGAAGCACGGCGAAGTGTAGCTGGACGGCTGGGTGCTTGGCCCGGAAGCCCGGCGGAACGGTCAGGTGTACGCGCACCGGGTTGACGTCACCGAGGTCGTACACCGTCAGCGCTGACTCGTGGGAGACCACAGCACGATCTCGGCTCCACAGCCGCCAGAGGACGAACCCGTCATCTTTTCCGACCTGCCAGCCCGGCAGGCGGAACAACCCTCGATCTACCCTCGTCCAGTTGCCGTGGTCGACATGGTGCTTCTGGGCCTGGTAGGAGTAGCCCGCGTCGAGTGCCTGTGCCGCCGTGAAATAGCCAGCCTGCCGCATCGCGACAGCGTGGAGCGCTCGTCGGAGGCGGGCAGGATCGGCTGGCACACATGTCATTCTACCACTGCTTAGTCAACGTGAGATTGAGCTAGACGTTTCATGATCCCATAGAACTACATCTGTAATATAGTTAGGCGCGGCGCGCAGCACTGAAGATCTTCGATGCCTCGGCGAAGTCGCGCGCTGCGGATGCAGACCGCGCCCGCGGTGCTACACCCAAAGTGGGGAACTCGGCCTACCGGTCCGGTGTATCACGGTCGTGGTGTCCCGACGGACGGCAGGCAGGATCGCAGCCGGACTGCTGATCGCGCTGGTCCCCGGCTGCCAGGCCGGCGGGTCGACTGCCGGGAGCGGCGGCGGCACGCTCAGCACCACGTTCTCCACTGAGCTGCCAGGCACTGGGCCGCCAGTGGCGACGGCCACGCGCACCGCCCGGCCACCACGACCGACGACGCCCGAGGGCAGGCCGTGCCCGGTGACCCTCCCCCGGCCGGTCGACCCGCGGCAGGTCGACCCGAACGCGCTCGCCGGCGCCCCGCAGTCGTACGGCAACGGGAAGCTGTGGGTGGGCGGTCTGTGGCCGGACGGCGTGATCACGGCTGGACCAGACTTCGTCGATGCCGACGGCGCGGTCGACATGAAGTTCGGCTGGTGGCGGGCGGTCCGCGGGTATCTGCGGATCACCGGCCGGCGTCTGGACGCGCCCGCACCGCCGCTGCGCGCGGACATCCCGGGAGGCTACGGCTCCACCGGCTTCCAGGCCACCGGCGTGATCTTCCCGACCGAGGGCTGCTGGGAGGTCACCGGCCGCGTTGGCGACAGCACCCTCACGTTCGTCACCCTCGTCGTCAAGAAGCCGCGATAACGGACCAGCCCGTAGGACGACCATCGCCAGGTGCCGCGATCTCACCCCAGCCACAGCCGACCCGACCGCCCTGCGGCCGATCGACCGACATCGCCAGTCTGGCCGCAGGCCACAAGGTCGCGCGCCGCCGGCAGCAACGATGACAACCTCGGCGACCCGACCGTCAACGTCGCCGGGTCCACGCCGCCGTGGTCAGCAACACGCCAGGCTCGATCCGCTATGGGCAGCCTATAGGCTATGGCAATGCGCGAGGGGGAATTCTTCGTCGGACGGGAACGGGAGCAGGAAATGTTCCGTGCTGCCCTGCGCGGTACTGTGGCCGGGAGCCGGACGCGACCCGGCGAGGGGTTCGTTTTCCTGCTGTATGGGCACGGAGGTGTCGGCAAGAGTTCGCTGCTGCGCCGCTTCGCGGCGATCGCCTCCGGTGATCCTCCCGACGAGGAGAACGCGGGCCGGTTCACGGTGGCGGCGGTGGACTGGGAAGTTGAGCAGCGTCGCAGTCCGGCGGAGTTCCCGGAGGTCGCCGGCCCGCCGATCTGGCGGGTGTTGGACCGGCTGTACCGGGCACTGGTCGATGCAGCGGTCTCGTCGAGGGACCGTCGGCACATCGAGCGCGCGTTCGACGCGTTCCGTCGGCAGGTGGCGCGCGAACCAGAGCTGATGGAGCGGGCCCGCGCGCTCGGCCTGGATGCCATGGTCGGCCGTCGCCCGCTCAGCGACGACGAGCGGCGGCAGCTGGTAGACGCGGTCACCGATCTGGCCGGTGCCGGGCTGAGTGTCAATCTCGGTGCGGCCGGCACGCCGGTGGCGACCGTGGGCAAGGCCGCAGCGACTGCGACGGTACGCGGGTTGGTCGGCCGGATGGGCCAGCTGGAGCCAGAGGCGTACGCGAGCCTTACCTCCCAAGTGGCGGCCATGGTGCATGCGTTCGGCAAGGGCCTCCACACGGTTGGCCGAAAGTGCGGACCCGTGGTACTGCTGCTAGATACCTGCGAACTGTTGGGCGAGGTGCTTGGCTGGCTGCCCGAGTTGGCCGGCCGCGGTGGCTCCCGCGTTGTCTGGGTGCTCGGCATGCGGCACGACATCGAGGAGGCCCCGTCCGGGGAGGGAGTAGTCGGGCGGCTGGCAGCACAGTTACCCCCGGATCGGGTAGC
>Ga0066388_100001280_pt1 | contig 13875 bp, 12 predicted proteins | sample PanSoiMetaGPlot6_FD_64539 | JGI IMG/M metagenome (GOLD analysis project Ga0066388, IMG submission 64539) | Tropical forest soil microbial communities from Panama analyzed to predict greenhouse gas emissions - Panama Soil - Plot 6 (Hybrid Assembly) | ecosystem: Environmental > Terrestrial >... | reverse complement strand
ACCGGTCTTCCACGTCTTCACCCATGACTCGATCGGACTCGGCGAAGACGGGCCGACGCATCAGCCGATCGAGCAGCTCGTCGCGCTGCGCGCGATCCCGAATATCGTGGTGCTGCGGCCGGCCGACGCCAACGAAGTGCGCGAGGCCTATAAGGTGATCATGGGGCTGACCGACCGCCCGGCTTGCCTCGTGCTCAGCCGCCAGAAGCTTCCGACTTTCGAACGCAACCGCTACGCCGCTGCGGATGGCCTTGCCCGCGGCGCTTATGTAGTGGCGGGTTCGGACAACCGGCAAGTCTTGCCGCAAGTGATCCTGATTGGGAGCGGCAGCGAAGTGCAGCTGTGCGTTTCGGCCTACGAAGCGCTCAAACAGGAGGGAATTGCTGCGCGGGTCGTGAGCATGCCAAGCTGGGAGCTGTTCGAAGCGCAGGATCGGCGTTATCGCGAGGAGGTCCTTCCGCCGAGCGTAAAAGCCCGCGTCACGGTCGAAGGCGGCGCCGTGATCGGCTGGGACCGCTATGCCGGTCCCGACGGCACGATCATCGGTATGCATTCATTCGGCGACTCGGCGCCTGGGAGTGCCGTGATGCGGAAATTCGGATTTGTTGCCGATCGCGTATTACAGGCCGCCAAAGATCAGATTGCCAAGCATCGTTGAAAAGCGCCGTTGAAACTGGAAGGACGCCTCGCAATGAACCCGGTGAAAGCACTGCAAGATCATCGCCAGGCGGTGTGGCTTGATTTTCTGTCCCGCGGCTTCATCGCCGATGGCGGCTTGAAGAAGCTGGTCGACGACGACGGCTTGCGCGGGGTGACGTCAAATCCCACGATCTTCGAGAATGCCATCGGCAAAACCAATGAATATGACGACGGCATCAGACAGATGTTGCAGAGCCATGACTATTCGCCGGGACAAATCTTCGAGAAGCTCGCGGTTGAGGATATTCGCAGCGCGACCGACGTGCTGCGTCCCGTTTTCGACGCCACGCATGGCGCCGACGGCTTTGTCAGCATTGAAGTGTCGCCGTATCTCGCAACCGACACGCAAGGGACCATCGAGGAGGCGAAGCGGCTGTGGCGGGAGGTCGATCGGCGCAATCTGATGATCAAGGTTCCGGCGACATCCGAAGGCTTGCCGGCCATTCACGACCTGACCGCCGACGGCATCAATGTGAACATCACATTGTTATTTGCCCAACAGGTCTACGAACAGGTGGTCGAGGCCTATCAGTCCGGGTTGGAAGCGCTTGCCGCCAAGGGCGGCGAGATTTCGCGGATCGCAAGCGTCGCGAGCTTCTTTGTCAGCCGCATCGATACCGAAGTCGACAAGCAACTCGATGAAAAGATTGCACGCGCCAACGATCCTGACGAAAAAGCCCGGCTTGCGGCACTCAAAGGCAAGGTGGCGATCGCCAATGCCAAGCTCGCCTATCAGCGTTATCTCCGGCTGTTCGCGGGTGAGCGCTGGCACGCGCTGGCGGCGAACGGCGCGAAACCGCAGCGGCTGTTATGGGCCTCCACGGGCACCAAGAACAAAGCTTACAGCGACGTCCTTTACGTCGAAGAGCTTATTGGGCCCGACACGATCAATACCATGCCTTTGGCGACGATCGAGGCGTTCCGCGATCATGGCAAGCTGCGCGACGCACTCCAGGCCGACATCGCCGAAGCGCAGCGGCTCCTCGGCGAACTCGACCGCGCCGGGGTTTCGCTGCAAGCGGTGACCGACAAGCTCATTCGCGATGGGGTGCGGCTGTTTGCCGACGCCGACGACAAGCTTTTTGGCGCGGTCGCGCACAAGCGAATCGAAATCCTCGGCGACACCGTCGACCGGCAGAACCTTGCTCTCGACCAGCAGCTCAAAAAGCGCGTTGACGAAATCGCCGACGAATGGCGTTCGCACGGCAATGTGCGGCGGCTTTGGCAGCGCGACAAATCGCTGTGGACCAACAGCGATGAGGATCGCTGGCTCGGCTGGCTCGATTCTGTCGACGATGCGAAGATTGCCGAATACGCCGCCTTTGCCGGCGAGATCAAGCAGGAGAAATTCAAAGATGCCGTTCTTCTCGGCATGGGCGGTTCGAGCCTCGGGCCGCAAGTGTTGGCGGAAACCTTCGGCCAACAAAACGGCTGGCCGCGATTGCGCATCCTCGATTCCACCGTGCCCGCGCAGATCAAGGCGCTCGAAGCCGGGCTCGATCTTGGCCAAACATTATTCATTGTCTCCTCAAAATCCGGCGGCACCACCGAGCCCAATATTTTGAAGGATTATTTCTTCGCCAAGGTCGCCGAGAAGGTCGGTGATCGGGCGGGCAAGCAGTTCATCGCGATCACCGACCCAGGTTCGTCGCTGGAACGCCACGCCAAGGCGCAGGGCTTCCGCCGTATCTTTCACGGCGTTCCCTCGATCGGCGGACGCTATTCAGTCCTCTCCCCGTTCGGCCTTGTGCCCGCGGCCATCGCCGGTCTGAACGTTGCGGAAATGGTGGAGCTGTCGCGGACCATGATCCGCTCGTGCGGCCCCGACGTGCCGCCGAGCGAAAACCCGGCGGTGACGCTTGGCATTACTCTCGGCGTTGCGGCGGCCCGCGGCCGAGACAAAATCACGATGTTGACTTCGCCCGCGCTTGCCAGCTTCGGCGCCTGGGCCGAGCAGCTATTTGCTGAATCCACCGGCAAACAGGGCAAAGGCTTGATCCCGATCGACGGCGAGCCGCTCGGCCGACCCGAAGTCTATGGCGACGATCGGCTCTTTATTGATCTCGCGCTCAAAGGCGAAAACGATGCCGAGCACGAGGCCAAACTGAAGAAACTCGAAACGGCGGATCATCCCGTCATTCGCATCACGCAGAATTCGCTCGCCCATATCGCCCAGGAATTCGTTCGTTTCGAAATCGCGACCGCGGTCGCCGGCGCCGTCATTGGCATCAATCCGTTCAACCAGCCCGACGTGGAGGCCAGCAAGGTTAAAACGCGCGATTTGACGAGCGCCTTCGAAAAGTCCGGCGAATTGCCGCGCGAGACGCCGGTCGTTTCCGAACAATCGCTTGCGGTCTTTACCGACGGGGCGAATGCGGCCGCATTGCGCAAGGCCGGAGCCGGCGACGACGTTGTGAGCTGGCTTGCGGCGCACTTTGCCCGCATCGGCAACGGCGACTATTTCGCAATGCTGGCCTATCTTGCGCGCAACGGCGAGAACACATCCGCGCTGCAGGACTTGCGCTTGGCGCTTCGCGACCGCCGTCACGTTGCAACCTGCCTCGAATTCGGGCCGCGCTTTCTGCATTCGACCGGCCAGGCTTACAAAGGCGGTCCCGACAGCGGCGTGTTTCTGCAGATCACCGCCGACGACGGCGAGGACCTCGCCATTCCCGGACATCGCGCCAGTTTCGGCGTGGTGAGGAACGCGCAGGCGCGCGGGGACTTTGATGTTCTGCTCGAACGCGGCCGGCGCGCGCTGCGCATCCATATCAAAGGCGAACTCGCGGCGGGGCTAAAAACACTGCACGCGGCTTTCGAACGCGCGCTGGCCTGAGCAGGGTTGTCACATGCAGATCGGCGTGATCGGTCTCGGACGCATGGGCGGCGTTATCACGCGCCGCTTGATGCAAAACGGCCAGACGATCATGGCCGCGATCGAAGAAGCGGTGCCCGCCGATGTGCTGTCCGCAGCGCTCTATGCCCGCTTCCGCTCGCGCCGCGACCACATCTTTGCGGAAAAAATCCTTTCCGCCATGCGCAAGGGTTTTGGCGCACATGTCGAACCCAAAGACCGCAAGGCCAAGCCGTCATGACGCCGAAGACGGGCGCTACGACGGCGCGCCCCGCCGATCCTTGCTGCCTCGTTATTTTCGGCGCCTCGGGCGATCTTACGCATCGATTGCTGCTGCCGGCGCTCTACAACCTCGCCGCGGCCGGCTTACTGCCGCAAGCGTTCGGGCTGATCGGCGTCGCCCGCAGTCCATCGTCGAACGAAGCCTTTCGCGAGGATCTGGCGAAGAGCCTGCCGCAATTCGCCGGCCGGCCGATCGATCAAAATGTGCTCAAGCGCGTTCTCGGCTGCGTCGCCTATGTGCAAGGCGACCCCGACGATGACTCGACCTATACGAAGATCGGCCAGGAATTGGCGCACATCGAACGCGAGCGGCCAACGCGCGGCAATCGCCTGTTTTATCTTGCCACGCCGCCGGCCGGCTTCGCGCCGGTCGGCCGCCATCTCGGTGAATCCGGCCTGGCGCGGGAAAACGGTTCGGATAAAGGCGCGCATAAAGGCCCTTGGCGGCGCGTCATCATCGAAAAGCCGTTCGGCACCGACGTGGCGAGTGCACATGCGCTGAATGAAAAGCTGCTCGGTATTCTCAAAGAGGACCAGATCTTCCGCATCGATCACTATCTCGGCAAGGAGACGGTGCAGAACATCATGGTGCTGCGCTTTGCCAACGGGCTTTTTGAACCGATCTGGAATCGCAATCACATCGACCACGTCCAGATCACGGTGGCTGAATCGCTGACGGTCGGCCGCCGCGGCAATTACTACGATGCGACCGGTGCGTTGCGCGACATGGTGCCGAACCATCTGTTCCAGCTGTTGTCACTGATCGCCATGGAGCCGCCGTCGCGCTTTGCCGCCGATGCGGTGCGCGCCGAAAAGGCGCAGGTCCTCGAAGCCGTGCAGATACCGACCGCGGAAGAGGCGCTGCACAATTCAGTGCGCGCGCAATACGACAATGGCTTTGTCGAAAACCAGCCGGTCGAGCCTTACCGCAAAACCAAAGATGTTGACCCGCACAGCACGACCGAAACCTATGTCGCGCTTAAGCTGATGATCGATAATTGGCGTTGGGCCGACGTGCCGTTTTATTTGCGGACCGGCAAAGCGCTGCGCTCCAAGCAGACCGAAGTCGCGATAAAATTTAAACAGGCGCCGATCGCGATGTTCCGCGATACGCCGGTCGACCGTCTTGCCGAGAATTTCCTCGTGATCGGCATTCAGCCCAATGAATGCATCGGTCTCGAATTCAATGCCAAGGTTCCGGGACCTTCGATCGCGCTTGGCGGTGTGAGCATGACATTCCGCTATGACGATTATTTCGAAGCCGCCCCAAGTACCGGCTATGAAACTCTCATTTATGACTGCATGACCGGCGACGCCATTCTTTATCCGCGCGCCGACGGCATCGAGGCTGGCTGGCGCGTGGTGCAGCCATTCCTCGACGTGTTTCGCGACGCGCGCGATCGGCAATTGGCGAAATATCGCGCCGGAAGCGAGGGTCCGAAACAGGCGGACGAATTGCTCGCGCGCGAGGGACGCCGCTGGCGGCCGATCGGTTGAATTCGTCAGGTTGAGTTCGCCAAGTTGAGTTCGTCATGACGACAGCAAGCAAAGCCGCAGCAACCGATCCTCAGCTCGTCGTCGTTGCCGATGCCGCCGCCTTGGCGCAGGCAGCAGCCCGGCGGCTTATCGACCGCACCAGGCGTGGCAATCGCGCGGCGGTGTGCCTGACCGGAGGTTCGAGCCCGCTCGGGCTTTACCGACTGCTCGCGGAGGATCCCCTGCGCGGCGAAGTGCCCTGGACGCGCGTGCATTGGTTCATGGGCGATGATCGCTTCGTTCCCGAGCGCGACCCGCTGAGCAATATGGGAGCCGCCAGGCGGGCATTCCTCGATCCCGTCTCGGCGCCGGCGCAAAACATCCACGCGATTGCGACCACGGCTAACGATGCCGCGGAAGCCGCGCGCCGCTACGAAGATGGCCTCAAACAATTCTACGCCGCCGATCGCCTCGATCCGGACCGGCCGCTGTTCGATCTGGTGCTGATGGGGTTGGGTCCGGACGGCCATACGGCCTCGCTGTTTCCGCATTCCCCGGCCCTGGAAGAGAAGCAACACTGGGTCGTCGGCGTTCCGAAAGCGGGTATGGAGCCGTTCGTGCCGCGGGTAACGCTGACATTTCCGGCACTGGCGTCAACGCGGGAAATGTTGTTCTTGGTGGACAGCGCCGACAAGCGCCAGATTCTTGGCCGCGTTCTCGCCGGCGAAGACCTGCCCGCGCACCGAGCCTATGCGCAAGGCGATCTGGTCTGGCTCATAATTCGGGCTGCTGCGCCGGAGCGATGAAATGAATCCGAAACCGCCTGCGAACGACACAAAGGCCCTCGTGGTCATGGGCGTGTCCGGCTCAGGCAAAAGCACCATCGCTTCAATGCTGGCGCAGCGGCTGCATTGGGTTTACGAGGACGGCGACTGGTTTCACCCGAAGTCGAATATCGAGAAAATGCACCATGGCGAGCCGCTTAATGACAAAGACCGCTGGCCATGGCTGCGCGCCATTGCCGAGTGGATCGATGCGACCCGGCGCGGCGGCGGACACGGCATCGTCGCCTGCTCCGCGCTTAAGCGAGCCTACCGCGACGTCCTGATCGGCGATCGGCGCGACGTGCGCCTGGTCTTTCTCAAAGGCGACCGCGATTTGATCGCCCGGCGCATTGCCGCGCGCGCCGATCATTTCATGCCGAGGACGCTGCTCGACAGCCAATTCGCCGCCCTGCAGGAACCGCAAACCGATGAACGCCCAATCGTGGTTTCGATCGTGCCGCACCCCCGCGAAATCGTCGAGACGATCGTCAAGGACCTCGGCATCGAATCTGTGGCGGCTGAAGCGAGCCAGGCGAGCCGGTAGCGATCGCCTATGGCGGATGCCCCACCGACCGAGGCCAGCAACGAGCCGTCAATGTCGGCGACCGGCGTGGCGCCGGACGCGGACGCTGTTGCCGTCAAGCGCCTCTTATTGTTTTTTGCTCTGGTCTATGTGGTCGAGGGCCTGGGTCAGATCGTCGGGCTGATCTCGCAACCGCTAAATTATTATCTCAAAGAGGTTCACGGCTGGGACCCACTCCAGGTCACCGCCTTTATCACGCTGTTCAATTTGCCCTGGATCATCAAACCGGTCTACGGACTCGTATCCGATTTCCTGCCGCTGTTCGGCTATCGGCGCAAAAGTTATCTCATCATCGCCAATATCGCGGCGACCGTCGGCTATCTCTGGGTCACCCAGCTCAATGCGCCAGGCGACCTTGCCTTGGCGCTGATGCTGACCGCTTACGCGATGGCGATCTCGTCGACGCTGTGCGGCGCCGTATTGGTGGAGAACGGCCAGCGACTCAAAGAGAGTGGGGCTTTTGTCAACCAGCAATGGCTTTGGTTCAACATCGCCGCGATGATCGCGGCCGTCGTCGGCGGCCAGCTCGTGCAGCATCTGACGCCGTCGAATGCCTTGCATGCGGCGGCTGCCATCATCGCGGTGGCGCCCTGCGCCGTGATCGTCGGCGCGCTTTATCTGGTTCCGGAGAAAAAGACCCGAATCGATCTGGCGGGAATGAAAAATACGCTTCGCGGACTGGTGACGGCCTTCCACCGTCGCGAGCTATGGATCGTCGCGATATTTATTTTTCTCTACTATTTCAGCCCGGGCTTGAGTACGCCGCTGTACTATCACATGACCGACGATCTCGGCTTCTCGCAAGCCTATATCGGAATATTGGGGTCGATCAGCGCCGCGGGTTGGGTCGTCGGCGCGCTCCTTTACCGCCGATTTTTTGGAAATCTGACCCTTAAGAACCTCCTCAATATCAGTATTGCTTTCGGCACCACCGCGGGCCTCGCCTATCTTTTCCTTTGGAACGAGACCGCCGCGGCGATCATCAGCTTCGGTGGCGGATTTGCCGGCATGCTCACGACCGTCGCGACCTTGACGCTTGCGGCCGACTATTGCCCGCCGCGCGCGGAGGGATTTTCATTTGCGGTGCTGATGTCGATCATCAACCTGGCCAGCACGCTCGCCGACAACGTCGGCTCGTTCCTGTACACGCATGCTTTCGACAGGACATTGCCGCCGCTGATCCTGATTTCAGCGGCGTTTACCGCCTTCGCCTTTATATTGGTCCCGCTGTTGCGCCTGGGTAACAAACGGCAGGGCGAGCCCGCAAATATGAGCGAGCAGCTGGAACCTGCCGGGATGGGTGCGCGTTAGTACGCACCAACTTGGCGTCTCATTTCAGGTGCCGGATCATGAAAAAGGTCGGCGCTCCTCTCGCAGTTGCAGCATTCGCGTTAATTGCGTTCGCTTCTCCACCGGCCGCAACGTTCGGTTTGCGGCTCGGGCCGTTTCATCTCGGTCTGCCGTTGTTCGGGCATCGGCATCACCACCCGTTATATATGCACGGCAACACCAATGATGTTGGCCGTCATGAAAATCAGCACGAAAACCCACCCGGCCCGCAACAGCGCCCGGTGAGTCTGGCTCTGTTGTATCCAACTCGCGCTCTGCCGCAGATTTTCCAGAATGTGTTCTGGCCGGCATTTTCCTCGCCGTGGCCGTTTGGCTACGACACGATTTTCACGACCGCCTTTGCCGCGGCGTCTGCGGATCGGAACAACGACGATTGCCGGCAATCGGTCGACGCCAATGCCATCGTCGAGCGCCTGCGCGCGGAAATCGGACCGAATGCGGAGCAAATGGAGCGCCTGCAGCGGCTCGGCGGCGCCATCAATGCCGCGGCTGGCTATCTCGCCAAATCGTGTCCGACTGACATCCCGCAGCAACCAACCGCGCGGTTGCAGCTGATGGATTCGCAGATTGAAGTGCTCACAATGGCCGTCGACATCATCCATCAGCCGCTGCAGGAGTTTGAGCAATCCCTGACAGACGAACAGCGCGCCAAGTTCTTCGGTGAAGCGGCGGGCAAGATCGCGCGCTCTGCGCGCAACGATAAAACCAGCCCGCACGCATGCGGCACTTACTCAACGGCGATCGATTGGTCGATCGACCAGATTGACCAATCAGTTCAACCGACCGATCAGCAGCGCACCGCGCTCACGGATGTGCAGCAGGCCTTTGGCAAGGCGGCAAGCGATCTTGAGGCCCACTGCCCGACTTCGGTGCCGCGATCCGCGGTCGAGCGCCTGGAAACGATCGAGGCCCGCCTGGATGCGACCTGGCGCGCGATTTTATCGATTCAAGTGGCGCTGCAGGATTTCGAAAGTAAGTTGAACGACGAGCAGAAGAATCGCTTGCAGACGATGACTTTCGCCGCACGATAGTCGATTCAGGGCGGCCCCTGCCTTTGTGCCAGACACCGTTGAGTTCAGGTTGATTTTGTCAGCCGTCATGGCCGAAATCGTCGGCGGCGGCGGCTCGTTTCACCGGTTGTATACTTTTCCAGTGTTGGATGCCGGGTGATTCTTTTTTGCGAAGAGGAGTGCCGCTATGAAGAAAATCGCGCTGGCACTGGCTGCCGTGCTGGGTCTGATGAGCATGGCCGGCTGCGCGCAGGACTATATCGGCAAGGGCAAGGCCCCACCGCCGGTCGTTACCAAAGGATAAATAGCGGTCTCTGCAAGACGACGCCGCAGGGACCGGCCATTCCGCCGCTCCCTTCCGATTCGCGCTCAACCCTTCAACAGAAGGCCCCGGCCGGTTGCCGGGGCCAAGTATGCGCATGCTCACAATGGCGCTGCCTCATCCCTCCCCCAAGGGACGGCAGCACACGAAGATGCTCGTTCCGATACGTGGCTAATTTACGTGAATCCTGTGCAATTATCGCGACCAAGACTCCAAACAAAAACGGTCGGGTCACTCTACTGACGTTGCGTTTTGGCCCTAACGCGAGAGATGCGTCAGGGACGACTCTGTTACAAAATGTAGCAAACAAACAACAAACAAATAAGTTTATCTGTTCGTGTTCATAACCAAACAAAAAGTTTCCTGACATCTAAAAATGCGAGGCTCGACCAAAAAGAGCCCCGAAGTCGTCACATTCTTATGGGGTCCTGAGATGGCCTCGACGCGAGGCTTGTGAGGGGTGTGTCATGAAGAGTGTTAAGCCGAACGGATCTGCAGAAGCCGCCAAACCGTCAGAACACGAGCCGACAGCCAGCAACGATCCCTTTCCTCAAGGCGATGGCGAAACGGCAGCCAACGGTCTCGGTAGCCTCGTGCGCCGAGTATCCGATGCCTCCAGGCGCGAAATTAGAAATCTCGTCGGCGAGCTCCAGACGCTGGTTGGACAAGAAGCTGCAGAACGACGGCGATCGCATTCAAAACTACATCGAGGAATACGCCGGATTAAATCAGCAGATCATGCAGCTGACGACGATCATCTCCGATAGCGTGAAGAAGATTCCAGAGAGCCATGGCGTCCATTGACTGACGGTGGCTGGCGCGGCCAAAACCGCAGCTGTCGGTGGGTTATCTAAAAACGCCTCAACGGCTATCTGCTCATGCCGGTAACTTTTGAGCGCGCCGCACGGTAGCAACCGGTTGCGCACCTTGGTCGGCGCGCGGGCAGCAATGCAACGATGGGCCGCCGCTGCGGCGTGCTCCGGTCTGCTAATTGATGCGGAGCGACATTCGCTTATTCCACCTAATTTCAATAACGAGCAACAATTCCATACGCCGGTTCCACTGTTAGGCCTTATGGTTTAGCGGCCGCTTCACTAGAAATGCGCCAAACACGCTCCACCCGTTAGATCTGATAACCAAGCAAAATGATTAGTGATTTCGCGTTTTATGACCGCGGGATAAGCGCGGAAAGAGCCTTTTGTGGCAATTACGCAACAAACAACCAAATTCCACATCTCAGAGCCAAACAAACCCAACTTAAAGCCGAGAATTGGCCTAAACTTTTGAGCGTGGGGCATGCTTACCGAGACATATCTGTGCCTCGGGGCGACTGATGGGGGTGTCTCATGAAAAATGGGAACGCGACACATACTCTTTCTCGCGAGTACTTTGTCCTTCAAATCAATGGTCGAACCGATTCGATCCATCGACGCTATGAGGATGCAGTGAGAGCGGGCTTGCTACTCAAAAATCAGTTTCCGCAAATCGACGTCAAAGTCTGCGAGATAGACTCTGTCGAAGAAGGAATGCAGGGAACTGTTTTGCATTGACTTTAAGATCAGCGACGGATTGCGCTAATCCTCGCACGGGTCGGACACTTGCTCACGGCATAAGCTTGGATGCGGTGGGTCTCTGGTTACATTGTTCTGGTCGAAGCCCCTTAACGGGATCCACCGCGTTGCGCGGGGAGAACCCGGTCCGACCATCCACGTCCTACAAAAAAGGCCCCGACACGAGCGATCGGGGCCCATGAATGTCCATGAATCTCGCGGGCGTCTATCGTCCCTGCGGAAGCGCCGAGGGCAGTACCAGCAGCTCGATATTTCGCCGCCATACGGTCCCGTTATCAAACTGAATTGTCATTCCATCGGGAGAATAGACCGCGCCTTCGTTCCAACTTTCCGTCCAGATATGCCCCGGCCAGTCCACCCAGGCTCGCGTGGGTTGGCCGAGTTCATTGACAAGATTGAGATCCCATCGATTTTGCGTGACAAATACGGGACCGGGTTGGCCTCCTGCGCATCCCTCTACGCACTGAAATTGACCCGAGAGATTGAGCACTTGCCCTGGCGCGGGCGGAGGAGCCTGCGTGACGACAACCGGCGCAACAACCCTTTGCACCGCCCGTGCCGGCGGCACGTAATTATAGAGTGGTCGCGAAGAGCCGGCTGCGGCGACGCGGTGGACGGTCGTGCGATGACTTGCCACGATTTGCTGGCGCACAACCGGCCGCACCACCTGCACTGTTTGGATGGTTTGGATCGTTTGCACCGGCTGGAGAACTCCTGCCGATACCGCGACCAGCGGCACTGGTGCAATTAGCGTTCCACTTGGCTGGACAATGAAAACCTCAGAGGGCGAAGTAACCAGCGATTGGGCATTCGCGTCCGAAGCACCCGCAAAAAGGGCAAAGCCCAAAGTGGCCCAACAAGATATGTTCTCATTGGTTTGCTTCCTTTGTTAGTATTTGAACACAGCAGCTCACGAGCCGCGACGTTCAGCCGTCCACGTGCCCGAGCATGAACCTCCATTCCAGGAACCGCTTCCTAGGTTGCCGGAAAGCCGCCCGAGACCGCTCGCACTCGCACTGCCGTGGCTTACGGTGACTCGGATAAGACCGGTCGGGCCGACGCTGCCTGCGATGCTAAAAGCGGTATCTCCGGCATTACTGAGCACGCCACGGGTGATCCTGATTGGATAGCGGTAACCATGGTCGCAATCACTTTTCTCAGTTACGATCGACACGCTCCATAGGCCATCGTATGCCGGCAGCGCTCTCACTGGCGTCGCCGTGAGACTGAAACAGGCCACGCAAACGCCAACGCCGCGGAGCATCAAGCGATCGAGGCGTTTGCCGAAAGCGGTCATTCTTGGCATCACGGGCGAAGCTCCTTAGAGCGTTGAACGAGCGCTAATGGTCAAGTCACGCAATAGTTGAGTACATCGGGCCGTCCCGGATTAGCGAAGGGACTGAACGCTGCCTCGCAACCGACCGGTGTGCGTTTGGAAGAAATCGTGTTTTTGGCGGGCACCGAATCGTGCGCTGCGCGTTGCGTTATCGCCAATCGGTCGGTCTTGCCGCCGCGATTGACCGAGTTGGCCATAACGCGAGCGCTGTCGCTAATGGCGGGATTGGCTGATGCGCAAATGACGCTGGCGATCAACCAGCTCACCAGGCACGCGGCAACTCCATTCTCGAATCTGGACATTTTGCGCATCACAATTTCCTGTCCGGCTTAGCATCTCAAAAGGGAAATGCGACGAGTATCAGTGCGCCAACAACTATTGCCGGCAGCCACAAGTTAAGAACCTCGATTACAAACTGATCGTTCATGGCTTTCTTCCTTCGCAGCCTGCCTGCTTTGATGGTTTATTCGCTTTTCTTCGGTTGCTTGGCGCTCATGCGCGTTCTTGCTTGCGATTTTGCCGCCGCCAATTCATCGGAATTGGCGGCCGCGGTTGACGGGCCAGCTCTGCTTTCAAGTGCATAGAGCCCACGATCGATTGCAGACGTCGCGCTTCGTGTTCGAGGCCGATCCAGCGCAGTTTGAGCACCAGGTGCCGCCACTGCGCCAAATCTCCAGGAGTCGCGCCGTTCATCATGTGCTTCACCGCACCGTTGGAATATCTTTGGTCGAGAGGTTCACGGGCTTGCCGCCTTTGCTCACTGCCGAAGCGTCCACGTTAATGCCGAAGCTTCTCGCGTTAATTCCAACCGCCACCACAACAACGGCAGCGAGCAATGAGACGACCACAATTTTGATGTGAGTCATCGGATCGGCGGATCGGATCGAACTGTCCATGACATTCCTCTTCGGTGTCGCAGTTGGCTGTGCTGATCTCTGGTCTGCCCGATCTCAATTGAGCCCGCGCGCACGACCGGAATTGACTGCCAACTTTTCGCGCGGCTGCATTGCGTTCTGCTGGGTAACAAATCGGTCCATCCTGCCGCCCTGGACGATGACCTTGGTGCCGATGCTTACGCGTGCGTACAGATCGCTGACGTCGCTATTGAGCATGCGGATACACCCGCTCGACACGTGCTTGCCGATTGTCAACGGATCGTTGGTGCCGTGAATGCGGTAAACGGTGCCGCCGAGATAGAGAGCTCGGGCGCCCAACGGATTGCCGGGTCCGCCGGCCACGAAGCGAGGCAAATACGGCTGTCGAGCAAGCATCTCAGCCGGCGGGAACCAATCTGGCCATTCCACCTTGCGCTCGATCGTTTTGACGCCTGACCAGGTGAAGCCCTCGCGGCCAACGCCGATGCCGTAGCGAATGGCCTTGCCGCCGCCGAGTACGAGATAAAGGTGAGTGGTCGGCGTATCGATTATGATCGTTCCCGGCGCCTCACGTGTCGGATAGTCAATGACCTGGCGCCGCAGGTTCGGTGTGAGTTCGGAGGGATTTGCCTCATCTGCAGAAGTTGCGGCGCTGGGAAAACTCTGCGGCAGGAGCCGATCGGGATGCACAAG
>Ga0066388_100001278_pt1 | contig 13897 bp, 10 predicted proteins | sample PanSoiMetaGPlot6_FD_64539 | JGI IMG/M metagenome (GOLD analysis project Ga0066388, IMG submission 64539) | Tropical forest soil microbial communities from Panama analyzed to predict greenhouse gas emissions - Panama Soil - Plot 6 (Hybrid Assembly) | ecosystem: Environmental > Terrestrial >... | reverse complement strand
CAGTAGCGGCAGCTTTCCGCCGAATCCCTCAAACAGCCTCGAAGAAGCTCTGATAGAGGAAATGACATACGCATCCACCAAAATACAACAGAACGCAACCAGCACAGCTGCAATCCAGGCGAGGATTGAGCGTTGCCGATCACTGCGTTGATTTTCATGTTCGTCCATATAGCTAATTCCCGGTTTCCCGACGCACGGTGCGGCGTTCGATGCGCTTTTCGTGTTTGCCCTGGAAGATCGCGTTCACGAAGATGCCGGGCGTGTGAACATTGGCCGGATCGAGCGAGCCGAGCTCAACGAGTTCTTCGACTTCGGCGATGACGTAATCGGCGGCGGTGGCCATCATAGGATTAAAGTTCCGCGCGGTTTTGTGGTAGATGAGATTGCCCCAGCGGTCGCCTTTCCACGCTTTGATGAAGGCAAAATCACCGCGAATGCCGCGCTCCATCACGAATTGGCGCCCGTCAAATTCGCGAGTCTCTTTTCCTTCCGCAACCATCGTGCCGTATCCCGTCGGCGTGTAAAACGCAGGAATGCCAGCCCCACCCGCGCGAATGCGCTCGGCAAAAGTTCCTTGCGGATTGAGTTCGAGCTGCAATTCGCCGCTGGTGACGAGCTGCTCGAAAAGTTTATTTTCGCCGACGTAAGTCGAGACCATTTTTTTGACCTGGCGCTTTTCGAGCAGGACGCCGATGCCGAAGCCGTCCACACCGGCGTTGTTGGAAACGATGGTGAGATCCTTAGTTCCTTTTCGGTGGACGGCGGCGATGAGATTTTCCGGAATGCCGCAAAGGCCGAAGCCGCCCATGAGGATGGTCATGCCGTCTTTGAGATCTTTAATTGCGATGTCTGGAGAAGCGATGCGCTTGTCCACTAGTGGCTCCGTTGGCGCGTAAAGTTTACAGTGGCCAGTGGCCGGTGGCCAGTGACCAGAGACCTGGCTGGGTGACGAAGGCGGATTCCAAGTTGGAGCGAATGAGGGTACACCCGGGTGGTTTCGGGAAAAGAATTCGGAAACGATAGAGAAGAAAGGAGATAGGGTTTTCTTGGTTCCCAAAGAATGCGAAAGAGTGGCGAGGGAACACAGGGTGAGGATACCCCCACCCCGGGGCGTTTTGTATGACTATCAAAAGACGGGAGTTACACGAAAGGGTTTTGTATGAGCATGAAAACAGAGAAGTTGCGAAGTAGAAGCAGTGACAACTCATAAGGTGAAGATGCTCGCCTCGCACGCTGCGAACGCAGGAATCGAAATCGGCGCAAAACTCACAAGTAAAATTAGGACGAAAAACGATTCGAGACAATTGAGCGAAGAGACGGATTTGGGTCAGCTGGCCGAGTTTTTCTTTGCAGCGAGATTTTGTTTTTTCGCTTGAGATGTGAGTGTGGCACCTACGGCGCTCGCAAATCGTTGAACCACGCCCAGCCCTTACGGGCTGGGCTAAATTGTTCCGCGCCTGCGCCGCGTGGTGCCGGAAAAGGCGGCGTCAAGCCGCCGCACTCCAAAGGGGCTGGATGGTCTTGGCGCAGAGTTCGAGGAGGGATTGGGTTGCGGCGTTAAAGGCATTTTCGCGCTCGCTTTCGACGTCGAGAGTGCCGATGACGATCTTGCCGGAAACATCGAAGACGGGAACGATGATTTCGGAGCGAGTCGAACCGAGAGCGGTGAGGTAGCGAGGATCGGAAGCGACGTCACCGATGTTGACGGTTCTGGCGAAAGAGATGGCAGATCCCGTCAGGCCCTTCGTCAAAGGAAAAACGGGGTAGGAAGGCGCTTCAGGGCCGCTCCAGACGATGTTTTTGACGAGGCCCGCGGCGTGATCGACCTCGTAGAGTCCCACCCAACGGTAGTCGCCGGATTTCTTTAGGAAATCCGCGATGCGCTGAAAAGTTTCCTTAGGATTGCCCGCGGCCGCCTCGGATGCGAGCGCGCGAAGTTTTTCGAGAAATTCCTCGCTGTCCAATCGCACAGAGGACATTCTAGAAGAAGCCGGCAGGACATTCTAGGAGAGATCAAGCAAGCTTCAGGTAGGTTGAATAGCGCTCGTCTTCGATCGCGGTAAACGGAAGAAGATTGAGCAAGCCAGAGGATGTTTCCGTTTGCCAGCGTTGCGCGGCAACTTTTTTTGCAGCGAGAAGCTGACTGCGCGTGATACCTGGCGCGTCGTTCATGGGGAAAAGCACAAGCGGGCCGGAAAGCAGCGCAACGACGTCCGGGTGTTTGTCGTTGATAGGTTCGAGGCGCAAAGTGAGAGGAAGCTCCAGATCGACGTGGTCGCCCGATTTCCATTTGCGGCGGACTGCGGCGAAAGTTCCGGTGTCAAGCGGAGAAGAGACGCGCTTGCCGTTCACGGCGACGGATGCCCCCCCAGCCCATGCGGGAATCCGCAGATTGAGGGCAAATTCCTCGGGCTTCGAAAGTTTCAGAACAAATTGGATCTGCGAATCGAACGGGTAGTTCCCTGTTTGCGTCAGCGAGATCCGGTTCGATCCTCGAACCCAGCTGAGAGTTGACGGCACGTAAAGATTGACGTAGACGGCTTGCTCATCGCGGAAATACGCGCTGACGCGATAGTCCGCGGCAATTTGCGGATAGGTGCCGGAACAGCAAGGCCAGCGGTTCTTCGAATAGACCTTGCGGCCGTCGAAATTGCAATCCGCGTAATAGAACGTGCGGCCATCAGCTTCGAGCGGCTTTGCGCCAAGAATCGTGTTGTACATGACGCGCTCCATGCTGTCACCGTAACGCGAATCACGATAGACGCGGAGTAGGTAGCGAGTGAGCTTGAAGTGGGCGTAGGCGCCACAAGGAGTTTCGAAGCTGTGATGCGTGTTGGAAAGGCCTGCGAAGACATCATCGCTATCCGGAGCGCGAAGAAATTCATCGGGTCCCCACCCGCCGGTTGCGAAACTTTGCGCTAGCAGAAATGCGAAGGCATTGGTTGCGGCGTGAAGATGCTTTTCACTGCCGAGGGTAAGGTAGGCTTGCATGGCGGAGCACAACGAGTTCACGTGGCTGTAAGCGTGACGGCCGGCAAAGTTGCTGCGATTTTCGGAAAGCGGATCGTAGTAAATGTCGTCGAGATAGTCTTTGGCGAGCGATTTGTAACCGTCTCCCGCGCCGCGCTGATAAGCAAGAAAGAGATTTTCTGAGATGGTGTAAGACTCGTCCCAAGTCCAGGAATCGTCAAAGTTGCCTTGACGCCATTGGACATCGTGCTCAATCGCTTTGCCGGGAAGATGTTTCGAGGCAACGTCCGTTGTGTGATCGAGGATCGTGAATGCATCGGGATCGGCGGCGTACCGGTGAGAGTCAATAAGGGCGCAGACAAGTTTGTCGTAGGTATAGGCGGGGAAGCGGCTTTTTTCGTAGAAATCGCCTGAAATTGTTCTTCCGTAGAGCTGGTTCAAGCGAAGAATTTTTTCGCGCGCGGCCTGCGAACCGTTAATGGCGTAGCCGCGGGCAAGAGCGGAAATCCACTGACCAAAAGTAGCCCCAGGCGCGAATCCCTCCCAGTTTTCCTGCTGGTAATCAAAATCCGGGTTGTAGTTGTACCAACCACCGAGGTCATCGCCGGGTGCAGGTTGGCCAGCCATTTGGCGCATCGGTTTCAGCAGGCTGTCTTCACTGAGCGACATGAGGACGGCTTGCGATTCGCGAAACTGCCGCTCATGAAGTTCGCTGGCGATGGAAACGTCCGCGTAGGTGAACTCATCAAGCGGACGCTGTGCGGGCTTTGCGAACGAGAGGGCGGGAAGCCACAAGCGAGATCCAGCAGTTCCCGCAAGAGCAAGCGAGGCGGACTTGATAAACGACCGCCGCGAATGAGGATTCGAGATTGGCATGTCGTTTTGGATTATGAACCAAGTGCGTCGTGCGTGGGAACCTCAAAAGAATTGCAGGAATCCATTTCTGTCGCACGAAAGCGCGAAGGAGATTTGCTCGCAAAGGAAAACGCCGGGCAATCCGAAGGTGCGTTCGAAAGCCCGGCGTTCCGTTGCGTTTGCTATGTCTCGTAGCCGATCGCTCAGCTACGGCTGGTCGTGAGGAGGACGTTCCTGCTTGGGCTTCTGCTGCGGCGGTTGCTGCCGCTGCTGCAGTTTTTGAGACTGCTGATCGTGCTTTTGCTGCAGCTGTTGTTGTTGCTGCTGATGGCGCTGTTGCAGTTCCTGCTTGCGCTGGTCATTGGGCCTGCCCTGGTCCAGCTTTCGCTGTTCCTGGGCCTGCTTCTGCAGCATGCGCTCGCGCTCGGAGTCCTGCTGCTGGTGCAGTTTTTCCTGTTGGCGCTGCTGCTTTTCCGTGAAGACAGGATTGTTGCGGTTCGCGTCCGGCGGACGATTGTCATTCGGCCGCGCGTTCACCGGCGGCCGATTTTCCGGGCGATTGTTGTCCACACGGTTGTTGCCACGGTTTTCCGGCGGACGGTTCGCATTTTCGTTGCGAAGCGTGGGCGCCGCGCCGCGGTTCTTGAATTCAGACGGCCGCGGAGTGGCAGCAATCTCCGGTCTGCCGTGGTTCACGGAAGCGGAGAGATTCCTGTCGGAGCTCGCGGAACGTTCGAGCTGAACCTGCTCACTGGTCATAGAAACGTGATGCTGGCGCGCTGCGGTCAGTTCGACCTGGGTTGGACGTGCCGTTGTGCCGCCGGAACCGCCGTTGAAGCTGACGCGATTGACGGTTGTATTGTGAACAACTGTCGTGTTGTAGGTGTTGTGGACAATGGTGACGTCCAAGTTGGACACGTTGCGGTTGTAGAAGTACCTGCCGCTTCTCCAGTAGCCGCCATAAAAGCCGACGCCCGGATAGCCGAAGCCGTAGTCAATACCGCCGTAGAAACCGACAGTCGGTCCCCAATAGCCGGCATACCAGAGATAACCGCCGTCCTGCCAAGCCCAATAGCCGGGAGTCCAGAGCAAGCCTTCTTCCGGCGGAAGAACCCACGTGCCAGGAACCCAAAAGTATCCGTCGTCGCCCCAAGCCCAGTAGCCGGGGATCCAGATGTAGCCCTCACCCGGGCAAAGAGGTTGTACATAGACCGGCAAAAGCGGGGGGCCGATTCGGACGGAAACTCCAACTGCAACTTGCGCTCGAGACTGAGCCGGGAGAGTCAATGTTCCGAGTACAAGCATCAAGGAACAAGCTAGTTTTGCGAAACGCATGATTCTCACCTTTCTGGCGTTCGCTGGGCCTTCTCGAGTCTCCTTTCGAGCGGCCGACCGCCATGGGGCCGCTACCTTAGTTAGATGCCTCCGAGCAGAGAGGGAGAGCCTGTGTAAGATACTGAAAAAAAATGGGTTAAATGGAAAATAGGCCTGCAGTCACGGTTATCGCGCCTTAAACGGCATGCGCGCTACATTTGCGACGCGCAGGCTTTGTCGAAGTCACGGGAGGAAGCGGCACGAAGTCTGAATTGAACCGGTGGAAACGAAGGACCGCGAGTCGGCGAATGGCCCATATAGACGGAGCCGTCCGGCTCAAACGCTTTGCCAAGTGAGTTGCCGTCGGCGACGGAGATTTCATCCTTGCCCCAGGTGCCGTCGAGACTGAATGACGGACGATGTTCGCTATTGATGACAGCGGACCAGGTGCCAGTCTGATGCATGCTGATGTGGATTGTCTTGCCTTGGGTGTTGACGCCGAGATGCTTCTCCATGCCAGCGCTGAGTTTGAGCCGAATTTTTTCGCCTTTCGGCGTGCAGAGGAGGCCGGTGCCCTGAAGCGCGGTATCATAGCGGCCGGGATTGCGCGCGTTCGGGGAGATGCTGACGAAAATGATGTAGTCCCTGCCATTCGCGGCGTGCGCCGTGCCCATACCCGACCATTCGGGGAAAATGTGGAAATGCCCGCCGAGATAAAAACCCCAAGGCATGAAGACGGCTTGAAACGCGAGAAGAAAAAGACAGGCGGCACCGATGATGAGCCAGAAACGCGCGACGCAGCCGAGACGCGATTTCTTGGGAAAGTTTTGCGGCTGGATCATGGAGATTCGCGCTGGATTCTAATTTGAGCGAATTTGAGTTGTTTCCGGCTCTTATCGCACGAGAGCCCAAGGATAGACGCCGACGTTGATTTTCATGATGACGTAGCTGAAGCCACCGGCGTCGGGCTTTGGCTGATGCGGCGTATCCGGAGGAATGAGCAGGCAATCGCCGGGCTTCACTTTGAACGTTTGGCCGCCAATGATGGGCTGGCCGCGATATTCGCCGGGAATCACGCCGTCTTTATCCACCAGGTTCTGGCGATTGGCGATTTTGCCGCCGACGATCATTTCGCCTGTGCCACCGGTGATGACGTAGAAATCGTAGGCGCCGGCGTGCATTTCCGCGTCGTCCCAAAGGCTGTTGACCTTGGTGAGACTAAGGACCGGCTGCTCGCGGTGCGCGCGATAGAGTTGAAAAATGCTGAAGTTGCGCGTGGAAATGTGTACCGGACCGCCGCCGAACGATTGCGAACTGCCTGAGCCAGCTTCTTTCAACGCTTTCGCTGCGACTTCGGCGAGACTGGCGTGAGCTTTGCGCAAATCATCTGCGCTCCAGTAAGTCGTGGGAGGCGCATCCGGTGCAAGAGCCGGTTCGCGCGGCGAATTGTAATTGAAAGGCATGACTTCGGACTTTTGATCTTGTGCGAGTACGGATGGAACGATCGAAGGATGAGAAGTGGATTTGAAAGCGTATCCGGCAGCAAAGCCCAAAAGCGCAGCGCCGAAAGCGATGGTTGCGGTTATGCGTGACATGAATTGATCCTCCGTTTGCGGAAATTCAAAATTTTGCTTCAACAGCTATTTCTTTTCTGCAGGTTTTTGCGATTCGAAGCGAATTTCCTTCAGCATTTCTGACTGTTTGTACAGTTCCGTTTTGCCGGACGGAAATTTGTTGCGGCTCAACATGAAAGCGAGCACGTCGGCGTTTTGCTGGCGCGTGAGTTTTCCGGGAGCGCCTTGCGGCATGGTTTTCTTAATGCGATCGAACAAGTCGCCGAGCGTGAGTCCGTTCCAATTGGCGAGAAACGCGCCGCCTGTGAGGGGCGGAGCGGATTCGCCGCCCATGAGTTCTGCGCCATGACACGCGGCACACTCCCTGGTGTAAACCGGTTCGCCGCGCTTGGCTTGTTCTTCCGTGTAGACGCCGTCCCAGACAGAACGAGGGGAGGAAGCAGGCTCTTGCCCGCGAACGACGCAAAGGGCAAGAAGCACACAGCCAAGAATGGCTGCGCCGCTTATGCGAAGAGAGTTCATTCGCTCTCCGAGGGCAATGCATATGCAATATATTCGCCAGAGGACGGCCCGCCGCTAACGGCGATGACGATGTATTGCTTGCCGTTGTGCACGTAGGTCATCGGTGAACCACTTTGCGGGGCCGGCATGAAAACTGCGCCTACTTCCTTACCGGTTTTCTTGTCGTAGGCGCGAAGCATAGCGCCGCGCGGATGATCGGAAGTTGTGGTGACTTGGCCTTCGCCGGCAATGACGAGCGTCTTCGTGACGAGCGTGCCGATGTTGTAGGTTTCCTGTCCAGTGCGCGGAATATTCATTCCCTTGAGCGCAGGAGAATTGCGGACGAAGTCAGGCGTTTCACCGTGTGCGATTTGCCAAACGATTTCGCCCGTGTCGAGATTGATGGCGGAAATTGTTCCGTAGGGCGGCTTCATCAAAGGCAGGCCGTCAACATTCATCGGAACATATTCGCTTTTCGCACCTTTTTTCGGCTTAGGGGAATCGGCACCGGCGTTTTCGCCAGGACCACGAAGAATTGTGACTTCATGCCCGGCAGTACCCGCGATATACGCAATGTCAGAGACTTCTTTCGGAGCGGCAACAAGACCGATGGGTTCAATGCACGCGTTGCAAGCGTAGATGTACGCAATGTGCGTTTCGGGGTCGTAGGATCCGCCGGGCCAGTTCGTTCCGCCGGAAGCTGTGCCGACGGTAAGCGTGCCGAGCGGGCCTTCGAGTTTGCTCACGGTTGGGGGTGTGAAAACAGGGCCGAGATGATATTTGGACGCGATCTCCACTGCGCGAGCGTGCAGCTCAGGCGTGAAATTGATCAAATCATCGAGCGAGACACCGTTGCGGCTGTATGCCGGAGGCTTTGAAGGAATCGGCTGCGTTGGAGAGTAGGTTTCGCCGGGAACATTCCCTACTTCGACTGGCTTTTCGGGCATTGGCCAGACAGGTCTTCCAGTGACGCGATCGAAGAGGTACAGAAACCCTTGCTTGCTCGGTTGAGCGACAGCTTTGACGGGTTTTCCATCAACGGTGATATCGGCAAGGATTGGCGCGGAAGAAATGTCCATGTCCCACAGAGCGTGATGGACAAGCTGGAAGTGCCATTTGCGCTCGCCGGTTTTCAGATCCACGCAGACGAGCGTTTCGCCAAAAAGATTATTTCCCGGACGATGGCCGCCGTAAAAATCGCTCGTGGGTGATTCCACCGGCAAGTAAGCAAGTCCGAGCTGCTCGTCCACAGTGACTTGCGTCCAAACGCCAGTGTTGCCCGTGTATTCTGCGGAACCTTTTTCCCAAGTGTCGTAGCCGAATTCACCTTTCGTAGGAATGGTGTGAAAAATCCAAAGGCGCTTCCCGGTTCGAACGTCGAAGCCGCGGACATAGCCTTTGTTGTTGCGCATGCTGCGCGGCGTCATACCTTCGCGAAACGCGGCGCCGACGATAATCGTGTTTCCGGCCACGACTGGCGCAGACTGAATTCCGATTTCACCGGTGATTAAATTCGGAAGAATTTCCTGATCGTCATCGAGCTTTAGATCGACGATTCCATCTTTGCCGAACGAACTGACCGGGAGGCCATTCTTTGCATTCAAGCAGACGAGTCGGTAGCCGGGAGTGACGTAGAGGATGCGCTCTTCCTTTCCGTCCGTCCAATACGCGAGGCCACGGCCGGAAAGCTGGCGCGGGGCGGCGCCGCCGCGTTTTCCTTCATGCTCGCCGTGAATCCAGAGCAGCTCGCCGGTGCCCGGATCGAGCGCTATGACGGCGCGCCGAGAACCCGCGGTGGCGTACAGAATGTTGTTGACCATCAGCGGAGTGCCTTCGAGTTTGTATTCGGGGCGGTCACCGAAATTATCCGTCTTGATGCGCCACGCGATTTCGAGTTCGCTGAAGTTGGATGCGTTGATCTGATCGAGCGGGCGATAGCGCGTTCCGGCGAGATCGGCGGCATAAGATGGCCATTCACCGCTCTTTGATGGCGATTGTGACGAAGCTTTTGGTCCACAAAGAACAAAAACGGCCACGCACAGCAACCACAGCTGCAACCGGAACGATATCCGATCACGCATGATTTCCCTCCCTGTGAATTTGCTTCAGGCCATTTGCTTGATTTGATCGAGCGCTTGCTTAATTTTTGTTTTTTGCTCTTCGGTCACATCGGAATTAGGCGGCCGCTGATAAAACTGGCGAGTGCCCATTTGAAGGCTGAGTGCGTATTTCATCGGGCCGTACTCATCGACGCCGCCTGTGCGCAAAAGCTTCATTGCCGATTCGAGCTTTGCAATTGGCGGGCCGATGTCCTTGCTGGCGCGCTTCGCAGCGAAGACATCGGCAATCAACCTCGTAAAATTGTTGCCTTCCGCCAGAATCGCTCCCATCCCGTGATCCAGCGCATAGCGGAGATTTTCGGTCGTTCCCGTGCGCATGTTCAGCTTGGGGAATTCCGCGACAAATTTGTGGTAAACATCGGGATCGCTTTCGGAATCCTTAATTCCTGTAAGATTCGGATATTTTTCCATCGCGTGCATCAATTCGTGCGAGATGGGAACGCCAGTAGCAAAAGGAATATGGTAGAGGTTGATGGGAATTTTAATCTGCTCGAAAATCATTGAAAAATATCGCGTGAGGCCGTCAATTCGTGGGTGTCTGTAATAGAACGGCGGGACAATCAGCAAGCCTTCCGCGCCGTTGTCTTCGGCGTGTTTGCAGAGTTCGAGAGTCTCAGGAAAATTCGCCGTGCCGGGACTGACGATAATGTTCAGTCCGTTGCGGTGCTTGAACGCAGTCTCGGCGATTTTTTTGCGCTCGGCAACGGAGAATGAAGGAAACTCCCCCGTGGTACCAAGAACGACGACGCCGTCGGCGCCGTTGCCCTTCAAAAAGGCGAGCAAATCTTTGTAAAGCTCTTCATCAAATTTCAGGCTTTTGTCGCAAGGAGTGGAAGCTGCAGTCCAAAACAGAACTTTTTCCGTCGAAGCAGCGGGAACATTGGCCGCGGAGGGAGTTGCGGCGGCCGCTTCGGGAATTTTCACGCCGCCAGCGACGCCTAGAACAGCCGCAGCTCCAACCGAACCCAGAAACGTCCTTCTCGTGGTGTGCATATTTGCCTCCGGACCGCGGGGAAGTCTATGCCAGAGCAAGCGTCGAGACAACTATTTAGAGGTTCGGAACCTGAAGCGAATAGGTGAAAACATTGGGGCACTAAGGGCAAGTCGCAACGTTGAAGGTCAGTTGTTGGGAAGCAGTAGAACTGGGACTGCTGGAATCGAAAATGGTCACGGTGAGAGAGAAGGTCCCGGCAGATGTAGCGTACCCCGAGAAGACACCCGCCGAATAGTTGAACGGGACTGGCAAGGTGTTGTTGTTTGCAAAAAGCGCGAACTGAAACGGGGGAATGCCGCCCGACGTGCGCAATGGAAATGTATAAGGTTGATTCAAGCAGGCGTTAGGCGGATTGGAAGAGCTTGTGATAGTGATCGGCTCGGCGACTGTGATTGAGTACTGCGCCGTGGCCGTCTGCGGCGGCGTGGACGAATCCGTAGCGCGGACGACAAATCCATAGTAACCGTCCGTTGTAGCCACACCTCCGAGGGAACCACCCGCAGTAAGAGACCAACCGGGAGGAAGCGTTCCGGAATCGAGCGTCCAAGTCACATTTCCAGTTTGGCCAATAGTTGAAAGTCCTTGTTGGAAATTCGTTCCACGGATCGTGCCACGGAATCCGTTGACAGACACGATCGCGAGCGGATTCACCGTGCCTGTCGTACTGATACCGTACGCCATATCCGGTCGAGCATCACCGCGCCAATCCAATACGTGCAAATAGAATGTCGAATTTGCCGTCGACGCACCCGGAACCTTAAAGTCCAACGCAGAGTCCGTCGTCGTATTGTTTATGTCGTCGTTCAAGCACTGAGACGTAAATGCAGGAGAGCCGCACGTTGTAAGGCGTTGGCCGTTCTGATCGAGCAATTCGATGACGGTGTCGAGAAGCGATGAGTTATTCCGCTGGGCGAACGTTTCTAGGTGGACTGTACTGCCCCCGGCAGCCAGAAGCCTGAAGTAGTCAGTGTCGGGATTGGGAGTGACGGCGTCAATCGGATCAACGTATGGACTGATGGAAACAAACGAGCTCGTACCGAAACCAAACAGCGGAGTCGCGGTGGCAATAGAATCGTTGCGAATGCGCCCGGGGCGTACTTCGATGAAGTAATTGGCGTAATCGGTTTGCGGCGGAGAGCTGGAATCCGTCACTCCGACCTTGAAAGAGTCCAAGCCTGTCTTCGATGGCGTTCCATCAAGGAATCCCGTCGCAGTATCCAGCACCACACCCAGCGGCAATTGGCCGGAATCAAGCACCCAGGAGTACGGGGGCGTGCCACCAGTCACGCCTACTTGCGAGTGATAGAGCGCGTTCACCGGCGTGGGAGATGAAACCGTGTTAGACATCACTATTGGCGGCGGCACAACGACGATGGTGATTGTTGTCGCCGCCGTGTACGGCGGCGAGCTTGTATCAACCGCTTGCAAACTGGCAGTGTAGGTTCCAAGTTGCGTCGGAAATCCTTGCACAAATCCCGCATTGAGCAATAGCCCTGGCGGCAAGCTGCCTGACGTCACCGTAATGGTGAACTGGCCGTTGCCACCGGTCAGTCCGAGGAACACATCATAAAAGTTGCCAATATTCGCAGGACCCGTATTAAAGTGGAACTGCGGTACGAACTCGATGGAAATCGAATTCTGAGTGGAGTCGGACTGAACAGAGACGCTCGAGTCAGTTACCTGCACGGTGTAAGAGTACGAACCGCCCGCGGTGGGTGTACCTGTAACTGCGCCAGTCGTCGCATCAATACTCAATCCCGGTGGGAAGCCATTTGAGACGGACCAATGTAAGGGCGGCGTTCCATTCACGGCTACGAAAGAATCGGAATACGTGTGTGTCTCCCCGCCAGTCATCAGGGCCGATTTCGTGATGGTCAGATGGGAATCTACTAAGATGGTGATGTCCTCGGTCGCCGTCTGAGGAACCGTAGTATCGGTTGCTTGTACCGTGAAGGTGTAACTCCCCACTGTTGTCGGTGTGCCCGTAATAAAGGGATAGCCAGCCTGTCCCTGCGGAAAAGTCAACCCGGGAGGAAGGCTTCCGCCGACAAGAGACCAACCGCTGATCGCGGTGTTTGCGAACAACTGCAGGTTGTACGGGACGTTCGTATGTGCAGCCGCAGGTGAGATCGGTGGCAACGTAAACTTCATCCAAGCGTTAACCGTGAACGTTTTGGTTGCCGACGCGCCCGCGTCCTTGGCCTGAATTGTTACTTGATCAAACTCTTGAGATGCCGGAGTGCCGGAGATGATGCCGGTCGTGGCATCGAGCGACAGGCCTGTGGGAAGTCGCCCATCGGTGATCGACCACGTGACCGCTGATTTCGCGCCCGACTCTTGTAGCGTCAGCGTAAACGCGACGGACTGAACCATCTGAATCGTCCCGGCAGTCGTAATCGTAATAAATTCCGATGGTGGTGGAGGCGGGGAAGAAACTCCTCCCCCTCCGCAAGAGACGAACAGCGTGGCAAAACAGGAGGCGGCCAAAAGCGTAAGCAGCCGCGCCTTCACAACAAGACTCCCAAGTTCACACGTTCCCGGTTGCGATAAAGCAAGAATGGCTGGTCTGGGAATTCGCGGCTGATCAAACCTTCTTCATAGGAATCGAAGCGCGGATATGTGTTATTCAAGATAAAATTTATGTTGCTGACGGTGGCACCAGCCGTAACGGTCAAAATGTCTTTCGCGCTTACATCATCGATCGCAGACTCATACTTGTGCCAAAACTCCGGCGGTCCGGGCAAAAACGACGGGACCGACAGCGGCCCAACGCTGGATCCTCCCTGGAACTCATGATCGACCGCTTCCACCTGCACGGTATATTGGCCGGGCGTAACCGGGATTTCGTAATAGCCGATCAGTCCCGGATTGCGGCTCCCGAAGGAACTGCCATTTGTGTTGTCACCGGAAACTAGCTGACCTGGATTGCCTGTGAATTCAAATCCTGAGACGGAGGAAAAAGCAATGCTGCGGGACTCGTTGACCGTCGTGGTGGGATCATCTACTCGACGCGCAACGACATTGGCTCCCTGCATTTGCGTAATGCCATCCGAAAAGTAGACGAAACCGCTAATCGTTCCGTAGCTCGTCGCGAAACTGGAACTCGGATACAGCTTCGATATCCAAGCCGTGTCATCCGGAGAAAGAATCGGCAATCCAACGGATTTCCGAGCCTGGCAAAACTCTATCGGAAACATAAGCGGAAGGCCCGCCAACGAATCCAGATCGCAATTTTCGATGGCGCCACTTTGGAAGAGATCGAGATTGATTTGCGAGTGGCCGAGACCAGAAAAGTGACCCATTTCATGAGTGATGGCTTCGTCGAACTGATCGGCGGTCAATTCGAAATTGTTAGTACTTTGATTTGTGACGCCATCCTGGAATTGGCCGTTGAGCAGGATGAGGGCGGTAAGGATATGTCCCGCAACCGGTTCCAGCTTGCAAGTGGATGCAAAGCCGATGACAAGCGGATCGAGGCCAAGTGCGCGGAGCAGCGAGCCGTTTGAATCGAAAATCACCGGGCTCTGCGTTCCCGCATTACAGCTTCCCTGAACGGTATTGAAATCCGA
>Ga0066388_100001276_pt1 | contig 13899 bp, 13 predicted proteins | sample PanSoiMetaGPlot6_FD_64539 | JGI IMG/M metagenome (GOLD analysis project Ga0066388, IMG submission 64539) | Tropical forest soil microbial communities from Panama analyzed to predict greenhouse gas emissions - Panama Soil - Plot 6 (Hybrid Assembly) | ecosystem: Environmental > Terrestrial >... | reverse complement strand
GGGTTCGGTACCCCGCGCCGCGGCCGGCGAAGACCAGGCGCCCTATCCAGACACCGGCCTGCTGGCGGCGCTGCTGGCCGGGTCTGGGGTCCGGGACTGCCCGCCCGAGCTGCTCGCCGACCCGGCGCTGACGCAGGTCGCCGACCGGCTGCACCCGGTGTTCGCCGCCCAGGCCCTGGACGAGCGGATCGCCCTGGTCTCCGGGCTGCTGGCCGGGACCGGCGTCCGGCCCGCCCTGGACCTGGACGACAGCCGCCCCGCCGAGACCTGGCGGGTAGACGACGCGCGCCAGGCCCTGCCCGCCGCCGCGGCACTCACCCTGCGGCACCAGCTCGCCGGGCCCGACCTGGGCCGCCTGGGGGTGTGCACCGGCCGCGACTGCGCCGACGCCTACATCGACGCCTCGCCGGGCGGCCGGCGCCGGTTCTGCTCGGTGACCTGCCAGAACCGCGCCCGCGTGGCGGCCTGGCGGCAGCGCCGCAGCCAGTGCCCCGGCGGCCGTCAGTAGAGCAGCCGCGAGTAGTTCGCCGGAGCGTAGTGCTCCTCCAGCTCCTCCAGCGTCTCCGGAGTGTCCTGCACCGCCTTGGCCAGGGTGGCGAGCGACGGCAGGGCTTCGGCCCGCCAGGTTTCCGGCTCCCACAGCTGTGACCGCATGAACGCCTTGGGGCAGTGGAAGAAGATCTGGTCGATGTCCACGAGCAGGGCCAGGATCGGGCGGCGGCCGCGGACCACCAGGTCGTCGAAGAACGGCGCGTCCCGCACCAGCCGGGCCCGCCCGTTGATGCGCAGCGTCTCGTTCCGGCCCGGGATCATCGAGATGATCCCGACGTGCGGGTTCGCCAGCACGTTGACATAGCCGTCGGCGCGGCGGTTACCCGGTCGCTCGGCGATCGCCACGGTCGTGTCGTCCAGCACGTGGATCAGGTGGCCGGCCGGATCCCCCTTGGGTGAGGCGTCGCAGTTACCGGCGGCGTCGGAGGTGGCCAGGATGCAGAACGGCGAGATGGTCAGCCATTGCCGGTCCACCGCGTGCAGCCTCGTCCGTTCCTTGGTCACCGCCCGGCCGGCCGGCCCGCCCAGCAATTCCCGCAGCTCGCCGACCGAGCCGATCTCGGCGTAAGTCATCGTTCAGATCCGGGAAGATGAGGTCAGGGTCGTGCTCGGACATCACCGAGGGCGGACCGATGAGGTACTTGTCCGGTTCCCCGATGAACTCGAGGTCCTTGCCGTCGTAGTCGAACTTCAGCAGCACGTGCTTGATCGCCTCGAGCCGGGCCCGCTTCTTGTCGTTGCTCTTGACCACGGTCCACGGCGCCCATTCCGTGTCGGTGTAATGGAACATCGCCTCCTTGGCCTCGGTGTACCCCTCCCACTTGTCCAGCGACTCGATGTCCATCGGGCTCAGCTTCCACTGCCGGACCGGGTCGATGCGCCGGATGGCGAACCGCGTCCGCTGCTCGGCCGGCGTGACCGAGAACCAGAACTTGGTCAGGTGCAGCCCGGAGCGGACCAGCATCCGCTCGAACTCCGGCGCCTCCACCATGAACTCCCAGTACTCGTCTTTGCTGGCGAAGCTCATCACCCGCTCCACCCCGGCCCGGTTGTACCAGGACCGGTCGAACATGACGATCTCGCCGGCCCCGGGCAGGTGCGGCACGTAGCGCTGGAAGTACCACTGGGTCCGTTCCCGCTCGGTGGGCTTGACCAGCGCCACGACGGTCGCGCCGCGCGGGTTCAGGTGCTCGGTGAAGCGCTTGATCGTGCCGCCCTTGCCGGCCGCGTCGCGGCCCTCGAACACCAAGATGATCCGCTGCCCGGTGGACTTCACCCAGTTCTGCAGCTTGACCAGCTCGATCTGCAGCGGGCGCTTGAGGTACTCGTACTCGCTCCGGGTCATCTTCTCGGGGTACGGGTAGTCCTCACGCCAGGTGTCGACCGTGCGGCCGTCCGCGTAGCGGAGCACCGGGTCGTCGTGCTCGTCGTCGTCGTCCACCGTGAGGCCGGCCAGCAGGTCAGGGTCGGACGCCCAGTTCAGCGGGAGCGCGTTGTACTCATTCGCGGGTGCACTGCTCACAAGGACTAGCACAGCACATTCCGGCGCGGCGGTCATCAGCCGGACCGCCCCAACCGCCTCAGAGTCCGCTTTTCGCCGCCCGGCCGCGTCACCGTCACCGGCCGGTCACCCCGGGCGGGCCGCCGGCTCACCGGTCGCCGTACACGACCGTCCCGCCCGCCACGGTCATCATCACCGACGTGCTGCCGATCTCGCGCGGCGGGATGGTGAACAGGTCCTGGTCGAGCACGGCCACGTCGGCGCGCAGGCCGGGCAGCAGCCGGCCGGCCACGTCTTCGGAGTGGTTGACCCAGGCCACGCCCGACGTGAACGCGTCGATCGCGGCGTCGACGGTGATCGCCTGCTCGGGCAGGAACGGGTTCTCGGTCTCGGGCTGGCCCGGCCGGCCGAGGCGCTCGGACAGCACCCGGTTCACCGCCACGTGGATCTCCTGCAGCGGGTCGGCGCTGGACACCGGCCAGTCGCTGCCGAACGCGATCCGCGTGCCCAGCCGCAGCAACGAGCCGATCTGGTACTGCCACCGGGCCCGCTCCGGCCCGACGAACGGCAGGGTCAGCTCCTCCATCTGAATCTCCGCGCATGCCCACAGCGGCTGGAAGTTGGCCACCACGCCCAGCTCGGCGAACCGGCCCATGTCCTTCGGCGTGATGAACTGCAGGTGCGCTAGGTGGTGCCGCGCCGCCCGCCGGGACGCCGCCGGGAGCGCGGCCAGGGCGTCGAGCGCAGTCGAGACCGCGCGGTCGCCGATGGCGTGGAAGTGCAGCTGGAATCCTTCCGCGCCGAGCCGCCGCACCGCCTCGGCCAGCACGTCGGGCTCGATGAACAGGCGCCCGGAGTGATCTGTAACCGCTCCGGAACGGTCCAGGTAGGGGGACGACATCGCGGCCGTGAACGTCTCGCACACCCCGTCCAGCATCAGCTTGACCGTGGTCGCCCGGAACGGTGCTGTCGGTGACGGCCCGTCGGCCGCCTCCTCGCGCCGGGCCAGCAGGTCGTCGATCTGGCCGAGGCCGCGGCCGCGGTCCCACCACAGGGCGCCGACCACGTGGCTATCGAGCATCCCGTAGTCGGCCGCCATCCGGTACGCGCCGAACGAGTCCGGCATGCCCAGCTCACCCGCCGCCCCCACGCAGGCGTCCTGGAAGGACGTGATCCCCAGCGAGTGCAGGTGGGACTGGCCCGCCACCAGCCCGGCCAGCAGCTCCGCGTCGGACGCCGGAGGCACGCGCGACGCGACCAGCCGCATCGCCCCGTCGTGCAGCGCCCCCGTCGGCCGACCCGCCGCGTCCCGCTCGATCCGGCCGTCCACCGGGTCGGGCGTGCTCGCATCCACGCCCGCGAGCGAGAGCGCGGCGGTGTTCACCCAGGCGCTGTGGTGATCGCGGTTCGGCAGGAACGCGGGCCGCCCGCCGGTCACCGTGTCCAGGTCCGCCGCCGTGGGCAGGCCGCCGGGGAACGCCGACATGGTCCAGCCGCCGCCGAGCACCCAGGCGCCCGGAGGCACGGAGTCAGCGTACGACGCCACGGTCGCCAGGCACTCGTGCCGGGAGCGCAGACCGACCAGGTTGCACCGCAGGCTCTCCAGCCCGCCGCTGACCGGGTGCACGTGCGCGTCGCCGAACGCGGGCAGCGCCAGCCGCCCGTGCAGGTCGATGACGCGGGTGCGCCGCCCGGTCAGCTCCCTGATCTCGTCGTCGCTGCCCACGGCGGCCACGACGCCGTCGCGGACGGCGAGGGCCTGGACGAACCCGGACGGGTGCGCGGGCGTGCGGATCTTCCCGCCCGCGAGGACAAGGTCGGCCTCGGTGCTGCTCACCGCCATAGCCTCGCACCCCTTGGACCCGCCGCCAAGGCCGGCGCCGACCCGTGATCCGATAGAGGCATGAAGGTCCGAATCGGAGTATCCCTGGGCCCGGCGGGCGTCCCGGCCCAGTTCGCGGACGCGGTCGACCTGCTCGAGCACGCCGGGGTGGACTCGCTGTGGCTGCCGGAGAACGTCTACTCGCCGCTGGTGGAGCCGTTCACCGGGATGGCGTTCGCGCTGTCCAGGACCCGGAGGCTCAAGGCGGGCACCGGCGTGTCCGTGCTGCCAGGACGGCACCCGGTGCTGGTGGCCAAGCAGCTCGCGTCGCTGGCCGGGCTGGCCCCCGGCCGGGTGCTCCCTGTGTTCGGCCTCCAGCCCGCCCAGCCCGCCGAACGTCCCCTGTTCCCCGTGCCGGAGCGCCGGCGCGCCGCCGTGTTCGACGAGTCGCTGGAGCTGGTGCGCCTGCTGCTGACCGCCGAGCGGGTCACGTTCGACGGGGAGTTCTTCTCGGTGACGGACGCCACCGTGGGCACCCCGCCGGCCAAGCCGCTGGACATCTGGCTGGGCGGCACGGCCCCGGCCGGGCTCCGCCGGGTCGGCCGGCTGGCCGACGGGTGGCTCGGCTCGTTCGTCACCCCGGCCGAGGCGGCCTCGGCGGTCAGGACCATCCAGGAGGCCGCGGCTGAGGTCGGCCGCGAGATCGAGGCCGACCACTTCGGCCTCAGCCTGCCGGTGACGCAGCACGGCATCCCGGCGCCGCTGCTGGCCGCCATCAACCGGCGTCGGCCGGACGCCGACCCGGACACGCTGGTCGCCCGGGGCTGGGACGACGCCCGGCGGATGCTGGGCCAGTACATCGAGGCCGGGCTGAGCAAGTTCGTCGTCCGCCCGGCCAGCCCGGGCCCGTTCGGCGACTTCGCCGACGGCTTCATCCGCGAGCTGCTTCCCCTAGAGAACTAACGCTGCAGAACTAACACCGGAGAATTAGCCGGCTTGCGGTGCATCCGGTAGTGCAGCACCAGGAACGGCAGCCCGAACACCCAGAACGCGTGCTCGGCCCGCAGCTGGCCCGCCTCGTCCACGTACACGTCGAGCCGCTCGGCGAACCCGCGCACCGCGACCGTGGTCAGCTCGGCCGTCTGCGGGTCGATATAAGTAAGGTAGTGGCCCGGCTGGTCCAGCGCGCTGCGGCTGTCCAGTACCAGGCCCTGCCCATTCCCGGCTCCCGGCCGGCCCTGCGGCAGCAGCGTGGCGGTGAAGCTGGCCTGCGGCAGCGGGAAGCCGACGCTGACGTAGCCCCGCCCCTCGTGCCGGTACGTGGTGTAGATGCCGACGTAGATCGGCTCGCCGGTGTCGGCCCGGGACCGGATCCAGCCGCGCACAGACACCGTCTCGTCCACGTCGCTGATGGTGTCGATCCGGCTGCGCACCCCGCGCTGCGCCTCCCGCTGGCTCATCGGCACGTTGGCCTGGCCCAGCGGCCGGGCCAGCAGCGTCCGGTACAGCAGGTAGCCCGGCCGCACCCACAGCCGCCACTCCGGCACGATGTCCAGCGCGAACCGGGTGGTGTGCTCGTAGAACTCGCGGACCAGCGGGTCGGTCCCGGCCGGGTCGAAGGGCGGCCCGGCCAGTTCGTCCAGCGACGACACGATGCCGATGTCGGCCACGTCCGGCGTGTACGTGCCGCCAAGGACCTGGGCCAGCGACCGCACGTAGTCGGTGCCGACGTACCTGGTCTGGCTGGCCAGCGGCACCACGAACGGCAGGTCCTCGGCCTTGACCCGCTCGGCGAGCAGGCTGACCTGCGGGTCGCGGAACAGCACGGCCGCCGTCGTCCGGTACCCCACGACGGCCGCCGCGGCGGCCACGGCGCCCGCCGCCCCGCGCCGGCTCAGGCCGAGCCCGACCAGGGCGCCCACCGCCGGCCCGAGCAGGACCTTCTGCGGCCGCAGGCCCAGCGCCCCGGCCGCCGCGCCCGCCGCCGTGGCCACAGGAAGCGGGCCCGCCCCGAGCCGGTCCGCCGCCCAGCCCAGCGGCGCGGCTATCGCGCCGCTGGCCAGGATCCGCGACCACAGCGCGGGGATCTCGCCCGGCCGCTGCCTGGCCCGCGCCACCGCGTCGGCCGTGCCGAGCACGGCCGCGCCCGCCAGCGCGCCGGCCACCGCCGCGGCCCGGCCCCGGTGCGCCGCCAGGGCCGCCCCGGCCACCGCGCCCAGCGCCCCCGCGAACCCGACCTGCTGCACCCGTTCGGAAGTCACAAGGGGAACCTACCGTCTGTGCGCCCCCGATTAAGCTGAGGCGAATGTGGGTGACGTCGCTCGGCTTCCAGACGGACGTGGCGCTGCGGGTGCTGGAGGGCGCCGAGACCGCCGACCGCGGTGACTACCTGGTCGTGCGCACCCCGGTCAACCCGGACTTCTACTGGGGCAACTTCCTGCTGCTGCGGACGTGGCCCGAAGCCGGCTCCGCGGACCGCTGGCTGACCCGGTTCGCCGCCGAGTTCCCCGCCGCCCGGCACGTCGCGCTCGGCGTCGACGCCACCGGCGAGGCTGGCCCCACGCAGGCGGAGTTCCGCGCCGCCGGCCTGGAGCCGGAGCAGGCCACGGTGCTCACCTGTGCCGGCCGCGATATCGGACCGCCGCCGCGTCCCAACACCGAGGCCGGGATCCGGCGGCTGGAATCCGACGACGACTGGCAGCAGTCCATCCAGCTGGGCATCCGCTGCTACGGCGACACCGGGCCCTACCTGAGCCTGCGGGCCGCGGCCCGGCGGCGGATCACCCTCCAGGGCCGCGGCGCCTGGTTCGGCGCGTTCACCGGCGGCCGCCTGGTCGCCCAGCTCGGCGTGTGCGACGCCGGCCAGGGCCGGGCCCGGTACCAGCACGTCGAGACCGACCCGGCCGCCCGCCGTCAGGGCCTGGCCGGGACGCTGGTCTGGCAGGCGGGCCGGTACGCGGCGGAGGCGTTCGGCGCGGGCACGCTCGTCATCGTGGCCGACCCGGCCGAGGGCGCCATCCGGGTCTACCGCGGCTGCGGGTTCGCCGACGCGCAGAGCCAGTTCAGCTTCGAGCGCCAGCCGGGGTGATGAGCCTGTCCTCGGTGACGATCGCCGTGACCAGTTCGGCCGGGGTGATGTCGAACGCGTAGTTGAGCGCCCGGGTCCCGGCCGGCGCGGCCGGCCCGGCGACCTCCGCGCCGGGCCGCTGCTCGATCGGGATGGCGGCGCCGGACGGCGTGGCCTCGTCCAGGGTGGACTCGGGCGCCGCGACCACGAACGGGATGCCGGCCGCCCGCGCGGCCAGGGCCAGGCTGTAGGTGCCGATCTTGTTGGCCACGTCGCCGTTGGCCGCGATCCGGTCGGCGCCGACCACCACCGCGTCGGCCAGGTGCCGGCTGATCAGGAACGGGGCGGCGCCGTCGCAGGCCAGCCGGTGGTCGATGCCGAGCTGGCCGAGCTCCCAGCAGGTCAGCCGGGCGCCCTGGAGCAGCGGCCTGGTCTCGTCCACGATCACGTGCGCCAGCGCGCCGTCGGCGTGCAGGGCGCGGATTACGCCGAGCGCCGTGCCCCAGCCCAGGCAGGCCAGGCTGCCGGTGTTGCAGTGGGTGTGGACGCGGAGCGGCCCGCGGCCGCAGGCCTGCCTGAGCCAGTCGGCGCCGCGCCGGCTGATCCGCAGGCTCGCGACGGAGGCGGACTCGACCACGGCCAGGGCGGCGGCCTCGACGGCCGCCTCGCCCTGCGGTAGGAGGGCCGCGACCGCCGTCACCTCACGGCGCAGGTTGACGGCGGTCGGCCTGGCGTCGGCGATCCGCTTGACCTCGGCGTCCAGCCGGGCCTGGTCCCAGCCCTCGCGGCCGCCCTGGCGGACGGCCAGCGCGACGCCGAGGGCGCCGGCCGCGCCGAGCACCGGCGCGCCGCGCACGGCCAGCGTGGTGATCGCGCCGACGAGCTGGTCGACCGTGGTGATGCGCAGCGCGCGGACCTGGTGCGGCAGCGCGGTCTGGTCCAGGGCCTCGATGTGACCGTCCCGCCAGGCGAGCACGTCCGGTATATCCATGCCACCGAACCTATGCCGTCCGGCGAGATTCCCTCAGCAGCGGCCGCGGTAGGCGCCGGTGACGTAGGTGGTCCACGGACGCCAGTTGCGCCCGTTGCTGGAGATCGCGATGGCCGCCTTGGCGTTCCCGATCGGGTTGTAGGTGGCCATGGCCGGGCCGTGGCCGCCGTTGATCTGCCAGTACCCGTAGTCGTTGGTCGGGCTGTGCGCGTACTGGCGGCCGCCGGACTCCGCCATGGCGATCTCGGCGGCGATGAAGGCCGAGCCGGGCGCGCCGCCCGCCGCCTTCCACAGGGCCTCGAGGCCGGAGCAGCTGAGGTTGCCGCTCAGCTTGCGGGACGAGGTGGTCAGGGTGGAGCCGCCGTTCTTGGCGTGCCGCGGCGTGTAGGCCGGCTGGTGGGACGGGATCGTCAGCCGCTCGCCCACGTAGATGCTGTTCGGGTTGCGGATCTTGGCCCGGTTGGCCGCGTAGATCCACGTCCAGCGGCCCGGGTTGCCGTAGAACTTGGCCGCTATGCCGGACAGCGTGTCGCCCGAGCGGACGGTGTAGGTGCGGGAGGCCGCGGACTTGGCCGTGCGGGTGACCAGCGCCGTGGTCTGCGCCTGCTCGGTCACCGCCGTGGCCTTGGCGGGCGTCTTCTCGCTGGCGTGCGCCGACTGCGGCAGGGCCACGAGCGCGCCCGCGATGGCGACCGCCGGGGCGGCCTTGCCGGCCTTCTCCGCTACCTTCTCAACCTGCGATGGAGTGGTATGCCGGCCCGTTCGTCGGATCTTCCTCGGGCGGCGGTGCAGGCTCGCTGAATCCACAGAACTCCCCAAGTAGGTTCCGCACCCGCCTACTCGTCCCGGGGGGCCGGGGACTTCCGGCGGGCCTTCGCGGTCACGCGACGTGACTGAAATGTGGTCTTCTTCGCTTTCGGTGGCCGGTGCTTTCTGCGGAAGCATGGCAGCAACGGTTCGTGGTCCGCAGGTGAATTGAAGTATTTCCGTAACTCATCCGTGATGTTGGGGCTAGCGGGACGCCCGGGCTGGGATACTGCCAGGGTGAACGATCTCGGGCTCAGCTACTTCGAGGATTACGTGCCCGGAGCCACGTACGAGGTCGGCAGCGTCAGCGTCGACCAAGCTAGCATTGTTGCTTTCGCCAAGGAATTCGACCCGCAGCCGTTCCACGTCGATCCGGTGGCGGCGGCCGCCGGGCCGTACGGCGGGCTGATCGCGAGCGGCTGGCACACGGCCGCCCTCGTGATGCGGGTTCTGGTCAGGAACTACCTGTCCGCGGAGTCGAGCCTGGGCAGCCCGGGCATGGATGAGATCCGCTGGCTGTATCCGGTCCGCCCGGGCGATACGCTCCGTGTCCGGGCCACGGTAACCGAGGCGCGCCGGTCGCTGAGCAAGCCCGACCGCGGCATCGTCAAGACGCTGATCGAGGCGGTCGACCAAGACGGCCAGACGGTGATGCGGGCCACCGGGATCAACTTCGTGCGGGCCCGCGCCGCGCCGCAGACCCCGGACGTGGGACCCTGATCGGATGGTCAGTGACAGCACCCGGCGGCTGATCCTGCTCCGGCACGCCAAATCGGACTGGCCGGACGTGCCCGACCGCGACCGGCCGCTGGCCAAGCGCGGGCGGCGCGACGCCCCGGTCGTCGGCCGCTGGCTGCACGACCACGGCTACCTGCCCGACGCGGTGATCTGCTCGAACGCCCGCCGGACCCGGCAGACCTGGGACCTGGTCGCGCCAGAACTCGGCGGCTCGCCGCAGGTCACGTTCGAGCCGCGGGCCTACGGCGCCAGCGCGCAGACCCTGCTCTACCTGGTCAGGGAGCTACCCGCGGCCTGCCGCACCGCGATGCTGGTCGGCCACAACCCCGGTGTCGCCGACCTGGCCACCGCGCTGACCCAGCCCCCCGACGCCGACGTCGCCCCGCTGCGCTTCCCCACCGCCGCCGTCGCCGTCCTGGAGTTCTCCGCCCCCTGGCCCGGCCTAAGCCCGGCGGGTGCCCGCCTCATCGACCACATCACCCCCGCCGACCTCTCCTGACCCGCCCGCCCGCGTCCCCCGGCCGCCTCCCCGGCCGCCCGCGGTCGGCCCCCATTGGGTGGCGGGCCCCTAGACCCCGATAGGCGGGGCTAAGGGGCCCGGCACCCCATTCCGGCGGCCGAGCGCGTGCCCGATTTGCGGAGTTTGGGAGGGAGTGGCGGCGGAATGACGGGGCGGGGCGCGGGGGTTATGGCAAGCGCCGACCAATCAAGCGCCGACCGATTTCGAGGAGAGCTGATGTCGCTGACTTTTTCCTCAGGACCGCTATCCGGTCATCCGCCGGAGACCGTCAACTACCGGATCGAAGGTCCCGCGCACAAGCTGCTGATGCAGGAGTTCCCGCGCCGCGTCCGGGCCACGTTCGGCGGCCAGACCGTGGTCGACAGCACCCGGGCGGTGCTGCTCCACGAGACCGGGCTGCTGCCGCAGCTGTACGTGCCGCTCCAGGACGTCCGGGCCGAGCTGATCCAGCCCACCGACCACCACACCTACTGCCCGTTCAAGGGCACCGCGTCCTACTGGACGGTGACCGCGGGCGGCCAGGTCGCCGAGAACGCGATCTGGGCCTACCCGGAACCCAACGCCGAATCCAGCTGGCTCGAGGGCTACGCCGGCTTCTACTGGGACCGGATGGACGAGTGGTTCGACGAGGACGAGCGCGTCGAGGGCCACCTGCGCGACCCGTACCACCGGGTGGACGTGCGCCGCTCGTCCCGGCCGGTCCGCGTCCTGCTCGGCGAGACCGTGGTGGCCTCGACCCGCGCGCCGCTGCTGCTCTCCGAGACCGGCCTGCCCAACCGGTTCTACATCCCGTGGGAAGACGTCAGGGAGGAACTGCTCGAGCCCAGCGACACGCACACCGTGTGCCCGTACAAGGGCACGGCCTCGTACTGGTCGATCGGCCTGGGCGACCACAAGCTCACCGACGCGGCCTGGTCCTATCCGCACGGGCAGGGCGACGCCGCCCCGGTCGGCGGGTACCTGAGCTTCCTGCACGACGAGCTGACCATCGAGGTCGGCCCGCCGGGCGAGCCGGCCTGACCCGGGCGTGCGCCCGGTCCGTTCGGTTCCTTAAGAACAACGTGCGGCGGGCCGCCCGGCTACGGCGGCCCGCCTCGCACGGACGCGGCTACTCCGAGCCGAACGCCTTGATCTCGGCCTCCTCGGCCTCGGTGAGCTCGCGCGGGACCTCGCCGCGGGAGTGCTTGGCGCTCTGCACCTGGTGCCGGATCTGCTCCACCACCTCGGGGTTGGCCAGCGTGGTGATGTCCCCGATGTCGGCGAAGTTGGACGTGGCCGCGATGACCCGGCGCATGATCTTGCCCGACCTGGTCTTCGGCATGTCCGGCACGATCCAGATGTTCCTCGGCCGGGCGATCTTGCCGATGTCGGTCTCGATCGCGGTCTTCACCTTGGCCTCGACATCCGCGCTGGCCGAGTAGCCCGGCTTGAGCGAGATGTACATCTCGACCACCCGGCCGCGCACGTCGTCGATGACCGGGACGGCCGCCGCCTCGGCGACCTCCTCGACGGCCAGCGCCGAGGACTCGAGCTCCTTGGTGCCGAGCCGGTGCCCGGCCACGTTGATCACGTCGTCCACCCGACCCAGGATGCGGAAGTAGCCGTCCTCGGCCTGCACCGCGCCGTCCCCGGCGAAGTACGGCCAGTCGTGCCAGTCCGTGCTGTCCGGGTCCTTGTTGTACTTGGCGAAGTAGGTGGACACGAACCGGTCGGGCTGGCCCCAGATGGTCTGGAAGATGCCCGGCCACGGGTTGAGGGCGGTAATGTTGCCGGCCTTGCCGCTGCCCTTCGGGATCGGGTCGCCGTTCTCGTCCAGGATCTGCAGGTAGACCCCGAGCGCGGCGGGGCCGCAGCTGCCCGGCTTCATCGGGTTGAGGGCGGGCAGGCCGGTGCCGATGAAGCCGCCGGTCTCGGTCTGCCACCAGGTGTCCACGATGACCGCCTCGCGCTTGCCGACGGTCTCGTAGTACCAGCGGTACACCTCGGGCTCGATCGGCTCGCCGACCGTGGTCATGTGCTTGAAGTGGTAGTTGTACTTGGCCGGCTCGTCCGGGCCGACCTTGCGCAGCATCCGGATGGCCGTGGGGGAGGTGTGGAAGATGTTCACCCCGAGCCGCTCGGCGATCCGCCAGGGACGGCCCGCGTCCGGGTAGTTCGGCGTACCCTCGTAGATCACGCTGGTGGTGCCGAGCGACAGCGGGCCGTACACGATGTAGGAGTGGCCGGTGATCCAGCCGATGTCGGCCATGCACCAGTACGTGTCCTCGGGGTGGATGTCCTGGTAGTACTTGGACGTCCCGGTCACGTACGACAGGTAGCCGCCGGTGGAGTGCTGGCAGCCCTTGGGGCGGCCGGTGGTGCCGCTGGTGTACATCAGGAACAGCGGCGCCTCGGCGGGCATGGACACCGGCTCGACGATGGCGTCCTTGAAGTCGGCGAGCACCTCGTCGACGAAGAAGTCCCGGCCCTCGACCATCGGCGTCTTGGCCGAGTACTGGCCCGGGAAGCGCCGGAAGACCAGCACCTTATCGATCTCGGTGCCCTCCTTGCGGGCCGCCTCGACCGCCTCGTCCGCCTTGACCTTGTGGTCGAGCAGGTCGCCGCTGCGGTAGTAGGCGTCCATCGTGATAAGGATCTTGCTGTCCGAGTCGGCCACGCGGTGCCCGGCCGCGGCCCCGCTGAACCCGGCGAAGACCTGGGAGTGGATCGCGCCGAGCCGGGCGCAGGCCAGCATGGCCACCGGCAGCTCGGGCACCATCGGCATGTGCAGCGTGACCCGGTCGCCGGCCCGGACGCCGCAGAAGTCCCGCAGCAGCGCGGCGAACTCGTTGACCCGGCGGTACAGCTCCTGGTAGGAGACCGCGACGGGCGGGGTGTCCTCGGGCTCGGGCACCCAGATCAGCGCGGCCTTGTTCCGGTCCCTGGCCAGGTGCCGGTCGACGCAGTTGTAGCTCGCGTTCAGCTTGCCGCCCACGAACCAGCGCCAGAACGGCGGGTTGCTCGTGTCCAGCGTGGTGTGCCAGTACTCGTCCCAGTGCAGCAGGTCGGCGTACTCCCTGAAGCACTCCGGGAAGTTCGCTTCCGCGAAGCGTTCCAGGATGGCTGGGTCCGAGGCGTTGGCCTGGCCGATGAACTTCGGCGGCGGCAGGTAATAACCTTCCTCGCGCCAGTGAACGGCGATCGTTGCCTCGGAAGATTCCTCCTCTTCCGCTGCCTCGGCGGCCTGCCCTTGAACTTCTTCGGCCATTGGGAGTCCCTCCGCTTACGCGTGTTTTCTACAGTCAACGCCAGAAGCACTCCCAAATTTAACGCGGGTTACTCCTATCCTCTACGGTGGCCTTGCAATCGATCTATTGCGGTCAGGCCGAGGCGACCCGGGCCGCGGGGTGCAGCTCGGGGAACGCCCGGTCCAGGCCGGTGATCCGCATGATCTTCAGCAGCGACGGCCGGGCCGAGGCGAGCATGAGCCGGCGGCCCTTCTGCCGCGCGTGCCGGGCGGTCCTGGCCAGCGCGCCCAGGCCCGAGGCGTCGCAGAAGGTCAGCCCGGACAGGTCCACGGTGACCGGCGCCGGCCGGCCGTCGATGACCTCGCTGAGGTAGGAGTAGGCCTGCTCGGCGGTGGCGATGTCGAGCTCGCCGGTCACGCTGACGATCTGGTATCCGTTCGCACCCGTGCGGCAGGAAAGCTCGAGCTGAGCTGGCTCGGCGCCCTGGCTGGCGGCGCCGGGGACCTGTCCCCCCGGGCCGGGAATTTCGGTTGTTATCACGGCTGTATCACTTCCCCCGTCTGGCCCTGGCCTGACGTCGCTGTCGCGGTCCAGTAGACGAATGATCACGTGCCCTCCCGGTTAACGTCCGCGGACCGCCAAACGTTCCGCGCACCGCCGAACCGGGACGGATC
>Ga0066388_100001275_pt1 | contig 13903 bp, 10 predicted proteins | sample PanSoiMetaGPlot6_FD_64539 | JGI IMG/M metagenome (GOLD analysis project Ga0066388, IMG submission 64539) | Tropical forest soil microbial communities from Panama analyzed to predict greenhouse gas emissions - Panama Soil - Plot 6 (Hybrid Assembly) | ecosystem: Environmental > Terrestrial >... | reverse complement strand
CATGCCTAGAGCGCCGGTCCGGTATTCGGTCTAGCGCTGACCCAGTTATTGCGAACATCGGACTTGTTAGCGCGAAACCGAATGCCGGACCGGCGCCCTAGATGGTTGCGATGTGAAGATTTCACCGTCGAATGTGATTGGTCATTTCATGCGACGGTACGAATTTGACTCTTATTGAGAGACACGCTGTCGGTCGCTTCCATGGCGCTTGAGCTACTAAAGATAACTCCTCGTGAGCAAGGTTGACAATAACTAGCGACGAGCAATCTCGTATGTTATCTCTGTTATTACAACACGCGAATAGGCTGGCTAAAAGCTTCATCTCCGCCCGCTTGTCGGTCGGGGATTGGAGGCCGTTCAAGCGGCGCGTCCTCGCTCTTCAACAACTCAGCGTGGTCGAATGTGGGGCGGCTTGTTTGGCGATGATACTCAACTATCACGGGCGGAAAACTACAGTCGCAGAAGTGCGGGAAACTTGTTCGTTGGGGAGAGACGGGTTATCAGGGGCGACGATTGTAAAAGCCGCTCGCGGTTACGGATTGCGGGTCAGGGCCTATTCAACCGGGGTGGACCAGATCAGATACCTGCCGTTGCCCGCGATTGTCCACTGGGGATTCAATCACTTTGTTGTGTTGGAGTCGCTGTCCGTTCGGCGGGCGGAAATTGTTGACCCCGGTCGCGGCAGAGCGCGTTTGACGCTGGAAGAATTCAAAGAGGATTTCACTGGCGTAATTCTTACCTTCGAGCCCGGCAATCAGTTTCAAGGCGTAACCGGGGCGAAGAAAGCGACTTCCGTCTGGAGTTACTTTTCAACAATGTTCTCCAGTTTGTCCGCCAAAAGGACCTTGACGCAAATTCTGGGAGCCTCATTTCTATTACAGGTATGCGGTCTTGTCGTCCCGGTTTTCACCAAAGTATTGGTTGACCAGGTAGTTCCGCCGCGCAATTCCGACCTGCTGTCGCTATACGGCGTCGCGATGGTGGTAATGATATTAGCGCAAACAGTCACGAGCTTCCTGCGAAGCTTTTGCCTCGTCTACTTAAGAGGCCGTCTTGACAGCCAGCTCATGACGGGATTTGTCGAGCATCTGTTATCGCTCCCGTTCCAGTTCTTTCAGCAACGCCCCAGCGGCGATCTGCTGATGCGCTTGACGAGTAACAACCTGCTGCGGGAGACGCTGACGAATCAGACGTTGTCAGTCATTCTAGACGGGTTATTCATGCTGCTTTATCTGTGCCTGCTTTTGATGGTGGCGCCCGGGTTCGGCCTGCTGGCTCTGGCCGTGGCTTCGTTGCAGGCGGGGGTTCTGCTCGCCGCGCGACGTCAAGTCCATTATTTGACGCAGCGCGACCTGGCGGCGAGCGCCGAAGAACAGAGTTGCCTGATCGAATTGATAAAAGGAGCGGCTTTCGTGAAGGCCTCCGGGGCCGAAGACAAGGCTTACGATCGTTGGTCTAACCTCTTCTTCAAGCGCCTCAATATTTCGCTCGAACGTGGCAGATTATCCGCCCTGATCGAAACCGCCCTTTTTATGTTGCGGTCTCTTGCGCCGGTGTTGTTGTTGTGGCTGGGCGCGACATACGTACTCAAAGACCGGATGAGTGTGGGAATGATGTTGGCAATGAACGCCCTGGCCACCGCATTCCTCACTCCCGTGCTTGCCCTGGTCGCCGGCGGGCAACAATTGCAGGTCGTCATCGCGCACCTCGAACGGATTTCGGATGTGCTGGAGGCCCGGCCTGAGCAATCGGGCGGGGGAAGTCTGATCGCTCCGTCGTTAAAGGGGCAAATTGAATTGCGCGACGTCAGTTTTCAATACAGCGGCGAGTCCGCTTTTGCGTTAAAAAATATTTCCTGCCTGGTTGAACCAGGGCAAAAAGTAGCTCTCGTCGGAGCGACAGGGTCGGGAAAAAGCACACTGGCCGCGATTTTGCTAGGGCTTTTCAGACCTACTCAGGGGGAAGTCTATTACGACGGAATTCCGCTGCGGGACCTGAATTATCAGAGCCTACGCAACCAGTTCGGGGCGGTGTTGCAGGACCCGGTCATCTTCAGTGGTTCCATCCGTCAGAACATCACCTTCGGCCTGCAGTACTACCTGTTCCAGGACATGGTGGAAGCGGCGAAAAAGGCTTGCCTCCATGATGAAATCATCCGAATGCCCATGGGGTATGAGACGGTGATTTCGGAAGGAGGAACCAACCTCTCGGGGGGGCAGCGCCAACGCCTTGCCCTTACCCGCGCGCTCATCAGACGGCCCTCGATACTCCTGTTGGACGAAGCTACGAGCCACCTTGATAACCTGACCGAGATGTCTGTCGATCAGAACCTGGGCGACCTCTCATGTACGCGGATCGTCATCGCCCACAGGCTGAGCACAATCCGCAACGCCGATCAGATCCTTGTGCTCAAGGACGGAGGGGTCATTGAATGTGGAACGCATGAAGAGTTGCTGAGTATGGATGGCCACTACGCGGAACTTCTCCAAAGTAAGCCATTCGAATATCAACGCGCGGGCGGCGAAGTTAAAGCCGGCCGCAACTATATGATTATATGAAAGGAAATAAGTTATGAGATCAGAGGAAATCGTTCGAAGTTGGAAGGATGAAGAATATCAGCTCGGCCTGAGCGATAAGGAGCGGGCCTTGCTGCCGGATAATCCCGCGGGCGTGATTGAGCTGAATGACGCCGACCTATACGTGATAGATGGCGGCACTATAGAAACGTTTTCTGCGTTATGCCCGCCAACTATTACCGGTCCGCCAATGTGCATCACCGTACTTACATTGACACTGGCCCTGATGGACTAGGGTTGGAGCTTTGGTGAAGTCAAGAGAGTTACAAGAATCTTGACATGTCTAGAGCGCCAGTCAGGCGTTCGGTATTGCGCCGACAAGTCCGATGTTCGCAATAACTGGATCGGCGCCGCACCCTTTATTTATTTGGGAACGCTTGATCGACCCTTCAGGCGTCCGCGGCATTGAAGATTACGCCGTCGATGGAGAGGTTATTGAATGTGGAACGCATGAAGAGTTACTACGACTGAATGGCCACTACGCGGAACCGCTCCAAAGTAAGCCATTCGAATATCAACACGCAGGCGGCGAAGTTAACACTCGCCGCAACTACTTGAAAGGAAACACACCATGAGATCAGAAGAGATTGTTCGATATTGGAAAGATGAAGACTATCAGCTCGGCCTGAGAGATAAAGAACTGGCCTTTCTGCCGGATAATCCGGCGGGAATGATTGAGCTGACCGACGCCGACCTATCAGGGGTAGACGGTGGCACGGATATTACTTTAACAACGGTGGTCATTTTTACTCTAATTTGCACCACCATAGTTAATGTGTAACCTATTTGACTAGGATTTAAGCTTTGGTAAAGTCGAGAGAGTTATAAGAATCTTGACATGTCCGGAGCGCCAGTCAGGCGTTAGGTTTCGCGCCGACAAGTCCGATGTTTGCAATAACTGGATCGGCGCAAAACCATTTATATATTTTGGAGCGCTTGATCGGCCCTCCAGGCGTCCGCCACATTGAAGATTACGCCCTCGGACGCGATTTATCACTTCATGCGTCAGTATGAATTTGACGTTTATTGAGAGACACCCTGCCGATTGTTTCCAATGTAGCCGCTACTCGCAACCCAAAACTCTGAGCGAACGTTGGGGAAGACTTTGATCCGCGGCGCGACGCCGCTTAAAAATATATTGAAGGCGAATCAATGAGAAACATTGCTATTTTGGGAAACAAAACCAAAGAGTTGTTGGCGAAAAACCCGTCGGTCAGTACGATCGATCTACATGGCATGCCGATTAATTGCGGCATTGTCGCCACCGCGCCGCCGGCGTTCGAGCGTGACGGCGAAAAAGACCGCGCGAAAGTCCTCGTCAATGTAAAGGCGTTTTCCTGCAACTATCGTGACCAGTTCTTGATTCTCGCCGCCAGCAAGAAGGGGCCGGAGAATTCTTTCTATACCATCGGATCGGATTTCGCCGGCGAAGTGGTAGCCGTGGGCGACGCCGTTGAAGGCGTCGCCGTGGGCGACAAGGTGATCGGCGATTATTCCTACGTCGGCGCGCAATTTATCGAAACTCCGTATCGCCAGGGCGTGGTGACTAATAACTCCTCAACGGAATATCAAGTCTTTGAAGCTAATAATGTCATCAAGGTCCCACTTACGATGCCTGACGAGGTGGCGGGCGCCTTCACTATCAATGCGCAAACGGCTTACGGCATCGTGCGTAAGCTGGAGGTTAAAGCCGGAGATAACGTGTTGGTGACCGCCGCCCGCTCACACGTCTCGCTGTTCGCCATTGGAAGGTTGCGGAAATGTAAGGCGAACATCTATGCCCTCACTACATCCAAAGGCTACGAAGAACGGCTTATCCGGCTGGGGGTGAAAGAGGTTTTTCAGATTGACTCGCGGCTCAGTAATCTTGCGGAAACCCCGCGCATTCTGGAGGTCGCGCGATCCATCGGAGGGTTCCATCATGTCATTGACCCCTTCTACAACGTGTACCTGCCTAAAGCCGTATACGTAATGGCGCCGGGCGGCAAATACATTTCCTGTGGTTACTGGGGTTCGTATTATGACCTCACGGGCGAAAAGGCGTCCCATCCGAACTCGGGCCTGCATAAAGCCCTGGTTCATTCAATCTTTAACAACCTGCAATTGCTCTTCAATTGCCTTGGCCTCAGAAGCGATTTGCAGAACGCGATTGATGATTACGCGGCCGGCGATCTCGATGTCGTGATTGATTCCGTTCACACGGGCAATGAAGTCGGAGCGTTCCTGACGCGCACCTACATTGCGCCGGATCGATTCGGCAAAGTCGTTTACCGGTATAACTAACCCGCATTGATCGACATCGCCACCCGAGAACTGCGGAGGGGCCAATTGAAAACGGCGAAGTGATCTGTGAGCCAGGCTCAATTTGAAATATCGAACTGAGGCGAAGCCATTACGCTCAGTTAAACAATTACAAAGAGCGTGTCCCAGTATCAAGGGCACTATCCAATTTTCAACTTATTCAATAAAGGAGACGACGATGAGTTGGTACGATCCTGACAGGGAAGATACAACAATCTATAAGGTAGTGGTCAATCACGAAGAGCAGTACTCAATTTGGCCTGCAGACCGAGAAAATCCGCTAGGCTGGAGTGACGTAGGAAAGAGCGGACCCAAAGCGGAATGCCTTGAATTAATCAAAGAAGTCTGGACTGACATGAGGCCATTGAGCCTAAGAAAGCAAATGGAGGAAGCCGCGCGGCGGCGCGCTCAAGAACCTCCTCCTCCCCCTCCGGAGAATGGATCGTCATCCCGACCTAAAGGGGACGATTTGGTCAAGCGTTTATCAGAGGGAAATCACCCGGTAGAGGCCAGCTTGCGACCCAAGAAAACTGTTAATGCGCTCAAGGAACGAATTGATATGGGATATGTGCATATCAAGTTCACGAACACTCGGGGCGGAACAGAACTGGGTGTGAGACTTGACCAAAACGCTGTGGATTTGAGCCAGGCCGACTTTGAGAATCAGACTGGCACAGCGCATTTGGAGGGCGGGCTGACGCTGAACTACGTAAAGGTGCGCTGTATAGCGGATATCGATCTGGGCACTCTGACCGGTCAGGGACATCTAGTGCCGGTAGAAGCAGAAACAAAGGAGGGTTGATATGAGTGAACTGCAGCTGATTAATGCTGTAAAGGCTGAGAATGTAGTAGCAATTAAGTCATTTATCGAGGCTGGAGAGGATGTCAACCAGCAGGATGAACAGGGATGGACTCCTTTAAATTGGGCGGCGGGTAAAGGAAATTTGGATGTCGTATCTCTCCTGGTCAATGGAGGCGCTGACGTGTTCAAAGTTGGTCGCGATCTACGAACCCCGTATATGATCGCCTTGGCGGCCGGCCATGTAGAGGTGGTGAAATATTTGCGGCAAGCGGAGGATGACGTGGAAGGCGAGAAGCCGAGTCGTCCCGAACGACAATACTGCAAGGCGTATTACCTGGACGACTTGCGCCAGTTTCCCAACTGGTCTGAAAGCAAGATCAATTGGAAAGAAAAAACAGACCCGACTGAAGCCGGAAACGAGAACGGCGCAGATCCGATCTTTTCGGGCAATGACGTCGTATTTATTCACCAGGATTACACTGTTACACAATCGATGTGGCACGATGAAAATGTGTTATTTAACCGCGTGACGCCGGAATGGCGGCTGTTTTGCTCCAACACTTTGGAATTCAAAGTTCCCGACGACATCGACCTTATTGTTTCGGTCGAAAAGGCTGACGGCAGAAAATAATCCTTTGTCGAGCGCGTAAAGCGGTGACACAAAGAAAGAAAATTGAGGAGATTAAGTATGAAACTCGGTGAAGTATTGAGAAAAGAGAGAGATCGCAAAAAATTATCCACAGAAAAGGTGGCGACGGATTTAGGCCTCTCTGTGGGCGCATACGAAGAACTTGAAGCCGGAGGGTCAGTAATTGAAGAATGGGGGCCTAGATTAGCTCAAATTGCAATTAAACTCTCGACGCCGACGTCGCGACTAATCAGTAAGACAGGAAAATCGGCGCAGGCGAATCAAGAGGACGGACAATGTGGCAAGTTAATCAGGGGGCATCGAGAAAGGCGTGAAATGAGCAAAGAAGATTTAGCCGGCCGGCTGACCGTGACTGTGGAGGAACTTGTATCCATAGAAAACGGAGAAAGTCCGTTGGAGAAATATGCCCCATTGCTCTTGCATTTTGCGGAAATTATCGACCAGCCGGTTTTTAACCTATTCTATCCTTGCGGGCTGCCGCTGGATAAACTGGAAGATTACCCCTAGTTAAAAGGAGGCCGTCATCAGTGGCAATGCGCGGCCTGCAAAGATCGCCGCCGAAACTAAATGCGCCTTCCCGGTAAATCGTCTCGGGGTGGGGGAGACTGCCTCAGCGTCCGGCCTCTCTTGAGCGTGTGGAGGTTGTGACAAGCTGGCAGTCCCGCAGCGCGGACGCTGCCCGGCAAGCTGATTTTTTTGATCATGGGGACTCCCTTACCACTCAATAATTTCAAGGAATCAGCTACTGAGCGCCCCCGGGCCCGAAGACTTCAACCATTCTTCATTGTTTAAGCAGTACATCGAAGAGGAGACAATTATGGTCGCAGAAGCCGCTATGGATGGTAGAAAAACGATGGAATTCCAGGCCGAGATTAAACAGCTTCTAAATATAGTGGTTAACTCCTTATATACGCACAGGGAAATATTCCTGCGCGAGCTAATCGCTAACGCTTCAGACGCCTTGGATAAACTCCGATTTCTTGCCTTGACCGATCCGACGTTACTGGAAGAGTCGCCGGGGCTGTCGATTTTCATTGAGATCGACACTGAGGATAAGACCCTCACGATTTCTGACAACGGCATCGGGATGACCTATGACGAAGTGATTGATAACATTGGAACGATCGCCAAATCCGGCTCGTCAAAGTTCCTGGAGTATTTTAAAAACAGCCAAACGAGTGAGATCGACCTCGGTCTCATCGGCCAATTTGGTGTGGGATTCTATTCAGCCTTTATGGTGTCTGAAAGGATCACTCTTATAACGAGGGCCCCAAAGCAAGCGACAGGCGTCAAATGGGAGTCGACAGGCGACGGAACCTTTGTGATCAAAGAGGTGGAAAAAAAGGACAGGGGCACTACGATCATTCTCAAGCTTAAGGATGACGCCCGAGACACGAATAACGTTGACGAGGACTTTCTCAATCAGTACATCATCCAGAAGCACGTTCAGAAGTATTGCAACTTTATTACTTATCCGATCCGAATGAATTTTATTTCCGATGAGCCGGAGCGCAATGACGACGGCGCGGTTATCGAAGGCAAAAAGCAAACTGTCATCACCGAAAAGACGCTGAACTCCATCCAGCCTATTTGGGCGAAAAATCCGAAGGAGATTGGCCGCGAAGAGTACTTGGAGTTTTACAAGCGCCAGTTCAATGACTGGAACGAACCGGCGGAGATTATTCATACTAAGGCGGAAGGGGCGGTTGAGTTTACCACCTTGTTGTTTATTCCCATGCGCGCGCCATATGGATTATACACTGGCGACTTGCCGAAAGGCCCGCAACTCTACTGCAAGCATGTGCTAGTAATGAATGATTGCCGCGAGATCATGCCGGACTACCTGCGATTCGTCCGTGGAGTTGTGGATTCGCCAGATTTGTCCCTGAACATCTCTCGGGAGATACTACAACACAGCCAACAACTTCAAGTTATTAAGAATCACCTGGAAAGGAAAGTTCTGGAGTGTTTTAAGACCGTCATGGTTGAAGATCGCAAAAAGTACGAAGAACTGTGGGCGGAGTTCGGCAAGGCCCTCAAAGGCGGTATCTTCATAGATTACAGGACGACAGAAAAGCTTCAAGACTTGCTGCTTTTTGAAAGTTCATACACGGCAGGTCAAAAAACTACTTTGGCCGAGTATGTGGAGCGGATGCCTGGCGCTCAGAATGAGATATATTACGTTACTGGCGAAGATCGCTCGACGGTAGAGCGCCTCCCGCAGATGGAAATAGTTCGAGAGAAGGGGATCGAGGTACTCTATTTCTTGGACAAGGTCGATGAATTCCTGACACAGCATTTGCGCGAATATTCCGGGAAGAAGCTTCGCTCTGTCTCTCGTGGCGAGCTGGATCTTGAGGAAGGACCAAAGCAGGGCGATGAGAATCCGGGGTCTGAGGATAATCAGTATAAAGGGTTGTTGGCGTTTATCCTGGAATCATTGAATGGCAAGGTCAAAGATGTGCGAATCTCCAAACGGCTCAGGTCCAGTCCGGTTTGTTTGGTCAGCGGGGACACCGGTTATAGTATGAACATGGAGAGATTGATGAGAGACGCCAATCAACCGATCTTCAGAGCGGCAAGGGTTCTGGAGCTGAACCCGGACCACGACGTGATCAAAACGATCCATGGGCTATTTAATAATGGCGCCGACAAGGTAAAATTGTCGAATTATACTCAGTTACTCTACGACCAGGCCTTACTCATTGAGAACGAAAAGATTGAGGATCCAGTTAAATTTTTGGGGATTGTTTCACAATTGATTATTGACGCTCACAACGGGGTTGATAGGCGCCCGAACTTGACCTGACGCGACGCCTGGATGAGGTTACACATCGTAACCGCGACAGCTTATCTTCTCCGGCGACATTTTAAACAGCCGTCCGCATGACTGCCGCCGACCTGCAATAAGGCCAAATCGGTTCGCGTTTGATGTCCCATTCCATTTTACGGTGGGGAAGGCCATGCCAAAAGTAGGAAAATATTGTAAAGCGTATCCCGTGAAGCGACTTAGTCAATTCCCGGGGTGGGCGGAATACGTCAACTACATGAGAAAGAAAGACTGGCCGCGAGCGGAAACGGAAAGTGAGATGGCAAGCGCTCTCAAAGATGACGATTTCCTGTTCCTTCAAGAGGATTTCTGTGTTACCGACGGCATCTTTCTTGATGAGAATATCGTTTTCTCCCAGGTAACGCCGGAATGGATGGATTTCTGTAAAAGCGCGCTTGGATTCGAAATCCCGGACCATATAACTCCTGACAGTGGGAGGCCCCGGGAAAAAAGCGATAGTTAACGCCGCTACAACTGACCAGCGGGCTCACAGGGCGGCGGTCTCCCGAACTGGCCATCAGGCGAATGATAAGCAGGCCCGATTTGCTTCGGTCCCCTTTTTGCTGGCGAGAAGCTAGGAGTCTGAGAGGTTAACCTGTCAATGGCGCTAGCTATTATCAATGCCGCGAGCCATAATGAACAAAACTACCTGTCCCTACTCAAATAAATCTACCGCTTCTAGCCGACGCGCATCGACTTTAATACAGCTCCTTCGAGATAGAGCTTTCCAACGGCCGGAAAAGCGCGTCTATACATTCTTGGCTGACGGGGAAGAAACGTCCCATTTAACTTATTCAGTCTTGGATCATCAAGCGCGATCCGTAGGGGCCTTGATTCAGCAGTTGAACATTCCGGGTGCGCGCTCATTATTGCTTTACCCCTTCGGATTGGATTTCATCTCTGCGTTCTTCGGGTGCTTATACGCAGGCGTCATCGCCATTCCTGTTCCCCCTCCAGACCCTGCCCGGTTAAAGCGCACGCTCCCACGATTGCAGGCGATTGCAAAAGATGCGCAAGCCGTGTTAGGGCTGACGACCGCGCGTATTATGCCTGTCATTGAGGAAGTGTGCGCGGGTGTTGAAGAGTTGCGAAATGTGCGTTGGTTGGCTACTGATCAAATAGATGAGGGGTTGGCGAGTCAATGGATAGAGTGGGAAGCTCAGGAGCAGTCATTAGCTTATTTGCAGTACACTTCCGGATCAACAGCCGCCCCCAGAGGGGCGATGGTGAGCCATGCAAATGTGTTACATAACTCGGACTATATAAGCCGTGGATGGGGGTACGTCCCCGAAAGCGTCTCAGTGGTATGGGTGCCGTATTATCACGATGACGGTTTGGTTCACGGCATCATTCAACCCATGTTTACGGGCTTCCAGTCGTTTTTGATGTCACCGTTGGACTTTATCCAAAAACCGATTCGGTGGCTCCGGGCAATCTCACGACACCAAGCAACCCATAGCGGAGGGCCCAATTTCGCTTACGACTTGTGCGTTCGCAAGATTACGCCGGATCAATGCGACGAATTGGACCTAAGCCGCTGGCATACAGCCTACAACGGGGCTGAGCCTGTGCGTCAACAAACACTGGCGCAGTTTGCGACGGCTTTCGGTCACTACGGATTTCGCCCTACGGCCTTTTGTCCCGCTTATGGCTTGGCCGAGGCAACCTTACTAGTGGCCACCAAACAACAACTGGCCGACCCCGTTATCTGTGCGGCGCAGGCGGAAGCGTTGGAAAAGCGACAACAGATTATCGAGGCGTCACCAAATGATACTCGCGTGCGAACCCTCGTCGGCTGTGGCCGACCGGTGGGTGAAACAAAGGTAGTGGTTGCACGCCCCGATTCATTGAATCGATGCGCCGACGCCGAGATCGGGGAAATCTGGGTGATGGATCCTAGCGTGGTTCAAGGGTACTGGGGGAAGGAAGAAGAGTCCGAGCGGACATTCCGAGCTTACTTAAACGATTCTGGGGAGGGCCCCTTCCTTCGCACTGGAGACTTGGGATTTATCAAAGATGGTGAGGTGTTCGTCACCGGCAGGCTCAAAGACTTAATTATCATGCGCGGCCAGAATCACTACCCACAAGACCTGGAATGGACGATCGAGCGCAGTCACCCGGTCTTGCGGTTGGGATGTTGCGCGGTCTTTTCGGTGGATTTCAATGGGGAAGAACGCTTGTGCGCGGCTGTCGAAGTGGAGGTTAAATGCAAAGCTATCCGCTACCAAGCCGGGGGAGAGGCCGGATTCACAGGCGGAGATGACCTGCCGTTTAATGCCAAAGAAGTTATGTCGGCCATCCGGCTGGCAGTTGTTGAATATCATGAGCTCCAAATCTTCTGCATTTTATTGTTGGAGGCCGGGACCATTCCGAAGACCTCCAGCGGCAAAATCCAACGCCATGCTTGCCGTTCCGGTTTTCTTGCCGGTGATTTGAGCGCCGTCGCCGCTTGGGTACAACCTTTCGAAGAAAAAGTAACTTTGGCCGGCCATGAAGATGACGGCGCTAAGAGTCAGCCCCCTATTCCTTCCCCAAGCGACATCCAGGACTGGTTAGTCAAACATTTCTCCCGCAGGTTGGGAATAGATCCCGCGGACATAGATTTGCGAGTTCCGTTAGCTCACTATCGGTTGGATTCAAAGGAAGCAGTGAGCCTGACTGGAGATCTGGGGGATTGGTTAGGGCGTCCCCTATCCCCTACCTTGATGTATGAATGCCCCACGATTGAGAGCCTGGTTCGGCGCCTATCCGGGAAATCGAGCCGTACGGCCTCAGCGCGGGAAATTCAAGCAACTGCCAGTGTTTTAGAAAAAGAACCAATTGCAATCATTGGCATCGGCTGTCGTTTCCCAGGAGCCGAAAGCCCGCACGCGTTTTGGCGACTGCTAAGAGATGGTGTAGATGCCATCTCGGAGGTTCCTACTTGGCGGTGGAGCCTGGAGGAATTCTACGATCCTGACATAACCGTTCCTGGCAAGATCAACACTCGCTGGGGGGGCTTCCTGGAGCGCATAGATCAGTTCGATCCGCAGTTCTTCGGCATTTCTCCTCGCGAGGCTGTCCACATAGATCCGCAGCAAAGACTCTTATTGGAAGTGGCCTGGGAGGCGTTGGAGGACGCGGGGCAGGCGCCGGATCAATTGACCGGGACCTCTACCGGCGTCTTTATTGGGATTTCAACCAACGAATATGCGTCACTTCAACTGAGCTATCCGGCCCTGTTGGACGCTTACTGGGCGACGAGCAACAGTTTGAGCATTGCCGCCAATCGGCTGTCTTATTTTTTCAATTTTGCAGGGCCCAGCCTGGCGCTCGATACGGCTTGTTCGTCCTCGCTCGTGGCCGTTCATCTCGCATGCTGTAGCTTGTGGAATGGCGAGTCATCGATGGCCATGGCTGGGGGCGTAAGCCTGATCCTGTCGCCAGCGTACACGATTAATTTCACCAAGGCTGGAGTCATGGCTGCCGACGGCCGTTGCAAAGCATTCGACGCTCGCGCCGACGGCTATGTGAGGGGCGAAGGAGCCGGAATAGTTATCCTCAAACGACTGTCGCAAGCACAGGCCGACGGCGATCCGATTTACGCTGTGATTCGCGGTAGCGCCGTCAACCATGACGGTCGCACTAATGGCCTAATGGCGCCCAGCGGGCAGGCTCAGGAGACAGTCTTGCGTGAGGCGTACCGAAGAGCCAATGTTTCGCCCGGCAGGGTGCAGTATGTGGAGGCTCATGGGACGGGGACGTTGCTCGGCGACCCCATCGAGGCAGCGGCTTTGGGAAAGGCGCTCGCCGGCGATCGACCGGTCGGACAACGTTGCTCAATAGGCTCAGTCAAAGCCAATATCGGACACTTGGAGGCGGCGGCCGGCGTCGCCGGATTGATCAAGGTTGCCCTGGCTCTCAAAGAGCAAGCAATTCCTCCGAGCTTGCATTTTACAACTCCAAATCCTCATATCCCTTTCGATGAGCTACCCATTTATGTCCAACACACATTGGGCCCATGGCCCGGCGACCGTGGGACAGCGCTGGCCGGTGTGAGCGCATTCGGTTTTGGCGGCACGAACGCTCACGTAGTGCTGGAGGGGCCTCCACAGATACAGACTTCATCAGTGGTTAGTGAAATCGCCGCCGAACAGGCGCACCTGCTCCCACTATCAGCTCATTGCCCGGAAGCCCTTCGCTTGCTCGCGCGATCTTACCAAGACTTTCTTTCGAGTAGTAATTTCAGCGCAAAGACGCGGCCGAGGGATATTTGTTATACAGCCAGTCTGCGACGGAGTCACCACGACTATCGCCTGGCGCTTGTCGCCAGTTCCAGAGCCGGATTCGGCGAGCTCTTAGGGGCGTTTCTGCGGGGGGAAATTCGACCTGGGGTCTCATCAGGCCATTACAATCCCAGTCGACGTCGCAAGCTTGTTTTCGTGTTCCCCGGCCAAGGCTGCCAATGGTTTGGGATGGGACGAGAGCTTCTAAAGCAGGAACCAGTTTTTCGAGAAACGCTCGAGCTTTGCGCTCGGGCCATGGAGCCGTACACGGACTGGTCCTTGATGGATGAACTAACAGCCGATGAAGAGTCGTCCGTCAGCAATGACATTAGTGTTGTTCAGCCGACTCTATGGGCAGTGCAGGTGGCCTTGGTTGCGCTGTGGCGTTCGTGGGGAATCGAGCCGGACGCCGTCGTCGGTCAGAGTATGGGAGAGGTCGCCGCAGCCCAGGCGGCCGGCGCTTTAAGTCTAGAGGATGCC
>Ga0066388_100001274_pt1 | contig 13904 bp, 12 predicted proteins | sample PanSoiMetaGPlot6_FD_64539 | JGI IMG/M metagenome (GOLD analysis project Ga0066388, IMG submission 64539) | Tropical forest soil microbial communities from Panama analyzed to predict greenhouse gas emissions - Panama Soil - Plot 6 (Hybrid Assembly) | ecosystem: Environmental > Terrestrial >... | reverse complement strand
TGTGGCCTATCAGGATTTCGCCCACGCCTTCATTGCTACCGCGCGCTCCGCCGGGATTCCGGCGCGCTGCGTCAGCGGCTATGTCCGCCACAGCGACGGTGGCACCGATCAGGACGCGGGCCACGCCTGGGCCGAGGCCCATGTGGCGGGCCTGGGCTGGATCGCGTTCGACGTCGCCAACGGCATTTGCGCGACCGACGCGCATATCCGGGTCGCGATCGGCCTCGATTATCTCGGCGCGGCGCCGGTCCGCGGCATGCACTACGGCGGCGCCGCGGAGACGCTGTCGGTCACCGTGCGCGTGCAGCAGGCGGCAAGCCAGGTACAAGGCTGACCAATCATCGCGGGAACCGACCATGACCTATTGCTGCGGAATTCTGGTTCGCGACGGCCTGGTCATGTTTGCCGATACGCGCACCAATGCGGGTGTCGACAACATCTCGACCTTCCGCAAGCTCCATGTCTTTGCCCAGCCCGGCGAACGCATCATGGCGATCGCTACCTCCGGCAATCTCTCCATCAGCCAATCGGTCGTCAGCATGTTGCGGGAGGGCTGGGAAAACCCCGAGACTGGCGAGACCGAGACGCTCATGCATGCGCCCACGATGTTTCAGGCGGCGCAGAGCGTCGGGCGGGCCATCAGGAAGACTCTCGCGGACGAGGGACCCGCGCTCAGCGCCTCCGATGTGAGATTCGACGTCTCGTTTCTTCTGGGCGGGCAGATCAAGGGTGAACGGCTGCGGCTATTCCTGCTTTACGCCGCCGGCAACTTCATCGAATGCACGACTGACACGCCCTATCTGCAGATCGGCGAGCACAAGTACGGCAAGCCGGTGCTGGATCGCGCCATCACCTACAGCTCCGACCTCTATGATGCGCTCAAGATCGGCCTCGTGTCGGTCGATTCCACGATGCGCTCGAACCTGAGCGTCGGTCTGCCGCTCGATATCCTGGTGGTGCGCCGCGATGAATGCAGGGCCGAGCTCGAATACCGGATCGAGCCCGGCGAGCCCTACTTCCACGACCTGCGGGAGCGCTGGTCGGCGGCGCTGCGGGCGGCGCATGCCAACATTCCCCGCCCGCCCTACAAGACGGTTCGTTAGGCGTTTCCCCCACATCTGCAAATTGATGGCGGTTCTTTACCAGCGATTAATGTCGCTGAATGAATTGCCCCCACGGCCCGCTCCGGCAGGCCCGGTGGCGGCGGTCGTCGCAAGCCAATCGCAAGCATTTTCCCCATATTTTCCAAGTGCGCACAGCCCCTGGGGGGAGGATCGTCGTCTTGCCAACGACCGACACTGTCATCCGATTTGGTACGCATGCTGGGCGGGCCGAACGCCTGAGCATCGTATTGCCTATCGGCATCATCGTGGCTGTCGCGATCCTTTGCGTGCTGGTCGCCGTGCTCGGCTCCGCCCGGCGCGCCGACCAGGTTGCGGTCGATGCCGAGCAGCGGCTCCTCTCGCGCGCCCTCGCCAACCACAGCCAACGCGTGCTGCGCGAGCTTGAGACCGTCGTCCTGTCGGAGGCCGCGTATCGCAAGATCCGCCTCGATTTTGACGCCGACTGGGTCAAGGTCTACGCCGACCAGCGGCTGCAGTCCTGGTTCGACCATGATCTCGTCTTCGTCGTCGACCCGTCCGATCGCCTGCTCTACGCCTCGCTCGGCGGCCGCGGCTCGGACCCCAGCTGGTTCAACTCTGTGCGACCCGATCTCGCCCCGATGCTGGACGTGCTGCGAAAGAACGGTGGGCTCGACGCTGACGGCAAGGCTTCGCTCGATCCCGCTCAAGGCCCATCGACGCCGAAACAACATTACCGCCTGGCCGCCTTCCAGACCTTTCTCAACCGGCCTGCGATCGTTGCCGCAGCCGCCATCACGGGCGAAGGCGAGGCGCCTGCCGACGTTGCGACGAGGGCCCCCATCATCGTCAGCGTCAAATGGTTCGACGCCGACGCTCTCACCGAGATGGCCACGCTGCTGCAGCTGCGTGGTCTGCACATGCTCGAAGAACAGGCGCCCGCTTCCGATGAGCGCATCTTCGAATTGAGCGACTGGCGGGGCCGCACGATCGCCAGGCTTGCATGGGCGCCGGCCCAGCCCGGCGCCGAGATCCTCGGCGGCATCATCCCGTTCGTCGCCATCGCGTTTGCGGGTCTTGCGCTGCTCGCCTCCCTGCTCTTCCGCCACATGCGCCGCACCTCAGCCACCATTGCGGCGGGCGAAACGCGGCTACGCCACCTTGCGCTGCACGACCCGCTCTGCGGGCTGCCCAACCGTGTCTTCTTCGGCGAGCGGCTGGAGCAGACGATCGAGAAGGTGCGCGACGGCGGGCCGCCGGCGGCCGTCTTCTACATCGACCTCGACCACTTCAAGGACGTCAACGACACGCTCGGCCATCCGATCGGGGACGAGCTCATCCGCTCCGTCACCCAGCGGCTGACCAGCGCGCTGCGGGACGACGACCTCGTCGCCCGCATCGGCGGCGACGAGTTCGGCGTCATCACCTCGTCGGGGCGCGATCCGGGAACACTGCAGGTCATCGCCAACCGGCTTATCGCCGCGCTTTGCACGCCCTATACGATCAGCGACAAGACCATCGTGATCGGCGCCTCCGTCGGTATCGCGCTGATCGATAAGAACATCAGCGACTCCGCCGACGTCATGCGCCACGCCGACATGGCGCTCTACCGCGCCAAGAACGAGGGCCGCAATCGCGCCTGCATCTACGACATCGACATGGACACCGACCTGCTCAAGCGCAAGCTGGTCGAGAATGATCTGCGCCTCGCGATCCAGCGTGACGAGCTGCAGATCGCCTATCAGCCGATCGTCAACAACAGCGCCGAGAGAGTCGTGGGCGTCGAAGCGCTGTGCCGCTGGATTCATCCGACGCGCGGCGAGATTCAGCCGTCCGAGTTCATTCCGATTGCGGAGAACAGCGGACTGATCGTGCCACTCGGCGAATGGGTGCTGCGACGCGCCTGCCTCGACGGCAAGGCCTGGCCCGAGATCACCGTCGCCGTCAACGTGTCGCCGCTGCAGTTCCGCCGCGCCGAGTTCGTCGACGTGGTCGAGCGCATCCTGGCAGAAACCGGCTTCGATCCGACCCGGCTCGAGCTCGAGGTCACCGAGAGCACGCTGCTTGGCAACGTCGACACCGCCGAGCTGGCGATGTTCCGCCTCAAGGCGCTCGGCGTGCAGCTCGCGCTCGACGACTTCGGCACCGGCTATTCGAGCCTGCTCTATCTGCGCCGCTTCCCCTTCGACAAGCTCAAGATCGACCGCAGCTTCGTGCTCTCGATCGAGCGTGCGGCGGACGCCGCCGCTATCGTGCATGCGGTGGTGAGCCTTGGTCGCGGCCTCGGCATGAAGGTGACCGCCGAGGGCGTGGAGACCGCCGAGCAGCATCTGTTCCTGCGCGCCGCCGGCGTCCACACCATGCAGGGCTTCCGCTTTGGGCGGCCCGGCGCCGCCGCCGAGATCAGCGCGCGGCTCGCGCAGCCAAGCGCGTTCCGGATCGCCGAGGGGCCCGCGAGCCCGGGCATGGCGCTGGCGGGGTGATCTCGCTGGTCGCTTTACCACTCCCTCCGTGCGGAAGCTGCTTGCATCCTTGTTCCATTCTTGTTCGCCCTTGGCCGATGGCCGAGCCATCTGTCGCTGCCTTTTGACTGGACAAACGGGGGTTGATAGAAGGCTACGAGAGGGAGCCGAATGTCATTAACGCGCAAATTGCGGCGATTTGCCCCCTGGCTGGTGAGCCTTTTTCTGATTGCTCAATTTGCCGCGGTGGCGCCGCTGCTGATAACGGATCTCCGGCACGATATCGAGACTGAGAGCGATATTGCAGATGACCTGGCTGCAACCGGCACTCTCAATCACGTCCATTCTCATCACAGAGACCAGACTGATCGTCAACATGATCACACCGGCGTCGATGTGAACGACCAATGCTGCACGATCCATCATCATCTGGCTGGCGTGCTGCCGTTTGCGATCTCCAATACGCCGGATGATTTTCCGGCTATCCCCGCTGCCAGTCCTTACTCGCGCCGCCCGCTCGGCACCGATCCCGGCGGGATGGAGCGGCCACCAAAGCTTGCTGAGTCCATCTAACGCGAACAGCGTCAGCCGTTCTTGGCTGCACGCTCCGTTTTGATTGGCACAGCGGAGTCTCCACATGCTTGGGCAGGTTTGGCCTAGGATCGGCTTTCCGGTCCCAGGCAAGTGCTCGCGCCCGACAATCATCGCGGCGCTGAGCCTGATCACCGTTCTCGGCGCATCATCTCTCGGCACATCCTCGGTCAAGGCGGGCGACAGAGTTGATAGTGAGCACCTGTTCGGTTTCACCGAAGGAAGTGACATCGGCTCGCAGGGCGAACGGGAATTCAAGAGCGAAACAACCTTGCGCACCGGAAAGGCAGCGGGCTCGTTTACTGCCGGCACCTCCGAGGCCGAGCTTAAATATACGCTGTCGCACAACCTCCGCTTTTCGGCGGGAGCGACCCTCGCATACTTCGACATCAACGGCGTGCCGGGGATCGCCGATGCCAATCGTGCGGCAATTCAGTCGGCCTCGTTCAGCACGCGATTTCGACTATTGGACCGGAATAAAGCGCCGGTCGGCATGACGCTGAGTGTCGAGCCGCATTGGGGATTTATCGACGAAACGAATGGGTCACGCATCGGGCACTTCGGCACGGAAGCGGCCATGCTGATCGATCGCGCGCTCATTCCTGATCGGCTGATGGCCGCCTTCAACATGACGTTCGAAAACGACAGAGTGCGACCCGTTGCTCCGAGTGCCGTCCGGCACGAATCGATCCTGTGCTCCGGGCTGGCGCTTGCCGCACGGACGGGCCCCGACCTCTGGCTGGGTGCTGAAGTTCGCTATCTGCGCAGCTACGATGGCGCTGCCTTGGACGTCTTGTCAGGGCAGGCCGTCTATTTCGGCCCAACGGCTTTTGTTGCGCTCCCGAACAACTACTGGCTTTCCGCCGCTCTCAACGTGCAGGTTTGGGGGCGAGCCGTCGGGCTTCCTGGCGCTTTCGATTTGACCAACTTCGACCGATATCAGGTCAAGCTTCGCGTCGGCTTCGACTTCTGACGCCGGGAGACCGGTTGAGCCAGTCGTATGCCGCGTCTGCTCAATCGAGCTTCAATCCGAGCGACTTGATGATCGGTGTCCAGCGGGTGATCTCGGCCTCGACAAACTGTTGCGCCTTCTCCGGCGTCGAATCCGGATAGGGGTCGAAGCCCGCTGACACGAAGGCCTGGCGAAACTGCGGATCCGCCATAGCGGCGCGGGTCGACTGCGCGAGCTGGTCGATGATCTCCTTCGGCGTCCTCGCCGGCGCGAACAGGCCGATGAAGTTCTGCGCCACCATGTTGGGCAGCCCGGCCTCGACCGCGGTCGGCAGCGACGGAAACGCCGCGAGCCGTTGCGGGCTCGTCACGCACAGCATGCGCACCTTGCCGGTCTCGTGCAGCTCCATCATGTTGGCGGTGACGCTCTGCGCAATGATCGGGATGTGCCCGCTGATGAGGTCGGAGATCAAGGGCCCACCGCCGCGATAGGGAACATGCACGATGTCGGGGAGCCCGGCGAGCGACTTGAACAGCTCGCCGGTGAGATGCGTCATGGCGCCGGCGCCGGAGGAGCCGAATGAGAGCTTGCCGGGGTTCGCCTTGGCATAGGCGATGAGCTCGGTCAGCGTCTTCGCCGGCACGGAAGGGTGCACCGCGATGGTGAGCGCGGTGACGCCGAGAAGCGCAATCGGCGTAAAGTCGGCAATCGGATCGTAGTTGGCGCGATTGGTGGCAACCCCGACGATCACCTGCGAACCCATGCCGCCAAGGAGCAAGGTGTAGCCGTCCGGCCGCGCGCGCGCGACCGCCGCTGCGCCAAGACCGCCGCCGGCGCCGCCGATGTTCTCGACCACCACGGTGCCGAGCAGGCCCTTCATCTTGTCGGCCCAGGGCCGTCCGACCGCATCGTTCACGCCGCCGGTGGTGAACGGGATTACGAGCCTGATCGGCCGATCCGGATAGCGCGACTGCGCGCGCGCCGGGCGCGGGATCATCGCGAGCGCGGCAATCGCGGAAAGACCCAGCACGTCGCGTCGTCGCACGTCACGACCTTTCATGGCCCGCTCCCTCTTTTCATTGTCATTGTTCAATCGAGCTTCAGGTTGATCGACTTGATGACCGGAGACCAGCGGGCGACCTCCTCGTCGAGGAACGCCCGCGCATGCTCGGGACCGGAATCGGCGCGCGGCTCGAAACCCGCCGCGTGAAACAGCTGCTGCAGCTCGCGATCCGAAAGAGCCGCGCGCGTCGCCTGCGCGATCTGCTCGATGATCGGTTTGGGCGTTGCGGCCGGCGCGAGCAGCGCAACGAAATTCTGTGAGATCATGTTCGCGAGCCCCGCCTCGATTGCGGTCGGGATCTCGGGCGCGGCGGCGACCCGGGTGGGCATCGTGACTGCGAGGATGCGCAGCTTGCCCGTTCGATTGAGCTCGAGCACCTGACCGGTGACGTTCGGGGTGATCATCGGAATATGCCCCGATATGGCATCAGTGAGCGCCGGGCCCGCCCCACGATAGGGGATGTGCACGATATCGGGCGTGCCGGCGAGCGCCTTGAACAGCTCTCCGGTCAGATGCGTCATGGTGCCCGAGCCCGCCGAGCCATAGGATAGCTTGCCGGGATTGGCTTTCGCATAGGCGACGAGCTCTGCGAGCGTCTGCACCGGCACCGACGGATGCACCGCGATGCAGACTGCGGTGACGCCGAGAAGCGCGATCGGCTCGAACGCCTTGACCGGATCGTATTGCGGCTGACTGCTCGCAATCGGAATGATCACCTGGGTGCCGCCGGAGCCGAGCAGGAGGGTATAGCCGTCGGGCTGAGCGCGCGCGACCGCGAGCGCGCCCACGGTGCCGCCGGCCCCGCCCATATTCTCGATCACGATGGTGCCAAGCAGCGCCTTCATCTTGTCGGCCCAGGGCCGGCCAATGGCATCGTTCACGCCACCGGGCGGAAACGGGATGACGAGCCTGATCGGCCGCTCCGGGTATCGCGTTTGGGCTCGTGCCCAAGGAGAAGTCAGCAGCGGCGCCGACAGGGCCGCCAGTCCGAGCCTCAGCACCCTGCGTCGCGTCATCCTCCCGCTCCCTGGCATTCTCCGCGTCCGCAATACTACCGCATTGCGTCCCGACAGGTGCAACGTTGATAATGCGACAAAGTTGTAGGAGGACCCCCTGATGGCTGCATCACACAAAGTCGCTCTGGTTACCGGTGCCGGCACCGGCATTGGCAAGGCGGTCGCGCTCGCTCTGATGCGGGAGGGCTACGCGGTCACGCTCGCCGGGCGGCGGGCGGACAAGCTCGAGGAGACCGCGGCCGAGGGCAAGAGCACCAACGGCAAGAGCCTGGTCATGCCGACTGACGTCAGCGATCCGGCCTCCGTCAAGGCCGCGTTCGCGCGCACCAAGGAGACGTTCGGGCGCCTCGATGTCCTGTTCAACAATGCCGGCATCGGCGCGCCCGCGACGCCGATCGAGGATCTGCCGCTCGAGACCTGGAGGAAGGTCGTCGATACCAACCTCACCGGCATGTTCCTGTGCACCCAGGAGGCGATCCGGCTGATGAAGGCGCAAGACCCGCGCGGCGGGCGCATCATCAACAACGGCTCGATCTCGGCGCATACGCCGCGGCCGGGCGCAGTCGCCTATACGGCGACCAAGCACGCCGTCACCGGACTGACCAAGCAGACTGCGCTCGATTGCCGAGGCAAAGACATCGTCTGCGGCCAGATCGACATCGGCAATGCGGCGACGCCCTTGACCGAGCGCATGGTGCAAGGCCAGGGCGTGCTGCAGCCGGACGGGCGGATGATGGTGGAAGCGCGCATGAACGCCGACGACGTCGGCCGCGCGGTGGTCTACATGGCCAACCTGCCGCTCGACACCAACGTGCTGTTCATGACCGTGATGGCAAACATGATGCCGTTCGTCGGGCGGGGTTGATCACTCGACCGCTGTGACCTTCACGGCAGTCCCCGCCTTGACCTTGGCGAGCGTCTTCACGTCGCCGAGCGCCTTGGCGAACACATTGCAGGGCGCGGCGAGCCGCGTCTCGTTGCCCTGCGAAATCGGCGTGCGGCCAAAGCCGAGGGCGATGCAGGAGCCTTCCGGCCAGAACGCAACCTCGCCGGGGATCACCACGGCGCGCGCGCCCTTCTCGCGCGGCAGGTTGACCGGCGTCTCGAAATAGACCTCCTCGCCCCAGGTCATGGCCGAGGCCGAGAACGGCAGCGCCGCCGCGATCGCCTGCGCGGTCGGCGTATCAAGCAGCTCGGCATCGAGCGTCAGCGAGCCGAAATCGAAACGGATGCGTTGCGCCATGGCGACCTCGTTTCCCGGAAACCACAGAGCACAAGAATAAAGTCTGAGGCCAGCCTTAGTCCATGACTTGGAAGCCGTGTACAATCACCGGGGAACCATGGGCATGGGCCATGCTGCAACTGCAATCAGCGCTGGGCATTGTCGCGCTGCTCGCGATCGCATGGGCGATCAGCGAGCACAGGCGCCTGGTGGCGTGGCGGCCGGTCGCGACCGGCCTCGCGCTCACCATCGTTCTTGCCTTCGTGCTGATCAAAGTGCCCCAAGTCACGCAGGCGCTGGCGGTGATGAACCGGGCGGTCGGCGCGGTCGCAGACGCGACCAAGGCCGGCACCTCGTTCGTCTTCGGCTATCTCGGCGGCGGCACCCTGCCCTATGAGCTGAAGGTGCCGGGCGCCGAGTTCGTGCTGGCGCTGCAGGCGCTGCCGATCCTCCTGGTCATGAGCGCGCTGACCACGCTTCTGTTCTACTGGCGGGTGCTGCCGCCCATCGTGCGCGGCTTCTCTTGGCTCTTGCAGCGGACGCTCGGCGTCGGTGGCGCAGTCGGGCTTTCGACCGCAGCCAACATCTTCCTCGGCATGGTCGAGGCGCCCTTGTTCATCAGGCCATATCTTGGACGCCTCACCCGCAGCGAGCTCTTCGTGGTGATGACCGGCGGCATGGCCGGCATCGCCGGCACCGTGCTGGTGATCTACGCCATCATTTTGGGCCCGCTCATTCCCGACGCGGCCGCGCACCTGCTCATCGCCTCGGTGCTGGGCGCGCCCGCCGCGATCCTGGTCAGCCTGATCATGGTGCCGGAAACGAAGGAGCAGCACACCGTCGGCGCCCTCATCGATCCGGAGCCGGTCGCGACCGGTACGATGGACGCCGTCGTCAAGGGTACCGCCGCCGGACTTGAGTTGCTGCTCAACGTCTGCGCGATGCTGATCGTGCTGGTGGCCCTTGTTCATCTTGCCAATGCCATCCTCGGGCTGCTGCCCGAGGTTGCCGGCCAGCCAATCACCCTGCAGCGTGGGCTTGGCCTCGTGATGGCGCCGCTGTGCTGGCTCCTGGGCATGCCATGGGATCAGGCGGTGACCGCGGGCAGCCTGATGGGGATCAAGACCATCCTCAACGAGTTCATCGCCTATGTGGAACTCTCGAAGCTTCCGGCCGACGCGCTCGACCAGCGCTCGCGGCTGATCCTTCTTTACGCCATGTGCGGCTTTGCCAATTTTGGCTCGCTCGGTATCATGATCGGCGGGCTCGCCACCATGGCGCCGGAGCGGCGCGACGATGTCATATCGCTCGGCTTCAAGTCGATCGTGTCGGGAACACTCACGACCTGCCTGATGGGCGCGATCGTGGGGGCGATGACTTGAGGCTCCGTAAATGCGTTCGCCACCGCGTGTCGACACGGAGGCAAACTGCAGTAAAATGGAAACCTAAATCATCCGCGCCAGGCTGCGGAGCAGACAATGGATTTTGATCCGGTCTTCCTGTCACGGCTTCAATTCGCCTGGGTCATCGCCTGGCACATTCTCCTGCCGGCCTTCACCGTCGGACTTGCGGCGTACATAGCGGTGCTGGAAGGGCTCAACTTCTTCACCGGCCGCCAAGTCTACCTTCGCGTCTCGATTTTCTGGATCAAGATTTTTTCGATCTCTTTCGGCATGGGCGTCGTTACCGGCATCGTCATGCCCTTTCAGTTCGGTACGAACTGGAGTCGCTTTGCGGACGCGACCGCCAATGTGCTTTCGCCGCTGTTCGCATACGAGGGCCTCACCGCATTTTTCCTTGAGGCGGCTTTTCTCGGCGTGCTCTTGTTCGGACGCAAGCTGGTGCCGCCTTGGGCGCATTTCTTCGCGGCGGTGATGGTCGCGCTCGGCACGCTGTTCTCCTCGTTCTGGATATTGTCGGCCAACAGCTGGATGCAGACACCAGCCGGCCATGAGATCATCGACGGACGCTTTTTCGCGAAAGATTGGCTGCAGGTCATTTTCAATCCGTCGTTTCCCTCCAGGCTTGCGCACACCGTCACTGCCTTCTTTGTCACCACCGGTTTCGTCGTGATCGGCGTCGGAGCGTATCTGCTGCGGCGTGGGACCTACGTCGAAGAAGGCCGCACTATGCTGTCGATGACGCTGTGGCTTCTCACCGTTCTGGTGCCTCTGCAAATCGTCATTGGAGACCACCATGGCCTCAATACGCTGGCGCATCAGCCAGCAAAGCTTGCGGCGATCGAGGCGCGTTGGGAGACCGGACGGGGAATTCCGATCACGCTCTTTGCAATCCCGAGCGAGGCAGCCGAGACGAATTACTTTTCGATCGACATCCCGCGTCTGGGCAGCCTGATCCTGACGCACGAATGGGATGGCGAGGTCAAGGGTCTCAAGGATTTTCCGGCCGATCAGCGGCCACCCGTCGCAATCCCGTTCTTCGCATTCCGCCTCATGGTGGGATGCGGCCTGCTGATGCTGGCGACGGTCCTGCTTGGCGGATGGCTGCGCTGGCGGGGCCGGCTTGATACGACGCCGCTGTTTCTTCAATTGTGCCAATTCACGATCCCGATCGGCTTCGTTGCCGTCATCGCTGGTTGGCTCGTCACCGAAGTCGGACGCCAGCCCTGGACCGTCTATGGGCTTCTGCGCACGGCGCAGTCGGTATCGCCTTCGTTGACCGGCAGCGACGTGCTGATCTCATTGCTCGCCTACATGGCGGTTTATCTGTTCATGTATCCCGCGGGCGTGCTGCTCATGTGGCGCATCGTGCAGAGGGGACCTGCCGCGGCCCCCGCCGAGGAGGGACCGATCCAAGGTGGGCGGCCAAATGCGCCGGTATTAGCCGGGGCGAACGTCGCCGGTGGAGGCGGGCAATGAGCCAGGTCCTCGACTTCGTGCCGATCTGGACGCTCATCCTTGGGATGGCGGTGTTTTTCTATGTGCTGCTCGACGGTTTCGACCTCGGCGTCGGCATGCTTTACGGGCTTGCGCCGGATACCGCGTCGCGCAACGTCATGATGAATTCGATCGCGCCAATCTGGGACGGAAACGAGACGTGGCTCGTCCTCGGCGGCCTCGGACTTCTCGCCGCCTTCCCGCTCGCTTTCGCGATCATCATTCCGGCGGTCTACTTCCCCATCCTGGTGATGTTGTTGGCGCTGGTATTTCGCGGCGTCGCCTTCGAATTTCGCTTTCGCGATGCCGAGCACAAGACGTTCTGGGACCACGCCTTCTCCTACGGCTCAGGCGTCGCGACCTTTGCCCAGGGCATGGTGCTCGGCAGCTTCATTCAGGGCTACGAGGTCACGGGCCGGGTATTCTCAGGAAGCTCTTTTTCGTTCCTGACGCCGTTCTCGGTGATGACCGGCATTGCTTTGCTGTTTGGCTACGGCCTGCTCGGCGCAGGCTGGCTCATCCTGAAGACCGACGGCGATATTCAAAATGCCGCGCGCCGGCACGGCCGTATTTGTCTTATTGGCGTGCTCATCGCCATCGGCATCGTGAGCATCTGGACTCCGCTTGCCAGTCCGGAGATCTTCGCGCGCTGGTTCTCCTGGCCCAATATGCTGTTTTTGGCTCCGGTTCCAATCGCGACTGCCGCTGTCGCGCTCGTCACCTGGCGTGCCCTCGCCAGCCGGGCTGAGATACTGCCGTTCGTCGGCGCCATCGGACTCTTTGTCCTATCGTATGTCGGCATCGCTATCAGTCTTTATCCGATGATCGTGCCCCACCATTTCACTTTGTGGGAGGCAGCGTCCTCGGAGCGAACGCAAGCGTTTCTGCTGGTCGGAACACTCGTGCTCCTGCCGGTGATCCTGATGTACACCGGCTGGTCCTATTGGGTGTTTCGCGGCAAAGTCCGGGCGGACGTCGGCTATCACTGAGGTGCGGCCGGGTTTATACCTGCAATGAAGCCTCGACGACAATTCCTGGCGAATGGGGAGATGCAAATGTCCATGCCAACGAAGCCAAATTTCAACGCAGCCGGTAGCACTCAAACCGCATCGGGCACGAACCGACGTGGCTTCATGCTGGCCGCCGCAGCCACAGCGTCCAGCACATTGATGCATTCTGATGTGTCGCGCGCTGCCATCGTTCAAACCGACACGGCGAAACTTCCGCCGCTCCCGCTTCCGCCCGGCATTCGCTCCCGCTATGTGCCCAACATCAACGGCCTCACCTTTCACGTCTTGGAAGCCGGCTTCGAGTCCAAAGGACGGCCTTGTCTCCTTCTCCTCCATGGCTATCCCGAGATCGCATACGGCTGGCGCAAGCTCATGCTGCCGTTGGCCGCGGCGGGCTTTCACGTGATCGCGCCTGACATGCGAGGTTATGGCCGCACGACCGGCTGGGACGACTCATACGACTCCGATATATTTCCGTTCCGCCACGCCAATCTGGTGCGCGATGCCATCGGGCTGGTGTTTGCCTTCGGCTATCGCACCGCCGCGGTGGTCGGACGCGACGCCGGCTCGCCCGTGGCCGCCTACTGCGCGGTGTTACGACCAGACGTATTCCGCTCAGTTGCGATGATGACATCGCCGTTCGCCGGCATGCCTGCACTGCCTTTCAATACGGTTGAAGGCGGAGCGGAGGGCCCAACACCTCCGCCGAGGGCCAGCACGATCAATGACGAATTGGCGAAGCTGCCGCGACCGCGCAAGCATTACCAAGTTTGGTATACGATCCGCGAAGCCAACGACAACATGATGAAAAGCCCGCAGGGCCTGCACGCCTTCCTGCGCGCCTACTATCACTACAAGAGCGCCGATTGGAAAGGAAACAAGCCGTTCAGGCTCGCATCATTGACGGCCGAAGAGCTGGCCAAGATGCCGACCTACTACATCATGGATCTCGACAAGGGCATGGCCGAGACCGTGGCGGAGGTGATGCCGACGGCGGCCGAGATCGCCGCCTGCAAGTGGCTGTCTGAGGACGAGCTGGCGGTCTACACCGCGGAATACGCAAGGACTGGATTTCAGGGTGGCCTCAACGGCTACCGGCGCATGGGGCCGCGATTCACCGCGGACTTGCAGACATTCAGTGGCCGCACGATCGACGTGCCTTCGCTCTTCATCGGTGGCAAGAGCGATTGGGGCGTGTTCCAGAACCCCGGCTCATTCGAAGCGATGCAGAAGACCGCCTGCACGCAGATGCGCGGCGCTCACCTGATCGACGGCGCCGGTCACTGGCTGGAGCAGGAGCAGCCGGAACAGGTGAGCAAATTGCTCCTTCAGTTTCTGAAGGATGCAGGAGGGACCAGCGGCAAGCTTTGATCCTCGGGCGAAGACACCGCAATGCTCAGTACCTAGCTGGCGGGGACCCCGGATCAGGGCCGGTCAGTCACTGTGGCTTGATGCCGGCGAACCTGATCACCTTGCCCCATTTTTCTGATTCGTCGGCGATGAGCTTGCCGAACGTGGCGGGCGGTCCCGGCAGCGGCACGTTTCCGAGGTCAGCGAGACGGGCGTTCAGCTTGGGATCGACAAGCCCGGCGTTGACCGCTTTGTTCAG
>Ga0066388_100001272_pt1 | contig 13907 bp, 14 predicted proteins | sample PanSoiMetaGPlot6_FD_64539 | JGI IMG/M metagenome (GOLD analysis project Ga0066388, IMG submission 64539) | Tropical forest soil microbial communities from Panama analyzed to predict greenhouse gas emissions - Panama Soil - Plot 6 (Hybrid Assembly) | ecosystem: Environmental > Terrestrial >... | reverse complement strand
GAGATCGACAAGGTCGTCGGGCTGGAGCTGGGCGCGGACGACTACGTGACCAAGCCGTTCTCGTCCCGGGAGCTGGTCGCCCGGATCCGCGCGGTGCTGCGCCGGCGCGGCGAGTCCGAGGAGCTGGTGCCGAGCGCCCTCGAGGCAGGCCCGGTGCGGATGGACGTGGACCGGCACGTGGTCACCGTGAACGGCGGCCAGGTGCCGATGCCGCTGAAGGAGTTCGACCTGCTCGAGCTGCTGCTCCGCAACGCCGGCCGAGTGCTCACCCGCGGCCAGCTGATCGACCGGGTCTGGGGTGCCGACTACGTGGGTGACACCAAGACCCTCGACGTGCACGTCAAGCGGCTGCGGGCGAAGATCGAGCCGGATCCGTCCAGCCCGCGGTACCTGGTGACGGTCCGCGGCCTCGGCTACAAGTTCGAGGCTACGTAGCCGCTACCGAACCGCCTCTGCCGGGTGGGGGGCAACCAGCGGACCGGCGGCCAGCCGGGCGGTGCAGAGGCGGGCCAGCTCGTCGTATGCCGGCTGGCCGATCAGCGCGACCAGCTCAGGCTGGTAGGAGCGGTACAGGGGTTCGCCGCCGGTGTGCGCCTCCGGTGACGAGGTGCACCACCAGTGCAGGTCGTGGCCGCCCTCGCCCCAGGACCGGCGGTCGAACTCGGTGATCGAGGACACCAGCACGCGGGTGCCGTCCGTTCGGTCGACCCACTCCTGCTCGCGGCGGATCGGCAGCTGCCAGCACACGTCCGGCTTGGTCTGCAGCGGGTGTCGCTCGGTGCGCAGCGCCAGTGCGTGCAGCGCGCAGCCTGCACCGCCGGAGAACCCCGGCCGGTTGAGGAAGATGCACGCCCCGTCCACGGTCTTGGTCCGCTTCCGACGGTCGTCGGCGCCGACGCTGTCGCGAACCGTGAAGCCGCGCTTCGCTCTCTTGGCGTACTGCCAGGTGGACTCGTCCAGCTCGTGCGCCGCCTTGGCCACCCGCTTCTCGTCCGCGGTGTCGGAGAAGAACGCGCCGTGGCTACAGCAGCCATCGTCGGCCCGGTCGGACAGGATGCCCCGGCATCCGCGTCCGAAGATGCATGCCCACCGGGAGCACAGCCACGTCAGGTCGGCCCGGATCACGTGCTCGGCGTCGGCCGGGTCCACGAACTCCAGCCATTCCCGCGGGAAGTCCAGACCGGCCTCCGGAGCCGGCGGTGCCTGGTCGGCAGGCCGGGGGGATCCGGCAGGCTGGGGGGATCGGGTGGGCTGGGGGGATTTGGTGGGCTGGGCGGGGCGGTCCGGCTCGACCGGCCGGCCCGGGAAGACAGTGGTCACCCTGGATACGGTACGTGCCCGCCGGCACGTGTTTCCGCGACACTTCCCCCACCGGTGCAGTGCGCCCCGGACCGATCCCCTACTGTGTGTGTATGCGCCTCGGGGTGCTCGACGTGGGCTCGAACACTGTGCACCTGCTTGTCGTCGATGCTCACCGTGGGGGTCACCCCACCCCGGCACGCTCGGTCAAGAGCGTGCTGCGGCTGGCTGAAAACGTCGACTCCGACGGCAGTCTCACCAAGCGCGGCGCAGATGCCCTGGTCGAGGCAGTCGCGGCGGCACGGCGGACGGCCAAGGAGTTGGACTGCGACGACCTGCTCGGCTTCGCCACCTCGGCCGTCCGTGAGGCTCCGAACGCCGCGAAGGTGCTGGACCGGGTACGCGCCGAGACCGGCGTGGACCTGCAGGTGCTGTCCGGGCCGGACGAGGCGAGGCTGACCTTCCTGGCGGTGCGGCGGTGGTTCGGCTGGAGTGCGGGCCGGCTGCTGGTACTCGACATCGGCGGCGGCTCTCTGGAAGTCGCCTGCGGCCGGGACGAGGAGCCAGAGATGGCGGTGTCGGTGCCGCTCGGCGCCGGCCGGCTCACCCGCGAGCGGCTGCCGGGGGACCGGCCACCGAAGTCGGCAGTCGAGGCGCTGCGCGAGTACGTCGACGCCGAGCTGGCCGCAGTCATCGCGCCGGGTGCGCTCGGCGGAACACCGGAGCGGGCGGCTGGCACGTCCAAGACGTTCCGCTCGCTGGCCCGGCTGACCGGCGCCGCGCCGTCGTCCGCCGGCCCGTACGCCCGGCGGACGCTGACCATCGCCGGGCTGCGGCAGGTGATCGGGTTCATCTCGCGGATGAGTTCGGCGGACCTGGCCGAGCTGGAGGGCGTCAGCCCGGCACGTGCCCATCAACTGCTCGCCGGGGCGCTCGTGGCGGAGGCCGCGATGCGCGTGATGGACCTGCCGAGTGTCGAGATTTGTCCTTGGGCACTCCGAGAGGGTGTCATTCTCCGACGACTGGACTGGTTGGACGGTATCTGATGGGACGACATTCACAGTTCGACCACGAGTCCGGCGCCGGATCGGCGTCCGACCTGCCCGCCACCGGCGAACCCGTGTGGGACCAGTGGTGGGAGAAGACCGGCCGGCAGCCGCGGATCGTCGATCCTCTACCCACTGGGGGGCCGGCAGGCGACCTCGGCCCGGCAGACCTGCCCAGTCGTCCGCCGGCTGCGGGCCCGGCCGCCCGGCCCGCAACCAGACCCGCGGGTCCCGCCCTCGCCCACCCGGTGGACCCGCCGCCTGCGCTGGCTGGGCGCAGTGGTGTTGCTTCTCCAGAGCCGCTGCCCGGGCCCGGTCACCGCGCCGGGTCGGTGGTCGAAGGCCCGCCGCCGCCCGGTCCGTTTTCCGCTCCGCCGCCCGGTCCGTTTTCCGGTCCGCCCACTGGGCACCTCGGTGGCGGTGCCCCGCCGGTCGAGCCGCTGCCCCCACCGGGCACTCGCCGGGCCTCGCTCGGCGGAGCGCCGCTGGGAACGGCCGAGTCGGTCGCGCACATTGCTGACGGGCCGGTGCCGTCGACCGGCCTGAGGAGCGGCCCTGGCCGAAACTCCCGGCTCGCCGCGACGGCGCCCCCACCCGCGCCGCCGACCCCGCCCGCGCCACCGACCCCGGCGTCGACCGGCGGGATCGGGCTGTCGGTCGCGTTTCCGGTGACCCCCGACGAGCCGGCGCCGGTGCGGCGCCCGCTCCGGTCGGTGCCACCGTCCGAGGACGTGGGCCGGTTCGCCGCGCCCCGCAGCGCCGGCTCCGGTCGCGCGGGCCGTCCAGCGCTGTACCCCGGCTCGGCCTCTCCGGCGGCCACCGCCGCCGCACCGCTGCCATACGAGACGTCACCGGACCTGCTCACCCGCGGTGCCCTGGACGCCCGGGTGGCTCCGCCGGTGGAGCGAAGCTGGCCCGGCGACGCGCCCCGTCGGCGGGACGCCGGCACCGGCTCGACAGCGATTCTGCCGCCCCCCGGCCTGCGGGCCGCCTCGGCACCGGCACCGGCTGGCGAGACCACCGGCGAGACCGCGCGTGTCGCTGCCGGCGACGGCGTGAGCGGCCGGTCGGCGGTGCGCGCTGTGCCCGACGCCGACGCTGACCCCGGCGGTGCACCGGGCCGGTCTGGCAGGTCCGGCCGGTCGGCCAGACCAGGCGGGCCAGACGGACCCGACCGTGCCGCGCGTGGCCGGCTCGGTGCCGACCGTGCCGGGCCGGCCGAGCGCGACCCGGAGGTCTCCCGGCGCCCGGAGACGGAGCGAACGAGGAGCCGAGCGGTGCCGCCGCCAGCCGGGCCGGAGCCGGAGGGAGAAGCGGACCGGCGGTCCGCCCGGAGGCTGCGTTCGGTGGACTCCGACCCGGAGGGGGACGCCGGCGAGAACACCGGCATCCACTACGGCTTCGAGGACGAGCCGTCGCTGCTGCTGCAGTGGGGGGCGTTCATCACCCAGACGCTGATCGGCGCGGTCTGCGGCCTCGGCGTGTGGCTCGGCTTCTACCAGTTGTGGGAGCGCTGGCCGTTCTACGCTGCGCCTGCAGCCGGTGCCGTCATGGCGGTCATGCTGGCGGTGACCCGGTCCATCCGGCGGCGGTACGGTCACGATCTCGACCTGCTCACCGCCGCGCTCACGGTCGGCGTCGGAGTCGTGCTGACGGTGTTGCCCGCGGCGTTCGTATTGCAGCACGTCTGAGACGTCGGTCCGTGCCGCACGGCCGGCGGGGGATGAACGCCGACGCGTAGCCTGGGTTGCGTGACCATGCCGCCGCCGAGCGAACAGCGCCGGACGAGCGGTGCCGCCGGGCCGGCGCGCGGCCGGCCGGTCAGTGTGCCCGCCGCTCGGGTGGGGTTGTCGACCGCATCGGTCTATCCAGAGAACACGACGACCGCGTTCGAGACCGCCAGCCGGCTCGGCTACGACGGTCTGGAGATCATGGTGTGGACCGACCCGCTGAGCCAGAACCCCGACGCGCTGCGCCGGCTCTCCGACTATCACGGCGTCCCGATCCTGGCCGTGCACGCACCCTGCCTGGTGATCACTCAGCGGGTGTGGGGCAGCGACCCGTGGGCCAAGCTGCAGCGGGCCCGGGACGCCGCGGAACGGCTGGGGGCCAGGACGGTCGTGGTGCACCCCCCGTTCCGGTGGCAGCGTGACTACGCCCGCGAGTTCGGGGCCGGGATCGACCGGATGGCGAACGAGACCGATGTCCGCTTCGCCGTGGAAAACATGTTCCCGCTGTGGATGCGTGGTCGCGAGGTCTCCCCGTACGCGCCGGACTGGGATCCCACCGGCGAGCCGCACCGGCACTTCACGCTGGACTTGTCGCACACCGCGGTCGCCCGCGCCGACGCCCTGGACACGCTCGAGGCGATGGGAGACCGACTCGCCCACGTGCACATGACCGACGGCAGCGGCACCGGGCGCGACGAGCACCTGGTGCCGGGGCGGGGCAGCCAGCCCTGTGGCGAGGTGCTCGGCCGGCTCGCCGAACGCGGGTTCACCGGATCGGTCATCGTCGAAGTGAACACCCGCCGCGCCGCCAACCGGGACGAGCGCGAGGCCGACCTCGCCGAAGCGCTCGCCTTCACCCGCCTGCACCTCGCCGCCGCACCCACCCCCATCCCGGGATAGGCGGTTAGGCGTCGAGCGGCAGCAGGCGGAAGGAGCCCCCCTGGATCGGCGTGATCTTCCGGAAGTGCCTCTCGTCGAACGTCAGCAGGTCCCGCGTCTCATGGCGTGCCGCCAGCACGACAAGCGAGGCATCGGTGATGCCGAGGCCGAAGTCGGCGTACAGCCGGTCGATTTCGATCGCGCGTCCCAAGTCGACGCTCTCCAGGCAGGCCAACTCATAGGCGCCGCCGGCCAGCTCAGCGACGGCTGCCCGTGCATTGCGGTGCCCAGACCGCTGTCGAAGGAGATAATCGAGTTCGGCAATGACGTACGGCGAGACGACGAACGGAGGCTTGGCTGCCGCGACAGCAGCCACCACCGCTTCGTTCCTCGCCTCACTCTGGTCGAAGAGCGCGATGAGACCGCTCGTATCGAGAATCATTCCTCACCGAACCCCTCAGCGAGGATCTCGTCGACACGGAGCGCGAGGTCCGAGGTTCCCGGTCCGCCTGCGCTGCGGAAAATGCCGCCACGCGGAACGGGAGTATCTTCGGAGGGCGTCACGGCGGCCTGGATCGCCCGGCGGAGGAACTCCGCTTCGCTGATCCCACGTCTGCGCGCGACACGTTCGACCTCGTGCTTGAGCTCGTCCGGCAGGTAGAGCGTCGTCTTTACCATACGTAGAGGGTAAATGATGAAGCCTGTCATCGTCAACTCAAAATCGCCAACGGTCGTAGGCTGGGTGGCATGCTGCGTTCTGCCATCCTCGCCGCGTCGCGGAACGCGGGGCTCGAGACACTGATCGCCACCGCGCCGGTCAGCCGCAACGTGGTGAAGCGGTTCGTGGCCGGTGAGTCGGCGGAGGACGCGGTCCGGTGCAGCCGGGTGCTGATCGAGCAGGGGCTCGCGGTGTCGCTGGACCGCCTCGGTGAGGACACCACCGACGTGGCGCAGGCGTCGGCGACCACCAAGGCGTACCGGACGCTGCTGGACCGACTGGCCGGTGAGGGGCTCACCGCCGGGGCCGAGGTGAGCGTCAAGCTCTCCGCGGTCGGTCAGGCGCTGCCGGGTGAGGGCGAGCAGGTCGCGCTCGACCACGCCCGGGAGATCTGCCAGGTCGCCGAGGCGGCCGGGACGACGGTGACTCTGGACATGGAGGACCACACCACCACCGACTCGACGCTGTCGATCCTGCGCGAGCTGCGCCGGGACTTCCCGCGTACCGGTGCGGTCCTCCAGTCGTACCTGCGGCGCACCGAGGCCGACTGCCGGGACCTGGCACACGAGGGCTCCCGGGTCCGGCTCTGCAAGGGCGCCTACGACGAGCCGGACTCGGTGGCCTACCGCGATCCGCACGAGGTGGACCTGTCCTACGTCCGGTGCCTGAACGTGCTGATGGCCGGCCCGGGTTACCCGATGCTCGCCACCCACGACCCGCGCCTGATCGCGATCGCCGACGAGCGGGCCCGGTGGTACGGCCGGGCGAAGGGCAGCTACGAGTACCAGCTGCTGTACGGAGTGCGGCCGGCCGAGCAGCTCCGGCTGGTCGCCGCGGGGGAGACGGTGCGGGTGTACGTGCCGTACGGGACCGAGTGGTACGGCTACCTGATGCGCCGGCTGGCCGAGCGGCCCGCCAACGTGGCGTTCTTCCTGCGCGCACTGGTGACCCGGCGATGACCCGGCTGGCCATCCTCGGCGCCGGCAAGATCGGCGAGGCGCTGCTGTCCGGCATGCTGCGGGCCGGGCGGAGCCCCGACGACACGCTCGTCACCGCACGCCGGGCGGAGCGGGGCAAGCTGCTCGAGGAGCGGTACGGCGTGCGGGCGGTGAGCACCGCCGAGGCTGCGGCCAGCGCCGGCGTGCTGCTGGTCACGGTCAAGCCGCAGGACATCGACGTGCTGGTGGACGACCTGGCCCGGCACGTGCCGGCGGCCACTCTCGTCGTCTCGCTGGCGGCCGGCATCCCGACCGGCTACTACGAGAAGCGGCTGGCCGCCGGGGTGCCGGTGGTCCGGGTGATGACCAACACACCGGTGCTGGTCGACGAGGCGATGAGCGCGATCAGCGCCGGGTCGCACGCCGAGGAGCACCACCTGGCGCTGGCCGAGGAGCTGCTGCGCCCGGTCGGCAAGGTGGTCCGCGTGCCGGAGTCCCAGCAGGACGCGGTCACCGCGCTGTCCGGCAGCGGCCCGGCGTACTTCTTCTACCTGGTCGAGGCGATGACCGACGCCGGCATCCTGCTCGGCCTCCCCCGCGCGGTCGCCGCCGACCTGCTCGTGCAGACCGCGCTCGGCGCCGCCGTGATGCTGCGCGACTCCGGCGAGCACCCGGTCAAGCTGCGCGAGGCGGTCACCTCCCCGGCGGGCACCACCATCAACGCGATCCGCGAGCTGGAGAACCACGGCGTCCGGGCCGCCCTGCTGGCCGCCATCGAGGCGGCCCGTGACCGCAGCCGCGAGCTGGGCCGCGTGCACGAGTAGGCCTGCTCACACGACACGTAACCAACGTGGTCTGTAACTTACACCTCACGTTACTTACGTGTGGTGTAAGTTTGGTAGATGGCGTTCGTCAACCGGCACGACGAGCTGGCGGCCTTGCAGCGGTGGTGGCGGGCCGGCGGTCGGCCGGCGCTGGTCTGGGGCCGGCGCCGGGTGGGCAAGAGCGCGCTGCTGCAGCGGTTTGCCGCGGGCTGCCGGGCGGTGTTTCATACCGGCGCCGGTCGATCCGCTGCCGGTGAGCTGGCTCAGCTCTCCCGCCAGGTCGCCGCTTCGGCACCGGCCACCATCCGTGATCTCGGCAGCCGCCCGTTCGCCGACTGGGACGACGCGCTGGACCACTTGGCGCAGACCGCCCGGGACGAGCCACTGCTCCTGGTGCTGGACGAGTTCCCGGACGTCGCGCTCACCTCGCCGGAGCTGCCGGGGGTGCTGCGAGCGTTCCTGGACCGGGCCGGCGGCTCGACGAAGCTGCGGATCCTGCTCTGCGGGTCCGCCGTACGGACCATGCACGCCCTGCAGGAGGAGCGCTCCGCGCTGTACGGCAGGTTCGACCTGGCCCTGCAGGTGCATCCGTTCCGGCCGCACGAGGCCGCGCTGATGCTGCCCGGCCTGGCTCCCGAGGACCGGGCGCTGGTGTACGGGCTGGTCGGCGGCATGCCGCTGTACCTGTCCTGGTGGGACCAGGCCGCGCCGGTGCAGGACAACCTCGCCCGCCTGGCCGGCCGACCCGGAGCACCGCTGCTCACCGAAGGCGAACTGGTCCTGGCCACCGAGGTCGAGCGGGGGGAGTACCCCGCGGCGGTGCTGCACGCGATCGCCACGGGCAAGACCCGGCACAACGAGATCGCCCAGGCGATCCGCGCCGAGCCGGCCCGTACGCTGGACCGGCTGATCGAGCTGAGGCTGGTGGAGCGACTCGTGCCGGTGACCGAGACCGAGCGCAGCCGCCGTCGCATCTACCGCATCGCCGACAACTTCCTCGCCTTCCACCTGGGCGTGCTCAACAGGTACCGGGCCGAGATAGCGCACGGCATGGGCGAGTCGATCCTGCCGGTGCTGGTCGCCAGCCTGGACGACCACATGGGACCGGCCTGGGAGGAAGCGTTCCGGGACTACCTGCGGCGGGAGGCCGCCGCGGGCCGGCTGGGCGAGCAGATCGTGGCGCTCGGCCCATGGTGGCGCGACGACGGCCAGGACCAGATCGACGCGCTGGCCCTGGCCGGGCGTGCTCGCGTCCCGGTCCTCGCCGGCGAGGCGAAGTGGGCCCGGTCGGTCGGCGCGGCCTCGCTGGCAGCCAGGCTCAGGCAGAAGGCCGCGAGCGTCGTCGAGGACCCCGACCGGCTCCGCTACGTGGTCTGCGCGCGCAGCGAGGTGCGCGGGCGTCTCCGCGGCGTGCGGGCGGTGACCGCCGCGCGGATCTTTGCCTAGCTGGAAGTGGCAGGCGGTGAGAGCAGGCTGAGAGGCGCCGAAGGTGGCCCGACCGGGCCCATACGATGAGCGGGTGAGTCGAGGGCGGTCCGTGGGTGTGGGCCCGGCGGTCGCTCTGCTGGCCGCGGGAGCAGTCCTGGCGGCGTGCCGGGGTGGCGGCGGTGGGATCGAGGTGGCGACCGCCGGGCGCGGCACGGTGACCGAGGTCGTCGAGGCGCCGGCCAACGTCGAGGCGCGGGCCACCAGCGCGCTCACCGCGACCGGCGACGGCACGATCGCCGCGGTGTACGTCCGGGACGGCCAGCGGGTCGACGCCGGGACGATCGTGGCCCAGATCTCCTCCCCCCAGGCGCAGGCCCGGCTCCGCTCGGCGCGCTCGCAGCTGGCCCAGGCGGAGGCGGCCGTGCCGACCGCGCCACCGTCGATCGACGTCAGCGGTGCGCAGGCGCAGGCCGACGCGACCGCCCGCGGGGCGTTCGACGCCGCCAGGACGGCGGCCGGGCAGATCCCCCAGCCGCGGCTGCGGGCGGTGACGTTGGCCTGGGTCGCGGCAGCCGAGCGGCAGTACGCGCTGGCCCAGGCGCAGGCGCAGGCCGCAGTGGCGGCGATCAACACCGGGGTCGGCAACCTCTCCGCCGCGCTCGGCTCGCTCACCGCGGCACAGCGCGCGCAGGCTCTGGCCGCGGTCGGTGCGGCCCAACGGGCGGTGGACGCGCTCACTATCCGTGCCCCGATCGCCGGCACGGTGCAACTCGGCGGCAGCCCGACCGCGGGCAACGGCAGCGGAGGGTCTGGGTCGCTCGGCTCGGCACTGGACCAGCTCCCGCCGGAGGTCCGCGACCAGGCTGCCACGGCGCTGGGCGGCGACCTGGCCGGCGCCGGCTCGGCAGCGCAGGTGCGCACCACCGGGCCGGTCACCGCGGGCATGCCGGTGACGACCGGGACCCCGGTCGCGACCATCGTGGACACCGGTGCGCTCTCGCTGGTCGCCGAAGTGGACGAGACCGACGTCTTCATGGTCCGGCCCGGTGTCCGGGCGACCGCCGACCTGGACGCGGCGCCCGGCGCGAGCTACCCGGCCACCGTCGCGGCGGTCGACCTGACACCGACCCCGTCCGCCCGTGGCGGTGTCAGCTACCGGGTCCGGCTGAGCCTCGGCCGCGGCCGGCTGGCCGATGGCCGCCCGGCACCGAGCCCGCGGCCGGGCATGAGCGCGGTGGCGGACCTGCAGGTGCGGGTCGCCGAGGACGCCGTCACGGTGCCCGCCTCGGCGCTCGTCAGGGTGGAGAACCAGGACGCGGTCTGGCTGGTCACCGACGGCGGAAAGGCCCGCCGGCAGCTGGTCACGCTCGGCGCCCAGGGCGCCGACGCCGTCCAGGTGGTCACCGGGCTGCGCGAGGGTCAGCGGCTCGTCGTCCGTGGCGCCGACAAGGTTTCAGACGGGCAAGCGGTGCCGTGAGCAGCCGCTACGGCGCCGGCGAGCCGAGCATGGCCGGCCGGCCGGCGTGGGCGCCGGCTCCCGCGCTCGAGGCCGTCGACGTGACCCGGACGTACCGGCTCGGAGGCGTCTCGGTGCACGCGCTGCGCGGCGTCTCGCTCGCGGTCTGGCCCGGCGACTTCCTCGCCATCGTCGGCCCCTCGGGATCCGGCAAGTCGACGCTCATGCATCTGCTCGGCGGGCTGGACCGACCGACGGCTGGCGTCATGAGGGTCGGCGGTGCCGACGTGTCCACGATGGGGCGCGACGAGCTGGCCCAGGTGCGCAACCGCACCGTGGGCTTCGTGTTCCAGTCCTTCCAGCTGCTGCCCCGGACCGGCGCGGTGGACAACGTCGCGTTGCCGCTGGTGTATCGGGGAGTGCGCCGCGGCGAGCGCCGGGAGCGGGCCGCCGCGGCGCTGGCGGCGGTGGGGATGGGCCAGCGGCTGCGGCACACCCCGAACCAGCTCTCCGGCGGTGAGCAGCAGCGGGTCGCGATCGCCCGGGCGCTGGTGGGTGACCCCCGGGTCATCCTGGCCGACGAGCCGACCGGCAACCTGGACACCCAGCGCGGTGCCGAGGTGGTCGACCTGCTGGCCGGGCTGAGCGCGGAGCGCGGGGTGGCGGTCGTCCTGGTCACCCACGACACCGGCATCGCAGCGCGGACGCGCCGGCGGGTGGAGATGCGCGACGGCCTCGTCGTGTCCGCCGAGTCGGTCCGATGAGGCTGGCCGAGGCGTGGCGGGTCGCGCTGACCGCGCTGCGGGCGAACCGGCTGCGCAGCGCGCTGACGGTGCTCGGCGTGGTGATCGGGGTGCTGGCGGTGGTGCTGCTGGTCGCGATCGGCACCGGCGCGAAGGCCGAGGTCGAGGCGCAGGTACAGGGCCTGGGCAGCAACCTGCTGCTGGTCGTGCCCGGCGAGCTGACCTTCGGCAGCGCGCCCACCAGCAGCCGGCTGACGCTCTCCGATGTGGACACGGTCGGCCGGCTGGTGGGCGACCGGGACAAGGTCGCGGCGACGGTGACCAGCGGCGAGGTGGTCCGGGCCGGCAGCCGGGAGGTGTTCGTGACCGTGCAGGGCACCACCGAGACGGTGCCTAACGTGTTCTCCCGGCCGCTGGCCCGCGGGGAGTACCTGCGGCGCAGCGACATCGACACCCGCCGGCGGGTCGTGGTGCTCGGCGCGACCACCGTCGAGCGGCTGTTCGGCGACCGGGAGCCGATCGGCCGGCAGGTGACGATCGCCGGCGTCCGGTTCCGGGTGGCCGGCACGCTCGCCCGGGTCGGCTCGTCGGCGTTCGCCGGGGCCGACCCAGACCTCACCGCGCACATCCCGATCACGGCGGCGCAGCGGCTGCTCGGCACCCAGCGGGTGGACGCGCTGGCGGTCAAGGCACCCGACCGGGCCGGTCTCGACCCGCTCGGCGACCGGATCGTCGGGACACTGGAGCAGCGGTACCCAGGGGAGAAGTTCTCCGCGGTCACCCAGGAGCAGATCCTCGGCGTGGTCGGCCGGATCCTCGGCCTGCTCACGTTCGTCCTCGCCGCGATCGCCAGCATCAGCCTGCTGGTCGGTGGCGTCGGCATCACCAACATCATGCTGGTCAGCGTCCGGGAGCGGACGCGGGAGATCGGGCTGCGCAAGGCGGTCGGCGCCCGGCAGCGGGACATCCTGGTGCAGTTCCTGATCGAGGCGGTGCTCCTCACCGCGGTCGGCGGCCTGGTCGGGATCGGGCTCGGGGTGGCCGGCGCGGCGCTGCTCGACCGCTTCTCGCCGGTGCCGGCTTCGATCATCTGGTGGTCGCCGCTGCTCGCGTTCGGGGTGTCCGCCGCGGTCGGTGTGTTCTTCGGGGTGGCGCCGGCGCGCCGGGCCGGGCGGCTCGATCCCGTCGTCGCACTCCGCGCAGAGTGAGTGTCCACGCCGCGACCCTCACCCTCCGGGGGATCGCATCCGTCACATCCGCACCGTTACCCTCCAGGGAGCACGTGCGTGCCGTCGCCGCCGGAGGGGAAGCCGGCGCCCCGACGCGTGCCAGAGGTCTGGTGGCGTATGTCCTCAACGCCGAGATCCGGGCGGTCGGCCCTACCGCCGGAGCCGGTTCCTACCGATGCTCCGCTGTCGCAGGTCAAGTTTCTGACGGTGGCCGAGGTGGCTGGGCTGATGCGGGTCTCCAAGATGACCGTCTACCGGCTCGTGCATGCCGGCGAGTTGACGGCGGTGCGTGTCGGCCGCTCGTTCCGGGTGCCGGAGAAGGCGGTGCACGACTACCTGCGCGATGCCTTCATCGAGGCCGGGTGACCACCCGTTTGCCGGCGACGGGTACCCTTCGCCTCCATGGGCTCGGTCATCAAGAAGCGCCGCAAGCGAATGGCGAAGAAGAAGCACCGTAAGCTGCTCAAGCGCACCCGCGTGCAGCGACGTAACAAGAAGTGAGCAGATAGCAGATGGCTGAGCCGACGACGAGGTCGGACTGGGTCACGTTCATGTCCGACTACGGCCTCGACGACCACCTCGTTGGGGTGTGTAAGGGTGTGGTGGCGCGGATCGCGCCGCACGTGCGGATCATCGACGTCTGCCACCAGGTCAAGCCGCAGGACGTGCTGGTCGGGGCGACGATGCTGGCCGAGTCCATTCCCTACCTGCCGGTGCCGGCCGTGCACCTCGCCCTGGTGGACCCGTTCCGCCCCACCGCGTCCCGTGGCGTCGCGGTGAGCTGCGCGGACGGGTCGGTCTTCGTCGGCCCGGACAACGGGCTGACGTCGCTGGCCTGGCCTGCGGCGCGCGGTGTCGTCGAAGTCCGCGAGTTGACCAACCCGGGCCTGTGGGCGCCGAAGCCGGCCCACTCGTTCCGGGGCCGGGATGTGTTCGCGCCGGTCGCGGCGCACATCGCGCGGGGTGTCCCGTTCGCCGACGTCGGCACCGAGATCGACCCGCTGTCGCTGGACGGGATCCAGGCGGTCCCGCCGTACCCGCACGGTGACCACGTGCACGGCTGTATCCGGATGGTCGACCACTTCGGCAACCTGGCGCTGAACGTCCGCCGTTCCGACCTGGAAGCCGCCGGCATCCAGCTCGGCGACCTGGTGGAGCTCCGGTGCAGTGGCAAGGTCATGGAGGTGCCGTTCACACTCGCGTTCGGCGACGTGCAACACGGGCGGACGGTGGTGTGTGAGGACGCGTTCCGGGCGATCACGATCGCGGTGAACTCCGGCCGAGCCGACAAGGTGTTGCGGGCCGTTCCCGGCGACCCCATCGTGCTGTCCCGGGTGCACCGGCACAGCCGCCGGCCCGCGACGAAGCTCGGGGTGGTCGACGCCCCACCCAGTCCGGTCGCCTGAGACACGCCGGGCTGTCCCGGCGATGCGGGGCTGTAACTGGACGTTGGGCTGTAACTGGACGTTGGGCTGTAACTGGACGTAACGAGTAAGTCTCAGTGCGGACACAGACCGCGGGTAGCATGCGGATGGTGTCTGCCTCGGTCGTCCTCGTCACCGGAGTGAGCCGCTACCTCGGCAGCCGGCTGGCCGCCCGGCTCGCGGTCGATCCGGC
>Ga0066388_100001271_pt1 | contig 13907 bp, 14 predicted proteins | sample PanSoiMetaGPlot6_FD_64539 | JGI IMG/M metagenome (GOLD analysis project Ga0066388, IMG submission 64539) | Tropical forest soil microbial communities from Panama analyzed to predict greenhouse gas emissions - Panama Soil - Plot 6 (Hybrid Assembly) | ecosystem: Environmental > Terrestrial >... | reverse complement strand
TTTGCGATCTTGCTTTTGTCCTTGTCTTGACCTTGCCGTTTCTGCCCTGCTATTGTGAAAAGTTATTCTGGCCTCAGTGACCCTACTGAGCGCCGGGGCTCCTGTGGAGGGGGCACTCTCGCGACATGGGCCTAACCAAACTCGTCGTGCGGGGCGCGCGGCAGCACAATCTGAAAAATATCAGTCTCGAAATTCCGCGGAACACGCTAACCGTTATTACCGGTCTTTCCGGTTCGGGCAAATCCTCCCTCGCCTTCGACACCATTTATGCAGAAGGCCAGCGACGCTACGTGGAGTCTCTCTCTGCTTACGCCCGCCAGTTCCTCGACCAGATGGAACGCCCCGACGTTGATGTTATCGAAGGCCTTTCTCCATCCATTGCCATTGAGCAAAAGACCACTTCGCGCTCGCCGCGCTCTACGGTCGGCACCATCACCGAGATTTACGATTACCTTCGCGTCGTTTATGCCTCAGTCGGCGTCCCGCACTGTCCTAATTGCAGCAAACCCATCACCCGCCAGTCCAGCGAAGCCATTGTTCAGGCCATTCTCCAGGGCGAACTTGCCCAGCCCGACGACCGCGTCATGATCCTTGCGCCGATCGTCCGCGGCCGCAAAGGTGCCTACCGCAAAGAGCTAGAAAAACTTGGCCAGGACGGCTACGTCCGCGTTCGTATAAACGGCGAGCTTTACCCCATGGACGACCTTCCCGCGCTCGACAAGCGCAAGAATCACACCATCGAAGTCGTCGTAGACCGCCTGCTCGTTAAGCAGGGCATCGCTTCGCGCCTCGAACAATCCATCACGACTGCGCTCAAACTTGCCGGAGGTCTCGTCACCGTAGCTGTCGTCGGTGGCAAAGAACACGTCTTCTCCGAAAAACTCGCCTGTCCTGATTGCGGCATCAGCGTTCCAATCCTTGAGCCGCGCTCTTTCAGCTTTAATTCGCCGTACGGCGCCTGCCCCGCCTGCAACGGGCTCGGCTCCAAATACGATTTCGACCCCGGGAAGATCTTTCACGATTTCAGCCGCCCGCTTTTTGACGGCGGCCTCGGCCCCGGTTCTGCTTCCACAATTCTCAAGCGCACGCTGGAACTCGCCGCCTATGCGCATGGCTTTGACTTGAACACTCCTTTCGACAAATTCCCGCACCGAATCCAGAACATGCTTTTGTATGGCTACCCGCCCTCCGGCGGCCCGAATGCAAAAAACGGTGAAGCCCCCAAAGCCAAGGGGAAAAAGGAAAAAAGCTTTCGCTTTAACGGCATTCTCAAATTTCTGGAACGAAATTTCGAAGAATCGAACTCCGACACCTATCGCGAGTGGATGACGCAGTACATGTCCGCCACGCAGTGCAGCGTCTGCCACGGCAAGCGCCTGCGCCCAGAATCGCTAGCCGTAAGACTCGCCGGCTGGTCCATTGCCGACTTCACTGCGCTTTCGCTCAGCTCCGCCCGTCCTGCCGTGGGCAAAATCATCTCACAACTTACTGCGCGCCAGAAAGAAATCGCTGCCCGCCCGCTTGAGGAAGTCGCGCAACGTATCGAATTCCTTCTCGCCGTCGGCCTCGGCTATTTAAGCCTGGACCGCTCCGCCGCCACGCTCTCCGGCGGCGAAGCCCAGCGCATCCGACTCGCCACGCAAATCGGCTCGCGCCTCCGCGGCGTGCTTTACGTTCTCGATGAACCCAGCATCGGCTTACATGCGCGCGATAATGAACGGCTCCTCGGCTCGCTCGAACGTCTCCGCAATCTGGGTAACACCGTCCTCGTCGTCGAGCACGACGAAGACACAATTCGCCGCGCCGATTTTGTCGTGGACCTCGGTCCTGGCGCAGGCAACGCCGGCGGCTATCTCGTCGCGCAGGGCAAACCACAGCAAATCGCGGACAGCAAAGACTCCCTCACTGGCCGTTACCTTTCAGGCGATCTAAAGATTCCCGTCCCCGATTCGCGCCGCGCCGCCAACGGAAAAAGCATCAAAGTCTTGGGCGCCACCGCCAACAATCTCAAGGACATTGACGTTACCATTCCCCTCGGCCTGCTCACTGTTGTCACGGGAGTTTCCGGTTCCGGCAAGTCCACGCTCGTCAACGACATTCTCTACCGCACACTTGCGCAAAAGCTCTATCGCTCCAGCGAGCCTTTCGGTGCGCACCGCGAAATCACCGGCATCGACCTCCTCGACAAAGTCATCGAAATCGACCAGGCGCCCATCGGCCGCACACCGCGTTCCAATCCGGCCACGTATACAGGCGTTTTCGGCCCCATCCGCGAACTCTTCGCCATGCTTCCCGAATCGCGCGAACGCGGCTACCGTCCCGGGCGTTTCAGTTTCAACGTTAAGGGCGGCCGCTGCGAAGCCTGCCAAGGCGACGGCCTCCGCCGCATCGAAATGAATTTTCTCCCCGATGTGTACGTCACCTGCGAAGTCTGTCGCGGCCGCCGCTACAATTCGGAAACGCTCGCCGTTCGCTACAAGAATCATTCCGTCAGCGACATTTTGAATTTGCCCATCTCCGAAGCGCTAAAGCTCCTGGAAAACATTCCGCAGATTCAGCAGAAGCTTTCTACGCTTGTCGAAGTCGGCCTCGGCTACGTCCAGCTCGGCCAGTCCGCCACAACTCTTTCCGGCGGCGAAGCGCAGCGCATCAAACTCGCGCGCGAACTCTCGAAACGGCAAACCGGCCGCACGCTCTACATTCTCGATGAACCGACTACAGGTCTGCACTTCGACGATGTTAGAAAGCTCCTCGACGTCCTCCAACGCCTCGTCTCGCTCGGCAACACCGTCCTCATCATCGAGCATCATCTCGATGTCATCAAACAAGGCGACTGGATCATTGACCTCGGGCCCGAGGGCGGTGAGGGCGGCGGCCGTGTTGTCGCGCAGGGCCCGCCCGAGCAAGTCGCCCGCTCCAAAAAGTCCTACACTGGCCAGGCGCTGGCTCGTGTATTGTCAATCCCGCAAGGAAACGGCTCAGGCAAATAGTCCGCAGTAGCCGCCAAAACGTGGGATGCTTTTCCCATGAGTGCTCTCGATAGTCCGCTCTATTTCGTCGTAAAACTCATCGCCTACTGCATTTGGTGCTACGTCGGCTTGCGTTTGTTCCAACCCACCACAAGACTTATGCCGGTAAAGGCGCTCGGGTTCGGCATTTTCCGTCTGTTTATGGGATTCTTTTTTGGCATTTTGATCTATTTTCTTAGCAGCGCCCTCATCACGCACATCGGCGCGGGACTTCCCGAAAACACGATTACCTACCTCGCTGTATACGTGCCAATCCGATGGATCGAATGGAGCATCATGTCCGCGCTTTTGGCTCGCAACACTCCAAGTACTTTTCCATGGATCCTTGGCTGGAGTCCCCGCGACCGCTACTGGCGCTTCGGCGGCATCGTTATTTCCTGCCTCGCTGACATCCCGCTCATCTACTCTCTAGGCGGCGTCATCCCCACTGGCCGGTTCATGTGCTGAACCGGTTCACTCGCTTGGATTTATCCACCAGGGCACGCTAAAGTTATCCGTCCGTACATGACTGTCTATCCCATCTCTCCGCTGCAATTCGGCCACATCGCCACCTACCCTCTCGCCTCCCGCAAAAGCAAAGTCACCGTCGCCGACTTCGCCAAACCTACCGCACCAAATTCTTCTCTCAAATTATTCCTGGACTCTCTCCCTAAGATCCTCGCTGTCAACGATCTTCGCGATCTCCTCTCTGCCATCCACACCGCGAGACGCTCCCGCAAAGCCATCCTTTGGGGCATCGGCGGCCACGTCATAAAAACCGGCCTCGGTCCCGTGCTGAATGATCTCGTGCGCCGCGGTTTCGTTTCCGGCATCGCCATGAACGGCGCCACCCTCATTCACGATTTCGAAATCGCCCTTTGCGGCAACACTTCCGAAGATGTCGAAGCCGGCCTCGACTCCGGCGCTTTCGGCATGGCCCGCGAAACCGGCATGTTTCTCAATAAGATTGCCTCCACCGCTGCTTACACTGGCATAGGCTACGGGGAAGCCGCCGGAAAATTTCTCGCAAGCCGCAACCTCAATCCTAAGCATGCCGCCTCCAGCGTTCTCATCGCCGCCTATCAACACAAGATTCCCGTCACTGTCCATCTCGCTATTGGCACGGACATCCCTCACATGCATCCTGCTGCTGACGGGGCGGCGCTTGGCACCGCCACACATCTTGATTTCCGCCTCTTCTGCGCGCTTGTGAAAGAAATGCATCCTGGTGGCGTATATCTCAATTGGGGCTCCGCCGTGCTCTTGCCGGAAGTTTTCCTGAAGGCTGTTTCCGTCGTCCGCAATCTCGGTGTGCCCTTACGGCCAATTACCACCGCGAACTTCGATTTCATCCAGCACTATCGTCCGTTGCAAAATGTAGTGAAGCGCCCAACGGCTTCGTCAGGCATCAAATCAGCGAGCGATTCCCGTGGTTTTGCAATTACGGGACACCATGAGTTGCTTCTGCCACTCGTCGCCGCCGCACTCGTGAACGGCTGGCCCGCAAAATCAGCGAAGCGAAGCGCGGCACGTTCGCGCAAAGGCAAGCGATGACCTTTTTCGACGACAACAATTTCACCTATGGCTCTCAACCATCGGACGCCCTTGCGCCGGCTGCTTCTTCAACTCCCGCTTTGCCTGCTTTCAACGAAGTTCCTCCCGGGGATCCCTTCACCTATGGCGCCCAACATCCTCAGCCTTACAAGTTCGCGGCCCCTCCACCCCACGACATACAAGTTCCCTGGTCCTGGGGGCATTTGCTTTCGTTCGCAGGTTTTGGTTTTTGCGCCTTGGTATTTGTGCAAATCATCTTCACCGCGTACTACATTCACGCAAAGGCGATCTCGTCCCATCCGACGCAAAAGGAATTTCAGCAATTTGCGCTGACAAAGCCAGTCTTCGCCATCGGCTCCATGGTCCTGTGGTACGCACTTCTCTTCTTTTTTCTTTACCTAACTCTGACATTTTTCTATCGCACGCCTTTCTGGCAATCGCTTGGCTGGCGGAAACTCAGTCGCGAAAATCGCAAAGCCCCCGCAAGGCCCTGGATCTATTTCTTTCTGGGCTGCGGCTTGTCTCTTCTCGTGATGCTCATTACGGTGTCGGTTAAGGCCCCCGAACATGCCCCGATCCAAGACCTTCTCAAGAATCGCAATATGGCCTTCGCGTTCATGGGAATGGCCGTGCTGGTAGCGCCGCTCGTCGAAGAAACAATCTTTCGCGGTTATCTTTTTCCTCTTCTCGCAAGGTGGTTCGGAATCATGCCCGGGATTATTGTCACGGGAGTCCTCTTTGGGCTGATGCACGGCTACCAGTTGGGTTGGGCTTGGAAGCTCGTCGTGACGCTTGTCGGCGTGGGTATTATCCTCACGATCGTCCGGTCTCGGGCGGAGAGCACATTCGCAAGCTTTCTTATGCACCTGGGCTACAACTCCGTCATAGCATTCCTGGGCACGCTTGGCCTCATCTTTGCGAAGTACGGAAAAATCCCGACCCCGCCCCACTGAGCTTGATTTCCTGTGCCGCGCCTGCATTCGCTACAATATAGGTTTGCGAGGATAGCTCCCGAATGTACGTAGCTCAGCCCATCGAATGGACGGACCGCGGGGTCGTCATGCTCGACCAGCGCCACTTGCCCGCGGAAGAAATCTTCCACACCTATACGACGTATCAAGACGTCGCCAAATCAATCAAGGAAATGGTCATTCGTGGCGCGCCGGCAATCGGCGTGGCTGCTGCGATGGGTGTCGCCATCGGCGTGCAAAAATCTTCCGCAAAAACTCTTTCCGATCTCCGCGCCGAATTTCCCGTCATTGCAGATACTCTCGCGAAAACCCGCCCAACAGCTGTTGACCTTTTTTGGGCGCTCGAGCGCATGAAGAACCGCTTCACCGAAATCACCTCGCGCACTTCTGACCTTGTACAAATCAAGCAAGCAATGATTGAGGAGGCAAAGGCCGTTCACGCAGAAAAGCGTTCCACGGACGAGGCCATGGGCCGCTTCGGCGCAGAATTCATGCCGAGCGAAGGCCACGTTATGACGCAGTGCAACGCCGGTGCGCTTGCCACTGCTGGCATCGGATCAGCTCTCGGTGTCATTCAAGTTGCAGTTGAACAGGGCAAAAAGCTCCACGTCTTTGTTCCCGAAACGCGTCCATATCTTCAAGGCGCGCGCCTCACCGCATGGGAACTGCATCGCAGCAATATTCCGCTGACGCTCATCACGGATAACATGGTCGGCCACTTCCTGAAATCCGGAAAAGTCGACGCCATCGTTACCGGAGCGGACCGAATTGCCGCGAATGGCGATACAGCAAATAAAATCGGCACCTACCAAATCGCCGTGCTCGCCAGAGAAAACAACGTGCCGTTTTACATCGCCGCGCCGGTTTCGACTTTTGATTTATCCATTCCAGATGGCGACCACATCCCCATCGAAGAACGCTCTTCCGACGAGGTCACGCAAATCAAAGGCGTGCGTATTGCACCGGACGTGCACGCCGCTCACCCGGCGTTTGACGTCACTCCGAATCGCTATATCAGTGCCATCTTCACGGAACGCGGCGTCGCCCGCGCTCCCTACACCGAGTCCCTGCGCGCGCTAGCCGCGAACACACACGCTATCTCCGCATAGCAGCTCGCCTCGAAACAAAGCCGCGGTTCAGCGGCCGAACATGGAATAAGAAACCGGATGAGGCTCGTCGCCGGTTTGCAGCGGAGGCAGAGGCTCGCGCGAGCGGGTTTCCTTCAAAAGTGCTGTGGCTGCTCTCACTTCGTTGTTTAGCCGGTCCAGGGAATCCGCGATTCTTTCGAGGTGAATCATCACTTCATCGGTGACGATCGAACGCTGCACGGAAACTCTCTTTCCGCGCAAAACGAACAGAAGCATTGCCGCACCAAGCAGCAACACTCCTGCAATTAAGAGCTGAAACGTACTGAAAGTATATCCAGCGAAATGTACGGCATGATCCGAGAGCAATTTTTCCTCCCGGCTGGGTTGTTGCGGGCTTACCCAAAATTATATGCCTGATTCAGCCCAGGGGTTGCAACTATAAATTTCTCCTCGAAGCCGTCTTATTTCTTTGGAAAATGCGGATCGGCCTTCACTTCGAGAATCTGCAGAGTGTGCCGCCGTGTGTGGCCGGAAATCAAGAGCACCCACTGATACGCATCGAGCGTTCCAATCGCGGGCACGGGATGATCGAACATGTGGTCCCGCAAATCCTCTTGCGTCGTCTTGATGAAGTCTTCCGTCTTGGCGCGGCTCTCCAGGAATTTCTTCACGGATTCTTCCGGCGTCATGGGAGTCTTTGTCGGATCGAGCGGTTCCGGCGCTTTTGCCTTAAAGCTGCGGTCTTGCAGCATCACCACGAGCTTTTCATCCTTGCCAGCCGTTGCGCTGCGCTTTTCCGGAGTCACCGGCGTCTTCATGACGTCCCCAACTCTCGCGAAAATAAATGCTTCGGACAGAGCGATGTGGTCGGCACATTCCGCAATCGACCAGCGGTCTGGACCAGCCTTGAAATTCCACTGCTCCACCGAAAGTCCCTTGGTCGCATCAAGGAACATCTTCTTCGAGCCTTCGAGTTCCGCAATAGCTTTGTCGCGTTCGTCCTTGGTCAGCGTGTCCGTTGCGGGCGCCGCCATCACGAACATGGCTACAGCCAAGATCATGCTTTTGAACATAGGATTCCCCTCCTGGAGGTTTACTACGCAGGCTGGGCGAAATTATATCGCCCTATTTCACGCGAACATAGGTCGCGTCTTCGGTGAATGAGTCCTTTTGGTCCTTACGGAAAGTCCAATTCGTCTTGAAGTGGTCGTTGTCAATGAACGTATACAGGGCGTGGTGCATATGGCCGGCATCGGGGCTCTTCAAGTTGGAAACGCTCACAAAATTGAATTTGATGGTCTTCGTCGCCGGGTCGTAGGTCCCCGCCATTGTGGGCTGATTGCCCGCCATGCAGTAATGCGTGAGCCTCAGTTGGTTACCATCCACATAATAAAGCGTGATCATTTCCACGGGTTTGCCATTTTCTTCCATGTGGAATTTTTCGAGCAGAGCCGTGCCGCCGGATGTGAGCTCCAGATGCAGTGTGGCTTTGCCGGTCTGCGCGCTGTTGGCCTCCCAGTCGCCGACCAGCGCCTTCATCTTTTCAAATGCATCAGCGCCGTTGCCTGCGGCGATTGCGCGCCCGCCAGCCACTCCCATTGCCAGAATCCCCAAAACAGCTGTCGCCATTTTCTTCAGTTTCATTGTGTTTTCTCCTTTCTTCTCCCGACTCCCGAGTTCGTCGAAATTAACGTGCCTTTTGTGTCGAAGGGGAAGCTATTCCACTCCGGCCAAACTTTTGGGTAGCAAACCCGACGACGAGACCGATGAGCATTCCGGGCAGCATGATGTCCCAAAAAAGCGCCATGCCCGCGTGCCACACTACAAGCAAGCTCAAAAGAGCCGCGATCAACAAACCCGCAAACAGACCCCACGCCATGGAGCGTACCCTCGTCGCAAACAATCCGATCAGTGCGCCTGCGATCAATCCCTTCAGCATGGAAACGTGATGACGCTTGTCATCACCGGTGCGAGCGACGGCTCAAGAAATCCGCTCAAGCCGTCCGTCAAACCAAGTGCGCCGCCCACGACTAATCCCAATACAGGTTTCGATACGTTCATCGGCCGCTCGCCAGAAACTCACTTGGCGCCTGCGTCTGCTTGCATCACGCCAAAAAGATTTCCTTCGGGGTCTTCGCAATAGGCGAAATAGCCGACTCCAGGAATCGGAGTCTTGGGCATGACGAGTTTGCCGCCCGCCTTGGTCACGGCTTTGACGGAGTCATCCACGGAATCCACACCGAGCGTGTTCGTGGTGGTCTGAACGTTGCCACGCTTCATGATGCCGCCATTAATGCCCGGCTTTTTTTCGTCGCCGGAATTCACGAGCCAGTAGTCCATCGGCCCGGGCCATTTTTCGATCTTCCAGCCGAAGACATTTGTGTAGAACTTGATTGCGCGATCAGGATCGTTCACTGGAATTTCAAAATGGATGACGCGGGCCATGTTGCATCTCCTGTTTGAGTTCTGATTCGAAGCGAGAATTTTTTGGGTTATGCCTGCCTGGTTTGGGGCTGCGCGCCATACCTTTGAGTGGCCCATCCGACAATCATGCCGACGATGCTCCCTGGCAAAATAATCTCGAAGTAGTAGCCGTGCTGCTTCCATGCCACAAGAAAGGCAAGCACGAATCCAACGCCGAGCCCGAAGAGAATTCCGAGCGGCACAGAATTCACTTTGCGGGCAAAAATTCCTGCGGCAATTCCAGCGATTAGTCCCTTAAGAGTTGAGCCAAAGATAATGCCGACTATCATCCCGCGTACTGCTGGAGTGAACCATGCACTTCCGCCGTCAATTGCTCCGAGCAAAGCTCCCAGTAACAGTCCGATCAAGACTTTGTTCATCGAGATAGCCTCCATAGGGGGCCGATTTTCTATCGCTCAGGCCCTCTTTACAACAGTTCCGAAAATTCTTTTAACCTACCGGTGAAAAAAGTAAAGCACGAGGAAGCGCATGACCAAGTAGGCTGTAATCAACAAGATAGCGACCTGGTGCCGCTGATAGAATCGGCCCAATTTTTCAAAAATGTTCTCGGAATAGGCCGAAATCGGCAATCCATCCAGAAAGCGGGAAACGTCCGCGGCAAGATCGTTGACGTTCGCGTACCGCCCGTCCGGGCGCTCCGCCATGGCCTTTCCGCAGATGGCCCGCAGCGGGCGTGGAAGCGCCTGATTCTTTTCCGGCGAATCGTCAGCGGTAACAAATTTCAGAAGCGCGCCCAGAGAAAAAATATCGCTGCGTTCGCTGATGGATTCGACTTGGCCGCGCGCCTGCTCGGGGGACATGTATCCGGGAGTGCCGAGCACGGTACCGTGGCCGGTGACGACAGTGGATTTTGTGGATTTGTTCCCGGGAGAAGCTGAATTGGAGGGAAGAAAAACAGTCTCCTGACTTTCGGCGGGGTTAGATTCCTGCAGGATTTTTGCGAGGCCCCAGTCCATGACGAGAACTTCACCAAACGAACCGACCATGACGTTCGCTGGTTTCAGGTCGCGGTGAAGAACGCCGCGCGCATGAGCAAAGGCCACGGCATCGCAAATTCTCAAAAACAAGCGCAGGCGTTGGGGCAGGGAAGTAATTTGCTCGAGGTATTTGTCGAGGCGAAGGCCTTCAACGAATTTCATTGTGTAAAAAACTCGGCCGTCAGGAAGTGTGCCGACATCGTGTACGGGAACGATGCCGGGATGTTCCAGCTGCGCGAGGATGCGAGCTTCGCGAATCAGGCGGGCGGTGAGTTCCTCGCTTGCGCCGGCCGCGTCCAGAATTTTCAGTGCCACGCGGCGATTGAGTTTTGCGTCTTCCGCGGCGTAAACGACGCCCATGCCTCCCCGGGCGACGAGTTCACGAAGCTCGTAGCGCGTTCCGGAAAGATCGGGAACGCTAGAGCCGCGAAGGCGATCCAGCGCTCTATCGCTCAGAAATTTCATTTTAGCGATTCGCCGAAAAGCGTTTTAGCTTCTCGGGAAAACTCTTCCTCACTGCCGCAAAGCGCGTGCAGGCGATCCATAGCAATGCGGCGGAATTCGCGGCGCGCCCAGGCTATGTGATTGTTAACGTCTGTCACGGACAATCCATTGCGGACGGCGAGGTCCGAGTACGAGAGATTTTCTTCCCCGTCGAGATCGTAAGACTCGAAAAGCGCGAAAGCTTGCTGTTTGCCGCGCGTTTCGCAGAATGATTTGAGCTCTTCCACGGTGGAGGAGAAGAGGCTGCGAATCCATTCCTTCTCGAAAAACTCTTCGAGCGATTCCGGCGAAGGAATTGCAGCTGGATCGATTGTTTGCGCGCGGAGTTCGTCCTCGGCGCCGGAGAAGTCGAGCGCGACATGAGTGATTTCGCCGCCGCGTTTCTTGCGCGATGCAGCCTTGATCTCGTTCAGGGCGAAGCTGTCCGCGCAGACGCGAAGATAGGTGCGAAGCCGGCTTTTTGCGGGATCGAAACGCGATAGAAGCTCGCGTTCGAGGAGTTCGGCGAAGAATCCTTGCGTAATGTCCTGGGCGTCTTGCGGGGCCTGCGCGTACTTGAGGCGCAGATATTTGTAAATGGGCTTCCAATAGGCGGCGAAAAGAGCGTCGAGGGCGCGAGAGCGCTCGGTTGCATCCTGGCTGCGGGCCGCTGCGACGACGGAGATGCGGGTAAGCGGAAAAGATTCGCCGGGCGAGGTCATGTTGAGGTCGGTAGAAATTCCTTGCGAAGAGTCTACGCAGGGGATGACGGGAGAGGCAAGGGGCGCTTGGATTGCGATTCCATCCTTAGCGAGGTTGAACTACGACAGGATCAGTGAGGCGGACCGAGCCCTGCATCATGTCGGCGATAGTGACGTTCAAGCCGTGTTTCACGTAGCGGACGAGCACATCTGGCTGCTGCCACGGAAAGCCCCAGGCGTCTTCCACGGCGACGATAGTGTACGCTCCGGGAATTACCCCTCGGAGTGCGAAGCTTCCGTCGAGATCGGTCTGATCTCTGCGGATGAGTTCCTGATGCAGATCGGGATCTTTTGGAACAAGAATCACCATGGCTCCGGCGACGCCCTTATTTCCGCGTTTTGCAAACCCCTCAACCGTTGCAATGCCTTCTGACAAAAACACGGTGACATCGAGTGAAGCACCAGGCGCAATATCCAGATCATGGCTCCGGCTCTCAATGCCGTTCGTTACAGCTCGCGAGACCGAATAGGGCTTGCCTTGCGACGCAAAAAGGATTGAGTATTTGCCAGCGGGCAAGTTCTCAAACTCGACGGTATCGTCAGCCTTGAGCTGATGGGCCACACCGTGACGCCGGGGATCCTGCAAAAAGACAACGAACTGTTTTGGAGGTTTTTCGCCGCGCGGGAAACGAATGGCCAGTTTCGCTTTGGCCCCCGGCTCTCCAATGGAGTCATCCAGCTCCTGACCATTTTGAGACAATTCCATCTCCGCTGACCGGGAGAGTTGACCTGTTTTGGAGTCACGCTGTTGAACGATGTATTTGCCGGCCGGAATCCCCGCGACTTCAAAGACCCCTGGAGAAATCTGCTGCGTACCTTCGGATTGAACGAATTGTGGCGAATCAAAAACACGTTTTTGAAAAACCGGCGGGCTAAAACCTTGCTGATCCGAAGGGACACGGAAGAAAAGGTGAAGCGAAGGGACAGGATTGAGCTGAACATCGATCTGCACGTGGTCAGCCGCTTTGACCGGAATCGACGCGGCTGAATCGGCTTCCGTGACGCCGTTATAGTAAGTTGTCGGATAGCTGACGTCCAGGGAAGGCGGCACGACCGCGCGATTCGCTGTTCCATCCGGGGTCACGGAAGCAGGATGAACCGCATACCAGGGCTTGGCCTCTACAGATATGAAATAGTTTCCAGGAGTTAGAGCGGGGAATTCATAAAAGCCCTGATCATCTGTGGACGAACCTCCGGCGGCGGAAATTCGGTTCTGACCGGCGTTCTTGTATTCGCGATAGAGACGGACCTGAGCGTGGCGCACGGGATCGCCGGATTCATCGAGAACCTTGCCCGACAGAAGGGCCAACGGGGTCAGGCGCAAAACGAGATGCTCAGTGTCCAGGCCCGCGCCAGTAACGATGGCGGTGGAATACTGTTCGTGCTGATCGTAAGCAGCGGAGAGGAATCCGCGCTTCGCGCCTTGCAAAGAAAACTTACCCGTTTTAAGTCCAGGAAATTCAAAGTGACCGTTTTCCGATGTGATCAAGGAAACAGAATTTGTACGATTGCTGGCCTCGGAAATAGAAACGCGAGCCCGCGCAAGAGGCGAGCCGTCGAGCGCGTTGACAATGGTGCCCGCAATTCTCGAAGTCGCACTTTGCGGCACGTCTTGCGGCGAGGAAGGAGTTTGCCCGCGGCAAACATCAAATGACAACGACCACAGACTGAGGGCAAGAATCATCAGGCAGACGCGTGACGGGCCATTACGCATATTTCAATCTTCAGGTGTAATCAGCGGCAATCGCAAATGCTCTTTCTGTCCCGGCTGGACTTGAATGACTTGAGACTTCGATTCATATTTGTCCATGGCTTCCCCGTTTGTGTACTCCAAATCCTGTGAGCGAGGGAAAGCCATCACACGATAGGTACCGGGCGGGAGTTGCTGCATCTGAAATTTGCCGTCGGGCATTATCCAGGTCACATGCAACTGGCCGCCACCTTCTCCGGAAGGAACGAAATAGACGTGCCCTTGGAGCTGTTGTCTGCTGGCGGCCGATGATGCCTCAACAATGCCATCAATTTCCGCCCCATCATCGCGAAGCGTAATTTCAATGGGAGACGTTGCGCCTCCTGGGGATACAACGAGAGGCTGCTTGAGCAGGTTCGCGCTACCAGATGTAATCGCCGCGGCAAAGCCGAGGTTCGTGTACACGATCACTTTATAACGGCCCGGGTGAACGTTCTCGACAGCGAGGGGAGAATCGTTTTCCAGATTCTGGGGGTGCCGCAGGGAAGCTCCGCCGCCGACGCCAAAATCTTCCACCGGTAGAAGATTGACATTAACGCTGCGTAACCACCCGTTTGGGTTCGCGGCGCTTCCCATTGCGGAGAGTTGCTCTAGCGTCTCCTGATGCTGAAATTCTTCATGAATGTTCACGGGAATGGAAACATTGGGATAGAGCGAGACGGTTTGCCCATCCACAGGAGCGCCTTTGACCAGAAGATTCACCGAGCCATTCATAGCATTGGGGGCAAACGAGGTAACTTGCAGCACGTAGTATCCATCCGGCAGCGAGCCCTCAATCGTTTGCTCTGTTGGATTGTAGCCGAGGGCGAAGCCAGGTCCGGGGTGGCCTTG
>Ga0066388_100001270_pt1 | contig 13922 bp, 12 predicted proteins | sample PanSoiMetaGPlot6_FD_64539 | JGI IMG/M metagenome (GOLD analysis project Ga0066388, IMG submission 64539) | Tropical forest soil microbial communities from Panama analyzed to predict greenhouse gas emissions - Panama Soil - Plot 6 (Hybrid Assembly) | ecosystem: Environmental > Terrestrial >... | reverse complement strand
CCGTGCTCGACAGCCTTGACGATGCACTCGAGGTTGGGGCGTGGATCGAGCAGCCAGATCTGCGACTTCATGGCAAAGGCATGGCTGCGCTCCTGCATGATCGAGGAGCCCTCGCCATAGTCCTCGCCAACGACGAGCAGTGTTCCGCCTGTGACCCCGCTCGATGCCAGATTGGCCAGGGCATCGGCGGCGACATTGGTGCCAACCGTCGATTTGAACGTGGCGGCCCCCCGGATCGGATACATCACCGAAGCCGACAGCATGGCTGCGGCGGCGGCCTCCGATGCAGAAGAGGTGAAACGCACGCCCAGATCCCTCAGGATATCCTGCGCGTCCGCCAGCACATCCATCAGGTGCGAGATGGGTGCGCCCTGGTAGCCGCCAACGTAGCCGACACCCGACTGCAGCAGTGCCTTGGTGATGGCGAGGATGCCCTCACCGCGAAATTCCTCGCCGGCACCGAGGCGCAGCTGTTCGACTTCTCTGGCAAATGACCGCTCAGCCATGCGCTCCTCCCGGCTCACGCTCACCGCTGCGCGGCATCGGATCGTCGGGCCCATGCCGCAAGGGTCTCGGCTCAAGCACGACTTATTGTTTATGCATGAAATAAAATGCCGTCAATCGCTGGCGAGCCCTGACTGCGCGTTGTGCGCGCAAACATCGACCCAGGGTTGCGGCAGGGCACGACCCGGGCCAGGCGCTGGAGGCAATGCCGCCGAACCCTTGCGCGGTGGGGTACAACGGGTCACCATTGCGACCGGCCATTGCCATGTGCTGATATCGGCGGACGGCGTTCCTGGGGTGAGCGCCGACGGGGAGGACAGGATGCTGCGCGGATCAGGACGGGTGGTTGCAGCGCTGCTGCTGGTGGTGGCAGCGGCGTCCGCTCAAGCCCAGGAGGCGACCCTCAAAGGCATTACAGCGTTCGCGGAAAAGACCCTTAACTCGCGCAGCTTCGAGCGTTTTATCGACATCGTGAATACCGAGGGTAGGGGCAAGATCCGCATAGACTACGTCGGCGGGCCCAAGGCAATGCCACCGTTCGAGGTCGGCAATGCGCTGAAAGTCGGCGTTGTCGACATCGCCAACGTCACGGGTGCCTTCTACACCAATGTGTTCCCAGAGTCGGACGCCTGGAAGCTAACGCAGCGGCCGATGTCGGAGCTGCGCGAGAACGGCGGTTTCGATTACATGGCCAAACTCTACGATAGCAAGATGAATGCGATCTTCCTCGCCCGGCAGATTGGGCATACGCCGTTCCACATCTACCTGACGAAGCCGATCACAAAGCCTGACCTGACCGGACTGAAGATCCGCATCACGCCCGTCTATCGCGATTTTTTCACCGCGCTCGGGGCGACCGTCGTGCAGACGGCGCCGGGCGAGGTGTATACGGCGCTCGAGCGCGGTGTTGTCGATGGCTACGGCTGGCCGACGGCCGGCATCTTCGATCTGGGCTGGCATGAAAAGACGAAGTACCGGGTCGACCCAGGCTTCTACACCGCAGAGGTTTCGTTCCTCATGAACAAGGCGAGCTGGAGCAAGCTCGACGACGAGCAGCGCAGGATCATCACCGACGCAGCGGCGCGCATCGAGGCCGACTCCGCCGCCTACGAGGCCGCGGCCAACACGGCGGATATCGAACGCATGAAGCAGGTCGGCATTGAGACCATCGAATTCAAGGGCGCAGATGCCGATGCCTACCTGGCGAAGGCCTACGAGGCGGCATGGGCGGGCATCATCAAGCAGAGCCCGGAGCATGGCGCGAAGCTCAGGGAATTTTTCTCCAAGCCCAGGTAGGGGAAGCGCCAAGGCGCGCCAACGAGGAGAGGTCGATGGATCGGGTATCGCGCAGCTTCGCACGCCTGCTCGACGTGCTGATGTTTCTTGCGTGCGCGCTGCTGCTGGCCATGACGCTGCTGATCGGCGCCGATGTCGGGCTGCGCAATGTCGGGCTCGGCGGCGTCGCCTGGAGCAGTGAGGTGTGCGAGTACATCCTTTATCTGGTAACGCTGCTCTCCGCACCGTGGCTGCTGCGCCGCGGCCAGCACATCCGCGTCGACATCCTGCTGCGCGCGCTGCCACCAATGATGGGTTGGGTGTTGGAGTGGATCGGCGATATACTCGGGCTCGCCTGCTCGCTCTATTTCGTGCGCTATGGCGTGAAGGTGCTGGCTGCCAGCTACCTGTCCGGCGCCATTTCCATCAAGACGCTGGTGATCCCGGAGTGGTGGCTGCTGGTGCCGATGCCGCTGGCATTTGTCGCCGTCTCGATCGAATTCATCTTCCGCATGCAAAGATTGGCGCAGGGCGTGCGTGCGCCCCGCGGCGAGGCGGTATCCGCTGCATGAGGCCAATGGCCGCGCCGGCGTTGCAAGCGCCAAGCGATTGGGTCGATCGGTCATGACGTGGCAGATGGCGGCTCTGCTTCTGTTGGGCGGCTCGACCGCCCTGCTGCTGATTGGCATGCCGGTGGCGCTCTCCTTCGTCGCAATCAACATCGTTGGCGCTTGGCTGTTCCTTGGCGGAGAGCCAGGCTTGGGGCAGGCCGTGCGCAATAGCATCCTGTCGGTGATGAGCTTTTCCCTGACGCCGATTCCGCTGTTCATTCTGATGGGTGAAGTCCTGTTCCACACCGGTCTTGCGATCAAGGTCATTGACGGCGTCGAGCGGCTCATCCGTCAGGTGCCTGGACGCCTCGCAGTCGTCGCCGTGGTTGCCGGCACAGTGTTCTCTGCCATCTCCGGCTCCACCATCGCCACAACTGCCATGCTGGGTTCATTGATGCTGCCCGTGATGCTGGCGCGCGGCTACCACCCCACCATGGCCACCGGACCGATCATGGCGATTGGCGCCGTAGACATGCTCATCCCGCCTTCGGCGCTTACGGTGCTGCTTGGCAGTCTGTCCGGAATTTCCATCTCGAAATTGCTGATTGGCGGCATCATACCAGGCTTGATGCTGGCGGTGGCGTTTGTCGCCTACATCATCGTTCGTGTGCAGTTGACCCCATCGCTAGCGCCGTCTACTCCGATCGAGCGGCATTTGACCTGGCAGAGCTGGCGATTGCTGGTGATCTACGTCGTGCCGCTCGTGCTGATCTTCGCCGTTGTGGTGGGGGCGATGTCGGGCGGACTGGCAACGCCAACCGAGTCCGCCGCGCTCGGCGCCATCGCTACCATGGCAATGGCCGCGTCCTATGGAGTGCTCGACCGGCATGCGCTTGCCAAGTCGCTGCGAGGCACGGTTGCAATCTCGGGCATGATCCTGTTCATCATTCTGGGCGCAACGACGTTTTCGCAAATCCTCAGTTTCTCGGGCGCCACTGAGGGCTTGGTATCGACCATCATCGGTCGGGACCTGTCCTCGTTCGCAGTGGTTGCGCTGATGATGCTCTTGCTGATTTTCCTTGGCCTGTTTGTGGACCAGGTCAGCATGATGCTGATCACGCTGCCGATCTTCATGCCGCTGGTGACGCGGCTCGGCATCGATCCGGTCTGGTTTGGTGTGCTGTTCCTGATTTGCATGCAGCTAGGCCTCCTGCTTCCCCCGCACGGCCTTCTGCTCATGACCATGCGGGGGGTGGCTCCCCCCGAGGTAACAACCGCCCACATCTTCCGGGCGGTTGTGCCGTACCTGGTCTTAGGCATGACCTTGCTCGCGCTCCTGCTGCTCTTTCCGGTGATTGCCACCTGGCTGCCGAACCTGCTCGTGGGGTGAGGACGAATGGGCTGGCGAGGATGCCTCGATCCACGGTTTGTGATCTCACTTGGCTAGGGGCCTGCCCGGCGCAGGGCCCGCCAATGGCTGGTGCCCGACCGGGACATGCATGGCCGCAGATGCGCGGGGAGTGCGAGCTTGGTGAGCGCGCGAGCTCGCCAGGAGCGGGTCGATCGGGCGCTCGGGGCTGTCGTTGATGCGCAGCGCCGCGCGGTGTGATCGAGAGGGGACCGAGGGGTTGCCGGCGCCGCCTCAGGTTGGACCGCAGGCGCCCTCAGGCGCCCGGCCAAGGCCAACGCGGCCCACGTGGTGCATCGCCACCCGCTCCTGGGCGCTTTCCCCAAGGGGGCTTGGCCGCTGGTCAGCAGGTCCGAGCCTCGCGGCGCATGGGGCAAGGGGGCCCTGCACAATAGTGCATTTATGGCCAGCCCTGCGCGGGGCCTCATAGGGCGCTCCCCCGCTTGAGGATGCCTCGAGTGCCATCCCTGCGCGGCTGAGGCGTGGGTATGCGCAGGAAATGGCCTGGTACAACCAGGCCTTGCGGTGACTTGCATTATGATGCATCCCTCATTATGTGATGCTATCAAAATGCATTCGCCGGCGACGCGGAGGGACCCTGATCCATGCCGGGACGCATCGATTTTCAGACCGAGCCCGCGCGCTATCGCCACTGGAAGCTCAACTTCCATGGCGAGAGGGCCGAACTCATTATGGACGTGAGCGAGAGTGCGACGATGTTTGCGGGCTACCAACTCAAACTCAACTCGTACGATCTGGGCGTAGACATTGAGCTTGCCGACGCCATCCAGCGGCTGCGGTTTGAGCACCCTGAGGTGCGGGTGGTGGTGCTCAAATCCGGCAAGGACCGCGTGTTCTGCGCGGGTGCCAATATCCGGATGCTGGCGGGCTCCAGCCACGCTCACAAGGTCAACTTCTGCAAGTTCACCAATGAGACCCGCAATGCCATGGAGGACGCGAGCGAAGTCTCCGGGCAGAAATATATCTGCGCCGTGCGCGGCACAGCGGCTGGCGGCGGCTACGAGCTGGCGCTTGCCACCGACTACATCCTGCTCGCCGACGATGGCAACTCGACGGTCGCCCTGCCCGAGCTGCCGTTGCTTGCCGTGCTTGCGGGTACGGGCGGGCTCACGCGCGTGACGGACAAGCGCAAGGTGCGCCGTGACTTGGCGGATGCCTTCTGCACGACCGAGGAGGGTGTCAAGGGCGCGCGTGCGGTGAAGTGGCGTCTCGTCGATCAGACCGTGCCGAACTCAAAGTTCGATCAGGCGGTGAAGGAGGTAGCTACGAAGCTTGCCGCCAGGTCCGATCGGCCACCTGCGGCCAAGGGCATTTCGCTGACGCCGATTGAGCGCAAGCTGGAAGCCGATGCCGTCACATATTCGAGCCTTAAGGTCGAAATCGAGCGCGATGTGCGCCGCGCCACGGTCACGGTTCTGGGTCCAGGGGGGGATCCGCCCGTGTCCATCGACGCGATGCTTGAGCAAGGCGCCCAGTTTTGGCCGCTGCGCCTTGCGCGCGAGCTCGACGACGCCATCCTGCACATGCGGCTCAACGAGCCCGATATTGGCGTGCTCATCTTCAAGAGCCAGGGCGAGCCGGCGCAGGTGCTTGACTATGATGGTTTCCTTGTAGGCAACGCCGGCCATTGGCTGGTGCGGGAGGTGTTGCACTATTGGAAGCGCGTCCTCAAGCGCGTAGATCTCACGGCGCGCTCGTTGGTGGCGCTGGTCGAGCCTGGGAGCTGCTTTGTCGGCACATTGGCGGAGCTGGTGTTTGCCGCCGATCGCGCGCTGATGCTCATCGGCTGCTTTGAGGGCGACAACCGCAAGCCCGCCACTCTCGCGTTATCTGCCCTCAACTTCGGCGGCTACCCTATGTGCAATGGCCTGACGCGGCTTGCGACACGCTTCCTTGGTGAACCTGAGAGCGTGGCGAAAGCCAAGGCGGAGTTGGGCAAGCCGCTGCAGGCCGAGGACTGCGACAGCCTCGGTCTTGTCACCACCGTGCTCGATCACATTGACTGGCACGACGAGCTGCGCATCTTCCTGGAGGAGCGCTCCGCATTCTCGGGCGATGCGCTTACCGGCATGGAGGCGAACCTTCGTTGCCCCGGCCCCGAGACGATGGAGACGAAGATCTTCGGGCGTCTGACGGCCTGGCAGAACTGGATCTTTCAGCGACCCAATGCCGCTGGCGCCGAAGGCGCGCTCAAGCGCTACGGCAGCGGCGTGAAGGCCAATTTCGACACCGGGCGGGTTTGAAGCTCGGCGCATGTGCTCATTGAAGGTCCAGGGACGCAACCAATGCCGGAAACGAACAACGTCGACTACTCGACCAAGATCCCCAACAACGTCGGCCTCTCCGACGATCGGCGCGTGCTCAAGGCGCTGGAGCAGTGGCATCCAGGCTACATCGACTGGTGGATGTCGCGCGGGCCGGCAGGCTTCCAGACCTCGCAGGTCTACTTGCGCACGGCGGTATCCATCGACCCCAAAGGTTGGGCCAAGTTCGACTACGTGAGAATGCCGGAGTACCGCTGGGGCATCCTGCTAGCGCCACGGCAGGAGGACCGGAGGGTCAACTTCGGCACCCACAAGGGCGAGCAGGCGTGGCAGGAGGTGCCGGGGGAGTATCGCGCGATGCTGCGCCGGCTGATTGTCGTGCAGGGGGATACCGAACCCGCCAGCGTCGAACAGCAGCGGCATCTCGGCAAGACCGCCCCGTCCCTCTACGACATGCGCAACCTCTTCCAGGTCAATGTCGAAGAGGGACGCCATCTCTGGGCAATGGTTTACCTCCTGCACAAGTATTTCGGCAAGGACGGCCGCGAAGAGGCCGAGGAGCTACTGGCACGCCAGTCGGGCGACGCCGACAAGCCGCGCATGCTGGGGGCGTTCAACGAGGCCACGCCCGATTGGCTATCCTTCTTCATGTTCACGTACTTTACCGATCGGGACGGCAAGATGCAGCTCGAGAGCCTGGCGCAATCGGGTTTCGACCCGCTCTCGCGCACGTGCCGCTTCATGCTCACCGAGGAAGCGCATCACATGTTTGTGGGCGAGACCGGTGTCGGGCGCACCATCGAGCGGACCTGCGAGGCCATCAAGGTGGCGGGCATCGAGGATCCGACTGACATCGCGGCGGTCCGCCGGCTCGGCGTCATCGACCTGCCGACCTTACAGAAGAAGGCTAACCTACACTTTGCCCTTTCGCTTGACCTGTTCGGCTCGGAAATGTCGACCAATGCCGCAAACTACTACAGCTCCGGGCTGAAGGGGCGCTTCCAGGAAACGCGCATCGAGGACGACCACCGGCTCACGAGTGCCTCCTATCCCGTAAGCAAGCTGGTCGACGGCAAGGTGAAGTTGGTGGATGAGCCAGCGCTGACCGCCATCAACATGCGCCTGCGCGACGATTATGTCGCCGACTGTGCCAAGGGCGTTGAGCGCTGGAACAAGGTGATCGAGAAGGCGGGCGTCAACTTCCGGCTCAAGCTTCCGCACGTTGCCTTCCACCGCCAGATTGGCGAGTTCGCCAGTGTGAAGGCCTCTCCGGAGGGCGACGTCGTGAGCCATGCCGAGTGGGCTGAGAAGAAAGATCAGTGGCTTCCATCGAAGGCGGACGGCGACTTCATCGAGGGCCTCATGCAGCCCTGCTGGGAGCGGGGCAAGTTCGCTTCCTGGATCAGCGCACCCAAGATCGGCATCGACAACAGGCCGGGCGACTTCGAATACGTCAAGATCCACCAGGCCTGAGCATGGAGAGCGCAACCGGCAGCCATGGCAAGCTGCGGCTGGCTGTAAAGAGCGGCATCTCATCGACCCAAAGATCTTTATTGGCGGCGACACTTGTGAGGCTGACCTGCGCGTCGGCGCTCACGCACGGCGAAGGGAACTGTGTGGTCGATGCCGAGACATGCAGCGACGATGGACGGTACCGGGCATGGTCCGACCGGCTCCATCGACACCTGGCGCGGCGTGGTCTTTTGCATGCGCCGTTGGGCTCGACGGAGCTTCCCGATGCGGCGCACTTGGGCGAGGATGCCCGCGGATACAGCGCGACCCTGGGGACGAAACCGGCACGTGCGAGGAGATTTCCCATCGTCCCTTTCGCACAGCGACGAGCGGTCAAGGCAAGGTTCTGCACCTCGCTGCCGAGAACCTGGCCCATCCGAGTATCGGTTGCACGTTGGCTTGAAGCTGAGCCCCTTGCCGGTTCGTCCGCCAGGCGGTTGATTTGCCTCCACGTGCGCCCTGCCAGCGAGCTGTGCCATGGCCTTGTCCGGTTTCCTTGCCCAGCTCCTTAATGGGGTTCAGTATGGCCTTTTGCTGTTCCTCATAGCCAGCGGGTTGACGCTTATCTTCGGCGTCATGGGCATTATCAATCTGGCGCACGGCTCGCTGTTCATGATCGGGGCCTATCTGGCGTTTCTGGTGGCGCGCCAATGGGGCTCGGTGTGGCTGGCGCTGCCCTTGAGCATGGCGGGCGGCATCCTGCTCGGCGTGCTGCTCGAGCGCGGGCTCTTCCGCTTTTTCTATGCCCGCGAGCACCTCGACCAGGTGCTCCTGACCTTTGCCCTCATACTGTTGTTTGAAGAAGGCCGCTCGCTGCTGGTCGGCAACGATTTCTACTCAGTGCCGGTGCCTCGAGCCTTCGACTTCTCGGTGCCGATCACCGCGGGTTTCAGCTACTCGGCCTATCGCTTCGCCGTCATTGCCGTCTGCCTTGCGCTCGCCGGCCTGCTGTTCTACTGGATCGAGCGCACCAAGATGGGCGCCATCATCCGCGCCGCTGCCGAGAACCCGGAGATGGTCGATGTGCTAGGCATTGACGCGCGGCGCGTGCACATGACGGTGTTTGCGATCGGTACCGCGTTGGCGCTCGTCGCCGGCGTTCTCGCCGCACCGCTTTATTCGGTCTATCCCAACATGGGCGATGGGTTTCTGATCATCTCGTTCGTGGTGGTGGTCATCGGCGGCCTCGGTTCGGTGTCCGGCGCCTTATGGTCGGCGCTCGTGATCGGGCTCGTCGACACGCTGGGTAAGGCCTACGCGCCCAAGGTGGCTGGCCTTGCCGTTTACGTACTGATGGCGGCCGTGCTGCTGTGGCGGCCGTCGGGCCTGTTCGGCCAGCGCTTGTAACGGAAACATTGGGCGGGCGGTCATGCTGCCTCACAGCAAGACAACGCTGGCGGTGCTGGGGATTGGAGCCCTCGTGCTTGCCGCCCTGCCGCGGTTCGTCTCCGCCTACTACGTCGAACTCGGCACCTACGCATGCATTGCCGCGATGCTGGCGCTCAGCCTGCAGCTGCTCGTCGGCTGCACTGGTCTTGTGAGCCTCGGCCACGCCGCCTTCTATGGTCTTGCTGCCTACACCGTCTACCTGATGACGGGCGACGGCCCGGGTCGCTCGATTCTGCTCACGCTGCCCGCGGCGGCGGCGATTGCGGGGCTGGCCGCCGCCGTCGTTGGGGCGCTATCGCTGCGCACGCGCGGCTTCTTCTTCCTGATGGTGACGCTAGCTTTCGGGCAGATGGTTTTCTTCCTGTTCCATGACACCAAGTTGGGTGGCGGCACGGACGGCGCCTTCCTTGCGCGGCCAGTGCTTGCGCTATTGGGTTGGGAACTGCCGTTGACGCGCCAGCAGCGGCCGATTGCGGTCTATTACGTCTCACTAGGCCTGCTCATCGCCATGTATTTGACCCTCGTGCTGATCCTGCGCTCGCTGTTTGGCCGCGTGCTCGAGGGCATTCGCGTCAATGAGCATCGCATGCGGGCGCTTGGCTTCCACACCTACCGCTATAAGCTTGCGGCTTTCGTCATTGCCGGCATGTTGGCCGGGGTGGCGGGCCACATGTGGACCATGCACCGCGGTTTCGTGAACCCCGAGCTGATCGGCTGGCATCGTTCGGCCGAGGCGCTATTGATGATCCTGCTCGGTGGGCTTGGCGCGCTGCACGGACCCATCATCGGCGCTTTCGCCTTCACCGGTCTCGGCGAGTTCTCGCAGCTCATCACCGAGCGCAAGCTGCTCGTCGAAGGCCTGGTCGTACTTTGCGTGGTGTTGGCGTTGCCCAAGGGCTTGAGCGGGATCGCCTGGCCGCGCGCGCTGCGCCCGCTGGGCGGTGCCAGGGACGCTCCGCCGGCCGCACGCGCCGAGGCCCGGCCACATGTCTGACGCGCGCGACACTTCTCGAGCGGTGCTGGGGACTGAGGCGTTGAGCCGGCATTTCGCGGGCCTCGTGGCCGTGCGCGAAGTTTCGATCTCGCTGCAGCAGGGTGAGCTACATGCCGTCATTGGGCCAAATGGCGCGGGCAAAACCACGCTCGTCAACATGCTGTCGGGCGAAATCAGGCCGACGGCAGGGCGCATCGAGCTCGAAGGCCGCCAGGTGGCGGGCGAACCGGCATGGCGCATGACGCGCCTCGGCGTCGGCCGCTCATTTCAGCGTACCAATATCTTCGCCTCGCTCAGCGTGCTCGAGAACGCGCGTCTGGCTGCGCAGGCGGTAGGCCGCGTGCGTCGCAACGCATCGGGGCGGCCCTGGTGTGAGGTCGAGCTGGTCGACCGGGCGCTGGCCGCCCTGGATCGCGTGGGCCTGAGCGAGGTTGCTCCGCGCATTGCCGGGACGCTTTCGCACGGCGAGCAGCGCCAGCTCGAGATAGCCATGGCGCTCGCCGGCGAGCCCAAAGTGCTGCTGCTCGACGAGCCACTCGCCGGCATGGGCCCCGAAGAATCGCAGCGCATGACGGCCCTGCTCGCGGGGCTGACGCGAAAGCATGCCGTGCTGCTCATCGAGCATGACATGGACTGCGTTTTTGCCGTGGCCGACTGGATGACGGTGATGGCCGAGGGCGCGGTAATCGCCGAGGGCCGCCCGGATGCCATTCGCGCGAACACCGCCGTGCAGGATGCCTATCTTGGGGGGCACGTGTGATGCCGGCTCCCACCCGCTCGTCGATCCTGCTGGAGGGCCGCAAGCTCGACACCTACTATGGTCAGAGCCACGTTCTGCGCGGGATCTCGATTGCCATCAGGTCTGGCGAGACGATCGGGCTGATGGGACGCAACGGCATGGGCAAGACCACGCTGATCCGCACGCTGGTCGGGCTCGTGCGCGCGCGCCGGGGGCAGGTGCTCTTCGAGGGGCAGGATGTCAGCAGCACGCCGGCGTTCGCCATCGCCCAACGCGGCATCGCCTACGTCCCGGAGGGACGCGGTATTTTTGCGAGCCTCAGCGTTGCAGAGAACCTTGCGATCGGCGAGCGCGCGGCTGCCGGCGCGCAGTGGACGCAGGAGCGGGTGCTGCACCTATTTCCGCGTCTCGCCCAGCGCCTCACCCATCGTGGCAACCAGCTCTCTGGCGGCGAGCAGCAGATGTTGGCGATCGGACGCGCGCTTCTCACCAACCCGCGCCTGCTCATCCTGGATGAGGCTACTGAGGGGCTGGCGCCGATCATCCGCGACGAAATCTGGAAGATTGTCCGTCTCATCCGCGACACCGGAATCGCGACGTTGATCGTTGACAAGACAGTAGCATCCGTGACCGAGATTGCTGATCGCATCGTCATTATAGTCAAGGGCGAGGTCGTGTTCGAAGGCACTCCGCCCGAGCTCAAGGTTCAGCCCGAGCTCATGCACCGACACTTGGGCGTGTGAGGAGCCAACTGTGACGACCCGCCCGCCGCGCGTGCAAGGGGTCCCCCCGGAGCGGTACCAGGCGCTAGCTGGCCTCCCTCCGCCCACAAAAGGCACGTCCATGTGACGGCTTCAATGACGATGGTGCGCCATGCACGTAAGGCCTACCGGCTCGCACAGCTTCAATGGAACGCCGTGCGGGCGCGGACAATCGCCTCCATCAGGCGCCGCATCTCTTCGATAAGCCGGCTTCCATGTTCGAGCAGCCGTCGTTTCTCTTCCGCAGTCATAGTAAACCCTATACTGCGCCCTTGGGCCTGTCAGCAGGATTGGACGCGGGGCTCCCCGAGGTCCTGGATGCACGCAGGCAAGCTGGATCGGAGCTATGGGGTGGGAGACGCTTACCGCCAGTCAAGGACGCGCTGTCCGCGCGACCGAGGGGACACCGCTCAGAAGGTCTCGCGACACGCAACTGCCGATGCGCCCGCACTCCATCCGAAGGGTGCGCCAGGCACAGAGTGTACGGTACCGAACAACACCTTACGCGTTGGCCCCAGGCCGAGCTTGTCCACGGGGTGCGGCATCGGCGTGGGTAGCCAGAGGAGCATTTCGATGCTTGGAAGACGCCTTACCCGGACGTGCCGCCGCGCACGACCTCCACTCCACCGATCACGCGGATCTTGAGTCCCTCGACGAAGGTCTCCAGCTTGCAGTAGGCGGTGATGCGCGGCGCCGGCGTACCTACGGCGATGAGCCATTCCTCCGGCTCAAGGTCCTGACCTGCAGGTTGCAGAACTCTGACCTGCGGCATCGCCAGCCCAGCATTCGCCGCCATCAAGAACAAGCCTTACGGGTGGCGCTACGCGCCATCCTTGACCGCCCTATGCGCGGCGGAGAATGGGTCGGCATGGGGCCGTTACTGTCGAGCTTGGGGCACTGCGAAGGGTCCATGATCCCGTGGCAAGATCGCTCCTGAGGCAGACCAAGGCGTGCCGCCTTTGAACCTCTGGGGGATCGATGCGGTGGCGCATGGCGAGTTCCGCTCGACGCGCGAGGTCCTTGCGCACGGGTCGGACCTGCGGCCAATGTGTCGGCTCGGTCCGAAGTCTGACTGGAGGGCATTATGATCGTGGTCATCTTCGAGGTGTGGCCGGCCGAGGGCGGGCGCGAAAGCTATCTCGATCACGCCGCTCGGTTGCGCACGGAGTTGGAGAAGATCGACGGCTTCATTTCGGTCGAGCGGTTTCAGAGTCTCGCCGATGCAAGCAAGATGCTGTCGCTGTCGTTCTGGCGCGATGAAGCGGCCGTCGCACGCTGGCGCAATCACGTTGATCATCGCGCTACGCAGAAGGCGGGCCGCAGCGGCGTCTTTCGCGACTATCGGTTGCGGGTTGCCGCGGTCATCCGCGACTACGGCATGGCCGAGCGGCGCGAGGAAGCGCCCGAGGATAGCCGCCGTGCCCATCCGGCGCAATTGAGCGGATCGTAATGCGGCGGTGCTCGCCCTTTCACGATCGCATTGGCCATCGCCAATCCGGAACCGTGCCTTGTGCAGACTACTATAGAGAGACTTCACTGCCTCGGCCCTGGGCGGCGTGATCGGCGGCGGAAGACCATGGTGGCGCACGCTTGCGTCAGGGGAATGGCGGCGCTTGCCTCGCCGAAGGTGGACGGCGGGTGCGAGCTCACCCTGCAATCGACGCCAGCGCGCGGATGCGTGGTGATGATTGGCTGTTGGTTCCGGTCGCGTCAGGACCCGTTTTCGCTTGCGCGGACCAGCATGAGCGGCTCTCGCAAGTCCACGTCCTGGGCGCGGAAAAAAGGCGCACTGGCACGCGCCTGGAACGGCCGATACCCGCTTTCTCGGCGGTGAGCTGTATGTTGTGGGACTCCATGTTCAGTAGCGAAAAGTGCCCACTGGCATCGGTCGTGCCGCGCACTCTCTCGGCATAGGTGGTGAAATTCAGCACCCACAGCGTCACCGTGGCGCCCGCGACGGGCTGCCCGCGGCGTCTGTCACACGCTGGCAACATAAGCGTTCCAAGCGATAATCGCGGGCGCAATCACTCCGAGCACCACCACAAATCGATTGCGAACGAGCCGTCGCCATGGCGTCCTGTGGGGGTTCGCCCTTCATGCCTTAGTTGCTCCCGAGGTGAGCCCCTGGATGAACTCTCGCTGCGCCAGCAGAAAGAGCAGGAGACCTGGCGCCAACACCATCACGCAAAATCGCATAGAGCGCCCCGGTCGTGTCTTCCTGATAGGAAAGGAACCGCGCGAGCCCAAGTGGCAGGGTTTGCATGTCGGCGCGCCGCGTGACGATTAGTGGCCACATGAAATTGTTCCATGACCAGACGAAGGCAAGGATGACGTTGGTGGCGATCGCGGATTTGGCGAGCGGCATCATCACCCTCCAGATGATCCGCCACTCGGAAAGGCCGTCGATCTTCGCTGCGTCAACCAGCGACCTCGGTACTGCGTCAAAGCTGGCTTTGAAGATGAAGATGCACACGATGGTGGAGCATTGGGGCAACGCCAGGCCC
>Ga0066388_100001269_pt1 | contig 13923 bp, 13 predicted proteins | sample PanSoiMetaGPlot6_FD_64539 | JGI IMG/M metagenome (GOLD analysis project Ga0066388, IMG submission 64539) | Tropical forest soil microbial communities from Panama analyzed to predict greenhouse gas emissions - Panama Soil - Plot 6 (Hybrid Assembly) | ecosystem: Environmental > Terrestrial >... | reverse complement strand
AAGAACGGCATCGGCATCGTCGGCGTCGCGCCCAACGTGAGGATCGCTGCCATCAAGGCCACGAATGACGACGGTTTCCTCTTCCCGGAGATGATCGTCTGCTCGTTCGTGTGGGCGGGGACGCACGGCGTGAACGTCACGAACAACAGCTACTTCGTCGATCCCTGGCTGTTCAACTGCCGGAACGACCCGACGCAGCGGGCGATCTGGGTCGCCGAGCAGCGTGCGATCAGGTTCGCGATGGACCAGGGCGTCTCGGTCATCGCCGCTGCCGGGAACTTCGCCGACGATCTCTCGCATCCGACGCGAGACATCGTCAGCCCCGACACCGGTGCCGGCGAAGACCGTCGAATCACGAACGCCTGCGCGGTGATCCCGGCCGAGATCCCGGGCGTGGTCGGGGTCAGCGCCGACGGCAACCGGGGGATCAAGTCGTACTACTCGAGCTACGGCGGGAGCGCCGTGCAGGTGACCGCGCCGGGCGGCGACAGGATCCTCCAGCAGACCGCGGCGGCGCCGAACGGCCGCGTCCTCTCGACCGTTCCCGGCGGCTACGCCTACGCGCAGGGGACCTCGATGGCAACGCCCCATGTGACGGGCGTGGCGGCGCTGATCCAGAGCGAGTTCGGGCCGCTTGCACCCGGAAGGGTCACGGCGATCCTCGACCAGACGGCGGATGGGATCTTCTGTCCGGACGCGGCCACGCTTGCGCTGTACGCCCCGTTCCCGCAGTTCCAGAACGGGGAGCCGCAAGCCTGCCAGGGAGGCAGAGGCCACAACTCGTGGTACGGCCACGGGCAGGTGAACGCGCTCAGTGCCGTAACGCGCTAGGCGCGGCGCAGATCTCCCGAGGGGCCGGTGGATGCCGGCCCCTCGGGCCGTCTCCCGCCACGGCGAAGTTCCTCCGTGCTTGCCGTCCGGGCTGGGTCCTACGCTTCCGCCATGACACCCAGACGAGAGGCCGAGGAGCTGCTGCTGATCGAGGAAGCGGACGCCTGGTTCGAGTATCTCGAGGCCACGCGCGGGCAGACCGCGCTTCGGTACGGCGAGGTGGAGCCCTGGGCCTGGGCACGCCTGTATCAGCGGCTGCGAGCGGTCAATGCCAAACGCGCGAAGCTCCGCCCCGCCGCTGCGGCGTAGGCCGGTTCCTCCGCAACGATTGCTAGCCTGTGGGTGTGACTGATTTTGCTTTCAACCTGCTGCGCGCGCTCCATCCGCTCACATTGGATGACCGCAGCGCGCGCGCTTACAACCAAGGAGATTCCACTTGCTGCGATTGTTCCGACGGCGAAAGCCGTCTCGCGACGAGCGCGCCGCCGAGGCGAGCGCGCCCACCAGCCCTGACCAGACCGTAACCAAGTCGCCTGCCGAGAAGGCGGGTGCGACAACCGAGACCCAGACCGCCCGCAAACGCCGCAAGCGGGGCAGCCGCGGCGGGAAGGGCCGCAAGCGCGCGGGCGCCGGGACTGCGAAAGCGCAGGCTTCCGAGCCCGAGCCGAAGACCGAATCCAAGCCGGACCGGCGCCCGGCCGAGCGCAAGCAGCGCCAGCAGCGTCGCAAGCCCGCGCCGAGGCGGCCGCCCCTGCCCCCCGCGAAGCGGGAGCTGCTGATCTCCGTCGACGTGGGCGAGCAGCGCGTCGCCGTCGTCGAGGACGACCGCGTCGCCGAGGCCTACCTCGAGCGTCCGGAGCGCCGCTCGATCGCGGGGAACATCTACCTCGGCGTCGTCGACAACGTGCTGCCCGGAATGGAGGCCGCATTCATCGAGATCGGCCTCGAGAAGAACGGCTTCCTCTACGTCGACGAAGTCGTGGTCCCGGAGCTCGAGGGCCGCTCGCACGGTCGCAAGATCCAGGACCTGCTGAGCCGCGGCCAGCAGGTGCTCGTCCAGGCGGTCAAGGATCCGATGAAGTCGAAGGGCGCGCGCCTGACGACGGAGATCTCGCTCCCGGGCCGCTTCGTCGTCTTCGTTCCGAGCGGGGAAGGCCTCGGCGTCTCGCGCCGGCTCGAGGACGCGGAGCGCACGCGCCTGCGCGACATCCTCAAGAACCTCGAGGTCAAGCAGGGCGGCGTGATCGTCCGCACCGCGGCCGAGGGCGCGTCCGCCGAGGACATCGAGCGCGACCTCGTCTTCCTGCAGCGCCTCTGGAAGACGATCGAAGCGCGCGCGAAGAGCGCGAAGGCTCCGGCTCTCGTCTACCAGGAGGCCGAGCTGCCGCTGCGCGTCGTGCGCGACCTCTTCACGGATGACTTCGAGCGGGCGGTCGTCGACCAGGACCGGACGTACAGACGGATCGTCGGCTACCTCAAGAAGACCTCGCCGCACATGGTCGAGCGCGTCCATCGCCACCGCGAGAAGACGCCGCTGATGGAGGCATCCGGCGTCGACGCCCAGATCCGCTCGACGCTCTCGCGGCGGGTCGACCTGCCTTCGGGCGGCTACCTCGTCTTCGACTACGCCGAGGCGTTCACGGTAATCGACGTGAACACGGGCCGCTTCGTCGGCTCGCGCGGCCGGTCGGCGGGCGGGCGGCTCGAGGACACGATCACGAAGAACAACCTCGAGGCGGTCAAGGAGGTCGTGCGCCAGCTCCGGCTGCGCGACATCGGCGGGATCATCGTCATCGACTTCATCGACATGGCGAATCCCAAGAACCGCGCCACGGTCGAGGAGGCGCTGAAGACGGAGCTCGAGCGCGACCGGACGAAGACGTACGTCGTCGAGATCTCGCCGCTCGGCCTCGTCGAGATGACGCGCCAGAACGTCACCGACGGGCCGCGCGAGATCCTCACCCGCAAGTGCACGATCTGCGGCGGCGACGGGGTCGTGCTCTCAGAGGCCTCGGCTGCCGTGGACGCCGAGCGGCACCTGCGTCAACTGGCGGCGAGCGCACCGCGCACGAAGGCGTTCAAGGTCGAGCTCAACGCCAAGGTGGCGAGCATCCTGATCGGGCCGGGCGCATCGCGGCTCGCGGCGATCGAGGAGGAAACGAAGCGGCGGTTCCTGATCGAGTCGCGCGAGGACGTGGCGACCAACCACTTCGAGGTGCTCGGCAAGGGCACCTACGAGAGCCTTGCGCCCGAGGCGGCGTCCCGTGAGGGCAAGCAGTTCGAGCTGAAGCTCGTCGAGGTCGGCCTTCACGACGTGAACGCGGGCATCGGGAAGCTCGACGGCCTCGCGGTGTGCGTCGGCGGCGGCGCCTCGCTCGTCGGCAAGAAGGCGAAGGTGCGGATCGAGCGTGTGCTCGACGGGACGGCGTACGCGACGCTCGTCGGCGGCGCGAAGCAGCAGGAAGCGCCGATCACCGCCGAGAGCGAGGCCGAGAAGCCGACCAGGAAGCCTCCGGCGCGCACGCGCAAGAAGGCGGAGGAGCCCAAAGCCGAAACTGTGCCCGAAGAGCCCGAGGCGGAAGCAGAGGCCGAAGCTGAAGCGGTAGCCGAGCCCGAAGCCGAGAAGCCCAAGAAGAAGACCCGCCGGGGCTCCCGCGGCGGGCGGCGCCGGAAGAAGAAGCCCGCTACCGCCGCTGCCGAGACGAACGGCGAGGGGCCGAAGATCCACGTCCCAGACCCGGAGCTCGGCCGCGAAGAGGAGCAGGAGCCCGCAGTCGAAGCCGTCCCGCAGGACGGCGCCGAGGCGCCCAAGCCGAAGAAGAAGACGCGAAGAGGCTCACGCGGCGGGCGCCGCCGGCGCAAGAAGCCGGCAGAGGCCGGCTCAGCGCCGTCCGAGTAGCGGCTTCCGCGCGAAGAACGCGGCGTAGATCAGCGCCGCCGCGACGAGCATCGCGGCCCACGCGAGCGACGCCTTCGGCTGGAGGACGTCGGGCACCTCCCAGCTCGTCCAGCCGCGCTTGACGACCTGCTCGGCCCAGAGGTCGTTGACCATGTTCGTCAGGCCGTAGACGAGCATCAGCGAGAGCAGTGCCGCGGTGAAGGTCCGCAGTCCGGGCGTGCGGATCCCACCGAGCAGCCGCGACAGCAGCAACGCGGTCGTCGCGAGCAGGAAGCCGTCCAGCCCGTGGTGGTGGCCGTAGTGGACGGTCGCGTGCACATAGCCGCCCGGCTCCGGGGCGGGCTTGCCCGTCTGGAAGAACCACCCGAAGAACGGGACGCCGTCGAGGTGGAAGCCCAGCTCGGCGGCGATGTAGGGAGTCGCCCAGAAGAGGATCACCGCCTCGAGCACCAGGCGAAGCCGGTCGCCCGCCCGACTCGTCCGCCGCGGCTCGGGCCGGCCGCGCCTTGCCGCCCAGACCGTGAGCCCGACCGCGAGACCGACCCCGACGACCGCCCAGGTGTTCGACCACTTCGGGTCGAGGTGGCCGGGCGTTTGGACGCCCGGCACGGCGACGGTGGCGCAGAGCGCGAAGGCGACCACCGCGAGAACGTGCGCGGCACGCTGCTCGAGGCGGTCGGCGACGATGGGCAGCACCGCGAGCGCAGCGATGGCAGGCGAGAAGCTGACGAACACAAAGGCCCGGCCGATGCCGCCCACGAAGCCCGAGTTGTGCACCTTCCAGAGCTCGCTCGGCGGGATCCGCCAGTACGTCTCGAACACGGCGATCGTCGCCAGTGCGCAGAGCGCCCAGACCGTCCAGATCTCCCACAACCCCGCTCTTTGCGACCGCCCTGCGATGACCGCTACACTGCTCCCTCGCGGGCGAAATGCCCGCGTTTCGGCGCTATGGCTGGCTACGCGATCATCTCACTCGGCGGGAAGCAGTACCGCGTCCAGGAGGGCGAGCGCCTGCTCGTGGACCGCGTGGCGACCGAGGAGGGCAAGACCTTCCATCCGGAGGTGCTGCTCCTCGGCGGTGACGGTAAGTTCGAGCTCGCGCCGAACGGGTCGCCGGTGACCGTCAAGGTCGTCGGCTCCGCGCTGGGCGAGAAGGTGCGGATCGGCAAGTACAAGCCGAAGACGGGCTATCGCCGGAAGACGGGGTTCCGCGCGAAGCTCTCGCAGATCGAGATTCAGACGATTGGCGCGAAGCGGGCGGCGGCTCCGAAGAAGGAGGCGGCTCCGAAGAAGGAGGCGGCTCCCGAAAAGACGGAGGAGGCCGCCGCGCCTGCGAAGCTCCCGGACGGCTACGCGGACATGACGGTCAAGGACATCGCCGCGAACGCAGCCGGCTGGTCGTCCGACCAGGTCGCGGCGGCCCTCGAGTACGAGCGCGGCCACGCGAACCGGAAGGGCGCGCTGGCGGCGCTCGAGGCGCAGGAAGGGAACGACTAGATGGCTCACAAGAAGGGACTCGGCTCATCCAGGAACGGGCGCGACTCCGCGCCCAAGATGCTCGGCGTCAAGGTCTTCGACGGCCAGGGCGTCACCGCCGGGACGATCATCGTCCGCCAGCGCGGCACGCGCTTCCGGCCCGGGCCGGGCGCTGGGATCGGCCGCGACGACACGATCTTCGCCAAGCGCGACGGGCGTGTCGTCTTCAAGTCAAGTGGCGAGCGGCGACTCATTTCGATCGTCAATGAGCCCAAGTAGGCAGCTAGCCCGGTCGCCCGGCAAAGCCGGCCGACCTCCAAACGGCATCGCAAGCGATGGCTTGGGCGACCGCCGCTTGATCGCCGTCGTCGATTAGCGAGCCGTGTTCACGGACCGTGCCCGCATCCACGTGCAGGCGGGGCGCGGGGGCGACGGCTCGCTCAGCTTCCGGCGGGAGCGGCACGTGCCGAAGGGCGGCCCGGACGGCGGCGACGGCGGGCCCGGCGGCGACGTCGTGCTCGTCTCGGATCCCGACCTGCGCGACCTCTCCGAGTTCCAGCGCAGGCAGTGGTTCCGCGGCGGCAAGGGCGGGGCGGGAGGCGGCTCGGGGCGCCACGGCGCCGCGGGTTCCGACGAGGTGCTGCGCGTGCCTGTCGGAACGCAGGTGCTCGACGACGACGGGAACCTCGTCTCGGACCTGACGGGGGCCGGTGCGCGGGTGGTGCTCGCGCGCGGCGGGCAAGGCGGACGCGGCAATCGCCGCTTCGCCACTTCCGTTCGCCAGACGCCTCGCTTCGCCGAGACCGGCCTGCCCGGAGAAGAGGGCGACTTCGAGCTGCGGCTGAAGCTGCTCGCGGACGCGGCGCTCGTCGGCTTGCCGAATGCGGGCAAGTCTTCGCTGCTGCGCCGGATCTCGAACGCGCGGCCAAAGGTCGCCGACTACCCGTTCACGACCATCCAGCCGGTGCTCGGCACCGTGGACTCGGACGAGCGCCAGCTGGTGGTCGCAGACGTTCCCGGGCTGATCGAGGGCGCGAGCGAGGGCGCCGGCCTCGGCCACGAGTTCCTCGCACATCTTGAGCGAGCGCGCGTCCTCGTGCACGTGATCGACGCTTCCGAGGGCGACCCGGCCGAGCGCTTCGCGCAGATCGACCGCGAGCTCCGCGCCTACGGAGCCGGCCTGGGTGAGCGGCCCCAGGTCGTCGTCCTGAACAAGATCGACCTGCTCGCATCGCCGCCGCCGTTCGACCTCGACGACGAGCGGGTCGTCGGCGTCTTCGAGGTCTCCGCCGCGACGAGAGCGGGAATCGACCGCTTGCGCCGCAGCCTCTTCGAGCTCGTGCCGCCGGTCGTGGAGGCGGAGGTGCCGGAGGGCCTTCCCGACTTCCTGGTCTACCGGCCGCAGCCCGACCCCCGGCGCGCCTTCCGGATCTTCCGCACCGACCGGGGCTTCCGCGTCGTCGGCCGCGTTCCGGCCGAGGAGGAGCTCGAGCGGGCGCTGCGAGACGCGGGGGCCAAGCGCGGCGACGAGGTCGAGGTCGCAGGCGAGGCGCTCGAGTTTCAGTGAACGGGATCCTCGGCGGCATCTTCGACCCTCCCCACAACGGCCACCTCGCACTCGCCCGGGCCGCGCTGGAGCGGTTGCCGATCGACCGTCTCCTCGTGCTCGTGGCAGCCGACCCGGGTCACCGCAGGGTGTTTGCGTCGGCGCAGGAACGGCTGCGCCTGGCCCGGGCCGCGTTCGAGGGCCTTCCGGCGGAAGTCGTGCTCGACGACAACGCCTTCACGGTCGACGCCGTGCGCGGCGGTCGGTTCGGGGATGCGCTCTTCGTCGTCGGCGCGGACGAGGGCGCCGCCTTTCCAACCTGGAGGGAGCCCGACGAGATCCTGCGCTGGGTGCGCCTCGCGGTGGGCACACGTTCGGGCTTCCCGCCGCCCGATCTGAGCCGCTACGGCGACCGCGTCGTCCCGTTCGCGCTCGAATCGCCGTCCGTTTCTTCTACCGAAGTCCGGGAACGGGCTGCTCGAGGAGACTCCCTCGCCGGGGTTGTCCCTCCAGCGGTAGAGGCCGCGATCCGCGAGACCGGCCTCTACCGCGGCTACACTACGAGCGAACCCGAGGACCGAAAGAGCCACTGACACCACTCGAACACGCCCGCCGAATCGCCGGCCTCGCTCAGGAGAAGCTGGCGCAGGACGTTCTCATCCTCGACATGCGGCCCGTGTGCACGTACACGGACTTCTTCGTGCTCGCGACCGGGCAGAACCCGCGCCAGACGAAGGCGATCTGGGACGAGGTGCACGAGCGCCTGAAGCACGACGAGGGGGCCCTTCCCGCCTCGGTCGCCGGCGAGCCGGAAGGCCGCTGGATCGTGGCCGACTACCTCGACGTGGTGTTCCACGTCTTCACGCCCGAGGCGCGCGAGTACTACCGGCTCGAAGAGCTGTGGGGCGACGTCCCGAGCGTCGAGTTCGCCTCGGCCACTGCCTAGCTAGAATCTCCGCGCGCGGGGCCGTAGCTCAGCTGGGAGAGCGTCTGGCTGGCAGCCAGAAGGTCACGGGTTCGAATCCCGTCGGCTCCACTCTGTTCTCGGTGCTCAGCCGGCCGTCAGCCGAACTGGTCTCTCCGCTCATCGGGCCCCGCCGTTTGGGGGAGGTCATCCTCGTTGGATCGTGGCGTACTCTGTGCGAGAGGAGGGAGACGCGGCTCTTGGACAACCAAGATCACCGAACGGCGGTGCTGTTCGACTCGCAGCCCCTTTGGCTCGACGCACTCGAGGGCATCCTCGCGCAGCTCGGCGTTGCTGTCGCTGGCCGGACGACGTTGCCCGAGGTGGCCCTCGTGTTGGTCGAGAAGACTCAACCGGACCTGTTCATCTGCGAGACGGCAGCGGTGTGCGGGCTCGACGGCCTATCGCTCATTCGCGCCTCTCGGGAAGAACGTAGCACGCTTCGCGTGATCGCCCTGGGCGTCTCGCGCGAGCCGCGCGACGCGGAAGCTGCTTTCGCCGCGGGCGCCGGGGCCTACGCATCAAAGTTCGCGCGGTCGGACGATGTTGCAGCGACAGTTCGACAGGTCTTCGAGCAGACGATCTTTCTCGCTTACGGGGCCGGCGGGAACGGCGGGCACGCGCTGTCCCCAGCGGACGGCGACCTCCCCCTTACGCGCCGGGAGCGCGAGATTCTCGTGCTCGCAGCGCGCGGTCACTCGAACCGGGAACTCGCCCGCCAGCTCTGGATCACCGAGCAAACGGTGAAGTTCCACCTCTCGAACATCTACGCCAAGCTCGATGTGGCCAACCGTACGGAAGCCGCGAGCTGGGCCTATCAGCGCGGGCTTGTCGGCTAGGTTTAGTCGACCCAGTCGCGGGTGAGGTAGAGCCAGAACGCCAGGCCTGCGTAGTCGCGGTATCTGCGGAAGCGGCGCTCGATCGTCTTGTCGGAGGCCTTGCGCCCGCGGAGGCGTGCGTACTTCGGCCGGGTCCACGAGTCGAGGATCAGCCGGGAGTAGCGGCCGAGGAGCATCATCATGTGCGCGGTCGCGTAGGGCCCGCAGCCCGGGAGCGCCAGCAGCCGCGCGGCGACCTCTTCGTCGGGGAGCTCCGGGTCGTTCAGCGCCTCGAGATCGAGCGAGCCTTCGGCGACAGCCGCCGCGAGCGAGCGCAAATACGGCCCGCGGTAGCCGGCGCGCACGACGTCCTTGTAGAAACCCTCGCCGGCTTCCGCCATCGCCGAGGCGGTCGGGAATGCCCGCCTGCCGCCGGGAGCCTCGACCCCCAGCTCCGAAACGAGCGCGCCGGCCATGCGGACGGTCGCGGACCAGGCACAGTTCGTGGTGCAGATCGTCTTGACCACGTCTTCGAAGACGGTCGGGCTGCGGAACATGCGCCCTGCTCCCGCCGCCGCCCAGGCGAGATCGTCGTCGGCCCGCGCGGTCTCGTAGAACAGCGAGAGGTCGGCGTCGAGCCGGAGCATGTGCCGGACCGTCTCGGCGAGCACGGCCCCATCGCGCGCGGCGATTCCCTGGCCGTCGACGCGCGCGAAGCCCGGTCGCCCGGCCCGGATCGCCACGGTGCGGGCGCGGTCCCGCGGGAGGGCCAGGGTCGTCGTCATCGTCCGCGACTCCTCGTCGAGCGCATTCGGCGCCAGGTCGGCGACGCCGTGGGAGGTCAGCGTCCGCCAGCAGTCGACGGGCTCCCCGCCCGCGCCGACGAGCGCTAGCTCCGCGGACCAGGCTCTGGCCATCGGCAGGTTGAACGCTGGCGAGCAGGAATCATTCCGTGCGAACATATGTTCGATGAACGATGCGACGATCCTGCATGCCGACCTGGATGCGTTCTTCGCGGCGGTCGAGCAGCGGGACGACCCCCGGCTCCGCGGGCGGCCGGTCATCGTCGGCGCCTGGGTGGTGCTCGCGGCGAGCTACGAGGCGAAGGCGCACGGGGTGCAGACGGCCATGGGCGTCGCTCGGGCCCGCCGGCTCTGCCCGGGCGCGGTCGTCGTCGAGCCACGGATGTCCGCGTACTCGGAGGCGAGCAAGGCCGTCTACGAGGTGTTCGAGGACACCGCGCCGCGCGTCGAAGGCCTCTCGATCGACGAAGCGTTCCTGGACGTTCGCGGCGTCCGCCGCCTCACCGGCCGGCCGGCCGAGGTCGCGCGCCGGCTGCGGCACGACGTGCGAGAGCGCGTCGGTTTGCCGATCACCGTCGGGGTCGCCCGCACGAAGTTCCTTGCCAAGGTCGCGAGCGGCGTCGCGAAGCCGGACGGCCTCCTACTCGTGCCGCCGGAGCGCGAGCTCGCGTTCCTGCACCCGCTCCCGGTCGAGCGGCTGTGGGGCGTTGGGCGCGTCACCTCCGCGAAGCTGCACGAACGCGGGATCCGTACCGTCGGCGAGGTCGCCGAGCTCGCCGAGCCCGCGCTGATCTCGCTGCTCGGCCGCGCCTCGGGCCGCCATCTGCACGCGCTCGCGCACAACCGCGATCCCCGGCCGGTCCGGCCGAACCGCCGCCGCGGTTCGGTCGGGGCCCAGAGCGCCCTCGGGAGACGCCCGAAGACCCTCGCCGAGGTCGATGCTGCGCTCGTCGGGCTCGTCGACCGGGTCACCCGGCGGATGCGAGCCAACGGCCGCGTCGGTCGCACGGTCATGCTGCGGCTCCGCTTCGACGACTTCTCCCGGGCGACCCGCTCGCACACGCTGCCGTACCCGACCTCGAGCACCCAGACGATCCTGACGACCGCCCGGGCGCTGCTCGCGACAGCGGTCCCGCTGATCGAGCTTCGCGGCCTGACGCTCGTCGGGATCGCGGTCGCGAATCTCGGAGACGGCCGGGCCGTCCAGCTCGCGCTTCCGTTCGACCCGCACAGCAGCGACGCGCTGGACGCCGCCGTGGACGAGGTGCGAGTGCGCTTCGGAACGGGCGCCATCACCCGCGCGGTGCTCCTCGGCCGGCGGCAGGGGATCGCGATGCCCGTCCTGCCGGACGCTTGAACTACGAACGTATGTTCGCTTTCATCTGAGGAGTGCAGCTTGCGCTCGACGCGCTCGACCGGCTCGTGGACACGCTCGAGGAGCGGGGCGCCCTCTCGACGGTCGAGGCGGCGCGTTCGCTCTTCGCCACGTCGTCGATCGCGGCCGTGCTCGCGACCTCGCTGATCGCGGACGTCACGGCTGGGGACAGCCGCCTCGTGTGCAACGGCGCCACCGTCGCGCTCGCCGGAGGCAGGGCCGACCCGTTCCTGGACGAGGCCGAGCTCGTCGTGTTCGACCTCGAGACGACCGGGCTCTCGGCCGAGCGGGACCGCATCTGCGAGATCGGCGCCGTCCGCGTGCGCGCGCTTGAGGTCGTCGACTCGTTCCAGTCGCTCGTCAACCCCGGGGTTCGGCTCCCGGACCCGATCGCGCGTCTGACCGGATTGCGCGAGCAAGAGCTCCGGCGGGCGCCGCCGGTCGCGACCGTCGTGCGGAGGTTCCTCGCCTTCGCGGGCGACGGTCTGCTCGTCGCGCACAACGCGCGCTTCGACCAGCGCTTCCTCGAGCGCCAGTTGCAGCTCCTGCACGGCCGTCGCCTCTCCGAGCCGCCTCTCTGCACGGCTGCCCTGGCACGCCGCCTGCTCGAGGGTCGGCTCCGGCGGGTCGGGCTTGCGTCGCTCGCGCACTTCTTCGGTGTCGGGGCCCAGCCGTGCCACCGCGCGCTGCCCGACGCCGAGGCCACTGCCGAGGTGCTCATCCGCCTGATCGGCCTCGCGCAGGAGCTCGGGGCGAGGCGGCTGTCGGAGCTGCGGGCCCTCGCGGCGCCGCGGAAGCGCCGTGTCTACGACAAGCGTTCGCTGGCCCGGGGCGCCCCCACGAGCCCCGGCGTCTACCTCTTCTGCGACCGGCACGGCCAGGTCCTCTACGTGGGCCGGGCGCGCGACCTCCGGGCGCGGCTGCGTTCCTACTTCCGCAGCGAGCGGCAGCGGCCGTCCGTCGAGGCGGCGCTGCTCGCGCTCGACCGGATCGAGTGGCGCGTGCTGGGGTCGGAGCTCGAGGCGGCCCTCGAGGAGCTGCGTCTGATCCGCGAGCTCAACCCGCCCGCAAACTCACGCGGCCGGAGGAGGGAGCATGGCGTCTACCTGAAGCGCCGCGGCGAGGACTTCGTGGTGACGAAGGCGCCGACCGAGCTCGGGCCGATCGCGAGCCGGCGCCGGGCTTCGCTCGCCGCGCGGGCCCTCTCTGCAAGCACGGAGCTGGAGCTCGAGCGCCTGCTCGACGGCGGTCCCTTGCCGCGCCTGCGCGCTCGGCTCGCGCGGCTCTCCGACGAGCTCCGCTACGAGGAGGCGGCGCGGCTGCGCGACCGGATCGAGGCGCTCGAGCACGTCGTCGACCGCCTGCGCCGCCTCGAGCGCCTGCGCCGGCTGGAGGCGTGCCTCGTCGTGCCCGGGCCCGAGCCGGGTTGGCGCAAGGCGTTTTTCGTCAGCGGCGGGGCCGTGCGCGCGGTCCGCACGCTGCCGCCCGGCGGCGGTGCCAGGCTCGAGGTCGACGCCGCGCTCAGTATCTGCCGCGCCGCGCCGTCGGAACCGGGGCCGATGACGCCCGAGCAGGCCGAGGACGCGGTGCTCCTCGACGGTTTCGTGCGCAAGCCGCCGGCCGAGCTGACCGTCCAACCGCTCGATCCGGATCGAATCACCGCCCATCTGAGTCGAGAATCGCCGGCGAGATTGCGAGCTTGTAACGGCGTCCTTCCCGCACCAGGAATCCTTCCTGCTCGAGCGCCCTGAGCGAGCAGGTCACCGTCTCGCGCGCCGACCCGAGTGTCTGGGCGAGCAGCTCGTGCGTTAGCGGGAGCTCGACTCGGACGCCGCCCGCGACTACCGAGCCGTGCGCACGCGCGAGCTGAAGGAGCTTGCCTCGGAGTCGCTCGGCATGCATCGCCTTGCCGAACTGCGCCAGGCTCTGCTGCCGCTCTCGAACGGCCTCGACGAGCGCGTCGACGATCGCCTCCGCAGCGACGGGGAGACGAAGCATCCGCTGTCGGGCCTCCGGGTCTACTGAGACCAGCACAGAGTCCCCGAGAGCCACGAGCTGTTCCTCGGACGAGGGCGGCGGAAGCAGACCACCCTCCGAGCAGAAGCCGAGAACGATGCGTCTGTTCGCCTCGGCTTCGGAGGTGATCCCCACGACGCCTTTCTCGACGATCAGGAAGGCCGTCCCTGAGAAGTCGTCTGCGTCGTACACCGAACCCGTGCGAAGGAAGAGCCTTGGACAGACGGCCAGCAGCCGTCCGAGCTCCTGCCCTGCCCAGGGCCACATCATCGCGAAGAGGTCCTTCGACCTAGCCGGAACTACGCGCGCGCGTCGGTGCTCGGATTCACGTCCGGCGCCGGAACTGTGAGCTGGATTACAGGCGCCGAATCCACGCGCTCGGAACCGGCGTACGGCGGGTCGTTCGTGGTTCGACCTTGTCCAGGAGGGAGGAGATCATGGAAACGACCGAAGAGCCCCGGGAGGGGACTAGCCGCCGTTCGTTCCTGCTCACGGGAGCAGCAGCCGGAGCTGCGGCGCTGGGCGCCGGTCGGCTGCTGTCCGATCCGCCCACCGCGCTCGCAACGGGCGGGCTGACCCCGGGGGACGCGGCGATCCTTCGCTTCCTCGCCGCGCTAGAGACGCTCGAGACCGACCTTTGGCAGCAGTACAACGAGCTCGGCGGCATTCAGGACAGCGAGGTTCCGGGCGGAACCGGAAACCCGGCATACACCAAAGCCCTGTCCGTCCTCGACGAGGACATGGCTCAGTACATCCACGACAACACCGACGACGAGTTCACCCACTTCACGTTCATCAACGCCTACCTCGTGGCGAACGGGAAGGCGCCGGCCAACCTGGAGCGGTTCCGCACGCTGCCCAGCAGCACGGCGGACGGCGCCCAGCAGATCGGCCGGCTGACCAACCTCATGCAGCTGACCGTGGACACGAGCTGGTGGACGCGCTACCGCAGCGACTCGCGGAACCCCGACCTCGGGGACACGCTGCCGCAGGCGATCCCGGACCTCGCCGTGGGCGAGCATCCGGGGATCCCCCGCGACGCCAGCGATCTCAGCCCGCCGGATCACCTGCAGGCGATCGCGAACACCGCAGGCTTCCACTTCGCTTTCATCGAGCAGGGGGGCACAAGCCTCTACCCGTCTCTGGCCCAGCGCGTGACCCACCCCGAGGTCCTGCGCATCCTACTCAGCATCGG
>Ga0066388_100001268_pt1 | contig 13923 bp, 13 predicted proteins | sample PanSoiMetaGPlot6_FD_64539 | JGI IMG/M metagenome (GOLD analysis project Ga0066388, IMG submission 64539) | Tropical forest soil microbial communities from Panama analyzed to predict greenhouse gas emissions - Panama Soil - Plot 6 (Hybrid Assembly) | ecosystem: Environmental > Terrestrial >... | reverse complement strand
CACAAGCAACTGATTGACGCCGACGACGTGTCCCAGCTGCTGCGGATCGCCCGACCAGAACTCATCGTGCCATTCCAGTTCCTGGAGACTGGTCGCCCTCATCCGCCAATCGGCCCCTGATGGAACCAGGTCTTCGTGAGTGTCGGTAGCGAGAAGTACTGTCGGTCGACCGCTGCGAACGGTGATCACAGGCAGCACTGGAATTTGACGCGTCAGGGTCGAATCTATCGCCAAGACAAAGCCGAGGCCGGTCGCCTCCTTCACTTTCTCGTCGATCTCGGCGCAGAACCGGCTGGCCTGCCTCAAGCAGCCAAGACGGCGGAAAGAACGAGATCAAATTTTGACCAGACTACTTGTAATTAATTTGTCGAGTATCGCAGCGATACTAGCTACAGCATTGGCAAATGCAGTCAGCTCCTTAATTTCCTTGATGGCGCTATCGATTTTACCGTTAACACCCGCGAATCCTCTAATGGTCTTCCGCATTAAAGTCGAATTGTCGATCTGCTGTAATTGATGGCGGATCAGCACCGCATATTGATCTGTGAGATCCAGGGACAGGTCGTCGAGACGATCAGCCTCGACGAGGTCCCCTCGGACCAGGGCCTCGTTTTTCTGCTTCCTGACAACACCGATAAGCTCAGAAAGCTTATCGGCGCATATATCAATTTGAATGGATAATTGGCCGCGGTCCTTGCTATCTACGGTTGGTTTCTTCTTGTGCTTCTTCCCCATGGTCCATGTCCCTCATTTGGTCGGCTCAAGGCCCTTTCTTAGTTTATCGATTTGATCCACAAATTCACTGATTTGCCTGAACGCCACCTCTGGAGGAATCTGCGGATTCCTCAGTCCTCCAAGAAGTGCACCATGCGCTTCACGCATCTTCTTGAACGGACTTATCACATCCGTGCGCGCGAATTGTTCCAAAGCGACCGCACTAGCGACCAAAGAATCTGCAGCTTTCGCGATCGTAGCCTGATCTGCGTTTTCGTTTCGCAAGTGCTCCAATTGCGTATTATCGAGACTTAATAATTCGCTTTTTTGTGCTACGAGGCTCTTTTGGAACTTTAGTGCGTCCCGAGACAGTAAGTTGGCCGCGTCCGCGACGAGTGGATCCGCAGATTCGACGACCCCTTTGAGCAATTCAAAGCGCTCAGCATCAAGTAACTTGCCGATTGCAAAGGTGGCAAAACCCGTGATTGCTCCAAACGAGGCCGACGTCGAAGCGCCTGTCACGTCTGACTGGAGCTTACTGATTGCAGCGCCCGCCTTGCCGACAGCATCCTTAAGGTCCGCGATATCCTTGCTTTGCGTAATACTGACGAGACCAGCCGCATAATCGACGATGATCCCGGCTAACCTCGTCGCATTCGGAACGACACTACTGAATTCAATGGTTCTTACTACTTCTCTAGTGGCTTTCGAGACAATTTGCGGGCGGCAATCGAAGGGCGATGTTGTGGGACGCCCTCTTCCATTTGCCTCCTGATAGCATTTATCTGGTATCAGGATGAGATACCCTTCTCGAAGCCCCTTTTTCGTCCTAAGCGACACAAAGGTCTGACGCTCGTCTTCTGCGAGCGCGTCGAACGAGCTCTTCATCTTTGAAAAGGCGTCTGAAAGATCGGAAACTTGTTTTTGATAGCTCGGCGCCGTTGCACACCCGGTCATTGCCACGGAAAGAAGCGATATCACCGTAACGGTCACACCACGCATGCTGCCTGCCTCAAGTTGTCGTCCATCGGCCGTGCGTGTTCATTGAAGAGAGTCCGCGACCACGTATCCCGATACTTCTCTGTACTTCGACATCCATGATGCCGAGCCGCTGGCAAAATCCGATGTCTTTATTATTGCGTCATTACCCCGATTGTGATCACCCGACAGCCATCCGCTGTCTACCGGCCTCAGGACCGCTCTACCGTCCACCTCTCCACGCCGTGCGACTCCGCTCGACATGACGCGTAGCAAGAGTCGGCAAAAGGAACAGGCGAGTCGGTCCCAGCCTGCACACCACATTTCTTGATCAGGTTAATCGCCGGAGCGATCGGAACTAGCTCGTTGTTCTCAGTCCCTGGTAAAGTGCCGCCTTGGACCAGAGCGATTCACCTGCCCAGCCTAAACTGGGTCCGCCGCTGTTTCCAGGTCGCAAGTAGCCATCCGTCTTGTAGTAACCACGCTGAGAAGTGAGATTGTTGATATTAACACCCTCCCACACATGGCGAGATCGGGAAGCGAGTTTCACATTCCTTTTGGGATTTCCTGTGGGAAAGCTGAACAGCGCCGCCAAATCGCTCGGCGGAGGGTCGCTCAGCATGCTGGCTCGATCTCGAGCCGCCGGTTAATCGTGTAGAGCACGGCCTCCTATTGAGTAGCTCTCGCGAACTCAGCCTGGGCAACGCAGTGCTTGTCGGCCATCGGCTGGCGAGAAAAGAGAGGGCTCAGTGATTTCGAGGCTACAGTATCGAACCGAGCGGCGATGACGATCCGGCGGAACAGGCCAGCATTTTCTGAATCGCCCTCCCCGACTCCGCCCGGAGCATGGCTCTGAAGGAAACCCGTCATGTTTGGGTACTTTACATAGCGCTGGCTGTTTGTCATTTACCCTCGCAAACCGACGTCTAGCATTCCTAATGGCCGCAGGTGAGTTCGATCAACCGTGGACGAGAAGCCATGCCGAAAAGCCGCATAGCCTACTGGTCCCGTCTCGCTTTGCTCCTCGTTGCGGCGGTTTAACGTGGTCAGAACGCGACAGGGGGCGCGATGTCCATTATCTACATCCATGGTGTCAAGGTCCGCAGTCCCGATCACGGCGTGGCATTGGGCAAGCCTTTTGCCCGTTGGCTGGCTCCGAAGCTCGCGATAGACAGCGGTGCTGTTGACTACATCCCGATTTACTGGGGTGATCTTGCGGCACGCTTCCGCTGGAATCTCGCGTCCCGGCCAAAGACTGCGATCCTCCGCGCCGGCGGGGCCGATGCCTTCGCTGGGCTGGGCTCATTGCGGGAGGCAGCGGCGCGGACGCCACTCGATGCGAGCACGCCCGGCATGCCCACGGCAGGGCCGGTAATCGGGCGTCCTCCCGCCCCGGCAAGCTCCCCGGCAGCTCCGCTCGCCAGCGTGCCGCGTGACCGGCGCGCTGACTTCATTGCGGACCTTTATTTGACGTTGCATCCGCGCAGCAAGCGCGATGAGGACCCGATTGCCGAGAACCCGCTCGTTGCGCCGATCGCCAACACCGCAGCCGAAGTCGCAGGCCAGTGGGACGCAATCGTCGCTACCGAGCCCAGTGAGGACGCCCGCGCGGCGCGCCTCCTGCAAGAGGTGGAAAAGCGCCTCACCGGGAGCGAGGCCATCGCCATGGGCGGCTTCGCTGGTTGGATGACAGCGGCCGGCGAGGCGCTGCGCCGCGCGACCGTATGGCCGGGCGATGCAGTGTCGACCGTATTCGCCGAGCTCCGTCCCGTGGTCAACGAGTTCGTTGCGTACTTCATCGGCGACGTGCTCGCCTATGTCAACGAACGCGATGCGGCGGGAGCGGCCGGCGCTGTGCCTCAGCGCGTGCTAGAAGCATTGCGGCGCGCCCATAAACGCAAGCAGGATACCGGCGAGAAGATCCTCGTGATAACGCACTCCATGGGCGGCCAGCTGCTCTACGATGCTCTCACCTTCTATGCCCCGCATGACCCGGCGTTGCGACACCTTGCCGTGGATCACTGGATCTCTTGTGGCGCGCAGGTTTCGCTGTTCGCGGAGCTGTGTCTGTTCAAGGGCCAGCCCGTGGACATCGCTAGCCCTCGCAAGCTGACACGTCCCGCCGCCGTGCATGCCTGGACCAATTTCTACGACCCCAACGACCTGGTCGGCTTTATCATGGCGCCAGTCTTTGAGGGGGTCGCCGACAAACAATACAATACGGGCTACGGCCTCGCGTTCGCGCACACCGGATATCTCGGCCGACCAAGCTTCTTCGAGGCGGTTACGGCGGAGCTTTAGAGTAGGGCCCACTCCTGATCCCCTGGGATCTTGATTAGAGGGAGAGCAGTGACCGTTAGAGCCGACCCAAACACGAAAGGGCTGTGGCTGCCCGAAATTGCGCGAAAGGCGGGGGCGCACGCCGTCATCATTGGCGTGAGCGACTATCCCCATCTCTCAGGCGGGAACGCGCCACCCAACGACCTCGCCTCGGACAATGGCGGCCTTGGTCAGCTCGAAGTCAGCGCCAAGACCGCGGCGAAGGTTTTCAACTGGCTCAAGCAGACAGGGCAGGTCGCCGGTGCTCTAATTGCGACATGTCGCCTGCTGCTGGCGCCGCGCCCAGACGAGCGCGCCGAGGTCGAGCAAATCACCGGGGGCGCATATGCCTCAGCCGATTTCGTCTCGGTGCGCGCGGCCATCGAGGCCTGGGGCAAGGACATCTTCGCCGGGGCCGACGACCCGAACCCCAACATCGCTTTCTTCTTCTTTTCGGGCCATGGCACCGAGCACATGGCCTCACCGGCGCTGCTGATGACAGACATCCTCAACCCGCGCACGCCCGACGGCGCGCGCAAAGCCGTTGCGTTGATGCCGCTGTGTCATGCGGTTAAGACCTACGGCATCAACCGCGCGCTGTTCTTTGTTGATGCTTGCCGCGACGTGCCGGGGGTGGCGCGCACGCTCAACATCACAGGCGTGGAGATTCTTGCACCGTACGCATATCCGCCGCGAAGTCACGACGCGCTGTTGTGTCTGCACTCGACCAAAGCAGGGGGCTCCGCGTACCAGGTCCCCGGTGACACTGCGACGATTTTCGGCCAGGTCGTAATAGACGCACTCGACGGTCCGCCACCCACCTACCAGCCCTACGACACCACGGCGGTTCCCTGGCGTCTCATATTCAGCCAGCTTGAGAGCCACGTCAAACAAAGAGTCCGCCAGCTGCTAGCGAAACAAACCGCGACGCTGATCCAATCAGTCGTTCCATACGGGGATCCTTACGACCCCAACATGCTGGTTGCGGAGAAGCAGGGGCCTTTGTTGCCCGAAGTTGCGCAGCCTATCGCGCCGCCCCCAACCGTTGCACCATCCCCTCCATCCCCGACAGCTCCGCCCCCGGCCGGGCCACCAGCTCTGCCGCCGCTCGCAAACCTGATTGCCACGCGCTCCGATGAAATTCTCAAACGCTTCGACAAGGTCCTCGATTCAGCCAGGATCAGCACGGCGGTAGCGCGGCGCGGGCCGAATTACTCCGGAGGGCTCAACGATCCGGAGCTCATGCACGACATCTTTCGACACGAGGCGATCACCTATCCCTGGTCGCAGAGCCTGCGCATTCTCGACGTCAAGACGCAGGAGCCGGTGCTCGATGCAGTGCGCCTGGCGAAGGGGCGCAGCCAGGAAGTCGGAAGGACGCTCACGGCCTGGATCGATGTGCTGGTGGCACCGGGCGAAGGCCGGACCGTGTGGATCCATGCCGGAGGCGAGAATGACTCCCCAGCATTTGCGGTTGCGATCCCCCGTGACCTCTACGTCGCGACCCCTGTTCGCCTCGACGCCAGATTCGAACAAGAGCACCCGCCGAACTGGACCATGAAAGCATTAAGTGCGCGGCTACATGACCCCTCTGAACTCCCGCCCGAAGTGAGAGAGGTGTGGGAGCCGCTGTGGGATGTGCAGCGCACAGAAGCACTCTCGGATCTTGGGCAGGCCGGCATGCTGGCGCGGGGCCGTCAGGTCCTCGAGATCTCGCTTGCCAGAAAGGCCCAGTCGCCGGTCGCGGCAGCCCTTGCTGCGACCGTCCTAATCCGCTGCGGTGCGCTGCATCATTTGCACGACTGGCCGCGTAACCTTGCGGATTGGTTCCCCTGGCTGGCTGACGGGCCCGTGTTGTGGGCCGAGACCCTGCTGCGGCTAGACGAGTTGGAGAGAGGCCGAGAACGGCCTGCCGGCACTACGCGCCGCGACAAGCCCCCCCTGCGCGACGATGCCTCGGAAGTGCGAACCCTCATTATGAGGGCGGCCTACAAGGAGGCGCGCCAATACTTTGTGAGGCTTGCCGACCACGGCCCGCCGCGGCTTGCCAGCACCCAACTCATCGCTGCAGGGCAAGAGAGATTCTTCCGCCGGGCGGTCGAGGTTGGAGCCGTCACCGATCAAGAGCAGTACGATCTTCGGGATGCGTGTGAAGTCGTCCGGCGGGGGACTGAGTACTCGGTCTGCGATGGTCTCTTCGCGGCATTCGCCTCAAGGGCCGGAGCGCTGGATTCGCGCGAGGTGCAAGGGGGGCGGCAACGCAAGGCTGAGGCACCAAGCATCCGGCATGCAGGCATGAGAGAGGCCGGTGCGGGTCGCCGCGCTGCGGCAAGCGGTTAGGAGGCATAGGAGGAACTGAATGCTGCCCAGCACACTCAAGGCGCGCTGCGCCATCGCAACGAAGCCCTCATGGTACTACTTGTCATTACTCGCATTCTGTCTCTCGCATGACGGCGCCGTCTCGGCGAAACAATTCCAGCTCGGCTGTAACGCGGCCCCATTTCCGGTCAGTACCGCAGCCAGGCCGATCGACCGGGTTTGTCCAAACGAGGGAGACTCGGCTCCGGACAGTCCAAAAGGACGGCAGAACGCTGTCAAAAACAACCTATGCGGCACCGGTAATCCTGTCACTCTGACCTTCGCCGATTTCATGTCGTTGCAAGAGCAGGCGGCCGCCATGGGGGTGCCTTTCGGTGCAACAGGGTCAGGGCCTACTCGGGTGGAGCATCTCCCCACTGATCGGAGCCAACTCACCTCGGGTAATTTCCGAGTCCGGGGCGATCGCATTCGCGAAGGCGACGTGGTGCAGATTGTCGCCTTCATGGATGATCCGCACCCGGCTGATTTGGGCAGCGGCGAAGACGTCAACTGCCATCAATCCGAAGCCGCAGAAAACGATATTCACATCAACCTCGTGCAATCGCCGGCGCCTCCGAAGCCCAGAAGCAATGATCCCGACGCGGACGAAAAACGTGCGGCCAGGAAACACGCCCTCTGCAAGGCCATAGTCGCGGAAGTGATCCCTCATTTCAGGCCCGACGTGTACGAGGCACAGTTTTTCGTTCCGATCGCGAAGCGACGCATTCCGGTCAAGGTGACCGGCCAGCTGTTTTTCGATGCAGCTCATCGTCCATGCGATGGCGACACTCCGCGCGATTCGTCCGTTCGGGGGACACTTTGGGAAATTCACCCGATCTATTCGCTTCTAGTATGCAAACACAGAACGCTGGCCCAATGTCCCGCTGATTCGGCCGAGGTCTGGCAGCAAATAGACGAATGGATTCAGGCTAATGGAGTTACGGCGGCGGAGATCGCCGAGAGTGCCGTCTTCGAGGAAGATGAAGATAGAAAAGGGGAACATGAGGGAGAATGAGGCGAGGTAATCGCAATCAGCGCTACACCGGAACGCCCTTAGCTCTCGTTGCGTAGTAGCCAGCCTCGAGCGCCGGAGGATGTGACTGTGACCGCTGCGCCAAAACGACCAGTGAAGTCTGCTGCCAAGCGCAGCGGCAAGCCGAAGGCCGAACTATCTGTGTCTGCCGCATCTTCTGCGCTCGCGGCCAGCCCGGCGTTCGTCCGTCAGGCAGATCCGGCGGTTCGCGAAATACTGGCAGCGTCCAGCGCTCTGAATCAATTCCTGGGCACTGCCGCAAGCCTGACAGCAGACGAGCGAGCTCTAATTGTCGAGCAAGCGATCGTGCTTCTGGAAAGTTTCTACGTGCATCTGCCCTTGAAGCGGGCAATGCACGCTGTTGATCCCGTCCAGCGTCTGCGACTGCTGCGCAAGCATCTGAGTGCATTCGACAGCGACGCGCGGTTTCACGCGGAAATGACTGCGATTTTCACCTCCGTACGCGACCTCCACACGAACTACCTGCTGCCGGCGCCGTTTTGCCATGTCTTTGCCAGCCTTCCGTTCCGCGTCGAGGTCTGCACCGAAAACGGCAAGCAGATCTATGTGGTGGCCGGCACGGCCACCGGTTTTCAGCACCCGACCTTCAAGACGGGGGTGGAACTTCGATACTGGAACGGAATGCCCATCCAACGCGCCGTCGAGTTAGCGGCTGGCCGGCATGCCGGAAGCAATATGGAGGCGCGGCGCGCACGTGGGTTGGCGGGCCTCACGCAACGGCCATTGATCATCGCTCCTCCGCCCGATGAGGAGTGGGTCATCATCGGGTTCAAGGCTTTCGACGGAAGTGATCAGGAGATCCGCCTGGATTGGCTGATCACCGGACTTCCGCGGGACCCCAGGGCCGCTTCTACGGACGTAACAAGCGTCGCCATCGCAGCCGGGGTGGACATAGAAACCAATCTCATTCAGCGTGTGCGCCAACTCCTATTCGCTCCCCAGACTCATGCAGCACGCGCCAGGATCGCGGCGGCGGATGATCCGCTCAAAGCAGTTGCTGATACTGAATCGATCATGCCTGAGGTCTTTTCAGCGCGGCCGGTTAGCACCACGGACGGAACATTTGGGTACATTCGCATTTGGACCTTCGATGTTCCAGACGCGGGAGAGTTCGTAAGCGAGTTCATCCGTCTGATCTCGCTCCTCCCGCAGAATGGCCTGATCGTGGACGTTCGCGACAACGGGGGCGGCTTGATCTATGCCGGCGAACAGTTGCTCCAGGTCCTCACGCCCCGCACGATCGAGCCGGAACGACTCCAGTTTATCAATACTCCGCTGACGCTTCGGCTTGCCGAGCTGAATGCTCCCTCCGCAGCTTTTCGGGAGATCGACCTTTCCCCCTGGTTGCCCTCCATGCTTCGCGCGGTAGAAACCGGGTCAACGTTCTCGGCCAGCTTTCCGATCACGACTCCCGAAGCGTGCAACGCGATCGGACAGCAGTACTATGGGCCGGTCGTATTGATCACAAGCGCCCGCTGCTATTCGACAACGGACATCTTCTCAGCCGGGTTCCAGGACCACTGCATTGGCCTCATTCTTGGTGTCGACGGCAATACAGGCGCTGGCGGCGCGAACGTATGGGAGCACCCGCTGCTGAATCGCCTGTTCAGCACGGCGGGAAACGCCCCGGCACCGGTGCCGGAATCGCCGTTCAAGCCGTTGCCGAAAGGCTCGAACATGCGGGTTGCCATCCGCCGCACGCTGCGGGTTGGGGGGCAAGCCGGCACGGAGCTCGAGGACCTTGGCGTGATTCCCAATGAGCTGCACGCCATGACTCGAAACGACATTCTCAACAGGAATGCCGATCTGATCGAGCACGCCGGAAAGCTGCTTGCGGGCCTACCTGTCTATCAAATGGCAGCAGAGATTAGGCCCAAGGACGGGGGCCTGCTGAGCATCCAGGTCGATGTGCAGAATATGGATCGGGTTGACTTTTATCTGGACGGACGCCCGCAACGTTCAGAGGCAGTAGCTCCCGAACAGCATCAGATTGCGGTTGAGCTGCCACGGCAAAGCAGCACCTCGCTTTCATTGCAGGGGTATAAGCAAGGGACTCTCGTCGCATGCCGCCACACTCCCCTTGAACAACTCACAGCCTGAGCTGCGGTCTCACCGCAGACCGGCACAGGGTCATTGGGAGCGTCTGCATCAATGCGCTGTGGCGCCCGTTCTGGCCGCTGGCAAGCGCTCATCGGCAACATCCTCGATAGCTGCATCACCGATGCCGGCCGCGGCTCTTCTGGGAGCCTCGTCATCGAGCCTGTCATCGGCCACCTCAAGGAACACCACGGCATGGACCGAAATGAACTAAGCAGGTCCTAGTGCGCACCAGCGAAGCTTATCACCCAAGTTATTTTTCCGTCCGCTGTAAAGGACTGGGTCAGATGCAATCGCTCGTGCATGGCGATGGTCATTATCGCGCCTTCTCACATGCATCGCCCGATTGCCGCCAACCGGATGGGCAGCTTGCACCGCGCGGTTTCGGGACGGCCTCGCGCAGCGTGCCGCCGCTCTTTGGCACGCAATACGATCCGCTCTGCACGTAAGAGCCCGCGCACTGACCTTGACCTTTCAGGTACGGCAGCGGTTCAGCGTGTGCCGTGACGATTTCGAAGAGGATGATGCCGATCGATAGAAAGACGGCGAGGCCGATAGCCACAACGAGCACGAATTTTTCGGTTCGCTCGCGGTTATTGATCATTATGATCGCGGCTCCATCGCACAGTGGATTGCTTGCTAGTGCGGGAGCCACGATTAGATTCGCTTAAGCGGTTTCCAAGCGAAGTGTTGCATTGTTGTTATCGCCGCAAATTGACGACCTTTAAAACCGTGATTGCATTCGATTACATAGGCTCTGTCGATCAGCGTTATCGTCGTCGCGGGGCGGGTCGTTGGCTCAATCCCCACAGCGCCCACCAGCGAGTCAATTCATTATTTCGACCGGCCCGGAAAGCCCTACCTTTGCTTCGCTGATCGCTTTGACCACACGTCAACGGCAGTTCGTAAATGCTCCACCGAATGATGGCCATAGGTCTTGCGGATTACCGCTTCGCTCGTGCCGAGCACGCCAGCGACATCCCACGTTGAGACTCTATTCTGTAGCATCAGCGTCGCACAGGTATGCTTGAGGACGTGCGGCGTAACGTCACCACTGAGTCCGGCCATTGCGCGCGCCCCGGCCCAGGCCCGGCGTAGCTGAGATGAGATTGGCTTGCCGTCGTACTCGATTACGTATTGCGTCGAAAACCTTCGCCAGCGCCGTAGGTGCGGCATGAGTCGCGGGGGAATCGGTGACGGCGTGCGGCGCTTGTTGGTCTCGATTGCATCCTGGGGCCGACGATAAAGGACGCCTGCATCAAGATCGAACCATCCGCCGGTCGTGTTCGCCGTCCATTGCAACCTCAACATCGCATCGTGTCTGGTACCGGTATAGAGGCCGATCAGAATGAACCGGGCAAGATGTCGGTTGATACGGAAGCGATTACGGGTGCCATCGCGATTGAAGCCGAGCGCGCCCCAAAGGAGAGCGGCAATTTCATTGCGCTTCAGATAGCGCTCCCGACTTTCACTCACCTTCGGCAGTGTGACAACGACCGGACGGTCGAGCCGCTTGTTCCGCCAGCACCAATTAAGTGCCGCCGAGACCGTGACCAGTTCACGCTTGGCAGTTGCCGGCTTGATCGCTCGGCCTTTGGTATTAGTAGCGCGCCTGTCTGTTTGGCCGCAGCGCCATGCAACATAACTGTTGCATAGATCCGGTGTGAGTTCGGCGACGAGACGATCACCGAAGAATTCAGCAATCCGTTCGATCTCAAGGGCGAGGCCCTTGGGACGGGCAATTGTTGGACCGTGTTTTTCGCAATAAACCGCGAGGCAGTCACCGATCAAGACTTGATTGGGACGACCGTCGCCGAAGGAGGGTTGTCGATTTTTGATGAGGTATTCCGCAAGTGCGATCTCAGCTTTGCCGCGCTCGCTTTCGCAAGCTCCTGTGCTGATTTCGCGCTCCCGGTCTTTGATGACCCACATGGCGTTGCGCCCTTTTCGGGCTGGCCGCAACTTAAGTCTGGGTGGCTGGATAGGACGCATTGACTCCTCATTTCCCTTAACGCTCGCTTAGTCGTGTAATCCTTGCCGGCTATCCGCCAGATTTTTAGTCGGCCATTCTGCGCTTCCCGCCGCAGACCAGACGCCCCAATGCTGCCATCCGGAAATTCCAACGCGGCGGCAACCCCGAGCCGTAATAGCGTATCGTCATCGACCCTGTTTGGATCCGGCATTTTGATCATGTTGCGATACTCTCAACCCGCGCAAAAAAAGCTGAGACAGATTCACCGCGATCATGACCTCAGCTCCAGGAGGGGGGTTCACAACTCCTTCATGTATCGAGACGGTCGGCTCCCTCCCGAGATGCGTCGGCTCTTGTGAAATCACGAGAAACAAGGGGGGAAGTGTAGATCCTGCTCCTATCGCTTGCCGGCACTTGTGCAGCGCTGCTCTCGCGTGTCTCAAAACGTCCCGGATGTATGGCCGTGAGACTAGGTGGAGGCCAGCACTCGCGAGCGCATCAAGTACTGCCGCGTCGTAGCTCGAGTCCAAGCCGTAGCGCCGATGTCGGCCGGTCCCGGCATGATGCTGAGCGACCGGGACCAACAGCCCTTCGCGCGTCCAATGTCGAATCCGTTCACTCAATGCCGCCGCGGAGTCGGATGTAACGGCGCCGAGCTGCTCCACAATTTCCCCTACCGTTAAGGTCGGAGAACCAACAGTGAGTGGTGCGGCGGTGAGCGCGTGCCGCGTGATTTTTCGTCCCCTTTTCTTTGCGGCATTCATGTGATAAGGAGAAGACGTCCTTTCCTGTGTTTCTGACCCGCACCATAATGATTTCGTCCCTTTATAGCAAGGGCTAGCAATGACCTCCCGCACTGCGACGCCGCCGACCCCCTCACCGCTAGTTCGGACTACCGGCCCCGGGCGCCGCGATCAGTCTGTGAGGAGGCTCCGCACAATCCAGGAGACGGCGGACATTTGCGCGGTATCCATCAGGACGATCCGGCGTGCCATCGACCGCGGTGATCTACCCGCACACAGGATTGGGCGTCTGGTGCGCATTTCAGACGCGGATATCGCGATGTTTCTGTCTGCGAGTCGGAGTGCGTGACGCAGGTCAACTAACGGCACATACTGTCACATGTTTTCGGATCGTCGGGAAGACACTTATCAAGAAAAAATCCCATTTGTGCTAAGATAGAGTTCCCGAATGTCACCCCCTGTCCATCCGGGTCCTGCCCGGACCTCAACTGTCAACTGAAAGCAAGCCCCGTGAAAACCACTACGCTTCCGCCGTCCACCATCCCCGTCACCTTGGAGACCGTTATCGATCGCGTCGCCAGAAATGACGCCCTCTCGGATATTCGCAAGCGCGACCTGCGCTCGGCCGTTAGGAGTTTCGCCAGGCTCAGGGAGAAGCCGGCAGGAGCCATTCCGCTTGACCTTGCCGACATCCGCAGCACGCTGGACGGAATCTTGCCGGCGCAGGCGAAGGTGTCTCGCAAGCGCTGGGCCAATCTGCGCAGCGATCTCGCCGCCGCCATCGAGGCCGCTGGCCTGCTGCCGATGGTCAAGACCGCCTACCTCGAACTCGACGAGGATTGGGCACAGCTTCTTGGGCGTGCCGACCGGCGGGTTCGCCACGGCCTTTCACGTTTTGCGAGATGGGCGAGCTTGCGCGGGATCGCGCCGGGGAGAGTCGACGACGAGACCATCAATCGCTTCCTTGCCGAACTGGATGCCGCCACCCTGGTCAGGAATTTGGGTGGCCTGCATCGCACCGTCACGAGGGCGTGGAATGCCCTTATGCGGCTCCATGAGGGCGCTGGGCTGCGGCCCGTTTTAGTGCCGCCCAGCAGGTTTGTGCCGACCCGAATCCCTTGGCACCAATTTCGAGCCTTGTTCCGGGACGACGTCAAACGATACCTTACCTGGGCGTCGGTGCCCGACCCGTTCGCCGAGGGAGCGCGGGACAGAGTTCTCGCACCACTGAGCCTGCGCTTGCAGCAGACGCATATCCATTCGGCTGCGAGCGCAGCGGCGGCGGCCGGGATCCCGCTCGATCAGATTATCTCGCTGGCGAGCCTTGTCGAACCGGAGACCTTCCGCGCGTTGCTCGGCCATCTCTGGCGCAAGGACGAACGCAAGCTCTCCGCCTTCACCCATGGCGTCGCCGTCACGCTGACCGCCGTTGCCGCGGAATGGGTGAAGGCATCCCCGGATGTAATCGCAAAGCTCAAAAGCCTTCGTAGCAAGCTCGGAACGCTGCCGGGCGGATTGACCGAAAAGAACAAGGCCTTGTTGCGCCGGTTCGACGATCCGCGCCTCCTGAAGGCTTTGGTCGACCTTCCAGATAAGCTGTGGCGCGACGCGCGGCAGCGCTTGAGAAGATCGCGGTGGCCGTTCATCGACGTGCAGAATGCTCTCGCCATCGACCTTCTTCTTCACTT
>Ga0066388_100001267_pt1 | contig 13924 bp, 8 predicted proteins | sample PanSoiMetaGPlot6_FD_64539 | JGI IMG/M metagenome (GOLD analysis project Ga0066388, IMG submission 64539) | Tropical forest soil microbial communities from Panama analyzed to predict greenhouse gas emissions - Panama Soil - Plot 6 (Hybrid Assembly) | ecosystem: Environmental > Terrestrial > Soil... | reverse complement strand
AGCACCTGACCGAGGTGATAGTCTCCGTGACATCGGATCCGCAGAGCGCGGGTCTCCAACTCCAAAAAGGCACGGAATCGATCCTGAATCCGAAACTCATCGTTTACCACCCGTCGAGCCTCCTGTTCCGTCTCCGACGACAGACCGCTGAATCGCCCCTTGAGAAGCGAACAGGTTTGCGATGCCAATCGGCGCATGGAATCATAGCGAGACCGACGATAGTCCAATGAGAACGGCTCCGGTGCGAAATCAGGGTTGTCGTGAACGTTCGCCAAAGCGACATGAAGTTCGCCCGTACGCTGTCCGATTGCTGCAGCTGAATCCAGGTACGGACCGATGAGCTCGCGCACCAAAGCTGGAATATCTTTCTGTGCCATGTCGGTCAGCTTTCCAGCGAGTGGGAGCGCATGTTCCCGCCCAGTTGGTTGAGCACGACATCGCACCAAAAACTGATCAAAAGCCTCAAGGGTATATTTCCACGCATCTCCCTGGTTATGCACGAAACCTTGAAGGATGGCCACCGTAACGGTCTCGTCATTTGCGCGGACATATTCGAGAGATCCGGCCAGAGGGGGACTATGGGGGAAGTTCATCGTCGTCAGGATCCGACCGATCTCCAAATCTGGATTTATCCCATTCTCAACGCGCCGATAGACTTTCAGGAGGCCACGATCGCCGTATGCGACAGACGTATTGCTCTGCTCTCCTTTCAGAACCGCAGGCTCCAGTGCGGCCTCGCCGTTTATCAGGTCCCGATATGCCTGCGTGGGGGAGGCGATTAAGGTGCCGGTCTCGCCGGTGAATCTACTCCCTCGACCGATGGCAGACAGAAGCGTCCTCGAAAAGTCTGGCCGCCAAAGCGCATCGTACAATACTCCGGTCTGTTCGCGATCTTTGATTCGGACCTTCAGCGTCGTCACAATGGTACCGGGCAGGTCTTGCTGAATCCGAGCAGCCTGCTCCCCGAAGGCCGCTGTGAGGTGGAACGTATACATTTCAGGAACGCTGTCCACGTATTCCACCCGGATGAAAAGCAGGACCACAGTGCTCGATCCGGCAGGGATAGGCACGGACTCGACAATACGGACTGACTGTATCGCGCGAGCTTTCCCGGCGAACCATCGCCGACCGTTCAGGACGTCGGGCAAGCAGGCTTCCAAATGGGTGGATGCTTCCCGGTCCAGAATGCGTTCCCATCGATCGGTTACACACAGCATGATCAACTTCACGCCCCTTACCAGTAATGATCAAAGTCGTGCTCCCTGTGGAGCCGGCGACGCACGCAGAAAATATGGGCGGGGGTAGAGTGCGGATTGATCTCTACATAGTTGCGCGGTCCATCCCAATCGTAATAGGCATTCGTAAGAAGGTCATGTACCTGGAAGGGATGGTGCGGGTCGAGCCATAAACGTTCGAGATCCAGCTGAACCCAGCCGGAGTGGGTGTGAAAAGGACTCAGATTGACCAAGACCAGGATGACGTTGGATCCATCAGGCGTGCTCTTGCTGTAGCAAATCAACTGATCGTTATCTGTCGCGTGGAAGTGGAGGCTCCCGTCGCTGTGAAGCGCCGGATTCTCCCGACGGATCCGATTGACCAGACCGATGAACTCTTTCAAACTGTCATCCCGATCGATATTCCACTGCTTGATCTCATACTTCTCTGAATTCAAGTACTCCTCACTCCCCGGCTCCCGCGGGCTGTTCTCGCACAGCTCGAAAGCGGGACCGTAAATCCCATAGCTCGCGCCTAAGGTCGATGCAAGGAGGAAGCGAGCCATGAAGGCCGGCCTGCCCCCGTGTTGCAGCCCCTCGGTGAGAATGTCCGGCGTATTGGGCCAGAGATTGGGACGGAAATACTCGCGAACCTCGCCATGGGTCAGCTCCGTAAAATACTCCATGAGTTCAGTTTTCGTACTGCGCCAGGCAAAATAGGTATAAGACTGGGTGAAACCCAGTTTCGCCAACCGGTACATTACCTTGGGTCGTGTGAATGCTTCGGCCAGGAAAATGACATCCGGATAGGTTTCTTGAATTTCGTGAATCAGCCACTCCCAAAAAACAAACGGCTTGGTATGCGGATTGTCCACGCGAAAGATACGCACGTCTTGCTCGATCCAGTAGACAATGATGCCTTTCAGTTCCTGCCAGAGTGGCTCCCACTGGCTTGCCTCAAACTCTAATGGAAAGATGTCCTGATATTTCTTGGGCGGATTCTCCGCATATTGCACCGTACCGTCCGGTCTGATCTTAAACCACTCCCGATGTTGCTTGACGTAAGGGTGGTCTGGGGAGCATTGAAAGGCAATGTCTAGCGCGATCTCAAGCCCATGTGATCTCGCCTTGTCCAAAAACCGTCTGAAATCCTTCGCTGTTCCCAGTTGTGGATGGATGGCCTTGTGCCCCCCATCTGCTGAGCCGATCGCCCACGGGCTCCCGGGATCATCCGGCCCGGCGGTCGGTAACCCGTTCTTTCCTTTCCGGTCGGTGACGCCAATGGGATGAATCGGAGGTAAGTACAGAACGTCAAACCCCATGGAAGCGATATAGGGGAGTCGTTCCTCGCAGTCTTTGAATGTCCCGTGCCCACCCCCCTCAGAACATGACCTGGGGAACATCTCGTACCAGGCGCTGAACCTGGCCTTTTCCCGATACACCACCACTACAAGTTCTCTTTCATACTGCGTCGCGAAGCGTCGGTCCGGATACTTCGCCATTAAGGCGGCCATATCCATGTCCAAGGCCTGTTCAATCCGCCCTGACTCCGACACCGCCGATGACCGAAGTCGATCCGCCCATTTCTTCAGCGATGTCCCTTCTGCCTTCGGTGCACGAAGACTCGCCTCGTGAATCAGCCGGGCCCCCTGCAGCAATTCCACCATCACGTTCTGACCTGAGTTTATTTTCTTGTTGAAATCACGACGCCACGTCTGAAAATGATCGACCCAGCCTGTCACGGTGTACAGATAACGGCTAAGCTCAGCCACACGAAAGGAGGCTTGCCATCGATCATTTGTGAGAAACGCCATCGGCGCCTCAATCCACTGCGGATCATGGCTGCGACGATACAGAAGGGCCACGCCAAGGAGATCATGACCGTCGGTAAAGACATCTGCCTCGACCATGACCTCTTCGCCCATCGTCCTTTTGATCGGATAGCGGCCTCCGTCGACTTGAGGTGTCACCCCTTCGACAACGATCCGATGTCTTCCATCCAATCCCATCAACGGTTTCGTCATTCTCTCCGTTATCCCCCTTCTGATCTTGACCCGCATGGATTTCGTCCCTCCTTTGCGATACCCAGAGGCCTGCAGGAGGCTCCGCACCTAGCCCATCGCATCACCCACTTCCAGACCGACCATGAGCCTATATGTGCGACATTTCATCCCGTTCAAATTTCTTCCGACGTAATCGTTGTTCCAGAAAGTCTTTTGCAATGCTCTGGCCGCCTAAACCAATGCCGATGGCCAGTGCCAACATGACACCGCCGAACATGATCGAGAAGGCAGCCACAACAATCTCTTTGGCGATTCCAAGTTGGGTCAGTACCATCGCCGCCGTGAACAAGAGCACGCCCCATCGAATGAAGCTTGCGATGATTCGGGCCTCTTCAATCTGGGCGTTTACCGTGGCGATGAGGGCCGCCTCGGCCATGAAATTGGCCAGGAGCACCCCGAAAAGCAGCAGCACGACTGCTGCAATCGTGTGCGGAAGAAAGTCGATGATGCTGCTCATCATGTTCGTCGTAGCCGTCAGGTCTAAAGCATCGATTCCCATGAACGCAAACAAGAGAAACACGAGCCAGAAGGACAGTCGCCCGATCAGATGGGATGGCGACTGATGCATCCCTGTTTTGGCCAGGGAGGAGCCCAGCCCAAACCGTTCGCACAGCGCATCAAAGCGGAAGGCCTTTAAGAGACGCAAGAGTAGGACTTTCATGAGCCACCCGGCCGCCAAGCCGAGCGCCAGGAACGTAAACAGGGCCAAAAGTTTCGGCAATAGATGCGCAATCCGAACAGTGGTCTCTCGAAACGCCTCGATCACGGCTTCCTGCCACAGCGTACTCATGGGAACCTCCATCGCTGAGTCAAAAAAGGTTTCATGCTCTCGAACTTTCTGCACAATGTTTCAATAGCTCGTTCGACATCCTCTGGGGAACCCTCTCTGGTCCCCAGGACGAGAGAGGCCGTCTGCCCGAGATAGAGAGGAGTCAGAGACTTGAGCAAGTGTTCACGATGAAGGGCCTTTTCGTGATAGGCCAGGGCGAAATCAAAGATCGTTTGGACCCACAGTGCCTCAGGAAAGCGGAACTCTTCCGCCTCAAGCAGGCCCAGCGCGAGGATTCCGGCCAAAGTTTCAGGAGCCAGAATGATCTCCCAGATGGGGAGAAGATCTCGTAACCCCTGTTGGAATCCTCTCACCATCCGTTCAACGTTGACCGCTCCGCCCTCCGGGCCCGGTTCATAAGGAGGACCAAATTGGGGAACCGGACTCGACCCCGTTCTGCCTTCCCACACCTCCTGATACGCTTCCATTAGATGAAACAATGCGCCGACAGCTTGCGCGAGCAATATTGACAGTTCGATTCCGGTGAGCGTGGTATCGTGAATCTTGGTTCCCAAAAACCCCTGGGAGACTTCACATCCTTCGGCGACGGCAACGGTGGTCAACCAGCTATCGATCCCGTAGCGCGCTGCCTCCCCCTCCCAGACATTTTTCGTTAAGTACAGGCTCGCGAGCTTCCCGGAGAATCCATAGCCACCGCCGCTCTGATAACGCATTTGTTTGCCATAGAGAGCCCGATTGAGCGGATAGATGATGCAATTCGTCAGACTGCCCTCATATCTCGCCCGTCGAAAGAGAGGGGCAACATAGTCCACAGCCTTTTCGACTACCGGGCGAAGCAAGACCTCTACCCAGTCGGACGATAAGGAGCGGAAATTGCCATCGATCACAACGCAGGCTTTTACCTCCAGTTCTTCCGCGATCGTAAAGAAAGTACGAAATGCGTGCTCGCGACCGGGCACCCCTGATTCGGAGAGCGCCTGTAAAGAAATAGGTCCAGGGAAAAAATCACCTGCCAGGTGTTGGACGAACGCAGTCGGAGTATCCGGCCCTACTGCTTGTTTTATGGCCGCCTGTGTGCCGTCCTGTGACCCGGCATCCGCATTGACCACCAACACAGATGCTTCGGGACACACCTTATTGACACCATCTTTAACGGCTCTTAACACTGGTTCGACCGTCTTGGCATTATTAAACGTAGGGATTCCTATGAGCACCTCGATCTTCCCTCTGTCACCTATCTGTTCGCGAACCTCGCCGAAAAGCGTCTTGGTCGTTGTCATGGCAACTCGTTACCCGCACCGGGACTGTTGTGGATCAGGCAATCGACGCCTCGACATCAGTGCGTGAAAATCTTTAACAGCGTCAAGTAATCGCCCAGATGTCGCGTGATCAGAAAGTTTCGTCTCACATGCTCTCGGGCCGCACCGCCCATGCGTTGAATCAACCCTGGATTGCTCAACAAATGCCTAATCCTGAATGCCGCCCCTTCTATAGAGTGCACGGTATAGCCGGTCACCCCATCTACGATCTGATCCGCAATTCCGCCTGCAGTTCCACCGACGACCGGCTTGCCTTTCCACATCGCCTCAGACACCGCCAGGCCGAACCCCTCCCTAATGGATTTCTGAAGAACAATAGTGGCGGCTCGCTGAAGGGCATTGATTTCGCCGTCCGCTTCAGGCGGTAACTGCAGCACGTGGATATCGGAGTCGCCCCCCACGCCTGTGTTCACATCGGCCAGCACGGCTTCTCCAATGGGGTCGTTGGCTACTCCGCCGCCGGCCAGGATAAGACGGCAATCGAAATGTTTCTTCACCATTCGGTAGGCTGCGATCGTCCCGACCGGATCCTTAAAGCGATCGAAGCGCGCGACCTGTAACAGAATCGGCTTGTCCCTCGGAATCCCGAGGCGGTCCATCATCCGGTTCACTTCCACTCGCGACATCTCCCGGTTCTTTTCGCTTAAAGGGTCGATCGACGGATAGATCAAGAATTTGGGGATCGGAAGCCGTTGGGCAAATCCGGTGACGGAAAAGATGGCCGCGTCATAGCGGACAACAAAATGGCGAAGGAAACTCCAGGCACGGCGCTGAGGCTGTGAAAGATCCAGATAGCAGCGCCAAATCCATTTTCCCCCTTTACGATGTTCGATCAGCGCGGCAGGCTCAGGATCGTGAACCATGACAAGATCGGCATCGAGATTGAGGACTTGGGCGTTCCGGTTGTTAATCTTGAGGTAGGATTGGGACATCTGCTCAGTAAACGACTGTTCCTCGCCTTGCAGTGCGTTGCCAATTCGTTTGGTCGCTTCGAAAAATTCTTGGTCTCCTGCGAGAACTTCCCACCGGGCTTCGACTCCCAGCGACGTCAACATCGGTACGAGGCGGCGCAGGATCTCCGCCATGCCGCCCCCGTACCGGACAGCGTTCACATGCAAGAAACTTCTTCCCTTGACCAGATCGCTCAGCCGATACAGAAAATCGACCGTCCCCTTCGTCGCGCTGTCCCGATAGTCATCCAGCTCCAGTCGCATATCTTTCGCTTCTCTCCAAGGAGGGAGGAGCGCGTTAAATCACGCTGCCTTCGATTCCATAGATGGCTTCGCCGCGAGGCGCCTGACGAAGCCTGAACCAGTAATACCCATACGGCGCGAGGCTTAGCATGTATGGTTTTTCACCGATCGGGGGAAACCGCGTCTCACCGAATAGTTCGATCGGCGCCGCCCCGGCGAACCCTCCGAGATCCAGCTCCACCGCTTGAGCAGATCCACTCAGGTTATGGGCCATGAGCAGTGTCTCATCCAGATACTGCCGGAGGTAGACGAGCACCTTGTCGTTTCGTGGCCGGAGAAACCTTAAGGTACCCCTTCCGAAGGCGGGAAACTTTTTACGGATGGAGATCATTCGCTTCATCCAATGCGCCAGGGAATAGGGCGTCTGGACCTGAGCTTCGACATTCGTCGCATGGTATCCATAAATCGAGTCGAAGATCACGGGAAGATACAGTTTCGAGGGGTCGGCTTTGGAAAATCCCGCATTCCGGTCGGCGTTCCACTGCATGGGCGTGCGCACGCCGTTACGATCTCCCAGATGTACGTTATCCCCCATCCCGATCTCGTCCCCATAATAAATTATCGGACTCCCCGGCAGAGTGAACACGAGGCTGTTTAGAAGTTCGATCTTGCGCCGGTCATTTTCAAGCAATGGAGCGAGACGGCGTGCGATGCCGACGTTGCGCCGCATCTGAGGATCTCGACCATAGGCATAGTACATGTAATCCCGTTCCTCTCCGGAACACATCTCTAAGGTCAGTTCATCGTGGTTGCGGAGAAACAAACACCACTGGCACTCCTCGGGAATGGCCGGCGTGTGTGTGAACATGTCGACAATCGGATGCCAATCCTCGCTGCGGATGCCCATGAAGAGCCTCGGCATCAATGGAAAATGGAACGCCATGTGACATTCATTACCGTCACCGAAATAGGGACGGACATCGGCCGGCCACTGATTCGCTTCCGCCAGCAGGATGCGGTCCTGGTAGCGCTCGTCGATCCACCTTCGAATATCCTTCAAATACTCGTGCGTCTCCGGCAGGTTCTCGCACATTGTGCCCTCTCGCTCGATCAAATACGGCACGGCATCACACCGGAACCCATCCAGCCCCTGATCAAGCCAAAAGGCCATCACCTCCAGCATGGCCTTGCGCAGTTCAGGATTGTCATAGTTGAGGTCCGGCTGGTGACTGAAGAACCGATGCCAGTAGTACTGTTCCGCAACGGGATCCCAGGTCCAGTTGGACCGCTCTGTATCGATAAAAATGATCCGGGTCTTCTCATACTTTTTATCACTGTCGCTCCAAACGTAAAAATCGCGCATGGCTGACCGGGATGATCGTCTGGCCTCTTGAAACCAGGGATGCTGATCGGAAGTGTGGTTGAGCACGAGGTCTGCGATGACACGAATTCTCCGTCTATGCGCTTCTTGAAGAAAGGTACGGAAGTCTTCGAGTGACCCATAATCCGGAAACACGCTGCGATAGTCCGAGACATCATAGCCATCATCCCTCAACGGAGAGGGGAAAAACGGTAAGAGCCAGATGCAGGTGACCCCTAACCACTCAAGATAGTCAAGCTTCTGGATCAGGCCGCGGAAATCTCCGATACCGTCGTCATTGCCGTCGTAAAAAGCCTTGACGTGCAACTCATAAAACACGGCGTCTTTAAACCACAGCGGGTCAACGGTGGGCACAGCAGTTATCCTCGCTCGTGCTAGTCGGATTTCTTCCCGAGAAACTCATCACACACTGTCAAGAGCGCCGATCTATGACGCTCAAGACTCCCCCAATACGGATTGATGGCGCGAAATTTCCCTGCCAGCTCCGGCATCTCCAAGTTCTCTTCGATCCAGGCTGAAAAGTCGCTCTCCTGCTTGCCGAGACGATGACGGGCTTCGAACATATGATAATAGATTGCGCTCACGTCTACCTCCGATAAAGCATTACGAAAATCTTGTAATGTCCATGCCTCCAGACCGGTGGAAACCTCCAGAATTCTGGACTGGTTGAAATTGAAAGGCTTGCCGAAGATCACCCGCGGCACAATCGGTGTGCGTGACAAATGATCGTCGATCACTGAAATGAGCTCTTCTCTCAATGGTTCAAGCCCTTGTAGTTCGAAGGGGTCAATCACTGCAAGACGTTCGCCGAGGACATGATCTCGAACTTCCATCGCCACCCACTGGGCAAAGTCATTTGGATACAGCTGTTGGACGTGACTGTGTCGTAAGAAAAAGGTGTGCGTATGATAGTAGATGGAGCTGAGCGGGACCTCTTCGAGCAACTCCACCAATCGCTTTTCATCCTCCGCTTCCTTCCCCAGAGTCTCTCGCAGTTCGCTTGACCCGGTAAAGCAAAACGGCTTGTCGGCTTTGCGCACGTCTCTCCTCCCTGTTGTTCCAATCATGACAACGATTACGTTCTGAGTACTTTTCTATCCTACCATTCAACCAATGACTATGGGACATTGTTTGGCTGGGTGTCCCTCGATACGAGGAGTTTCCAGGCTAGGGAAACTCCCACTTTTAACCCGCAGACCCCCTGGCTGACAAGCGTCAACACATCACGTACACATAAATTCGGATCGGGCCTGCGAGCCAATTTGATTGATCACTCGGGCAAACTCATGGGCCTAGCATGTGGCTGGCAACTCGTTTCGTTGAGCACCTGGATATGGTCGTCTTCATCGACACTCCTGATCACCCAAAACTGTCCGCGACCGAGTGGCAACGGGTGGGGCACAGGATAGGGCATAGGCAGTCTGCGCCGTTCACAGGTGCGAGCTGCCCCTGATGGATCAGGCTGCATGTGAAATAGGTGGTGGAGGACATCTGAAAGTTGTAGGACCGGGTCATCTGGTAATGCACGGTGCGGATGCTATACCGATGCCAGCGCTTCTCCTGCGACAGGCCGTCGTAGCCATCGATTCGAACGTTTGCGGAGGCTGCCTTTCTGGCGTAAAGACCTCGCGGCTCATGACGAGGACGGGACGCGGAGCCCCCAGATAATGCCAGAAGATGTACTCGAGTTGGTGCACGGCGTTCTGGTGCGGTGCTGGAAGCTTGAGCGGACTGAGGCCTCGCCGACACAAGTCCCATTACGCGCGGGTCACCAGCCTCTACCGCGCAAAGATCTGATCGATGATGCGAACACTGTGCACGGGCGTCGGTTCCCAGGCCTGCCACCTCCTGCGCGATCGCTTCCTCCCCAGAGAAGCCAAGCGGATCGAGCGCACTGGGGAGACGGGCATGCATCCGAATGACCGACTGCTCGCACGTGGCAAACATAGCTCGTACCAGATTTTCCTCCCTAGCGCGTTTGCCGAGCACTTCGCACCGTCTATGTACCAAGAAAAACGGAATGCTCTCGAGCTCAGTTACCATTTCGATCGATCTGATGCTTCCTCTGGACATTGGACATTAAACATGCAAACAAAGGGCCTTCGGACTCACAATGTTGAGGGGAAACAACATGAGACAGGATTTCAATGGCATAGAGGTTCAATTCTCGATATCAACCACGTCACCTCATAAATGAGTGCCAGACCTGTTGTCTTCTGATTCAGTGGTAATGTTGACTCAACCGCCCATGACCTCACAGGATCTTTCCTTGCTGACAAATTGTCCTTATCAGATAAACCTGTCCAGAGGTCAGGACTTACGAGCAGGTTTTAGTAGTCGGCTCACAGCTGAAGAATCGTACCCTGGATATCGTGGAGTTGACGCAATTGCCTGCAACTCAGTGACCGACAGCGCTTTCGGCAGATCGCCATGAAAACGATGTCATAGACCCACCTCCCGTGACTGGCAAGTCCATGGAGTGCCCACGAGTTGTACGTAACCTCAACAACAGGACTTTGGGCTCAGTTTATCTACGTTCAAGTTACCCGCTCCAGCAGTGCAACGGGGCAAGATCCCATGACATCCGCCAAACGGAGGCTCTGTTTGCCTTCGGTCTCAATTGAAGAAAGGTTTTCCCCGGTCAGTAGGTTTTGATAGCAGGAGGCCGGTTTCCAAGAAGGCACGATCATCCGTGTGTCCCCCCATACATTTGGACCGAAAGGAAACGTTTCGGTCTCTTGACAAAGTCCCTTGACCAGAATTGGAACGACCGCGACGACGGCCTGATCCTCGTAAATCCTGGCAAACGCGCATACATGCCTCTTCTTCGTCCCTTCGACCTTGAGCGGAACATATTCGCCGCTTAGAAACAGAGGAGCATGAGTGCGTCGATACTGTAGGCCGACCATGGTGATGTACAGTTTGATCCGGCCGTCTGGAACTGTCGCGAGCAACTCTTGAACGTACTGCCGCCGATCGAAATCTTGCATTCCGCATATGGACTGAAAGTCAGCCAAGAAGCCTGCTCGAGTCTCATAGTCGACAGGACGACGGTTATCCGGATCGACCAGGCTGAAATCCCAAAGATCAGTGCCTTGATAAAAATCTGGGATGCCGGGTGCCGCGATTTTCAAGAGGATCTGGGAAAGTGAGTTATACAGGCCATGGCGCGCGATTTCCCGCTGAAATGGAATGAAATCCTCCAAGAACGGATTGGGTCCGGAACGCACGAGAATATGTTCGATGAAATCACGCACCGCCTGGTCATACGCCTGATTCGGATTGACCCAGCTCGTGTGGATCTTTGCCTCCTTGAGGGCTTTTGCCATATAGGCTTGGATTCGGTCATTGAAGCGTCTATACCCATCATCGTCCAGTGTTCGAAACGGCCAAACCCCGATCAACGTTTGATACAGCAAGTACTCCTCGTTGCGATCAGGAGCAAGCGTTCCGTCCACCTCGGTTTTGTACCCTCTGTTGAGTTGACTCCATCGTAGGAGGCGAGTTTTCCAGAGTTGCGGAATTTCTGAAAGGACACTGATTCGAGCTCGCACATCTTCGCTACGTTTTGTGTCATGCGTCGAGGTGGCGCAGATGCTTGCCGGCCATTGGGCTCGGCGCTGACGAATACGTTCGTGGAAGGTGTCGACCGAAATCCCGAATTGCAGGGGATCGCCGCCTACCTCGTTCAGTGATACGAGCCGGTTATACACGTATAAGGCTGTGTCTTCGGATCCCTTCGCCATGACGGTGCCCGTGATCTGCTGAAATTTCATCACGAATTGGAGCTGATCGCGGCGTTCCTGTTCGTGATGAAAGCTGGCCTGCTTGAGCAGAATATCCTGGACGAAGTCGAACACAAGGCCGCTTAACGCAGGGTTCTTGCGTTTGGCCTTGCCGACTGCCTGCCGGATGTAGGACCGATCACGATCCATCACGGGTCTCTCGTCCGGAGTCACGTAGGTCCGGTAAACAGGAAAACAGGCGATAATTTCACGAATGGCGTGAATCAGGCTGTTCAGCGTGAAGTCCCTGAACCTTCGATTCACTTCCGAGAGATCATTGAGCTGATGCCCAAGCACGTTGATCTCGCTCGACATGGAAGCCCGCATGATGAGCTGTTTGCTTTCATAGGCAAGATCTTCAAAGGAAATGCGGTTGCCGATAAAGCGGGCATAGAGCCTATCAAAATTATGTTCATGTGAGCTGTCCACGAACAGCCCGTTGACCAGGGTGAGGAAGTCATACCCGGTCGTCCCATAGACAGGCCATTGAACAGGCAGCGTCTCCTCCCTTGTGAGGATTTTTTCGACGACGAGAAAGAGCGGCCGCTCGGCTTCACTGTCGCTGGGGACAAGTTCAGTTTTGGCCCAAGTCTGCAGTTGCCAAAGATAGCTGCTGGGATCGTACAAGCCGTCAACATGGTCGATGCGCAGGCCAGTAACCGCCCCTTCCTTCACGAGCTGAAGAATGAGTTGGTGAGAGGAATGGAACACAGCAGGATCTTCCATGTGAATGGCGGCCAGCTCGTTGATGTCGAAAAACCGCCGATAGTTGATTTCTTCAGAGGCGACCCGCCAATGGGCAAGCCGGTACACTTGGTGGCTCAGGAGTTCATCCAACAGATCAAAACTTTTCGGGTCCCCCTTCGTCCCGTTATAGATGGTGACATTTTCTTGGACAAAAGTCCGAACGGTTTGGCTCTCATCTATGATGCGCGCTAGCCGACGCCTGATGATTTCCTTCTCTCTATAGCGCTCTGCGATCCGGACAGGATCCAACTCGTTGCGAGCGGGCAAATTTCGAAGAGCGGTCAGAATACTTTGAAACTCCTGCGTATGCGGATCGCCCGACTGCGTCCGGCTGATCAACTCGTCCAGCCGAAGCGCTAGGATCATGGCTGAGGGCTTCGGATCAACGGGAAGCTGGTAATCGAAGTAACGAATAAAGAACCGTCCTTCGTGGTATTCGAGGATGATCTCCTGATTCTCCACGGCAGTTCCATACTGCTCGCCCAGGATAGGCAGGAGCACTTTCCCTTCCAGCTCAGCCTGGACGGGATGCCAATCGATATCGAAGAACGACGCGTAATGGGCACTAGGGCCATTCTCTAAGACATCCAGCCACCACGCGTTGGACGACTTCGAGATCCCCATATGGTTGGGCACTACGTCGAGAATCTGCCCCATCCTGTGTTGGGCTAGCGAGTCAGCGAAGATCCGAAAGTCATGCTCAGTACCGAGATCAGGATTCAATGTGGTCGGATCGACAATGTCATAACCGTGCGGACTTCCGGGAACCGCCGTCAAGTATGATGAAACATAACAATCTGTGATACCCAGGGCGTGGAGATACGGCACAATCAGAGCCGCATCGGCAAACGTAAAGGCACGGTTGAACTGAAGCCGGTAGGTCGCGGTGGGAATCCTCGGGTGGGTGATCGAGAGACTCATTGAATTCTCAGGTGGGTGTTCGGGTCGTTTCGAAGCGGTTGCCTATAGAGCATCCTCAATGGAGCACGAGCAGCCCTCAGTGCATGCCGTGACACCCTCCGGCGCCTCAGGTCCATGAATATTCTCAGCCATGCCTGAGCCAAATGCAACCATCTCGTGGAGATCACGGTCAAGCAAGCACAACACCTAGGCCACGACTGCGGCGCGCAACAACCGGCTGCAATGACGTAAGGTGTGAGCGAAGACCGATTAGTCTTTGCAGATTACCACACTCACTGGTGCGTCTTGGCAGAGTGAGGCGAATGTTCGGCGCTGGAATTATTTTGATGGAGTGCTTCCCAAATAGACGGCCACTCCGTATGCCGGCAGATGAATGGTTTCTCCCTCATGTCCGATGACCAGTGTGACGGGAAAATGTCTGAGCCCAGATCCTCCGAATTCCATGTCCAATGTGCCCACCATCAGCTCCCAAGTCCCAATAGGTTTTCGCAACGTGATTGAGATCTCTTCT
>Ga0066388_100001266_pt1 | contig 13933 bp, 9 predicted proteins | sample PanSoiMetaGPlot6_FD_64539 | JGI IMG/M metagenome (GOLD analysis project Ga0066388, IMG submission 64539) | Tropical forest soil microbial communities from Panama analyzed to predict greenhouse gas emissions - Panama Soil - Plot 6 (Hybrid Assembly) | ecosystem: Environmental > Terrestrial > Soil... | reverse complement strand
AACCGGGCGCGCCGACAGAGACTCCGATCGCTTCTGCCGAGTGACCGAGCGCATCTGCCCTTTGCACGGCCTCCACAATGAGACCAATCAGTGGCAAATGCTCCTTTTTCAGGTGGAGGGCGATTTCGCTTGAGATCCGCGTCTTTAAGTCGGCTTCTGCGCTTCGGTTCCGAGTCTCCTTGGCGAGGCCGATTCCCTTAAGGTCCGCCGCTCTGTCCCTTCCTGCAGCGTGATACAGAACCTCCGGGAGGTACTCCTCCAAGGATGGCTTGTCCAGCTGGATCAACCGGTCCTTTAGCGTTCTTGCTAGGTCTGTGACCAGGGCCGCGTTCGAATCATTGGCACCGTCGATCATGCATACGACGCGTCCGTGGTAAGGGGAGTAGTCTGCGACGAGAGGCAGCAGCGTTACACGGATCGCGTCCTCGATCCCGCTTAGCCGAGAGAGGCTCGTGGCTGCGAGGACCTTGACCCTGCTTGACGGAACTCCAAGAAGGTCCCGCACCCTGTCTGCGACGACTTGATCCGATGCACCTTCAACAATGAGGAAGTTCTCAGGGAAGAAGAGGTCCGAGACCGAATTGCCGAGGAGATTAAAGGAGACATCAAGCATTTGGGAATCCTGGGCTAGCCGCTTGATTTGAACAGCACTACCCAGTTTGCGGGTTACCTGGTAATTCTTACCCGTCTCGTTCCGGTTGACGAAGAGGTGAGAGTGCGTTGCGACTATGATGTTCTTGCCTTGGGATGCCTTCTCCAAGAAGAGTTCGCGTAGACGCTTCTGTGCCCGGGCCTCAAGAGCGAACTCCGGTTCATCGACAAAGATGAAGTTCAGGCTAGGGTTAGTGATGGCGGCAATAATGGGGAAGATTGAGCGGAGGCCGGATCCGTGCTGAGAGACTCGATCCGAGGCGACGAGTTGTTGCTGCATGCCTACTACATGGTAGTCGCCGAATCCTAGCCCGCGTACGATCTCGGTGAATTCATTAAGCTGCGGAAGAAAATCTCCGAGCATCAGAGCGCTGAAGAGCTGCTCGATTGGTGGCCCGGTCGAACTCTCAAAGGTACGCGGCCGTCCTCGGTAATTACCGTCGAAGCCGGCATTCCATTGCGTCAGATGGATCGAAGGAACGAGCGAGTCAGGCAGAAAGGATCGGTTTGATTGGAGGATGGCTGCCTGGTCGTTTGGTTGCGGCTGCTGAGTCTCCAGAAAGAGGTACTGAAGCAGAGCGGACTTGCCCGAGTTATTCTCACCGATAAGAACGCTGTAGCCCGGCTCCAAGTCGATGCGCGTCCCAGCTCGCAAGGGGCCGTAGTCGCGTGCTACTTGAGTTTGTCCAGGCAGCGATAGCATGAGGCGGGTCTCCTAGACGGCGGCACTCTCAAGGGAGGTTACTCAAGACTACCTGAAGGAAGTGGTTCCCCGCAATGGAGGCTTCTGATCTAGTCTGGCGCAAGTACGAGGTGGAGCTCCTACGGATTTTCCCTAAAGACGACAAGTTCTCTGCGAGATGACTTCCCGGGGTAGTGCAGCTCGTCTCGATGACTTTCACGTGCTCCCGGGCACGGCGACCCTCCCGATGATCTAGAAGACGTTCCCGTCCTCGCCGATCAGCTTGCAGGGCGGCTTAGCTGACTTAGTATGTCACGGGCGTTCAGGAGAGAGTCCAAGCGTCCCTCACGACTTGAGGGCTAAGTGAGGCCGGAGGAAGCGATGCTAGCGGAACCATGCCCCGTCTGCGGCTCCGAAGTGCGCAAGGATGTCGAACCCATCAAGGATGACGTGCTCTATCACTATAATTGCCCCAGGTGCGGCTATTTCCGCGTGCGCGATTCCAACGTCGGTCACCTGCTCGGTGCCCAGTTCACGCAGGAGCAGCAGGCGAACGCTTCCGGGTGGCTCCGCGAGAACCCGACATCGGAGCTTACAGGTGATGATGTCCGCTTCCTCATGGCCCTCGCAACCCCCACGGTGGGCGAAAAGGCGACGAAGCTCCTCCGCTACTACGCGCGGGAGCACCCCATACCGGGAACCGGCTTCAAGGCTGGTCGAACCGGCCCGGAGGCTGTGGCCCGGGCTTGGGCGCGGAACGAGGACGAGCTCTGGTACCTAGTCTCCGACTATCTCGTCGATGGCGTCCACCATCTGGTGGAGCCGCATCCACGTGTAGTCATCGGCGGAACCTACGATACACGGATCAGCCCGAAAGGCTGGACACACCTCGAGTCGCTGCGTCAGGGTAACCCCGCGAGCAAAGATGCGTTCATCGCAATGTGGTTTGACGAGTCGATGAATCCCCTTCGGGCTGCTATCGCCGAGGCGATCTCCTCAGCAGGGTTCAACCCGGTTCGGATTGATGCCCGGCAGCACGAAAACGACGTAAATTCTGAGATAATCGCCGCTATTCGGCAAAGCAAGTTCGTTGTGGCCGATTTCACTGGACAGCGAGGTGGCGTTTATTTCGAGGCGGGGTACGCCCAGGGCCTCGGCCTGAAGGTGATTCGCACCTGCAGGCGCTCGGAAAAGGACGGGCTCCACTTCGACGTGGAGCATTACCGTTTCGCGTTCTGGGAGCCAGACAAGCTCAACGAACTCGTGAAGGATCTTAAGGCTCGGATCATTGCGGCAGTAGGTCCGGGGCCTCGGCGGTCGGCGCCGTAGGGTCACGTTCGATCGTCCTTTCCATGCGAGCGTGAGCAGTTCTGCTTCGAGTGGGCTGAGTCATGGCCGTCGACGCTGGTTTGACCTGACGGGTACGCCCGCTCCACGAACCCACGGGCGCAGGCATACTGGCCAGCATCCCTGAGAGCTTTCCGTACCTGACCGATGATCCAGAAGACGTTCCCGTCCTCGCCGATCAGCTTGCAGGTGGGCTTAGGCGGGCTGGATCCGGGCGAGCCCGGTCGGCTTGAGCGCGAGCTCAAATTTCCCGTTCCTTCCGTTATAGGCGATCCTCTCCGTCAGTAGCTCCAGGACGCGTGCCTTCTCCCCGGGCAACAGCGCATCCCAGACCGAATCGAATTGCGAGAGCGCAGCTGCGACCTGGCTCTCGCTGATGATCTGCTCTTCCGCGATCTGCAGGTCGCGAGCGACTGCGGCCAGCCGTTTCTCGATCGTCTCGACGCGCTGCAGAACCTCGGCAATACGTGCCGAGGAGTCGCCATTCCGATGCTGCCCAGCCGCCAATCGCCTTAGCGAGGCGCGTTCCCGCTTCAAGTCCTTCCCGAGCTGCCGCTGCTCGGCCACGAGTGCCTTCCGGTGCTCCTCCAGCCGAAGCATCGCCTGCCTGACCACCTCTGCGATGAGCTCCGGGTCGCGTCCGATCTGACGGATCCGGTCCACCACTAGCCTCTCGACCTCATGAGCGGAGACCGATCCGCCCGGGCAGGCGAAGGCACCCCTCTTCTCGCTCGTGGAGCAGCGGTAATACCTGTAGCGCGTGCCGTTCTTGGTGGTGAACGTGTGGTTCATGGCGCAACCGCACTGGGCGCATCTGAGCAGCCCACGAAGCAGGGCGGCGTGCTTGTTCCGGGGTTCCTTGCCGCCGGTCGCCCCATTGCGACGCAGGAGGGCTTGGGCCCGCGACCAGACCGCCTCATCGACGATAGCCGGGTGTTGACCAGGGAATAGCTTGCTTCGGTGGGGTACGAATCCGGCGTATTGGGGACGTCGGAGGAGGTGATAGAGCGTGACCTTGTTGAAGGCTCGGCCGTCTCGGGCCACGCCGTCCTTCGTAGTCCAGGTCTTGGTCCTCCAACCCCGGCGGTCCAGCTCCTCGATCGTGGCCGTCAGCGACTGCCTCTCGAGGTAGATCCGGTAGATCTCGCGGACGAGCGGCGCCTCGCCTTCGTTCACGACTAGTCGTCCCTCCACAAAGTCGTACCCCAGAGCAGGCACACCGCCGCTCATGAGTCCCCGTCGCCGTGTCGCGGCGATCTTGTCCCGCGTTCGCTCGCTCACGAGCTCGCGTTCGTACTGGGCGAAGGAGAGGAGCATGTTGAGCATAAGCTTCCCCTGCGATGTGCCCGTGTTGAAGTCCTGGGTCGCGGAGGCAAAATCGACTCCGTGGCGCTCGAGGACGTGCCAGACCTGGTAGAACTGGCCGATGCTCCGGCTCAGGCGGTCGATCTTGTAGGCGACGATCGTGTCGATCTTGCCGGCCTGGACATCGGCCAGGAGTCGCTTGAGATCAGGGCGATCGAGCGTCCCGCCCGAGTAGCCGGCGTCTGAATAGGTCCCGGCGTGCGTCCACCTCCGTTGTGCTGCAGGATCCTTCTCGCGGACCGCGATGTAGGTCTGGCAAATCTCCTCTTGAGCACGGAGGGAGTTGTACTCAAGGGCGGCCTGTTCGTCGGTGCTCACCCGAGTGTAGATCGCGACTCGCAGTGTGGCGGGGGCGATCACTTCCCGCGCTTCCTCTTGGTGAGGCCGAAGAACAAGCGGCCATTCCAGTGGGTACCGGTGATCTCGCGAGCGAGGGCGGTCAGGGAGGAGTAGGGCCGGCCGTTCCACTCATACCCCCGCTCGAGAACCGTTACCGTGATCTTGAGCCCGCGATAGACCCGCACAATTTCGGTTCCTGGGCGTGGAAGACGGGGATCCCGTACACCCCTGCCCGGAATGACCTGAATCGGCGCATCCAATCGCGGACTCCGCGGCTGGTCTCGCACCTCGGCCGCCAGCGTCGGAAGTTCGACGGCGTCGGACGTCTGACGGGCGTTCTCCTGGATGAGCCAGCTCACCTTTCGGCGGAGCCATTCCCGGTTCCAGCTTCCCGTCGAGCGTCCCGAGAGCCTCTGGAATTCCGCCCGGAGCTGGCCCGTCGAGAGCATCTGGATCTCGGCCAGTCGGGCTATCAGGACGGCGGCGACTGGATCTCTCTGGGTTGGCTCGGTCATCCCCACCATTGACGCTCTCACGGGGGACAACATCCAGCGGACTCTCAGCCTCTCCGGGAGAATTCCTCCGTCTGAATGTCGCGCATTGTGGCGGAGTTACGGGATGCCTTGGAGGATGGAGGAGCGTGCGGAGGAGGCCAGTCGCCAGAATCGAGGATACCTCCTCCAAATACTGCTCAGGAAACTGGTGGGCAGCAGATCCGCCGCGATGTACCTGCGGGGTCGGAGATTTCAAATATCCATCCACCGGCGGGGCCGCGGGCGCCAGCGCGCGAGCCGCTCGGCCTCGGCCTGTGCGGTCCGTTCAGCTTGGACTTGGTCAACCGTTTTCGCCCACTTCGCGGCTAGCCCGGGTAGGGCCTTGATTAGTGGCTGGCCCAGGATGTGGAGTGCCGCGAGTGCGTAGACCGCGAGGTCTAATGCCTCGTTTCGTTCACGGATCTTTACCCACTGGCGGACGGCGCCCCTGCCCTTCACGTATTTCCGGACGCTGCGTTCCGCCGTGAGCTGATGGACGTACTCAAGATCGGTCCATTCAGGAAGGTGGACGTATCCGGGACCAGCAGTGGGGATGCGAAGCCGGGAGTAGATGATGTCTTTCCCCGCGTCCACGCCAAGAGTGAATAGCTTCACTCGGTAGCGGTTGTGCATCGTCGGGCGTGTCACGAGCGGCATGCCCGCGACGTTTCCGCCCCGCACGGGGAATACGCGGCGGCCAGCCCGAACCTTGCAGTATTTGTAGACTGACTCGGTGTGGTGCCCGCCGCTATCGATTGCGGTGCACTCGATCCTGAGCTTCTGTCCGCTCTGGTGCTCGAAGCCCTGCCAAAGGAATCGATCCAGCTCTTGCCAGGTCTCATCGCGTCCCGGGTCGCCGTGAATCTGAGTCCAGGCGATGAGCCAGGATTGTTCGGCTTCGCCGTAGCCGTGGGCTGCAACCTCGAGGCGATCGCCCTGCACGTCCACACCGGCCACCAGGACGCCAACTCCGTTCGGAACTTCAGCCGGGTACTGTTCGGCTCGCGCGAGTAGGGAGTCTGGCTCTAGGGCTTCACCGCGCTCCTCCCAGGTTTCTCCGAGTACCGTGTTAACCCAGGCTTTGAGGCGAAAGGGATCGTCCTTTGCATCAAGAAACTCCTCGACACACTCTCGCCATGACTTCCATCCAAGGGGGCTATAGAGTGCAGAAAGATGAAATCCAACCGTGCGCCCGTCTCCAGGCGCGGTCGCTCGCCATTCCCCTCGCTCCAGCATCTCGGTCTTGTACCGCTCCTCGATCAGCCCGCCACAGCCCTCACAAGAGAGCTTGGCTGTGTCAGGTCTCTTTTCCTCCCATCGGATATTGGGCCAGCGGATCCAATCCATATGCCCGCAGAGATGACAGGGAAGGAAGTATCGGCGTTGGTCTGAAGCCAGGAACTCGCGCTCGATCCGACTCAGGTTCTTGATCGTGGGAGTGCTGACAAGGAAGATCTTGCGACGGGAGAAGGTCGCAGTCCGCTTCTCGGCAAGCGAAACTGGATCGCCTTGGCCGTCGATATCGCCCGGATATTCGTCTACTTCGTCCATGAAGAGGTTTCGGATCGGCATGGAACGAAGCCCGGACCCGGAGTTTGCTCCGGTCAGGATCAGGAGGCCCCCTTCGAATTCCTTCACAAACATTGTATTCCCCGAGTCGCGGGAACGACTTGCGGCCACACGATCCCGGAGCACCGGGGTCGCAGCGATCATGGGGGCGAGGCGCTGCTTGCTCACCCGTTTCGCTACCTCAACGGTGGGCTCAACGTAGAGGACCGGTGCCGGGGCGCGGTGAATGAGGTAACCGATCCAGTTGTTCCCGCACTCGGTGGCACCGATCTGCGCTCCTTTCATGAGCACGACGCGCTGAGCCAGATTGAGGGGCGAGAGGCAGTCCATGATCTCGCGCAGGTAGGGGGTGCGGGACGTGCGCCAGCGGCCCGGCTCAGCGGAACCCTTCCCGCTCAGGACTCGGTGCTCGTCAGCCCATTCGCTCACTTGAAGAAGTGGTTCGGGTTGCCAGGCGAGACGTGCTGCTTCGGTCCAAACCTCAGCGGCGGTCGACATGATCACTCCCGTCGAAAGGAAGAGGGTTCGAAAGCTCATCGCAAACTCGCTGGAATTCTTCCGCGAGGATCTTGTGGACTTGGGCGCGGTCAGTCAGGCCTGCTATCACAGCGGCAACCCGGTCCGGGATTGCGAGGAGGAGGTCGCGCGCACGTCGGTTGGTGTTGTAGGCCGCAACGCGAACGTCATCGACGGCCACAAGCTCCCCGGACATCCGCTTGAAATCGAGCTCTCGGATCCGTGCTTCATAGGATTCTCGTATCGCCCGAGCCGTCGCATACCCGCCAGAGGAGGCCGGTGCCGGAGTCCACCTCGGGGGGCGATGTGTCGGCCGCGTAAGGGATGGGTGAGCCGACTGTGTACCCGCGGGATTTCCGCTCACGCTGTTTCTCGGCTTCGATTCATCGGTGTTCGCCGCCCATTGCCGGTCTGCGAGCTCCGGGTCGATCTTTCCTTCGGAGGCCGTGATCCGGCCCGTCTTGATTGCCTTCCGGACCGCAGCCGGCGTTACACCTCGATGCCTTGCGTATGCCCGAATGCCCATCTCGGAACTCATCAGCTTGCTGCCTCCCGGGCGGCCTTCTCTCCAGTTGCCTCCTCCCACCGTTGTACGGTCACGTCGATATAGGCCGGATCGATGTCCATGGCGAAGCAGCGCCGTCCTAGGGTTTCGGCGGCCATGAGGGTCGTACCGGAGCCGATAAAGATGTCGAGCACATCACCGGAGTGGTTCACGATGGGTCGGGCGAGGAGCTCGACTGGCTTCTGGGCGCTGTGCCCGCCGGGGACGTTCTCATCCAAACCCACGGCCCAAAGGGTCGTTTGAGATCGGTCGCCGATCCAGCCGGCGTCGCAGCCCTTGCGCACGGCATAGAGACAGGACTCATGCTGCCAGTGGTAGTGGCCCCTGCTGATCGCGAACCCGGGCTTGGCCCAAACAAGCTGCGACCGAAGGTCGAATCCCGCCGCTTCGATCCCGGTCTGCACCTCGTTCCCATAGAGGCTCGCGTACCAGACGTAGAGCACCTCGGAAGGAATGAGTTTCCACACCGGCCCCCAGTCCACCCGGTCATCATTGGCGATCGGTCCGGTGCGGCGGGCTGCGTAATTGAGCTGGCCGCGCGCTGCGGCTTCATCGCGCCATGCTGGGTCGTACTCCACGCCGTATGGCGGGTCCGTTACGCAGAGTCGCGGCGCCGACCCCGCCAGCAGTCGCTCTAGATCGTCGGGATTCGTGGCGTCGCCACAAAGGAGCCGGTGTTGGCCCAAGACCCACAGGTCTCCTGGTCTTGTGATCGGATTCCGAGGCGGCTCCAAGGTGTTCGCAGTCGGAAGCGCGGGCGCGATGTTTGCGAGGAGAGCATCCAGATCTTCCTGGTCGTACCCAATCCCGTCGAGGGAGGGAAGGTTGCGGAGGACCTCGGCTAGTTTGGCCTCGAGCCAGCCGCCCAGCTCACAGGTCCGGTTGTCGGCGATCGCGTACGCCATCGCCTCCATGTCGCTGTCGAAAGCGGCGCCCCGAACTGCGGGGATGAACCAAAGACCGTCACGAGCTAGCACGCGTGCCGGAGGAGCGTCGCCGGATTCCCGCATCGCCTTGAGGGCCTGGATACGACCATGACCGGCGAGGAGCCGCATGCTTTCGCCCTCCAGCTGGACAGGCGCGACGAAGCCAAACCGGCGGAAAGACTCGACAATCTCGCCGAGGTCATGGTCCTTGGGGTTACCCTCGCGCTCCTCGATCTCATCGAGGCTCACGTACTCGAATGCGAGCGTCTTATCGGGCAAGCGACCCTCCGTGCACCGTCATTTCGGTCGTGCAGCGCCCCTCGGTCGCGGGTACTGGGTACCTGCGCGCGGTTCCCGGGCGGGTACTTGCTGGGAGCGCCGACGCTAGCGGGCCCTCGCGCTCGCCGTCACCCGAGAGAAAAGGTCCAGGAAGTACCTTGGCCGCCGGGGTAGTCAGGCAGTCGGGGGAGTCAGCTCGCGGCCATACACGTTTTTTCCTCGTCCCCAGTCCAATCTCCACAATTCCACTCACCTTTCTTCTATATGGTCGGAACTGGACTACCCTGACTCCCCGACTACCCTCCACGCCGTGGCTCCGTGTCGCTTCTCTGCCTCGCTGGTGAGGGTGAATCCCTCGGCAATTTTTCCTTTCCATTGACGGAGCCGATCCCCGATTGGACGAGAATTGAGCTTCGAACCGTCTCCGCGGGGATCGAGTGCCGAGAGGGCGGCGTGGAAGTCCGGATGCCGCAACTCGCCCTCGTGCCTCTCCTCGGCCTTTGCTTTGGCCTGTGCCAAAGTCGTGGGCTCCGACCTAAACACCTCATGCCAGGTCGAGAAGAGGGCGCGAATCAATTCCAAGTCGCTATCTCCGTCTTCCCGAACCCGCTCGCGTCCAGAGCAGGGGTCAGGAAGTCCGAGCCAAATGCATGCGCCGCGGATCAGACGATCCCACTGTTCAAACGAGCCCATCGGCGGCCTTGCGTGCTCGGGGCAGCCCGCGCGAAAGAAAGCGGCCAGTATGGTGAGCGCGGCCATCGCAAGCTCTGGACGGCGACTCCGCACATGTTCAACAAGGTTTGGGTAACGAAAGTGGTGCCTCTCCTCGGGGAACTCCATTTTCGCGTCAAGGTCAATTGGCACCACGCGCCTCCCCAGCGTGGTGCGGAAGGTGAGCCCATTTCCCGTCGCGAACCAGACCGCGCGCATCGGGACACGGACAATCTTTGAGGCCCCCAGAAGGCGATCCTCGAAGAACTCGCTGGTCAGGGCGGCTGCGAGGCTCTCTGAGCCCAGGCTGTGATCCACATTGTCGAGCAAGACGACCGGTGCCCCATTGAGACCAATTGCGAGGATGCGTTTGCGGGTCTCTTCGTCGTCGCGCCCCACTGTCATGCGCGCCGGCGCGCGTCCGGTCCCAATAATGGCAACCACATCTGCGAGCAGGCCCTTCCCAGTACCACCAGTCGGCGAGCGGACAGGGAACAAGGGTGCACACCCACAAATTGCATGACGCCCCACCAAGGTGAGCACGGTGGCCAGGGTCGCCGATAGGCCCTGCTCTCCTCCCGTGAAAGGGAAATCTTGGAAGAGGTCAAGGACGCGGAGCGCCGCCTTGCTTGCGTCCTCTTTAGAAGGAAGGTCGGGAAGGGAGGGGAACGCCTCTCGGGGGTGATAAAGGATCCCGGTCGCCTCGTCGTATCCCGGCCGCTCGATCACCGAGCCGTCCGGCCGGAGCGTGGGTGTCTCCACCACGTCGACCAGCCGACGAAACGGCCAATCGGCGCGTGCGAGCAAGGTCTCCGAGACCCATGACGGGACAAGCATTTGATGCCCGCGCGCGCTTTCCCAGTATGCGGCACGGTCTAGGAGTTCCCGCAGATACGGCCGCGAGATCGGTTCGATCGTTGGCGCGCCATCCTCCCGTTTGAGCCACTTGTATGTGTCTGCCCTTTGAGGGGAGACGTGCACCAGGGTTCGCGATCGGACGTAGACCGCGCTTTCTGGGTCTGCGTGGAGTGCGGCTTCTGCCTCGTCAGTCACAGCGGCGATGCGCTTCCTCACTACGATGGTGGGGCGAGCGCCCGAGTGGTCCCTGTGGTCGATCTCTCTGCGCTGCCGTTCGCCGCCCTCAAGCCCACTCGCAATCGTGCGCCTTGCTTCTGACTCGGATAGGCCGCAACAGAGCGCGGCTTTGAGAAGTTCAGCCTGTGTGCGTTCGCGCTCGAGTCGTCCCGCCCCGAGAACTTGTCCGAGAGAGAAGGCCGCGCGGTTCAGGGCGTCGTTGCGGGTTCCATTGCTGGCGGTCCGCACTTGGTCGCACTCGCCACGCAGAGCAGATTCGAAGTAGGCGCTGTTGGTGCCGTTCAAAGGTCCAGTTGCCGGGGTTCGGAGTGCAGAGTTTGGCTGTTCGACCAGACACAGGAGCCAGGTCGGAGCTGCTGCCAGCTGAACTCGGTCGGGATCTAGGATCCATTCGTAGCGGCCTCCGCTCGCATGTAGGGAGGGCGGGGCCACGACGTATCCGCCATCGCCTCGCAAGTCGAGCCCTGGGCGAAGTCCCACAGCATTTCTGATCCTGCGAGCGGGGTGTGCGAAGTAGATGTGGCGTCCACCGCTCCCAGTGCGGACCACTGGGGTCACCGGGAGCGCGGCTTCGCCTAGCAGAGTGGTCAGCGAAGACTCGCCGCCGTGAGCTGTGTCAACGTCGAGCACCACGAGTCCTGAAGGGGCTCCCGTCCTAATTGCCACGTTGGCGGTCGGCCACTGTTTCCACCAGACGTCAATTTTCTCCTGGTCCAGGGTTGCCGCCGAGTGTCCCTTCCCGCTCCTGATTCTGGGATGCTTGCCCGGCTTGTCGCATTCCGCGCTGCCGCAGGTGCAAAGGCCGACCTGAATCCCATGCAGGGGCAGTACGGGCCACCCGCGGTGCGCGTACCCGAGGGCAACCGAAACAATGTCCGAGCTCACGGAATCCCCTTACTTAACCGTCTGCCTCCCCGATCGAACGCCCGGTGTTCTTGCGTCTCGTCTTGATTGCGATCCAAGCGACTGGCTTGCGCCGATCGGATCGTGCCCAACGCGGCTGTACTTTGTCTGGAAAGCCACTCCTCCCACGCGTCGCGAGGGATGCGGATGGCACCCCCAACCCTGGTTGCGGGGAGCTCGCCGGCGGCGATCAACTGGTAGACGCGGCCGGCTGTGAGGCCCAGCTCGGCCGCTAGTTCGGCCGGTCTGAGAAACGGCCTTCTACAATGCACTGTCCCTCCCACGCTTATGGGCACTTCTAGCAGTCATCAGCGCCGTTCCGCCTGCTTCACTTAGCTGAAGTGCAGCCTAACGGAGGGTGATATGGTCACCAGTAACGTTCTATGTAATTGGGGGAGTCAATGGCATCAAAGCTGGCAATCCGGGCCCGGATCGAGGCGGAATTCGGATCGATCCCCCAAAAGTGGTGGGAGGACCTGGACGCTCAGGCCTACGTCGAGCAAGCGGTTAGGAAGCTGGGATTCGCGCACTTGAGGGAGAGAGTGCGCGAACTCATTGATCTTGGAGCTTGGGTTCCCGGATCAAGAGCCGGCGAAGCAGCCTACCGGAATACGCCGGTACAGCCCCTCACCGAAATGGGAACAAGGCACGACCGCGAAGGAATCGAAGCCAAGGTGATGCGCGCCCGCGGTGCCATTTTCTCGAAGTATCTGGCCAAGACGGCGGGCAGAACTGCGGCCGTGCAGGCTTTCCGCGACGAGTACCTTGCAGGACACGCAGTGTCCTCCGAGGTGGGTGTGAGGCTTCTTCAGTCCCCCGCTGTTAGGTACATGCGCAGGTCCGATTTCGAAAAGCTGGGAGTTCCAGTCCTAGAACACGAATCGAGAGTCCTCGAAATGAGGCAGGAAGCGAAAGGGGGAAACACCCACGTCTGGATCACGGATCTTGAAATCAAAATTCAGAATCGAAGGCTCGTATTCCGGTCTGAGTGCGAGGCCCCAGCTATGGGTGCGCTTTTCCGGAACTTGCCACGATTGTCTCTACCGAGAAATCCTAGGGAAGATTTCACGATTAGAGTCTTTCCAACCTCAGTAATGGATGATCTTCGGCGGGCGACGGAGGGTGTCATAGCCGAATTCCCTTGGGAGCAGGCTCAAGCCACATGGTTCATTCTTACGGGCAGCGTTCCACGGGTCTTTCCTATTGAGTATAGGCTCGAGCGACGGGACCGGAGTCATCATTCACGAACGCTGCTGACAATGGTGGTGGAACCCTGGCTGCCGGCGGAATTGCTCAAGCATGCGTACACGACTGTTCAGCGCCGATACCTCGGACGTCAGCGGCAGCCTGGCCCTATCAATACTGAGGTCTTCGAATTCGTGGTTGATCGAATGGGAGACGGTGGACGGGGGCCAGATTGGGATGCTCTAGTGTTGGAATGGAACAAGACGAAGGGATCGAAGAGGCAGTACAAGCGATGGCGATTCATTCGGGACTTTGAGCGTGCCCGCGACTTGCTCGTGTTCTTCGGCCGAGACCGCGAAGCTCAGCCGGAAAGAGTTACGATCTCAGTCTAATGCCCGAAAGGGCCAGCAGAGTGCGTGTCGGTAAGAAGTGCAGCGTTGGGAAGGGCCAGAGGCGAAGCATATTCCCTAGGTGGGAGCTGTCGAGGATCCTAGGGCGGTGTCGGAGAGAATGTCATGACCTTGGGAAACCGATTGCCCGTCGTGCGCCTCGTATGGCCGCAAGGAGAGCTGCTTCGTTCTCGATCTTGAATACGAGATTCAGTTCCACATTGACGGCGCTCGCATCACTGGGGCGGGCCGACTGCAGGGCCGTCCGAAGCCGAACGGGGAGACCGCCGACCTCTTTTCCCAGTCCGTCGAGAGTCTTTGCCAGCTCTGATGCGACTGCCTCAAAGTGCGGATTTGCGCAGAGTGCCAGCGCACGCGATTGAAGGACGGCGAGCCGTCCATATTCAAGGCCCAGCTGTTTGCCGGCTCGCACCGGGGACTGCTCGTCGGATACGCCTGGAGCATCTTGAAAGGCTGAGTTTGCGAGAGTGGTCATTCGTGAGATGCAATCCACAGTCTCGCCAAGGATGGCTTGGGCTTCGGCGATCGAAGCCTCATCAGTAGGAGACTTGGCTCCCTCAGCGATATTGGGGGTCTGCGCGATTGCAGATTCAACCGTGATCGTATCCTCGAGAATCCTCGCGAAGAGAAGGCTCCGCCAGCCGGGTGGTTTATCAGTGGCGAGGTGCAGGGCCTCACCTGTGAGCTCCTGCTTCGGGTCCGCGGCAGGGGCCACCTGTACAGGCTCACGTGCTTTGATCGATGCCTGTGGTGCCGTCGACCCAAGCGGAGGAGGGGCGCTCGGAACGGGCCCATTGCCAGCCGCCATGGCTTTGAAGGCGTTCGCCAGGGATACGGGCAACTTCGCAGCCGAAATC
>Ga0066388_100001265_pt1 | contig 13935 bp, 11 predicted proteins | sample PanSoiMetaGPlot6_FD_64539 | JGI IMG/M metagenome (GOLD analysis project Ga0066388, IMG submission 64539) | Tropical forest soil microbial communities from Panama analyzed to predict greenhouse gas emissions - Panama Soil - Plot 6 (Hybrid Assembly) | ecosystem: Environmental > Terrestrial >... | reverse complement strand
CATTGGTGGTGTCCCACGGGGCGGCGGCCAGGGACAGATTGACCACCACGTCCACCGAGTCGGGACCGAGCGTGAGGTCGACCGGGAGCTCGAGCGAGACCGACACCGGCGTGAAGCCCGCGGCGTTCGTGTCGGGCAGGTTCCACGTGGAGACCTTGAGGAAGGAGCGCGCCTGGTAGGAGCCCAGCTCACCGACGATCAGTTTGTCGTCGAACTGCGCGGTCCCTGCTTCCACGTAGGTGTCGCGGTCGGGCACCTCGATCACGCGCGTCGTGGCGCCGAGGCCGCCGGGTCCGCGATCGAGCCGGTCGCTACCGACGAGGCGCTCCGCCTTGCGCGCGCACCCGAGGGCGAGCGGAAGGCTGAGAAGAGCCGTCAGAAGGAGCAGCCGGTTCGGACGCACGGGGCGCAATGATAATCCCTTGTGGGAACGGATTCTAGACAAGAGGTGTCGAGCCTTAAACCCGGGCTTTTCCCTCCAGTTCCTTGGCGGCCCGACCGATACAACAAGGGACCCCGGACCCACCGGTCGGGAATCACGCATGACCATCGCGAAGCCGGGACCCGCGGGCATTCCGAGCGCCTCCCCCCAGGGTCTCCCGAAGCAGACGAGCGCTCGGGATCTTCTCGTCCGCTACGGCCTCGCGACGGCGCTCGCGGCCGGCGTGGCGGCGCTCGTCGTTTGGGGCGTCACCGCCCACGTCTGCGAGCAGCTCCACCAGGAAAACCGGATCAAGGTCGCGAGCCTCGCGGCCACGATCGCCGCCGGCATTCCCTCCGAGGAAATCCGGGGTCTCCGCACCCGCGAGAGCGAGGAGAGCCCCGCGTTCCGCGACCTCCGGTACCGACTGATCTCGGCGCGCCAGGCCAACCCGGACATGCGCCGCGTGTACGCGATCCTTCCGGGACGCTCTCCCGGGCTCTGGCACTTCGCGCTCGACGCCGGAACGAAGCCGGGAGAGCGGATCCATATCGGCGACCCCTACGACGCGAGCGGCCGGCCCGAAGTCGAGGCGGCGATCCACGGGGCGACGGCGGACCACACTCCCTCCCACGACCGCCGTGGCAGCTGGCTCGGGGGCTACGCGCCGATCCGTGACGCGGAGGGACGCGTCCTCGCGGTGGTCGGGGTCGACGTGACCGCCGACGTCGCGCTCGTGTCCGAGCGGCGATTCCGCCTCGAGGCGCTTCTCTCGTACGCGCTGATCTTCTTCGGGATCCTCTTCACGGGGTTCGATCGGTATCAGAAGCGCCGGCTCGAGCTCGAGCGGAACCGGAACATCCAGGTCCGGCTGAGCATCCACCGCCTCGCCGAAGCCATGACCCGCGCCGGGGCGGAGCCCGACCTCGTCCGCGCCGCCCTCGACGCCATCGCCGAGGGCACCGGTTACGCCCACTGGGCGCTCTTCCGGCGCGACCGCGATTCCGGAGGGCTCGACCTCGTCGCGGAGCGCGGGCTCGCCGAGGCGGGTCCGGAGGCGCTGAAGCCGGACCCGATCGCTCCCGAGGCCGCGTGGCACGCGAGCCGCGCCGCCTCGCGCTGCGAGGTGGTCATCTCGCACAACGCCGGGGAGTACTCCCCCTATCCGTTCGCGGCCCACGTCCCCGGGCTCGGCCCGCACCCAGAGACCGTGGCGGTGCCCATGATCGAGCACGGAGAGGCCGTGGCGGTGCTCCAGTGCTTCGCCCCCGGGACCCGCTCCTTCACTCCCGATGACGTCACGCTGATCCGCTGGATGGCCGGGCAGCTCGCGCAGGGCCTGAAGCGCATCCAGCTCGAGTCGCGCGACCAGCTGCTCGCCTCCTACATGCGGAGCACCGACGAGCTCCTGATCGGATTCGACCTCGACGGGGTCGTGACCTACGCGAATCCGGCCGCGGAGCGGGCGCTCGCGCGAACGGGGGTCGAGCTCCGCGGCCGCGGAGTGAGCTCGCTGCTCGCGGTCTCCGATCGCCGGGAGGCGCCGGCGTTCCTCACGGTCCTCCGAGCCTCGGGAGGATTTTCGGGGGAGATCCTGTGCATCAAGGGGGACGAGACGCGCTTCCCCGCGGAGGTCACCGTTTCCAAGGCCTCCGACCGCGAGGGAAACGCCAGCGCGTGGGTGCTGGTCGGCCGCGACATCAGCGAGCGCCGGGAGCGCGATCATGAGATCCAGAGCCGCACCGAGCAGCTCGAGCTGATCAACGAGCAGCTCCAGCACGCCAACGAGAAGCTCGCGGAAGCGAACCGGATGAAGAACGAGTTCCTCGCCAACACGAGCCACGAGCTCCGGACTCCGCTCAACGCCGTCATCGGATTCGCGACGCTCCTCGAGCAGGGAATCACCGAGTCGGAGAGTGAGCGGGCTTCCTTCGCCAAGGCGATCCGCGAGAGCGCCGAGCACCTCCTGACCGTCATCAACGACATCCTGGACCTGGCCAAGGTGGAGGCCGGGAAGCTGGAACTCTCGCTGGAATCGGGAGATGCGACCCCGACGGTGCTCGCGGCGGTGGAATCGCTCCAGGCGTCCGCCTTCCGGAAGGGGCTTCGGGTCGTGGTCGACGTGCCCTCGGAGCCGCTCGAGATGGAGCTCGATCCGGCGAGGCTTCGGCAGGTGCTCCTAAACCTGCTTGGGAACGCGATCAAATTTACCGATAGGGGCGAGGTGACCGTGCGGGCCCGGCGGAAGCCCACGCACGAGATCACGATCGTGGTGGAGGACACCGGGATCGGCATCGCGAAGGATCAGCAGGCGCGGCTCTTCGTGAAGTTCTCGCAGGTGGACGGCTCCTACAAGCGCCGCCACCAGGGGACCGGCCTCGGGCTCGTCATCACCCGATCCTTGGTGCAGCGGATGGGCGGAACGATATCCATGCAGAGTGAAGGACCCGGGCTGGGGACGAGCGTGACCCTCACCTTCCCGGCGGTTCCTCAGCGCGAGAGGGAGACATGCCGCATCGCATCCTGATCGTCGAAGACGACCCGATGAACGCGAAGCTCTTCCAGCTCGTGCTCACGCGGAAGGGAAACTACACGATCCGGATCACGGAAGATCCCGACGTCGTCCTCGCGGAGACGCGGGCCGGCACGGCGGACCTCGTGATCATGGACGTCTCGCTCTCGAACAGCGTAATGGACGGCGTCCGGGTGGACGGGCTCGAGATCACGAGACGGATCAAGGCGGATCCCGCGACCCGCCACATTCCCGTGCTCCTTGCCACCGCCCACGCGATGAAGGGCTCGCGCGAGAAGTTCCTCAAGGACTCGGGAGCCGACGGATACATCTCGAAGCCGATCGTCAGCGCCGACGAGCTGATCGGTCTGATCGAATCCCTGATCTCGAAGAGGAGCCATGCCGTTCCACCTGCTGATCGTTGACGACGAGGCGCACAGCCGGAAGCTCCTCCGCATGGTGCTCCGCCAGGGGGACTACGAGTTCCTCGAGGCGGAAAGCGGAGAGGAGGCGCTCGAGATCATGGAGCGCCAGCCGATCGACCTCCTCCTGCTCGACCTCATGATGCCGCATCAGAACGGCTTCGACGTGATCCTGGCCATGCGGAAGAACGAAAACCTCGCGAGGATCCCCTTCATCGTGGCGAGCGCGTCGACCGCCCAGGACGACATCCAGCGAAGCCTCGAGCTGGGGGCGATCGACTACTTCACCAAGCCGCTCTCCGAATGCGACATCCGGTTCCAGATCCCGCTCAAGGTCCGGAACGCGATCGCGCTGCACCAGGCCTCCGAAGAGCGCCTCCGGGCCGAGCGGATGAAGGCCGTGTCGGCCATGGCGGTCGCGCTGAACCACGAGATCAACAATCCGTTACAAGTCATTCAGGGCAACGCGCAGCTCCTGCACGTCCATCCGGGTCTCCCCGCAGACGCCCGCGACAAGGTTTCGCGGATCCGCGGGGCCACGGAGACCGTGGCGAGCCTCACCCAGCGGATCGCGGCCCTCCGGGACATCGTCACCGTCGACTACCCCGCCGGCAACAAGGGCACCGTCCCGATGGTGAACTTCGAGGCGTCCGCTGCGGCGGGTGGGACGCAGCGTGCGGGCGAGGCGACGGGTGAGACGCCGGACCTTACCGAATCCCGATCGTCGGGTAGATCCAGTCGTGGATCAGGAAGTTGAGGCGACCGATGAGGAGAGCGACGCGTCCCATCACGGTGAACCCGAAGGCCGCTCCGAACGAGACCATGAGGAACCAGATCCCGAGGCGGGCGATCCTGCGCGTGACCGCGTCCTGCTCCTTCGAGAAGAAGAAGTAGATGAGGACGCTGAACACGCCGAGGGCGAAGAGGAGCGAGTAGAAGATCGTGTGTGCGTCGAAGTGGTTCAGCGGAACGATCGCGCGCGCGATCTGCGGGAGCACCTCGCCGTGGATCCGGCGCGTGAAGTCGAGGCCGATGTAGTAGCCGACGTAGATGGTGATCGCGTACCGGAAGATCCACGCCGCGCGGGGCAGGTAGCGCGCGTAGAGCACGAGCCCCAGCACCCCCGGGACCACCAGATCCCAGTTCTTCCCGAAGTCCTGCTGCATCGGCTCGATCAGATTGGGCATGAGCGTCTGGTTCAGCACGATGCCCACGTAGTAGCCGAGCGAGACGCCGGCGAACAGGCTCTCGGTGAAGCGGAACAGCGGGTTGTCCTTGTAGAGGAACGAGAGCGCGAAGATCGTAAGGAACGCGGCGACCCAGACTCCGATGGCGGGAGGGTGCATCAGCTCCTCCTCCTCGCCGCCGCGCGATGCTGGATGTAGGCGAAATTCCCGACCACGATGAAGAGAATGATCAGCGCGTGGGCCACGGCCTGCGCGTCCATCCCCTTCGCCCCCGTGAAGTGCGGCGTGCTGCGATAGAGGGTGGCCAGCTCCGGATGGCTGACCTGGAGCAGCTTCTCGTACTCCGCCGCCCCCTTCATCCCACCCAGCATGCCGACGAGCTGCCCCGCGTTGAGGTAGGCGAAGTACTTCGGAGCGCTGACCGCGGTGGGGCCGATGATGACCGGCGTTCCGATCTGCGCGTGGACCTGCGTGATCCACCACTCCCCGATGATCCCGGTCGCGGCGGTGAACACCAGCTTCACCTGATGGAGATCATGGACCCCTTGCATCATCGGGATTTCGGCGATCGGCTTCCCATTCACGTCGGTCGGGAACGCCCCGCCGATCGACTCCCCGAGCTGGCGCATGACCGCGGCCGCGCCGTCTTTGTAGCCCAGGTTCACGTAGTCTTCGCCGTACTTGAGGTTCGGAAACTCCGCGACGACCCTCGCGAGCGAGTTGTTCGCGAGCGCGAGTCCACCGAGCGGGTACAGCGCGGACACGATGACCCGAACGTGCTTCACGAAGCACTGCCGCATCAACCCCTCCGCCATCGGGTCGTTCTCGGGGGCGGAGGACGGACCATAGTCGAAGGAGAGCCAGACCACGTCTCCCGGCTTGAGCGACTCGATATAGTCGAAGGCGCGGCGCGTCGAATCGGTCGTGGTCGTCGGAAGGCCGATGGGGAAGAGCGTGGGCAGGACCACCGCGATCAGGACCAGGAGGAAGATCCAGCGGCGATCCAGGCCCAGAATGCGGTCCATCAGAGTCGGCATCTACTCGCCCCCTCCGAGACCGAGGTATCCGCGCTCGATCCCCAGAATCACACGGATCGCCATCGAAGCGGCGCCGAGCGCGGCCCCGATGATGATCCCGGACTGGGCCGCTCCGTTCGGCGTATCCATGATCCACTCGGTGAGCTTGCCCAGCGTCTGGGTCCCCGCCGCGGCGGAGGCGTGGAGCGCGGGAAATGGAGCCGCCAGGAGATCCAGGAGCGGAACGCGTCCCGCCATGACGAGGCCCCCCGCGATCAAGAGGATCGTGGCCTCCAGGTTCCGCGCGCGAAACGCCCGAAACGCCGCCGAGGCCATGAAGAAGGCGAGGAGCGAGAAGATCGTCGCCTGGAGGGGCAAGAACATGGAGTCCTGGATCCACTTGAACGGCGTCGAGCGTCCGTCCGGCAGGAATCCGATCCCCTGGTGGGACACGGCTCCGTAGATCCCGAGCGCGCCGGTCACGAAGAGGCCGGTCAGGAGCACCACCGAGAACGGCCAGCCCGACTCCCTGCGGGAGACCTTGCGCATGCCGTTCTGGATCACGTTCACGATCCCGAGGAGGAGCGCGAAGCCCGCCACGATGATGAGCCACTGGTCGAGGCGGGAGCTCATTCCCTGCGGACCGGAGAGGAAGTTCTTGGGGATGTACATCGCGAGGATCGGAATCGTGCCCGCGAAGAACGCCACGAGGAGCGGGAGCCGGCTCCTGAGCGCCGGGGCGCGCACGCCCAGCGCGATCCCCACGATCGGGATGAGCATGAAGAGCACGAAGAGCGTGACGCGGCCGAATTCGAGGTTCATTTCGTCTTGAACAGGTCCGGGAACCAGGAGAGACCCAGGCTCGTGACCACGATGCCCAGGAGCCCGAGGACGATGAGGATGCCCTTGGCGATGTCCTGCGCCCGCGTCGAGCCGAGGAGCACCGGCTCGCGCGAGAGATACGCGCTCGCGGCGTACAGCTCCTCGCCGATCAGCGTGTAGTCACAGGTCGCGATGAAGAACGGGAGCTGCGTCGGATCCGCCTGCCCCGCGATCTGGATGGCGCCGGTCGACTGCCCCATCTCCGCGAGGATGAGCGATTCCGCGAAGAAGTAGCCGATCAGGAAGATCGCCGCAGGGCGCTCGCGCACCATCCGCGCCGAGACCGCGGCCGTGTAGGCGAACTGGTCGTAGGTGACGTAGTTCACCATCTCCTCGCGGTACAAGTCGGGGCGGCCCTCGGCGAGGTACGCGCCCCGCACGGCTTCCCGCGCCGAGACGAAGGTGAGCGGGTCCTTGTTGGGCACGTCGAGGTCCGTTCCGTAGCGCGCCGTCGACCGCGCCACATGCCCCAGGATCGCGATCGAGGCGATCGTCTGGATCTCGTCCATGCTCTGGATGCCGGGGATGTACATCACCTTCTTGCCGATCTCGGTCGCGCGCCCGATCGCCTCGTCCACGGCATTCAGCCCGGCGATGCGGCGGATGAAGATGTGCTTCCCCGATTTCGCCACCGAGATCGACGCGAGCAGGATGATGAGGAAGAGGATGGAGGCGATGAGCGAATTCGTGCGGTCGACGCGGAACCAGTCGTCGTGCGAGGTCACGGGCTCGGTCACGAGCGGGGGCCCGGTGGCGGGCGCCGCGGCGAGCGAGTCGGGTTGGGCGGTCGCGCCCTGCGGCACCACCCGGATCTCGTAGCGGTACACCGAGCCGTCCTTCGCGCTCTCGTCGACGTAGCGCTCCTCGCCGGGTTTCACGAGCTGGAGCGGCGTCCACTCGAACGACGGCGGCTCCGCCCGGCGGATCTCGAGGCGCGCGTCGGGTCCGAGCCCCGGAGGGTCCTTCCACGTGAGGAGGACCGCGCCCCCGCTGTCCCCCGGACGATCCTTCGCAGTGAACAGGGTCGCCGCCGGAATCTGGGGAGAGGGGGGCGGAGCAACCTCGGGAGCGATCGCGACCGCGGTTTGGGGATGGAGGAACAGGAGCGACGCGAGGAGCGGCGCTGCGAATCGCGGTAAGCGCGCGGACGCGCGGCTCAGAACGCCGTTTCGCATCGGCGCCAGACTAGAGACGGCGCCGGGAGGTGTCAACCGGCTTTTCGCCCCCGAAGGCGCAGGATGGGCCAGACGTAGACCGAGAGCCCGGGCCACCGCTCGCAGAAGAACCGGAGCGTGTCCTTGACCCACTGCCGAGGGTTGTTCTCGATCTTCCGGGAGAAGAAGGCCGGCAGGAGCTCGGGGATGAGCCCCGCGTCCCGGAACTTGCCCTTGAGCCAGAAGGGATTGAGCTCCCGCTCTGGGTACTGCCCGTCCTGGGGATGCCGGTAAAGGAACGAGGGGGGAGAGGGACGCTTGCGCGAGGCGTGGTATTCGGCCGCCGCATCGAGGACATCCTTCCCGACGAGCCCCCGCGTCACGCGCGCGGCGTCCAGGAGCTCGTTTCCGGTGATCTGGGGGTGGTGCTCGGCGATGGTCGCCATCCGCGCGGCGAAGTAGGGACCGCCCGGTTCCGCTTCCATGGATCGCCATCCCTTCCGTCGCCGGCGGCGCGCCGGGAGATAGAGGGAGTTGTTCTCGTCGCTCAGGAAGAAGACGCCCCCCGGCCGCAGCAGCCGGTGCGTCTCCGTCAGGAACCCTTCGAGATCGCGGACGTGCGAGATCACGCAGTTGGTCATGATCCCGTCGAAGCTCGCGGAGGGGAACTCCATCGCGATGCCGTCTCCATACTCCGACACGAAATTCGTCATCGGAGGATCCATCCGGCTCGCGAGGTAGCGCCCCACCTCCACCATGTCGCGGTCGATCTCGGTCGCGACGACGCGGCGCGCTCCGTAGATCGCGACGAGGAGCGCCTCGATCCCGAAGCCCGCGCCGAGGTCGAGCACGTCCTTTCCCTCCGCTTCGAGATAGCGGTACATGTCGTGCGCCTTCTGGAACACGTGCTCGATCCGCGCGGGGTTCCGGATGATCTTGAGATACGTGTAGTAGGTGAGGAAATACTCGGGGAACTGGGTGCGAATCTCCCGATCGCTCTGCATCAGGATCGCGCGGAGCGATTGGAGACGGCGCTCGACCAGCGGCGCCACCGGAATCGTGCCGGCCACTTACCCGGCGGGTTCGTTCAGGATCCGCGACCTCCGGATCCCGTGCGAGTTCATCCGATTGTGCAGGTGCTGCCGGCTCACGCCCAAGGCACGCGCCGCGCGCGACACGTTCTGGTCGCACTGGCGGAGCGCCTCGCGGATCGTATCCGCTTCCACGGCGTCGAGGGTCTCGCGCAGCGTGTGCTGGCCGTCCCACCGGCGGGTCACCGGAGCCCCGAGGCCGAAGACAGCGGGCTCGAGCGGCGCGTTCTCCTCGGCGAGCGCCACCGCGCGCTCCATCGCGTTCTCCAGCTCGCGGACGTTTCCGGGCCAGGGGTGGCGGAGCAGGAGCTCGCGGGCTTCGGGCATCAGGCCGCGCAGCTTCTTCTGCTGCTGCTTCGCCGTCTTCTCGAGGAAATGATTGGCGAGGAGCAGCACGTCGTCGCCGCGCTCCCGGAGCGGGGGCATCTCGATCGGAACCACGTTCAGCCGGTAGAAGAGATCCTGCCGGAAGCGTCCCGCGTCCACTTCGGCGCGGAGATCGCGATTCGTCGCGGCGAGGATGCGCACGTCCACCCGGCGGGAGACCGTGTCCCCGACCCGACGGATTTGGCTGTCTTGCAATACGCGGAGGAGCTTCACCTGGAGGGTGGCGGGCATTTCCCCGACCTCGTCCAGGAAGAGCGTGCCCTGGTCGGCGGCCTCGAAGAGACCGATCCGGTCCTCCGCGGCGCCGGTGAACGCGCCCTTCTTGTATCCGAAGAGCTCGCTCTCGAGGAGATTCTCGGGAAACGCGCCGCAGTTCACCGCGACGAAGTTCTTCTCCCGCCTCGGACCGTTCATGTGGATCGCCCGTGCGATCAGCTCCTTCCCCGTTCCCGTCTCCCCGTGGATCAGGACCGCGACCTGGGTCGGGATCACCTTCTCGAGGACATCGATGACGCGGATCATCTTCGGGCTGCGTCCGACGAGGAGCCCGTACCGGAAGTCCTCCTTCAGGGCGCGCCGGAGGTTCTGGTTCTCGATCTCGAGGCGGCTCTTCGAATCCTTCAGCGATTCGTGGAGGCGCGCGTTCTCGAGCGCGACCGCGCAGAGCGCCGCGAATCCTTCGAGGAGCGTGATGCTGTCCGGCGTGAATTCGTGCGTGATGGAGTGCGAATCGATGTAGAGGACGCCGAGCACGCGTCCCGAGCTCAGGATCGGGAGCGCCACCACCGTTCGAAGCGAGAGCTCGCGGACGCTCTTCCGGTCCTGGAAGAGCGAGGAGCCGACCGCGTCGGGAACCCACACGGTCTCCCGGCGATGGGCGGCTTCGTCCGCGATGCCCCAGGAGATCTGGAAGGCGTCGTGGGGAAGGGTCGTCTCATCCTTGCTGCGCGCGACCTCGAAATGGAGCTTCGCGTCGTCGCGCATGAGCATGAGGAAGCCCCGATCGGCGTCGGCGACCTGAATCACCGCGTCGACGACGCGGACCAGGAGCTCGTTGAGATCGAGGGTGCCGGCGACGGACCGCGCCGCCTGCATGACGTGTGTGATCCGGTCCAGGTCGGATACCGCCCTGGCCCTGGCTGGGGAACGAGGCTGTACGAGAATCTCACGTTCCCATTCGGTTAGCCCGCGGCTGAGTCGTTCGAGGGGGTCGATTTCGGGCATTTCGGACGCGCTGGGATCCCGGTCACGAGACGGATCTGGACGCTGCGTCATCGTTCCACCCACCCTTTTTGGTTTCCGGCCATGCAAGAATGCGCCCTACTTCTTGCGTCATGCCAAGATACAACTGTAAATTCGATTTGTCAAGTGACGAACGTAGAGGTGGGACTGACGTGTCTCAGGCGGACCCCGAAAAGGGCATATCCAAGCGCCAAAATGCCCAGAGTCCCGACGGTTGACAAGGGATCGGAACGACTCCAAAGCCAAACACCCGCGATGGCATTGGCGAAACAGAGGCCCGCGATGACGCCGAGCGCGCCCCAGGGTCCGTAGAGTTTTGCAAGACGATGCGTGGTGTGGTCGACGCCTCCGACGTGCACGGGACGGCGCCGCGCCGTGCGGTCGAGCACGACGAACGCGAGATCGAAGATCGGGTACGCGAGCAACGCCACGACCGCGGCGAGATGCGGCCACGTGAACGAACCCTCGAGCGATTGAAGTGCGAGGGCCGCGAGCGCGTATCCGAGGAGATGGCTGCCCGCGTCGCCGAGGAAGATCCGGGCGGGGGGCGCGTTGTAGAGCAGGAACCCCGCGCACGCGCCCACGAGCCCCCACGCGAGCGCGAGATCCACCGTCGCGCCGTGGACCAGCGCGAGCGCGACGAAGCCCCCGGCGGTCACCGGAAGCATCGTTCCCACGATGCCGTCCAAGTTGTCGAGGAAGTTCACCGCGTTCAGCAGGGCGACGACCGCGACGAGCGCCGCCGCGGCGAGGAGCGGGTTCGAGCGGAGCGGCACCACGTCCGTTCCCCATGCGATCAGGCAGACCGCCGCGAGGAGCTGTCCCAGGAGCTTCGGCGCGGGGCCGAGCGGACGTCGGTCGTCGACGAGCCCGAGCCCCAGCGCGACGAGCGCGCCGGCGAGGAGCCCCGGGCGTGGAGCGGTCACCGACGAGGAGGCGATCGCGCGCGCGAGCAGCGGCGCGGCCGCGAGCGCTCCCGCGATCGCGACGCCTCCGAGGAGCGGCGTGGCGCGCGCGTGCGCCTTGCGTGGATCGGGATGATCGACGAAGCCGGTCGCGCGCGCGAACGCGCGCGTGATCGGGGTCAGCGCGAGCGCGGTGAAGAAAGCGAGCGGCGCGATTTCCAGGAGTGGAATCGCGGCACAGGCTGCCATCGGGGCGCAGTATAGCACCCCCGATTGACACTCCCCTCCGCCTTCGCGAGACTCCACCGCCATGCCCGACCTCGACCTCGAGCGATGGAGAGCGCGGTTCCTCCGCTTCTCCATGGGCGCGGGGGCCACCGTCGCGAACGCGCTCGGCGCCGCGATTCGCAACAAATGGCTCGCGCACCATCTCGAGGCCTCGGGCCTCGGGGTCCTGGCGCAGGTTCTCTCCTGCCAGTCCTGGCTCGGAACGGCGGCAGGGCTCGGCCTCGGTTTTCCGCTCGCGCGGGCGGTGGGAGCCGCGAGCGCATCCGAGGACCGGACCGCCGCGCGCCGCACGGTTTGGGCCGCCCTCGTCCTCTTCGCGGCCGCGACCACGGCGCTCGTCACGGCGGGACTCCTCTTCGCCGCGCCGATCTCGACCGCGCTCCTGGGGAGCCCGGCGTACGCGGGGCTCGTCCGCATCTCGATGATCGGCGTCGCGGGAATCGCGCTGCAGCAGAACCTCGTCGGCCTCTTCGCGGGCCGCTCCGACCTCCGCGGGCCGCTCGTCGTGGCGCTCGCGGGAGGCGGCGTCGCGACCGCGGCGGTCTTCCTGCTCGTGCCCCGTTTCGGTCTCCGCGGCGGGGTGCTCGCCGTGGCGATCCTCTTCCCGGTCGGATGCGCCGCCGCGCTCTACGCCCGGCGGCGCGAGTACGCGCCGCTCGCGCTCCCGCCACCACGTCCGCTCGTCACGGGCACCGGGGCGAGGGAGCTCCTCACGATCGCGGCGGCGGGGCTGGTCGCGAGCCTCCTCGACCAGGGCGTCTTCCTGGCGCTCCGGGCACACTACGTGCGCGCGAACGGGGTCGCGGCGAACGGGCTGCTCCAGGCCGCGGTCGCGCTCGCGCAGCAGATGGGCGCCCTCTTCTACGCCTACCTCGCGAGCTATGCGTTCGGAAAGATGAGCGGCATCGTGGCCACGGGAGGAGAGGATCGCGTGGAACGGGCGCGCGCGTACACCCGCAAGCACTGGACGCCGATCCTCCTCACGTCCGGGGCCGCGCTGGGGTTCGCGATGATCGCGGCGGTGCCGCTCCTCCGGCTTCTCTACTCGCACCGGTTCGACGCGGCCCGCCCTCTCATGGCGTGGGCGCTGGCCGGTGAGTTCGCGCGCGTGGCCCTGCAGCTCTGGATCCTCTCCTCGCTGCCGCTCGGCGGGGCGCGGCTCTGGTTCCCGATCAGCGTCGTCTTCCCCCCCGCACTCGTCGCCTCCTACGCCTGGTTCACGCACGAGGGAATGGGGGTCCTCACGCTCCCGCGGGCGTACGCGGCGGCCGGACTCGTATCGGCGCTCGTGGGGGGAGCGGTGATGTGGAGGCGCGGGATCACGCTCGGGCCGAAGCACGCCGCGGTGTTCGCGGGCGCGCTCCTGGCCCTCTTTCTCCTCGCGGGGTGGATCGGGCGCTGAGGAGGGGTGCCGCTAGTGGGCGCTCTGATCCTTGAAGACGCGCAGGAAGGTGAGCAGGAGGATCTTCAGGTCGAAGCCCATCGACCAGTGCTTGATGTAATAGAGGTCGTATTCGATCCGTCTGTCGAGCGGCGTGTCGCCGCGCAAGCCGTTCACCTGGGCCCATCCGGTGATCCCCGCCTTGACGTGGTGCCGGAGCATGTAGCGCGGGATCGAGGCGCGGAACTGCTTCACGAAGATCGGCCGCTCCGGGCGGGGTCCCACGAGACTCATGTGTCCCACGAGCACGTTCCAGAGCTGCGGCAGCTCGTCGAGTGAGAGCCGGCGCAGGAATCCGCCGAGGCGCGTCCGCCGCGGATCCTCGGGCCTCGTCCACCCCGCTTCGCCGGGAGCCTCGGCGTCCGCGCGCATGGTGCGGAACTTGTACATGCGGAACCGCTTCCCGCTCAGTCCGACCCGCTCCTGCGCGTAGAGCGACGGCCCCGGGGAGTCGATCTTCACGAGGAGGGCCAGGAAGAGGAGAAGCGGCGAGAGCACGACGAGGCCGATGAGCGAGAAGACGAAATCGAACGCGCGCTTGAGGACGGCGTTCCAGCCCTGACCCGGGCTTTCGGTCACCAGAATCACCGGCGTGCCGTCGAAGTCCTCCACGCTCGCGTTGAGCGTGAACGCGCGCGCCAGATCGGGCACGAGCCGCACGGCGGCCGTCGAGTCGTTGAGCCGCTCGAGCGCCTCGAGCTCCTCCTCGTGCTCGGACCGGTTGAGCGCGAGGTAGACGAGCTCCGCACCCGTCCGCTCGACGAGCTCGTTCAGCTCGGAGACGGTGCCGAGGATCGGCGTCGTTCCGAGCGTGCGGCCGACCTCCGATTCGTCCGTGCTGACCGCGCCCTCCACCGCGAATCCGAAGTCGGGCTCCAGGGTCATCTTCCGCTCGAGCTCGAGCGCGAGGTCCCCGGTGCCCACGATCAGGACGTGGCGGAGATTGCGGCGATTCCTCCGCAGCCCGCGGAGCGCCATGCGCACGGC
>Ga0066388_100001264_pt1 | contig 13936 bp, 14 predicted proteins | sample PanSoiMetaGPlot6_FD_64539 | JGI IMG/M metagenome (GOLD analysis project Ga0066388, IMG submission 64539) | Tropical forest soil microbial communities from Panama analyzed to predict greenhouse gas emissions - Panama Soil - Plot 6 (Hybrid Assembly) | ecosystem: Environmental > Terrestrial >... | reverse complement strand
GATTTCGATTCTGGCAGAATCGGGGGGGGGATTGTACTACTTTATGTCGCAGTGCCCGGCCTTTTTCCGGGGCCGGGTCTGTGACGACGCCATAGATTTCTCTGCCTTCATGATCTTCCGGTAAATATTCCGTAATCGGTAAGCCGTCCTCACGCACAAACAACAGGCAGTGGCAGTATTTATATATCTGCATTTCATCGCAGGCACAAATCCAGCGACGGAGTTTGGTCTCCGCTTGTTTGTCTGGGTAAATATTGCAGGGACAGAGTGGTTTACCTAACTCGTCGACGTGCATGGCCAGACCCTTAACCACAGCTTCCGTCACGGCGGGGTTCGGGTGCATGGTAGTCCCGCTCTTCTCGGCAAACCCTCTCACATACTTCCACATCTTATCGAGGCTCTCTTGTTTAGGTTCAGCCATTCACAAGTCCTTTCGATGTCCCCTTAGCCCGCTTCCGGCGCGTGGGGGCACAGTTTACAAGCGGTAGGCCGTTCTTTACAATCCACCACTTCATGCAACATCGGTTGGTGTAGGACGGTGATGGAACTCGATCACACGCGCACAGAATTGGTGGCATGGCTGGCAAGGGATCTGGAAGCCTCGGCAGCGGAACGCCTTGTTACCGCACTCCCGCACTCCGTTAAGATCCAGGGAATTCTCCTACTTCTGGGCGAATTGAGTGAAGTATCGCCAAAGGTTGTACGGGCTGCAATCCAAACGCTGCCTGAGTTGCACCAGCGTGAACGCTTGAGTGATGTGGTGAGTTGGCTCGAAGTTTGTCTGGCGTTGGCTGAATCATCGGGGGCGAGTGCACTGAAGTATTTGAAAGAAAGTCCCTTGTTGTTGGGGGTGGTCGAGCAAGCAGAAGCTCGCACATCAATTCTCGCTACGGCGTTGGAGTTGGCTGAACAGGACGCCAACGTGACCTTGGAATACTTGCGCACGGCACCGCAGATTCTAACCGTTGTGCCGTCGAACGAGTTATCGGCTTGGCTCGGGATTGGCACAGAGTTGACGCAGGTGGATGTCGTGGTTGGGCTGGAGTTTATCCGCCGAATCCACGCGATTGCCCCTGTGCTTCCGTTGAGTGAAGTGCGGGGTTGGGTGGCCTTCGGCATGAAGTTGATTGCACCCAACAGCCTCGGTAAGCCTGATTACATAGCGGCGCTCGAATTCTTACGCACCAGCCCGAGTATTCTCGGCGATATCGAATCGGTATCAGTTCGATCGAAGATTGTCGCGTTGAGCGCCATGCTGGCTGACCATTCGATCGAGTCCAGTATCGCTTGGTTATCCGAATCCCCCCGCCTCATGCGAATGCTGCCATCAACGGAATGGCAAACGAAGATGTTACAGTACGGTGCGTTGCTCGGTGAAAAAGATCCTGAGGCCACACTCTCTTATCTCCGTCTCTGCCCTGAACTGATCGGGCTGATAGGCGATTCGGCCCAGGCAGTCACAAGATTTGAAAATTGGTTTAAGGCAGGGATGGAAGTCTTGGCCTACAGTGTCGAAGGCGCGAGGGCTTACTTCGCCTTGGAATCCCAGAGTGCCCTCGCGTCAGTCGAGAAGGCGTTGAGCGGCGTGCCGTTGCGACAGGTCGCGCGCACAATCAAATTGTTTGTGCAGGGATTGTGTGGTACGGAGCTCGCGATTCAGACGCTGCCCGATTCGCTCGCGTCAGACGTACCAGTGCGCGCGACGATCAGTCCAGATGGCCGGACCATTTGGCTTCCTGCTCTCTTGCGTCGATATGCGACTACTGAAGAGAATACACGGCTGTATCTGGTGACGGCAGCTCATGAGGCCGGTCATATGGAATTCGGCACCTATCGTCTCAGGCTCGAGCCCCTGGCCGATCTGATCATCGAGGTGCGTCGGCGCTATGGTCGGGCCGATCGGGCTAATCCTGGGACCTTAGGCGCACTGTTTTGTCTCTATCCACAGCCGCGGCTCGCACAGGATATCTGGACATTGCTCGAGGATGCACGTGTGGAATTTCTGCTGCAGGAGGAGTATCCCGGTCTGCGTCGTGATTTACAAACGTTGGCTCGTGAGGCGGTTACCACGAGGTCGTTGACTCATGGCCTGACCATCAAGGAACTGATCGTGGATCAACTGCTGCAACTTTCGAGCGCTGCGCCGGAATCTGTTCGAATCCATGAGGCGGTTAAGGGAGAGATCGCGATCCTCTGGCCGATGTGCCAGTCCGTCCAAGTCACAACGGCGACAGCTGAAGACGTTGTTCGTGTTATGCATAACGTCTATGTCCGACTCGAAGAGCTGTTAGCACCCAGAGGGGAGATGATCAGGACTGATCTGATCGACATGCCCTCCCAGGACGTAGGCATAGGCCCCTCGGCCTCCGAAGAGGCAGGTGGAGACTATCATCCTGTGACCAATTTTGAATACCGGGGCGCGATGAATCCCGAGTTTATTCGCCGGCGTGATGAGGAGGAGCGGATGACAGATGACCAGCCGCTGTCGGATGACATTAATCGACTGGTCGGCGCCGCTGGCGGAGCGCAGAAAGAATTGACTCCCAGTCAGCCGGCTCGGAATGACACCCAGACTTCCTCGGAGAGCGGCGTTCTCAGCGGCGGACGGCAACTGCCCCCTCACGTGGAGGAGTTACTCTCGTTGGATGTGAATCGACCGACCTCTGCGGGCCTGACTGGCTCCGGAGAACGAACAATCCGCTACCCGGAATGGGATCAGGAAATTCACGACTATCGGCTCAACTGGTGCCGTGTCGTCGAACGTGCTGCGGATGAGCGTCCAGACGATATTGTTGCGAGTACGTTACAGACCTACAGCAGTGTGGTTTCTGGCCTGCGGCGGTTCTTTGAAGGTTTGCGCCCACCAGGGTTAAAGCGGGTGGCTGGTCAAGTGGACGGTGACGAGGTCGATCTCGACGCTGCGGTTCGCCTCTTGGCTGAACGGATCGCAGGTGCTGAAGTGTCCGATCGGATCTATGTTCGGCGAGATCGAAGGGAGCGAGACGTCGCGACCGCATTTCTCGTGGACGTGAGCGGCTCGACAAGTCGCCAACTCGACGGGGGCCGTCGCGTCATCGATGTCGAGCGCGAGGGATTGGTGTTGTTGTGCGAGGCACTTGAAGCAGTTGGCGATCAGTACGCCCTCTACGGATATTCAGGCCAAGGTCGCGGGCAAGTCGATTTCTTGGTGATCAAGGATTTTGCTGATCGGTTGGGTGGACAGGCAGCGCATCGATTGGCTGGCCTGATGCCTCTGCAGCAAAATCGTGACGGAGCAGCGATCCGGCATGCTACGACGAAATTGCAGGCTTGTGAGGCAAAGACCAAGCTGCTAATCGTTGTCAGCGACGGACGGCCGCTGGATGACGGCTATAAGGATGAGTATTCGCTCGAAGATACGAAGGCTGCCTTGCGAGAGGCGAGGCGGCGAGGGATCCATCCGTTTTGCATTACCATCGATCGCGAAGCCGACGCGTATCTAAAACGAATGTACGGTGATGTACAATTCACCGTCATCGATCGGGTTGAAACACTACCACTGCGGTTACCTCGGATTTATCAACGGCTGACGACCGCATGACTAATATGTCCGGTAAGCCCACGGTTCCGCCGTGGCTCTATAAGCTCTTCACCGGGCATCAGTATCCCTATGTCCGCCGCTTGGCGAAATTCGCTCAGCCTGTGAGGCCCGGACAAGAGCGCCCGGAACCCACGAAGGAAATGATCGAGGCTAAGTTCTGGGAAGTCTACCCCCGCTGTTCCACGAAAATCTTGCAAGAAGTGAAAGTAGGCATGATCGTGGTATTCCACGATCTCGGCGAATATCCAGCTGGGGGATATCAAGAGCTCGTCGACAACCCGGAAGAGTTTCTAGCGAAGACCTTTGGGAAAAAGAAGATCAAGGTGAATTTCTATGACGGCGAGAATTTTGTGTGCACGATCAATTTTAAGGTAGCAGGATGGACGGAACATGAGGGTGGACATTGACAGTGCCGGGGGTCTCCTTACCCACGCAGTGCGCGGAGGGCGAGTCGTTACTAGATCCTCAAGATCATTGGCACGGGCGTGAGAGCAACTATGAACTGAGGTGGGACGATGGCGCGACCGAAAATCACCGTCGTAGGAGCTGGTAATGTCGGAGGCACGACCGCGCAGCGACTAGCTGAGAGGAATGTCTACGACGTGGTGCTCGTCGATATTATCGACGGTGTGCCGCAAGGGAAAGCGCTCGACATCACGCAGGCCGGACCGGTGTGCGGGTACAGTACTCGTGTGGTTGGAACCAACGGGTATGATGAAACCGCCGGTTCGTCGATCGCCGTGATCACCTCGGGCATTCCTCGCAAGCCTGGCATGAGCCGTGATGAGCTCTTAGCGACAAACGCAAAAATTGTACAGTCGGTGGTGAAAGAGCTCATCTCCCGTTCGCCCGGGTGCATCCTGATTCTTGTGACGAATCCGTTGGATGCGATGGTGCACGTGGCTCGAAAGGTGAGCGGGCTGCCGAAGTCCAAGGTGCTGGGAATGGCCGGTGTCCTCGATTCAGCCCGCATGCGCGCCTTTATTGCGGAGGAATTGCACGTGGCGGGATCGGATGTGGAAGCCATGGTGCTGGGGGGGCATGGGGATACGATGGTACCGTTGCCGCGGTACACGACGGTGAAGGAAAAGTCCGTGACCGACTTGCTCACGAAGGAGCGGCTGGAGGCGATCGTCAAGCGGACGCGCGCCGGCGGGGCTGAAATCGTGGGACTTCTCAAAACCGGCAGTGCATTCTATGCTCCATCGGCGTCAGCAGTCGATATGGTTGACGCGATCATGAACGACCAGAAACGAGTTTTGCCTTGTGCGGTATTGTGCGAGGGGGAATATGGGTTGCAAAACGTAATCGTCGGTGTGCCCGTGAAGCTTGGACGAGGAGGGGCGGAACAAATCGTCGAGTATGAGCTGACTGTAGGCGAGCGGGCTGCCCTTGAAACCTCCGCCAAGGCAGTCCGAGAGCTCTGTGCGACGGTGGATCGATTGATGGTGTAACTCCCGCGCAAGAGACACGACTCGAGGGGTCTCCATCAGGAACCTTTTCTTTGTCGCCGCTTACCTCTGCCCCTCGTCATCAGCGATTGCTTGACAAGAGACGGGAGGCTACAGTACAGAGTGCAACCTAGCAGTGAACTGAACGAGAGGACACCATGAAATTTCTCGAAGATCCGTTTCAGACGATGGGTGCGGGATTTGCGCTCGCCATTGTGTTGATCATCGCCTACCTTGGTATTTCGGGTGTTGGAACGGGCGATGCGGATTGGAGTGGGATTTTGCTTCGGTGGATTCACTTTCTAGCGGGTATTACATGGATCGGGTTGCTGTATTTCTTCAACCTGATTAATGCGGCTTTCCTGAAGAGTCTCGACGGACCGACCAAGAATGCCGTCATACCCAAGCTCATGCCGTCCGCCCTCAATTGGTTCCGCCATGGGGCGACGGTGACTGTGTTGGCAGGGATCCTCCTGTACGTCAAGATGTACATGAATGGTGGAAGTGGAGCCTATGCGCTGGCGATCGGTGGGTTACTGGGCATTATCATGATGGCCAACGTTCATGGCATCATTTGGCCCAACCAGAAGAAAATCATTGCGGCGGTGTCGGCCGGGGGGCCTCCTCCTGCAGAAATGGCCCAATGGGGTCGGACGGCCCTACTCGCATCCCGAGTCAATTTCATGCTATCAATCCCCATGTTGTTCTTCATGGGGGCAGGTAGTCACTTCAAATAGCGAGTCGATGAATCGGGCTGGAGAAAGTCCTTCCGGCCCGATTCTCGGTCCTTCAATACCCATCCCTTCAATAACTCGACCGATATGCCCAATTGGGCCTAGGGCTCTTGTCCTAACCCATTGAGATTCAGGCCTATTCCCGCGATGTTGCCTTGACGCAGGGTTCACAGCCGCCTTATAGTACTCTGTTACAGTGGGGGAATCGAGTAACATTATGACGGCAACAGTTGAATCTCGCGTTCTTCAAAAGCTTGAAGGAGCACCCTGGGATATCGACGCCTACTTGAAGGTAGGGGGGTATGAAGCGTGGAAGAAGTGTGTCACGGAATTGAGTCCTACGCAGGTCGTTGATGAACTCAAAAAGTCCGGACTGAGGGGGCGAGGCGGGGCAGGGTTTCCCACCGGAACGAAATGGGACAAAGTACTGAACCATCGGGTCAAGGAACGATATTTCGTCTGTAATGCGGGAGAACACGAACCAGGAACTTTCAAAGACCGTTATCTATTAAAGATGATCCCGCATCAACTGATCGAGGGTTGTCTTATTGCCGCACGAACCGTGCAGGCTAAAGCTTCCTTCATCTATGTCAATCATGAGTATCACGAGGAACGCGAAAATCTGAAAAAAGCGCTCGCTCAAGCCAAAGCAAGAGGGTTCCTCGGCAAGAACGTGCTCGGTACCGGAGTGGATATCGATCTCGAAGTCTTTGAAGGTCACGGGAGTTATGTGGCCGGTGAAGAGACCGCCATGTTGGAGTCCATGCAGGGCCGGCCGGCGATGCCGCGGCAGAAGCCGCCATTTTACCCGACGGACTTTGGGCTCTATGGCAAGCCGACGCTCGTGAATAATGTAGAGACACTTTGCAATGTCCCGCCGATCCTCCATAAAGGTGCTGCATGGTTTACGCAGGTAGGGACTGAGAGATGTCCCGGGACGATGATGTTCTCCTTGAGCGGGGCAGTGAATCGGCCGGGAGTTTACGAAATGCCGATGGGTGTGACGGTTCGTGAACTCATTGACCGGTGTGGTGGCGGGGTGCCGGGCGGCCGGAAGATCAAGGCAGTGTTCCCGGGTGGGCCGGCCTTTTCGATGATCACGCCTGACCAACTGGATCTTCCAATGGATTTTGACTCCCTCAAAAAGGCGGGGACGGGACTCGGATCGGCGGGTGTCATTGTGGTCGATGATGCGACCTGCATGGTGGCCCAGACGCTGAAATTCTCGAACTTTTTTAAAGTAGAAAGCTGCGGGCAATGTCCACCCTGCCGTATGGGGACAATCAATCTGACTACGTTGATGACGAAGATTGAACAGGGTGAAGGGACGCAGAAAGACTTGGACAGTCTGCTGCAGCTCTGCGGATTTGTGAAGGGAACCGGGTATTGCACATTGGTCACAGGGGCTGCGGTACTGGTCCAAAGCAGCATTAAGTTGTTCCGGCACGAGTTCGAAGAGCACATTCGCTTACAGCGGTGTCCGAATCAGGCAGTCGCAGTCGGTGTGAGCACGCATTGAGGGGACCTGATGCCGCGCGTGACATTCCTGCATCCCGAAGGGAGGAGCGGGATAGTAACCAGAAATGTTACGATACTTGATGCCGCCAAGGAGTTGGGATTTCCACTCAACCACGACTGCGGGGGGAATGCCTCATGTACGACCTGTCGAGTGGAAGTCCAGGGAGGCGGCGAGCACTTATCCGAAATCGAATTCGATGAGCAGGATCTGTTGGATCGCGAAGCCCTGAGCGAACCATGGCATCGGCTGGGATGCCAAGCGAAAGTACTTGGAGATGTGGTCGTTCGGGTACCGGAAACCAAGTGGGCGGCGACCACTGGAAATTCAGAAGCCCAGGGAGTTGATATTCGGTAAAGAGGTGTTACACTAAGCCAATCCAGGTAGTCTAGAAAGGCCGGCCTGGCTACAGAGGAGGAAGACGATGGTTACGATTACGTCGGTGGCAGAGCAGAAGATCAAGGAATTGATGACGGAGGAAAAAGACGTCGTCGGGCTTCGGATCTATGTCCGTGGGGGTGGCTGTCACGGCTATCAGTACGGGATGGCGTTCGAGTCTAAAATGTCCGATGACGACACCGTGATCGAAAAAGGCGATGTCAAGGTCATTATGGATTCGCAGAGTGCGCCGCTCTTGCAGGGCGCCGAAGTCGATTACGTGGATAGCCTCCAAGGGTCCGGGTTCTCCATCAAGAATCCTCAAGCAAAGACGACCTGCGGCTGCGGCAGTTCGTTCAGTGCCTGACCCGACTCGATCGCGTTGCGACAGGCGAATCGGACGCCCGAATTGTACGCAAAGCCAGGATTGCCCGAACGTAGCGGGTAATCCTGGCTTTGTTTTTTCACGAGAGACATCGACGAATACATAAACGAGATGGCTCAGGCCAGCGTAACCAGACGATATCGGTTTTGCGCCGCCCATCGGCTGCACACCGATCATCTGTCTCCCGAGGAGAACTGGGCTGCCTTTGGGAAGTGTAACAATCCCAACGGACATGGCCACAACTATGTGGTGCTGGTGACAATCAAGAGCGGACCGACATGGTTTGGTGGCAGATCAGCCGATCTTGCGGAGCTGGACCGGGTGGTCACGGACACGATCATTACGAGATTCGACCATCACGATTTGAATGAGGACCCCGCGTTTGCCGACCGGACAACAACGGGAGAGAACCTGGTGAAACTGATTTGGGATCTTCTGGCTCTGCAACTACCAGGTGGTTCGTTAGAAAAAGTCGGCGTGGTCGAAACGAGGGATAACTACTTTGAGTATGCAGAAACGACGAAACTCAGAGAGGGATCGCATGGCTAAACTGGCGGTGGCACGGCGACGCCGGCAGCAGGTGGGGGAGGTGGGTGGACTTGGAAGATCCCTCGATCTAGCCCTCATCGAATCCTTGGTGAACGAGGTGTTGCTCGCTCTCGGGGAGAAGCCAGGCCGCAACGGACTGATGAATACCCCAGAGCGAGTGGCAAAAGCCCTCGCCTTCATGACCCAGGGCTATCAACAGAACATCGACCACCTGCTGAACGGGGCGCTATTTCCAATTGAATACGACGAGATGGTTATCGTGAAAGACATCGACTTCTTCAGCCTCTGCGAACATCACTTACTCCCGTTTTTCGGCAAGGTCCACGTCGGCTATCTACCCAATAAGAAAGTAGTGGGGCTAAGCAAGATCCCTCGCATCGTGGATATGTTCGCAAGGCGACTGCAGGTGCAAGAACGGCTGACAACACAGATTGCCGAAACCCTCAAATCCAAGCTTGACGCGAACGGTGTGGGTGTGGTCATCGAAGCGCAACATCTCTGTATGATGATGCGAGGTGTAGAAAAGCAGAACACAGTGGCGGTCACGAGTTCGATGCTCGGTGCGTTCCGGAGTCAGCAACAAACTCGCTTGGAGTTTTTGAAACTCATCCACCGGCGGGGCGTCGGCGATTCCGACTAAATTCTTCCACAATTTAACACAAATGCCTCGACGATTTGGTTGAATCGTTCCGGCTGCTCAAGATTCGACAGGTGAGCTGCTCCTGGAATAGTGGTCAACTGTGCTCCTGAAATCTGGTCTGCCATAAGCTTCGAGTCATAGATGGGGGTGGCCATATCCAGTTCGCCGACAATGATCTGCGTCGGGCAGGTGATCTGACGTAAGAGCGGAACGGAATCTGGCCGTTCGGCCATGGCCATCAAGTCTCCTGCTATTCCACTGATCTGATTGGCCTCGATCATCGATCGCACGTGTTGGACCAGCGTTGGGTTCGATCGGATGGCCTCGGGGCTCAACAATTTAGGAATCATGAGGTCGGCGATTGCAGCCGGTCCTTGAGTATAGGCAATCTGGGCCATCTGGAATCGCCCGGTTTTGCCTTCCAGCGTATCGGCCTGGGCCCGTGTATCCGCCAGGACTAAGCCCTTCACGCGGTCAGCATACTTTCGATACAACGCAAACAGGATATAGCCACCCATCGAGAGTCCGGCAAACACTGCTTGCGAAACCGACAAATGGTCCATCAGTCCTCGGACATCGTCGGCTGCCTGGTCGAGGGTGTAATGCCAAAGCGGAGCGTCGGACTCGCCGTGTCCCCGTAAATCAACTGTGATGACACGATGCCGAGACGAGAGGGCCTGTTCCTGTGCCGTCCACATGGTCCGATTCAGCGGAAAGGCATGCAGAAATACGATAGGAGGTCCGGTCCCCTTGTCGGTGTAGGCAAGCGTGATGTCGTTGATCAGAGCCTTCATCAGAACCAGCAAATTAACTGCGATCTCGTACCATCGACCGGTTTAACCGTCAAGGAATGGCTGGCCGATGATAGATTCACGTGCATTTGCGCTCGATCACGAAAGGTGTATAGAATTCTGGACGTACCTATGGCGCGTGATCAGCACCAAACAGCCGATTTGTTCACTACTCCGGGAACAAAACCCGACGCAAATGTTAGTCCACTCGCCGCGCGAATGCGCCCTCGGTCATTCGAGGATTTCATCGGACAAGACGAAATTGTCGGCCCAGACCGTCCACTCCGCAAAGCCATCGAGGCGGATCGATTATCGTCAGTCATCTTCTGGGGACCGCCGGGTTGCGGCAAGACGACATTAGCCCATCTTATCGTTCGCTATACAAAGGCGCATTTCGTCTCATTCTCCGCCGTGACGAGCGGGATCCCCGAGTTACGCGAAGTCGTGAGAACGGCCGAACATCGATTGGCAGCGAGTCACCAGAAGACGATCCTCTTCGTGGACGAAATCCATCGGTTCAATAAAGCGCAGCAGGACGCATTTCTGCCGCACGTCGAACGGGGCACTATCATTCTGGTCGGCGCGACCACGGAAAATCCGTCGTTCGAAGTCATCGCACCTCTGCTGTCCCGCTCGCTCGTCGTGGTTCTCCATTCATTGCCAGATGTCGCGTTGCGCCAAATTCTAGATCGTGCGTTGTCGGATAACGAGCGAGGCCTTGGCAAGCTGGCCGTCAGGATGGCAGATGCGGCGAAGCAACGCCTGGTTGCCTATGGAAATGGCGATGCGCGGGCGCTACTGACCGCTTTGGAGTTCGTGGTCCAAGAGACTCCCCGCCGTCCCGATGGATTGCTCAACATCGATGAAAACCTTGTCGACGCGGCCTTACTGAGGAAATCCTTGCGGTACGACAAGACAGGAGAAGAACACTACAACGTAATATCGGCTTACATCAAGAGTCTCCGCGATTCTGATCCGAACGGCGCCCTCTACTGGCTTGCGCGCATGATCGAGGCGGGCGAGGATCCGAAATTCATTGCCCGTCGCATGGTCATCTTTGCTTCTGAAGACATCGGCAACGCCGACCCCTTAGCAATTGTGGTGGCCACCTCCATCGCCGAGGCTGTGCAATTTGTTGGGCTTCCCGAAGTGCAAATTAATCTCGCGCACGGAACCACCTACCTTGCATCGCGACCAAAGGACAATGCCTCCTATATCGGTCTCCTTGAAGCACTCGAAGATGCGAAAGCCCATGGAAACCTTGGAGTTCCATTGCATCTTCGGAATTCGGTCACCTCACTCATGCATGATTTAGGGTATGGGAAAGGCTACCGGTATGTACACGAAGATCCGCAGGCAAAGACCGAACAATCACATCTCCCCGAACCTCTGCGGGGCCGTCAGTATTATCGTCCCAAAGGCGAATCGCCTTCGGCGGGATAGGTGGTTGGACAAACCTTTCTAATCGGTTATACTTAGATTGGTGAAGCGTCAGGATTCCAAGCCAACAGCGTCAGTGCTAGGTTCGCACGAGCGGCGAAAGTTACTTCGCGCGATTCTCGTTGGATCGGCATTGGTGTCTCCCAAGACCGGCGCCAAGGCGATCACGGCGGTGCTTGATAACGTCAATAGGGTTGGGGCCGGTCTTCACGCAAAGGATCGTCTTTCGATGGGAGAAAAAGTAACTGTCTCGTTGGCTTTTTTGGATTCGGAACGAGCGGAGCAGCAAGAAAAGCTCGATGGGACGGTTGCGTGGGTGAAACCGTGGGAGAAAGGATTCTTGATTGGAGTGACCTGGGACGAAGTGGTGACGAAAGAGAAAAACCGCTGGCTGTATTACTACCTTGATGAAACCATCAAATCGACGATTTAGTTGGTTGCCTCCAGTTTCTGTTTGATTCCTGCGAGTTCCGCCGACAACGACTCCCACCGTGCCGTGAGCCGCTCCAATTCTTTTTTCCAGGCTTCTTGCTCCAGGTGGAGATCGTGCCACTTGTCAAATACCTGATAAATTGCCGGGTCAGCAAGTTCTTGATCCCGCGCCTTGATCTTGGCCTCGTACACGTCGATCTCAGTTTCGGCGCGCGTGACCTGCTTTTCAAGCCGAGCCTGTGTCTTATTAAGGTCACGGCGATCGCCTAGTGGCGACTTGTGCGGCTTTGGAGGAGTCATGGCCTTGGTCGGCGAAGAGGTCTTTGGCCCCGTCTTCCTATTCAGTTCCTCACTGGTTTCCCTGATAGATTCGAACTCCTGGGCTTTCTTCCATAAATAGTATTCATAATCTCCAAAGAAGTTTCTGGCCTGGCCATCCTCGATCTCGACGACGCGCGTGGCGATGCGGGTCAAAAACGTGGGATCGTGGGAAATAAAGATGATGGTGCCAGGGAAATCCGTCAGGGCATCCGTGAGCACGTCGACGGAGGCAGGATCCAAGTGGTTGGTCGGCTCATCGAGAAGCAACGTGTTGGCTGGTTCAACCAACATTCTAGCGAGGGCAACGCGATTCCGTTCGCCTCCACTTAACGCCTTAATCGGTTTCTTCTGGTCCGCCCCGGAAAAGAGAAAGGTTCCTGCTAGCCCTCGCAGAAAGTTCATCTCTGCTTGTTTGGCCACTTCTGAGAGGGATTCCAAGATGGTATGTTCAGGGTTCAGGGTTTCGGCTTGATGCTGGGCAAAGTAGTGGAGCGTGACACCATGACCGACAGTACGAGTCCCTTTCTCGAAAGGCAGCACACCGGCCAGCATCTTCAGTAACGTACTCTTGCCTGCGCCATTCTCACCGACTAAGGCAATCCGCTGGCCTCGCTCGACAGAGAAGTCCAACGATTGGTACACGACTTTTTCGCCGTAAGCCTTTGCCACGCTGTTCAATTCGAACACATGACGTCCGCTCGTTGAAGGAAGGGGGAATTTGAATCGAACGCGTTTCGCATCCCGTTGCAGTTCGATCCGCTTGACCTTCTCGAGCTGTTTAATGCGCGACTGCACTTGTCTGGCCTTGTTGGCCTGGTAGCGGAAGCGGTCAATGAACTTCTGAACCCGCGCCACTTCCTTGGCTTGTCGAGTCGCAGTAGCTTCCAGTTGAGCATCGCGCGCCGCGCGCAGTTCCTTAAACTTGGTGTAATTCCCCCGAAATTCTTGAATGGTCTTGTCTCGAATCTCCCAGATGTGCGTGGCGATTCGATCCAAAAAAGCTGTGTCATGGCTAATCACCAGGAGCGTCAACTTCGAGTTCAAGAGAAACTCTTCGAACCACCGTTGCGTCGGCTTATCGAGGTGGTTCGTCGGCTCATCGAGCATCAGCACGTCCGGATCGGATAACAGGAGGTGTGCAAGAGCCACGCGCATCCGATAGCCACCCGAAAGATTTTCAACCGGTCGCACAAAGTCGCTCTCTGTAAACCCGAGTCCAGACAGAATGCGCTTGGCTTCATGTTCGGGGTAGTGGTTTCGATGGGCCGCATCCAGGACGGTTTTCCCCGAGATTGTTTCGAGCTCTTGCGGGAGATATCCCAGTCGGAGGCGGGGACGTGTGCGGATCGTTCCCTCGTCTGGGGATTCCTCACCCAAAATCATCTTGAAGAGAGTCGTCTTCCCGACACCGTTCGGCCCAACGAGGCCGACGCGGGTTTCGGGTCTCAGATGTGCGCACGCGCCATCGAACAATACCTTGGTCGCAAATTGTTTGTGGATCGATTCAATCTGTACCATGCGGCATTAAAAAGCGAACTAAGAAGATGTGACTCAGTTTGGTAGGAAAGAGCTCAAAGCCGTAATGAGCTGAATACTCTATGAAATTTGGTGGAGCTGGCGGGGATTGAACCCGCGACCTCGTGAATGCCATTCACGCGCGCTCCCAGCTGCGCCACAGCCCCACTCCTTCACGAAAAACGCTGAAACCACAGTGAAATC
>Ga0066388_100001263_pt1 | contig 13939 bp, 6 predicted proteins | sample PanSoiMetaGPlot6_FD_64539 | JGI IMG/M metagenome (GOLD analysis project Ga0066388, IMG submission 64539) | Tropical forest soil microbial communities from Panama analyzed to predict greenhouse gas emissions - Panama Soil - Plot 6 (Hybrid Assembly) | ecosystem: Environmental > Terrestrial > Soil... | reverse complement strand
AACAGTTTTTTTCGGCCGAAGCGGTCGGTCGCGTAGCCGAAGAAAAGCGCCCCAAGCACCGCTCCAGTTAGATACCAGGAGGCAGCTAGTCCAACTTGCGACTCACTGAGACCGATTGCTTGCGGATTTCTGAGTACTGCTCCCACGGCTCCTGCCAGCGTTACCTGCAGGCCGTCGAGCACCCAGGTGATACCAAGCGCGATGACGATTAGCCAGTGCCAGCGGCTCCAGGGGAGCCGATCGAGCCGCGCGGGTATTCTTGTTTCGACCAGTTGTCCGTGTGGCATCAAGGTCTCGGTAGCCATCAACTCCACTTGTAAACCGTCTTGCGCGATGGCACGCAATTATCCCAGCGTTGCTTGCACATGTGTGTTCACAATCGGGGACGTGGGCGAACCTCGGCAGAGCCGTTTGCTGGCTCGAACTTGGTTAAACTTAACATTTGGCACCGATCAGGAACTAGAAGACCGGCATCTCGTCTACCCCCCGCGGTTACCGAGCAGGAGATGTCACGGTGCAAACTGAGGTACTTACGTCGACTTCTCGGGACTCGGTCGGTTCAGCTCCGTAGCAAGTGCCTCTGTTTGTCTAGGAAACCTGGCAATCAGCTAACTTACTTTGCTTACACTGCCTGGCCTGTCCTAACCGCATACTCATATCGGTATGGGCAGCTGTCACGCAGATCGAGAGACAAATCGGGGACGCGCGGTCTTACCAGGACAGAACTGAACCTCAGTTCAGGACAACTCGGGCAGACGCCGCCCACGTTAAGCCCAATAGCATATGCAACGTATTCATTCCATGCCGTTCGGTCCCGTCATCTTGCCTGCAGGCCAGATTCTGTTCAGGCTATGGGCACCGTCGGCAGGAAATGTCGAGCTCTGCCTGCATTCCAGCGTTGGCCAGATTCTGATTGAGATGGAATCCAATCAGGAGGGCTGGTTTCATGCCATCAGCGATCAGGCGAAGGTTGGCACGAATTACAACTTTGTGATCGATCATGAGCTCCTTGTCCCGGATCCCGCCTCGCGTTTTCAGCCTGATGGTGTGCATGGACCTAGTCAAGTCATAGATCCCAGAGCGTTCGACTGGCGGGACAAGGGCTGGCTCGGACTGCCGTGGGAAGCGGCGGTCACCTACGAGATGCATGTGGGAACGTTCTCAACCGAGGGAACTTTCCGCGCTGTCAGAGACAAGCTCGATTACCTCGTTCAGCTTGGCGTTACGGCTATTGAACTAATGCCGCTGGCAGAAGTTCCGGGGAGCAGGAATTGGGGTTATGACGGTGTTCTCCTGTTCGCTCCATACAGCCGATATGGGAGGCCGGAAGAGCTGAAGGAGCTGATTCAGGCTGCTCACGAGCGGGAAGTAATGGTCTTTCTTGATGTGGTCTACAACCATTTTGGGCCCGAGGGCAACTATCTTCATGCCTATGCCAAGCCGTTCTTTACCGACAGATACGACACACCCTGGGGCAGCGCCATCAACTTCGACGGGCCAGATTGTCTTTCGGTACGTCAGTTCTTTATTAACAACGCGCTCTTCTGGCTAAACGAGTATCATTTGGATGGCTTGCGGCTGGATGCGGTCCATGCCATTTACGACAATTCTAAGGTCCACATCCTGGAAGAGCTGGCTGAGACGATCAGGAAAAACCTGGAGCCGGAGCGGCATGTACATCTGATCTTAGAGAATGATGACAACCAAGCCGATTTCATTCAACCAAATGGTGACAACAGGCCACGTTGGTACACAGCTCAATGGAATGACGATCTACATCACGCATTGCATGTCCTGGCAACGGGAGAGAGCAGTGGCTATTATGCCGACTATGTAGATTCAGCGTCAGAGCGGACGCCGGTCGAGCACCTGGGTCGAGCGCTCACTCAGGGGTTTGCCTACCAGGGTGAACGATCAACTTACAGGGATGGGCGACATCGAGGACAGCCGAGCGGTCATCTGCCGGCAACAGTGTTTGTAGGATTCCTTCAAAACCACGACCAAATTGGCAACAGAGCCTTTGGAGAACGTATCCAGGTGCTGGCCAGCGAGGAGGCGATTAAAGCGATGGTCGCGGTTCACCTCTTGAGCCCCAGCCCGCCGGTGCTATTCATGGGACAGGAATGGGGGACGGAGAAGCCGTTCCTTTATTTCTGCAATATGGGACCCGAGCTGGCTCCGCTGGTAACGGCGGGCCGCCGCAAGGAGTTTGCCAAGTTCCCTGAGTTCAGCGAGCCAATGAAGCGCGACGCCATTCCCGATCCATGCGACCAAGCCACATTTCTAAAGTCGGTGCTTGACTGGAGTGAGTTGTTGGAAGGAAAACACCGGCAGTGGTTTGACTACTACGAGCAGCTGATTGCTCTGCGTCGCCGAGAGATCATTCCGAGACTGGCCGACCTGGTCAACGGCAGCGGAGCTTTTCGGTGCTTTGGATGTCAGGCCCTGAGGGTAACCTGGTCGTTAAGGAAAGGCGGCGAGTTGGCGCTTTTGGCTAACCTCTCAGATGTTGAGCTCTATCTATCAGGCTCGGATATGGCAGCGTGCCTCGATGGCAAACACGGGTGCGGCAGGCTTCTTTTCCAGAGCCGAGCGAATGCAATGGAGCGTCTGCGTAGCGGAATCATGTATCCCTGGACGGTAATCTGGTCGGTAACCGATGAATAACACCGGATCAGCTAAAGTGTCTGATGAAAGCCGACTGAACCAGCTTGCGGCCGAGCTCGGGATTGAGTCCAGATGGCATGATCGATTGGGCGCAGTACACGAAGCCCCAGACTCTACGGTTCAGGCGTTGCTGAGAGCCTCAGGTTTGAAAGCCGAATCGCCGTCTGACATCGCTGAGTTGCTTAGCAGGCGGCGGCAGCGGTTTTTGGAGCCGGTCTATGTGCTGCGCAAGTCATCTCTCACCGCGGCAAAACCAGATGTGCTTACCTTGACAGTGCCAGAGTATCTTGCTGAAGGCTCATTGCGCTGGTCGATAGAAGAAGAAGAGGGAAGAACCCTGGAGGGCGCCTGCGGCCTGCACGATCTTGCTCGCGAACAATCCGCTGGCGTTTCGAGCGAGGGCGGCGTCATAAGGTGCAGCTTTCCGCTGCCAACGGACCTGAACCTGGGTTACCACAGACTGCAGGTCTCTTTGGTCTACCCCAGCGGAGTCAGGTCTCAAAGTATAGATTCTGCGCAGACGGTGGTGGTGGTGACGCCTGATCGGTGCTTCGTTCCGGAGAGCCTCGACGGGGGAAGGCGCATCTGGGGTCCGTCGGTCCGCCTGGCCACTATTAAATCTCGGCGCAACTGGGGGATAGGCGACTTTACCGACCTCAAGAAGCTGGTGGATTGGTGCGCCAGCCAGGGTGGAGGTCTGTTAAGGGTCGATCCACTTCACGCTCCCTGCTGGTGGAGGCAAAGGGGCAACCAGGAATCCGGTCCGTCAAGCAGGGTGTTCCTGAATGTTCTATACATCGATGTTGAGGCCGTAGCTGACTTTGCTGAATCGGAAGAGGTTACCCGTACCGTTCTGTCACCAGCCTTCCAAGCGCGCCTGACAGGACTCCGGCAGGCACCGCTGGTGGACTATGAAGGTGTAGCGGCGGCAAAATTGTTGATTTTGCGGGCACTATATCAGCATTTTTGCGACAGCCATTTGAGCAAGAAAACAGAACGAGAACGTGCCTTCCGCGAATTTCAACGCAGCCGTGGGAGCGCACTTGAGCAGTTCGCCCGGTTCGAGGCCATTCGATTGTGGCTGCAGGAATCAGACCCCCAACTGCGGGGATGGCGGTCCTGGCCGGATCCCTACCGGGATCCGGAGAGCGAGGCAGTCCGTGAATTCGCTGAGGCAAATCGAGAACAGGTGGAGTTCTACCAATACTTGCAGTGGCAGGCCGATATCCAGCTGCAAAGCGTCGGCATTCAGTGTCTCAATCATCAGTTGCCAATTGGACTTGTGGTTGGATTGTCGATCAGCTCTGATCCGGATGGAGCTGACGTCTGGCAAAATCAGGCTTTGTATGCGCGCGAAGGCCGTCTCGGCACGCCTCCGGACCGATTAAGGCCGGACGGGCAGAGGTGGGGATTAGCGGCGATCTTGCCAGCCTGCCTCAGGGAAGAGGCTTATTGCTCATTTGTGGACGCACTGCGCCAGACAATGCGCCATGCGGGGGCGGTCAGCATCAGGCACATAATCGGACTGAAGCGTCTGTTCTGGAGACCGGAAGGACTGGGCGCTGCCGCAGCCATGCCGATGACATTTCGGTTCGAAGAGATGCTGGGCATTGCGGCTCTGGAGAGCCACCGCAATCGATGCCTGGTGGTCGGTGAGGATCTGGGCACAGTTACAGATTCGATGAGGGCTGACTCATATGCGGCGCGGATTGCTGACCAGGACTGGGGTGTTTTCGGTCATAAGGCGCTATCTCTGGAAAAGGAAAATGGCCACGTTTATCGGGCTCCTGCTACCTTCCCTCCCAATGCGCTGGTCACGTTTGCAGCTGATGACCTGACCAACCTCACGGGCTATTGGCATGGCCATGATTTGAGCTGGAGATCGGACAGTCCGTTTCCGATGGATAAGGAGCTTCGCGATCAGCTGGTCTCAGAGCGAGTTATGGACCGCATGGACCTGCTTCGCCTCCTGGAAAAGGAATTGCTGCTGCCCGATGGGGTTACTACTGATCCGGTCTCGGTACCGATTCTAAGTCCGGAATTGGCGGCTTCTGTGTACGGCCTCATGGCTAGATCGCCTTCGGCATTGGTTGCTTTCCATTTTGAGGATGTCCTCGGCCTGCCGGAGCATGCCACGACGCCATCCGCCAACTTTGCAGATTACAGAGCGCAGAAGCTTGCTGTCGAGCTTGAGGATTTTGCTCACACTCCAGGCTTAGAGCTCCTGGTTGGACAGATGATAAAGGACAGAGGGGCCTATGCCAGGTTCCCGCTTCCAGACGAGGAGTTGGAGGAGTGGCAAGAGCTGGGAAGCAGAACTCCGCGGGCAACCTACAGACTGCAGTTCAGCAGGGAATTTCCATTATTCGCCGCCACAGAATTAGTTCCTTATCTGGAAAAATTGGGAGTTACTCATTGTTATGCATCGCCGCTCCTGCGGGCAAGGCCGGGGAGCAGCCATGGCTACGACATTATCAATCACAAACAGCTAAATCCCGAGATCGGCACAGAAGAGGGCTTCAACCAGTTCATTGCCGAGCTGCGGCACCACGCCATGGGACTAATTTTGGACTTCGTGCCGAACCACATGGGAATTGGCAAGGACAATCCCTGGTGGATGGATGTTTTGGAAAATGGCCAGGCATCTGTCTTTGCCGAGTATTTTGACATCGACTGGACTCCGGTCAAGCACGAGTTATGGGGAAAGGTGCTCCTTCCCATTCTTGGAGACTCTTACGGCCGCTCCCTGATGAGCGGACAGATCCAGTTGTGCTTCCATGCAGATCAGGGAACATTGACTTTGCGATGCTATGACCACGAATTGCCATTGAACCCGGCATCCTACCCGATCGTGTTGGGACATCGTCTGGATGTGCTCCTGGAGCGACTCGGAAAAAGTAATCTGGATGTGATGGAGTATCAGGGGATTCTGGCGGCCCTGGAACGTCTTCCTTCAGATACCGAGCCAATCGGCTTCTCGGAGAGGATGCGGGAGAAGCAGTTGCATATCAGGCGGCTGGCAACTCTCTGCCAGAGAAATCCAGATATTTCGGAATTTGTCCTGCAAAACGTGAAGGCTTTTCAGTGTGCATCAGACAATCCCCTGGCGGCCGATCGTTTGCATTCGCTGCTGGAAAGGCAGGCTTATCGACTTGCCTATTGGCGCGTGGCAGCCGATGAGATCAATTACAGGCGCTTCTTTGATGTAAACGATCTGGCCGCAGTCAGGGTGGAAGATCCTCGGGTGTTTGCGGAAATGCACCAGCTGGTTCTGAAGCTAATCGCGGAACAGAAGCTAGACGGACTTCGGATTGACCATCCGGACGGCCTGTTCGATCCAGCTCGATATTTCATGATGTTGCAAGGACAGGCTGCACACCTGTCTGGATTGCAGGGCGATCAGTCAGCTCCGGGACGTCGTTCTGATGACGCCTCGCCACCATTCTATCTGGTCGTGGAAAAGATTCTGGCTTCCTTCGAGCATCTGGATGAGGATTGGCCGGTTAACGGCACCACCGGTTATGACTTTCTGAACAGCCTGAACGAGCTTTTGGTTAAATCAGACAGCGAAGCAGCGTTCAACGATATCTACGAGCAGTTCACAGGTCAACATGTCTCTTATGACGAGCTGAAGTATCAATGCAAGCAGATCATTCTGCAGACGGTTCTCAGCGGTGAGCTCAACGTTCTAGCGCAGCAGCTAAATCAGATCTCTGAATCTAGCTGGTTCTTTAGAGACTACACACTCAACTCCATTCGCCGTGCTCTGGCCGAGGTTGTGGGTTATTTTCCTGTCTATCGAACCTACATGACCGTCGATACAGTCGATAAGTCAGCGAAACAGTACATTGAGTGGGCGATCAGCCTGGCCAAGCACCACAGCGTGGCAGGTGATACAAGCATTTTCGACTTCATTCGCAAAGTGCTTTTGATGGAGCCGCTAGATGGCGTGGCGGAAGAAACAAATGGGGACTCGCAGAGCAAGCTGCAGGAGCGCATCGGGCTTTTTGCCATGAAGTTCCAGCAATTCACGGGGCCGGTCATGGCAAAGAGTGTAGAGGACACGCTCTTCTATCGCTATAACAGATTTGTTTGCCTTAACGAGGTCGGCGGAAACCCGCAACGGTTTGGGGCAACCATTAACGCATTTCACCACCAGAACCAGGAGCGGCAACGAAGGCACCCGTATGAGATGCTGGCTACGTCGACACACGACACCAAGAGATCGGAAGACGTGCGAGCCAGGCTTGCCGTTTTGTCGGAGATCCCGTCGCTGTGGCGGCAGAAAATCACGTTGTGGAAAGGTCTAAATCTACCCAGCAAGACCACCATCGACGATGCCCCGGCGCCGTCAAGCAATGACGAGTATTTGATATACCAGACACTGGTGGGCGCCTGTCCCGCGGATTTCTCGGATCCCGGAATCCTAAAGTCATTTAGCGAACGTATCCAGCAATACATGCTCAAGGCAGTTCGGGAGGCGAAAGTCAATTCCAGCTGGCTTAACCAGAATCAGGGCTATGAGAATGCGCTTCAGGGTTTCATCGAGAAGATCCTGGCTCCTGCGCCGGACCACCGTCCCCAGAACCAGTTCCTGGAAGACCTTTTAGAGTTTCAAGCTAGGCTCGCTGAGATCGGACTGATCAACTCATTAGCGCAAACTCTTCTGAAATTGACGTCGCCTGGAGTGCCGGACATTTACCAGGGCAACGAGCTTTTGGACTTCAGCCTGGTAGATCCGGATAATCGTCGACCAGTAGATTTTGCCAGGCGGAGTACCTTCCTCGCCCAGATCGAGCAGCTGGGTCCCGGTGCTTTTGCGGACAAGAGCCTACCGGAGAACGTCATCAGACGACAGTCGTATCTCGCCGAATGCCTTGACCAGTGGGCGGACGGGCGTGCCAAGCTGTTTACGACAGTGCAGGCGCTGGATTATCGCAAGCGATTCCCCGCGTTGTTTACCCGGGGACGGTACATTCCACTGCAGACAGTTGGTTTTGGAAACCAGCATGTGGTGGCATTTGCGAGAGAGCACGAGCGCGAAATGGCGATTACAGCTGTACCGTTGCGGGCGGCCACACTGCTAAAGCTGGATGATCCGGACAGGTTTTCTCAAGGATCCTGGCACAAGGAGCTCCTCAGCCAGAAGACCTGGCAGGATACAGCAGTTCTTGCTCCGCCCGAGCTAGCTGGCTGTAAGCTCCAAAATCTGTTTACCCTGGACAGTATTGAACTGCCTGGACAGGAGCTTAAGGTGTCAGACCTGTTCAACGGGTATCCTGTTGCGCTCTTAAGAGTGGTGCGTCCGGTCGAAAAGGTAGTGCACCGACCGGGTTAGGAGGAAGTCCACATGCAAACGCACGCCGGCAAGCCTTATCCTCTTGGCGCCATCTGGGACGGACTGGGTACAAATTTCGCGCTGTTCTCAGAGAATGCCACCAGGGTTGAGCTTTGTCTGTTCGACAGCGCAGATGCTACTCAAGAGTCATGCCGAATTGTCTTGCCGGAGTATAACGTTCACGTCTGGCACGGCTATCTGCGCGACGTCCGTCCGGGGCAGGTGTATGGCTTTCGCGTTCATGGACCTTACGAGCCGGAGAGAGGCTTGCGATTCAATCCGAACAAAGTTCTGGTCGATCCCTATGCCAGGGCTATCGTTCGCGACCCCAAGTGGGATGATTGCCTGTTTGGCTACACTATCGGTGATCTCGAGGAGGATTTGAGTCTGGATACCAGGGACAGTGCTGGTTCCGCTCCTCTGGGTGCGGTCATCGATCCGTCTTTCACTTGGGGCGAAGACAAGGCTCCGGCCATTCCCTGGCACAAGACCGTCATCTATGAGGCCCATGTTAAGGGCATGACGGCCCGGCATCCGCAGGTGCCTGAATCGCTACGGGGCAGTTATGCCGGCATAGCTTCAGAACCAATCATCAATCATCTGAAGAGCCTGGGCGTTACTGCGCTCGAGCTGATGCCCATCCATCAGCGACTAGACAGCCGTGCCCTGGTAGATAACGGGCTTTCCGACTACTGGGGCTATAACACCCTATCTTTCTTTGCGCCGGACCGTCGGTTTTCTTCATCCGAGGGACTGACCGAGCACATCCGCGAGTTCAAGATGATGGTTCGAGCACTGCACGCAGCGGACATCGAGCTAATACTCGATGTAGTCTACAATCACACTGTAGAGGGGAATCATCTAGGCCCCACCGTCTCGTTCCGAGGCATTGATAACACCGCGTATTACCGCACTGTTGCCGACAACCCCAGATATTATATGGACTACACGGGTTGCGGTAACACCTTGAACTTGAGGCATCCGCGGGTGATTCAGCTAATTATGGACAGTCTCAGATACTGGGTGCAGGAAATGCACGTGGATGGCTTCCGCTTTGATCTGGCTTCCGCTTTGGCTCGCGAGCTATACGATGTGGATAACCTGTCAGCGTTCTTTGATGTAATTCTGCAGGATCCAGTTATCTCGCAGGTCAAGCTGATTGCCGAGCCGTGGGATCTGGGCGAAGGGGGATACCAGGTTGGAAATTTCCCGGTGCTCTGGACAGAGTGGAATGGAAAATATCGAGACACGGTAAGGCGATTCATCAAGGGCGATGCCGGTCTTGTCGGGGACATGGCCACACGACTCACGGGAAGCAGCGACCTCTACGAGCACAGCGGTCGCAGCCCTCATGCCAGCATCAACTTTATCACCTGTCATGATGGCTTTACCCTCCACGATCTGGTCAGTTACAACCAAAAGCACAATGAAGCTAATCGTGAAGGCAGCCAGGATGGGGAGAGCAACAACAACAGTTGGAACTGTGGCATTGAAGGACCGACGGATGATCCGTCGGTTGTTGCCCTGAGGTATCAGCAAAAGCGAAACCTTATGGCCGCGTTGTTCCTGTCGATTGGAGTTCCCATGCTGAGCGGTGGGGATGAGTTGGGGCGTACACAGCACGGAAACAACAATGCTTATTGCCAGCAAAACGGATTGAGCTGGTACCAGTGGGAGCTTTCAAAAGACGATGAGGAGTTCCTGGAATTTGTCAAACAGATATCCGCTGTCAGAAAGGCTCAAGTTGCCATACACAGAAGGGATTTTTTCAAGCACGAAAATGGCGACAATGGATCGTCTGGTGGAAACGTATACTGGTATGCTCCAAATGGCAGCCTGATGGAGGAGACGCAATGGTCCGACCCCGAATTGAGAACATTTGGTGTGCTTTTCGACGGCTCGGGTATGCATGAGACTGACATGAACGGTAATGAGCTGGCGGGGAATACCCTGTTGCTGCTGATGAATGCTAATCACAAGAGCGTTCCCTTCACGCTCCCTATCTCACCGCACGGCGACGATTGGAGGGTGCTCCTGGAGACCTCGAAAAAGGTTCGACAGGCTCACTGGAAGTCGATGTCCAGGTTTACGCTAAAGGGCCGAACCGTGGTGCTACTGGAGCTCGCGGAGACAGGAAGGACTTTCCAGGCAAAGCAATGACTGCCCATCGTCTCGGAGGCCTGTGTGCGGGCCGGGGCGATAACCCACCGGAGTTTCGAATGCTACAATCAAGAGCGAACGCACTGACGGCTTGGCGTCAGGAAACTAAATGAGATCTGCTGCGGGAATCTGAAATAGGACAATAACCTGGCCCTGCAAATGATTCCGCGGCTTACCCCTTGGTAATCCTGTGAGGTTGTTTGAGCAATCTCGTCCATAACACTGATGCGTGAAAGCAGGTACGTGCTGGTGGGATTTTGTGCCATAGCGGCTTCCCTGCTGTTGGTAGAAGTTACCCTTACCAAGTTTGTCAGCTACAAAGTAAACTATCACTTTGTCTACGCCATAGTTAGCACTGTGATACTCAGCTCGGGTTTAGCGGGTGTCTTTGTTCACTTGTTTGAAGCAAAGCTAGCTAAAGGCAACGGCTCCTGGGCCTTGTCGGCAAAGGCTGCGGCCGTCTTTTCGATCCTCTTGATCATTTCGCTTGTCCTGTTCTGCTGGATACCTTGGGATCCCGATGGAGCTCAGTCAGTAGCGGCGTGGATGACTGGAGGGCCAGCTGGTTGGGCTACTGTTTTTGCTCCTCTGGCTGTGTACTTTCTACTCCTGGCGATCCCTTGCTTTTTTGCCGGGTGGTGCCTTAGCCAAACGCTGGCTATGAGCAGCCGTTCTGTCATGCACCTTTATTTCCTGGATCTGCTGGCTGCAGCGACCGGCTCCCTTTTGTGCCCTGTCCTGCTGGAAGTGTGTGGTGGTTACGGCACCATCCTGTGTGCAGCCGGGCTGGGGCTGGTGGCATGGCTTGCCTACCAAAAGGCCTCAGGCGAACCAGTGCACAAAGGCTTCGCTGTTTGGACGACTATCTGCTTTTCTTTTGCTTCCCTTGGACTATTGGTATACCCCCAATGGGCCAGGGCTACGTATGGACAGGACATTCGGACGAGAAAGGCTGATAGACGGTTCATCAATGATCTCGGTGCAATTGAGCGAACTTATTGGAATGCCATAGCGCGAATTGATGTCTGCAACACCGCTGAGGGACGGCATCTGGAATCCGGCCATAAGACAGCAGATCAGCCTTTGCTCACTGACCGGATCATCCTCGTCGATGGCTCCGCTCCCACGCGGCAGTTAAGAGTAGATGGACCGATCGATAAAGATCCACGGTTGTCTACATGTTTCTGGACGGCGCCCTATGCAATCGGGAGCCGAATCACGAAAGAACTGGTGATTGGTGCAGGGGGTGGCATCGATATTTTAATCGCCAAGCATTTCAAAATAGGGCAGGTGGATGCAATTGAATTGAATCCGTCTACGTATAAGCACATCCTGTTGGGCCAGGGTGATCCAGAAGGAGACCTCTATCAGCGTGCGCTTCGAAGCAGCGCGGACACCACGGTAAGAATCTACAATGCTGAGGCCAGGCACTTCGCAACCACAAGACCGCCTCACTCATACGATTTAATCCAGGCTACGGCTGTTGACACCCTTACCGCAATAACCAGTGGCGCTCTAACGCTGGTTGAGAGCTATCTCTATACCGAGGATGCTGTCAGAGACTACGTGAGACTCTTGAGTCCGGACGGGGTTCTTTCACTTTCACATTGGCGCACGATTCCTCCGACTACTTCGCTGCGCATGTTCGTCACCTATCTGGATTTTCTCGATTCAATCGGAGTAAAGGAGCCATGGCGGTGCGTGGTGGTGACCGCTAGTGGGGGGTGGACAGACGCCATGCTCAAGACTAAGCCGTTCACAGAAGACGAGCTAAAGCGAGTCAGAGCGTGGGCTCGCAATAACGGTTTTACCTTGCTTTTTGATCCGGAGCGCAAAGTGGGACTTGATCTTCACATGCATCCTCAAGAGGATGTATACGCGCTCTTTGCCTTCCTTCCCAGGGAACAGCGAAACTTGGCAATCAACCTTTACCGACTGGACATCGCCCCGGTCTTTGACGATAAGCCTTATTTCTACAACTTCTTTCCGTGGTTGCAGTCTACGCCAATCTACCTGCTGATGCTGGTTTGTGGCGCCTCACTAATTCTCTTTCTTTTGCCACTGGCTCGCATAAGGAAGACACAGATATCGGCCAACGTTTTGTTGATTGCCGCCTGTGTCGCGCTTGCTGGTTTTGCATTCTTGCTGTTCGAGATGGCGACAATTCAGCTCTTCACAGTCCTGGTTGATGGGCCCTTGTATTCCCTTGCATCGGTGCTTGTGTCCGTGCTGGCTGGCTATGCTTGTGGATGCAAACTTGCGGAAAAGCTCACGCCGTCGCCTCGAACATTTTTCGTTCTGGGGCTGTTGTTGGCTCTGTTATTCATGGGGCTTTACGTCTTCCTCAGGGGGTTGATTCACGCTATGCTCCCATTTCAGCTCCCCCTTCGACTGCTCGTATGTGTTTCAATTACTTTCCTAGCAACAGTGCCAGTTGGAGTTCCGGTATCTCTGGCCTTGTCTGTAGTCCGTAGGCAAGGAGGTACTCTCGTGGCCTGGATGTGGGGGATCAGCTCGGCAAGCAATGCGGTGGGGGCCATGGCTTTTGGAACCCTTGCCCAGGCCATGGGAATCTCGGCATCGTTACTGGTTGTATCGGCGCTCTACCTTGCAGCAAATCTTGGATTTGCTCGAGCGGTGAGAAGGTAGCGCTTCCCGTGGTTGCTAGAGGAGATTCGCATGGAAGAGCTTGTGAACACCTACATGAACCAGGTGACTGCCTCCGAAGCCAAAATCAACCAGGCGGGGGTTGGGAGCCCTCCGATAGACGTAGACGGGCCGCCTGTAAGATGTAACGTAGCGGTTACGCACAACCGTCGCAGGATAGGTATGGTATGTCCGCGTCACTGTTGACGTCTGATAATACTCATTGTTATAGGCTTGCGTAGCTAGAGGCATTAAAGCTCCTGTAATGCCAGCTATACTCAAAACTGTTAGAAATTGTGTTGTTACTTTCGGTTTCATAATGCGTTCTCTTGTGAGAGTGTGATTTGTGTCCGCTAACTTTTAGCCGCTGGCGAAGACGTCCGTATGGCGCCCACGGTTCCTGGCTACCTTAAACAGCGACAACAATCGAAACACTCGGGTCTCATGCCCGGTAGCGAACTAGCAAGGGATCGTTTTTCGGGATCTGTGCGCCACACCCCTGGTGGCCGCACGGGCAGGTCTTCTGTATTTCTGGGCTAGCTAACGCGCAAAGACCGCTGCAGAAGTCCAGATAGAAACCGACGGCACAACCACACGGCGGATGGCTGCACTTGCAAACTGAGGGCTCTTCCAGGGTCCCTAGATCCCATTCCCTCAGTGCCAATTGAATGTCTGACATCGGATTCACTACCTGCAATCTGTGTATTGGAAACGAGTTCTTAAGCGATGGCAAGATAAGTGCGAGGGCGGCAAAGTCTTCTGTCTTGCCATTTCGGCGCGAACTTTGACGGGCGACCTCCCGGGAAGTTCCCATGGCACTCTGGCGCTGGGCCCACTTCGGTCGCCGGAGTAAGTCAGGGAGACTGGTGCGCACAAATGCCAAGCTATGCAGAGAATCCCGGCACCGGGCGCCAGGCTCCGGCTCCTGTCGTGGTTGGCAACTCAAAGTTGGAAGTGACCATAACAGGCAGCGAAAAGCTTGACCCAAGCCGGAAAACTAAAAGCTTCTAATTTAGAGGTGGGAACTGAACGGGAAAAACCGTGTCGTAATTGAAGATAAGGAATCTCCCGCGGGCAGCTAAGTTAGCCGGGTGGGCCGATTGACGGAGGTAACCAATAAGACCATGA
>Ga0066388_100001262_pt1 | contig 13949 bp, 12 predicted proteins | sample PanSoiMetaGPlot6_FD_64539 | JGI IMG/M metagenome (GOLD analysis project Ga0066388, IMG submission 64539) | Tropical forest soil microbial communities from Panama analyzed to predict greenhouse gas emissions - Panama Soil - Plot 6 (Hybrid Assembly) | ecosystem: Environmental > Terrestrial >... | reverse complement strand
GGAATCGGTGTGCGCATCGAGGATTCGTTTCTCCTGACCGACACGCAACTCATTCGCTTGTCCGCGAAGGTGCCGCGCACGGTCCAGGAGATCGACGACTTCATGCGCCGCCGCCGCTAAACTTCGCCAGCTCGGCTGCCACCATTGCGCATTCCGCGTCGGTGCGTTGCTCTACTCGGGGCGCGGGTATGTGATCTTCCCCTCGATCATGCTTAGATCCTCGGATGCTTCGCGCGGCCTCACGTCGTCTCGTTGCGGTCGACGCCGCGGCGCATCGTCCATGGGTGGCGATCGTGTTTGCGATAGCGGCCCTCAGCGCCGGTTGTGGTGCGGGGCAGGATCCGCACGTCCTCATGTTTGCCGGGAGTGCGGTTGGCGCGGAGGCCGACGCCATCCGCGGCCAGCTCAATCGCTTCCACGCGATGCACCCTTCGATACGCGTCGAACTGCGCGCGACTCCGGACGCCGCCGACCAGCGACACCAGCTCTACGTCCAGTGGCTGAACGCGCATGCGCCCGATCCCGACGTCCTGCAACTCGACGTGGTGTGGACGCCAGAATTCGCGGCGGCGGGTTGGATCCTCGACCTGGATCAGTTCCACGCGCCGACGTCCGACTTCTTTCCCGCAGCGGTGGCCGCGAACCGCTGGAACGGCGTCCTGTATGCACTGCCATGGTTCATCGATGTCGGCATGTTGTACTGGCGAACGGATCTGATGTCTCATCCGCCGGCCACCATCGATGATCTGCAACGCCTGGCGACCGTTGCCATCGAACAGCACGGCGTTCCATTCGGTCTTGTGTGGCAGGGTGCGCGATACGAAGGGCTCGTCACGGTGTTTCTCGAGTACCTCGGCGCGTTCGGCGGTGCGATCCTCGATACAGACGGCCGCGTTGCCCTCAACTCCAATGCGGCCGTGACGGCGCTCACTACGATGCGCGATGAGATTCACGTCGATCGCATCGTGCCGCCGGCCGTCCTCACGTGGCAGGAAGAGCAGGTCCGGTTCGCCTTCCAGAACGGGCAGGCGGCGTTCATGCGCAATTGGCCCTATGCGTTCACGCTGCTGCAAGACGCGTCACAGTCGCGCGTCGCCGGTCGGTTCAGGGTCGCGTCCATGCCAGCGGGCGCTGGTGGGGCACCCACGTCGGCGCTCGGGGGATCCGTGCTTGCGATCAACGCATACACCGGCGATCGCGACGCCGCATATCGCTTGATCGACTACCTGCTCCAGCCGGAGCAGTTGCTCGAGCGCGCGCGTGTGGTTGGGCAGTATCCACCGCGGCCCACGCTGTACGACACGCCTGCGCTGGCCGAGGCACTGCCAATCGCTCCGCACGACGCGCGGGACATTATCGACCGCGCAGTCGCGCGGCCGGTCACGCCCGTGTACACCGAACTGTCGGAAATTCTGCAAATCGCGCTGCATCGGGCGTTGACGAATCAACAGGAGCCGCGCGCAGCCCTGGAGGAGGCGGCGGCTTCGATCCAGGCGCTCCTCGACAAGGCCGGCCTGAGCGCAGAGCGCTGATGAGAAGTGAGGAACGTCTCGGGTGGGCGCTCAGCCTTCCGGGGCTCGCGGTGATTTCCGCAATCGCTGTCTTCCCGATCGGATGGACGGCCTGGGAGTCGCTTCATGTGCACGACCTTCGCATGCCATGGCTCGGGCGTCCGTTTGTCGGTCTCGCCAACTACGCGGAGGCGCTCTCGAGTCCCCGGTTTTGGGACGCGATGGCGCACACGGCGGTGTTCACGGCCGTCACGGTGACGGTCGAACTGATCGGCGGCCTCTTCCTCGCGCTCATCGTCGACCGCATCTCACGCGGGCGCGACCTCGTGCGCACGACCGTGCTGCTCCCCTGGGCCATCCCGACGGTTGTGGTGGCTCTCGTCTGGCGATTCCTGTTCGAGAACCCGGCCGGCCTCGTGAATGCCGTCCTGTTCCGGTTGGGAATGTCCTCCCCCACATGGTTTGCCGACGCGACCGCCGCGTGGGTGCCTCTGATGCTGGCCGATGCATGGAAGATGACGCCCTTCGTTGCCGTCCTCCTGCTTGCCGGCCTGCAGAGCATCGATCGGTCGCTCTACGAAGCCGCGCGCATCGACGGCGCTGGGTGGGGCCGTCAACTCACCGCCCTTACGCTGCCGCTCCTGCGACCGGCACTGCTCGTCGCGTTCATCTTCCGCACTCTCGACGCCATTCGGGTGTTCGACGTGATCTACGTGATGACGGGCGGTGGGCCGGGCACCGCAACCGAGCCCATCGCGCTTCTGACGTTCAGCATGCTGCTCCAGAACCTCCGCTTTGGCTTCGGCGCAGCTCTCTCGATGATCGTGTTCGCCGTCACCTTCGTGCTCGCCGTGGTCTTCATCCGCGTCCTCGGGCGGGATGCCCTGACGGGACGAGTGGCATGAACGTCAGCCGGTTGTTGCGCGTGCTGGGAGTCGTGACCGTCCTGGCGATCCTGTTGTTTCCTCTGTACTGGATGGTGACCTCGTCGTTCACTCCCGAAGCGCGAATCTTCGGGGAGCCATCGGTCATCCCGCGTACGGTCGTCCTCGATCATTACCGCGCGCTGTTCGGAGGGCGTGATTTCTGGAGGCCGATCCGCAACTCGCTCGTCGTGGCCGGTGCGACGACAGCAGTGTCGGTCGGGCTTGGTGTTCTCTGCGCGTACGCGTTGGCCCGACTGCAGTTTCGCGGAAAGACGGTGATGCTGGCGTTCATACTGGGCGTCTCGATGTTTCCACAGATTTCAATTGTGTCGCCCTTGTACTTGCTCTTGCGCGAGCTGCGGCTGATCAACACCTATCCTGGTCTTGTCCTGCCGTACCTGACGTTCGCGATGCCGCTCACGATCTGGCTGCTCGTCGGGTTCTTCAGGCAGCTTCCCGCCGAGCTCGAGGAAGCCGCGTTGATGGACGGCGCCGGGCGCCTGCGAACGCTGCGGGAAATCATCCTGCCGCTCGCGTGGCCAGGCCTGGCGACCGCGGCGATCCTCACGTTCCTGTATTGCTGGAACGAGTTCTTGTTCGCGCTCTCGTTCACGCTGGGACCAGAGCGGTATACCGTTCCAGTCGCGATCGCGTTGTTTCGCGGGCAATACCAGGTGCCGTGGGGAGAAATCCTTGCCGCCGCCGTGGTCGCGACGCTACCCGTTGCGCTCCTCGTCCTGGTCGCGCAGCGCCGGATCGTCGCGGGCCTGACCGCGGGCGCAGTGAAGGGGTAACGCGCGCTCGATGGCATCACTCACCCTCGAGCACGTCGACAAGGTGTACCCGAACGGCCACGCGGCCGCGCGTGATTTGAACCTCGCGGTTCGCCACGGCGAGCTGTTGGTGCTCGTCGGTCCCTCGGGCAGCGGCAAGAGCACTATTCTTCGCCTGATTGCCGGGCTCGAGCGCCCCACATCCGGTCGCATTCTCATCGACGACGAAGACATCACCGACGTGCCGCCCGAGCGCCGCGATCTTGCGATGGTGTTCCAGAGCTACGCGCTGTATCCGCACAAGACCGTCCGTGAGAATCTCGCATTCGGTTTGCAGGTGCGCCGTGTTGCGGCGGCGCAGATTCACGAACGCGTCCAGCGCGTCGCCGCGACCCTGGGGATCGAGTCGTTCCTCGATCGCAAACCCGCGCAGCTCTCCGGGGGGCAACGCCAACGCGTTGCCCTCGGGCGCGCGATCGTCCGCGAGCCCAAAGCCTTTCTGTTGGATGAACCGCTCTCGAACCTCGATCCGTCGTTGCGGGTGGACACGCGCACCGAGCTCGCCCTGTTACACCGGCGGCTTGGCGCGACGATGGTGCACGTGACGCATGACCAGGAAGAGGCGATGACGTTGGGCACCAGAGTGGCGGTGATGCGCGATGGTCGCCTGGAGCAGGTTGGCACGCCACTCGAGATCTTTCAACGCCCCGGAAATGTTTTCGTCGCCACGTTCTTCGGGTCGCCCGCGATGAACGTGTGGCGGTGCCGCTGGACGCGAACCGCGACCGGCATGCGCCTGACCTGTCCGGGTTTGACATTTGATCTCGAGGGGACGAGGAATCTCAGATTGGATCAGGAGGAGGTGCTCGTCGGGGTGCGGCCCCATGACATCAGTCTCGCGCCGCGCGGCGACGCCGAGGCGGTCGGACGCGTGGACATTGTCGAACCGCTCGGGGCGACGACGATCCTTCACATCCGCATCGATGGTGCGTCGGAACGCGCGGTTCGGGTCGTCGGACCTGCCAATGGGGGGCCGAACGTCGATGGGGAAGTAGGCATCCGCATCCGACGCGATCGTGTGTATTTGTTCGACGAGCGGACCGGTGTCGCCGTCACGCAATCTTGAGCGTCGGCCTGGCAGCGCGGGGCGCGGACGCGCGAGGCACCTAGATATGACACCATGCGCCGATCTCCGAACGGCCGACAATGACGCTGGACTCGGCGTGAATTTCATCGTTCATTCGCCTGGCCAGCGTCCCCAACGAAATCTTGGCGGCTGTGGCGACACCCAGGCGCTCCATTTCTGGAACCATGGTCTCGACTTGGTTCGCCAACAGATGCAGACGATCCGAGACGCTTGAAGGCCCCCCGACGACCGCTTCCAATCTCATCGTCGGCGCCGGCAATCCAGCGGCGAGAAACGTCTCGTAGAGTTTGATACCCATTCGCGTCTCGACATTCAGCAACCGAAGCGTCTCGAGGATCCATCGGCAGCACTGCTCGTAGGTCGGCGCTGGCGGATAGGAGCGGGCGCCGTCCCAATCGACTTCGTGGAAGGCGATCAAGCCTCCGACCCTCACGTGAACGGCCAGCTTTTGGAGCATCGCCGCGGGATCGCGCTGAAACTGCAGTACGTAGCGTCCGACGACAGCGTCGAACGGCCGGTCGAACGACATGTGGGCGGGATCGCCGTCGCGAAAGAACACGTTCGTCCGCGACAGGGCACCGGCTCGGGCTTCTGCTCTCGCTAGAGCGTTCGGAGCGCGGTCCACGCCGACGACTTCGCCCGACTCGCCGACCAAGTCGGCCACGAGGAACGCGACGTCTCCCGCGCCACTGCCGACGTCAAGGACGCGCATCCCGGGGATGATTCCGGCATCGCGGAAGAAGCGCTTAGTGATTGGGTCGATCAGACGTGCCTGGGCCCTGAGACGATCGAGCTCGCGATCTGAATGACCAAGGTAATACGCAGGCATACATCAGACATCGAGTACGCGGCCGTTGGTCTCCCACATCGGCCACATCAAGGCGATGCCAATCGCACCCAGCAGCATGATGTAGTACGCCGGCGCGAGCTCGTGCCCGAGGGAGTCGATGAGCCAGGCCGAGACGAGCGGCGCCGACCCGCCGGCCAGCGCGAGCGTCACGCTGTAGGCGAAGCTCATCGAGGTCACCCTGGTCCGCAGCGGAAAGATCTCGACCACCATCGCTCCGTGGAGCCCCAGCGCCATGCCCAGAGGTATTGCGAGGAGCATCTGGCCGAACGTGAACTGCCAGACCGTCCCGTACATCATGATCTGCAGGACCGGGTAGATGAGCATCATCGTGACAATCGTGAGGCCGATCATGAGTCGGCGCCTCCCGGTGCGATCCGAGAGCCAGCCGCCGAGCGGCTTGGCGAACAGCACCACCACGAGGCTCAGCGTGTTCGCCAGGAGAAAGGTCGAGCCACCTCCGGGAAGACGGTTCCGTCGTTCCACGACATACGCGAACGTCAGATAGTAGGCTGCGTTCGTCATGGCGACGATGCCGAACGTGCGGATCATCGGCAACCTGTCTGCGAGGAGCGATGGAACCAGCGGCGGCCGCCTGGCCGCAGCCTTGAGGCCTTCAGCCGTTTCCTGAAGTCCCCGGCGCAGGAACCATCCGAGCGAGCACAACAGCACGCTGGCCACGAACGGGATCCGCCATTTCCATGCGACGACGTCGTTGGGGCCGACGAGCGCGTTGACCAGCCACGCGGATCCAGAGCCGAGAATGAAGCCGATCGAGGAGCCGGCCGCGGCGGAGCTCCCGATCAGGCCCCGGGTCGCCGGCGCGGACAGCTCGGTGGTGTAGACCATGGAGCCCGTGAACTCGGCACCAACCGAAAAGCCCTGTGCCAGTCGCAGGATGACGAGCAGCAGCGGCGCGGCCATGCCGATCTGTTCGTAGGTCGGGAGCAGGCCGATGGCAAGCGTCGCTGCGCCCATCAGCGCGACCGAGAGTGTGAGCAGGGTGCGCCGGCCGACGCGGTCGCCGATGACACCCAGGGCGACGCTGCCGATCGGACGCGCGACGAACCCCAGCGCGAACACGGTGAACGCCAACAGCTGTTGGGCTGTTGCGCTCGATCGAGGAAAGAACTGGCGACCGATGTCGGTGGCAAAGTAGCCGTAGACCGCGAAGTCGAACCACTCGATCACGTTGCCAATCAATCCGGCGAGCACCGTCCGGAACGCCGATTGGCGCGGGGCGGCCTTTGCGCGGCTAACGCCTGCAACTGACTTGCGGTGTGTCTGACCCACTCGCACCGACGGCTCCGGTTCCTGTCAGGCCGCGCGGAGTGACCTGGTTCGAGGCGTCAAAAGCCATAGCGCGACTGCTACGACGAACAGGGCCATCACATCGCCCCACAGATGTCCAATCTGATGCGGGTCCGCGAAAGACTGCGCCGCCATGATCCCGCCGTGCACAACACTGGACCAGACGGCGAACTGGATGAGACTTCGGTGGGCGAGCGGATCTCGAGAAGCGATGATGAGGAACACACCGAGCGTCGCGTATACCCCCAGAATCATCTGCAGGTATTCGGATTGGCCCGTGTGCCACGACCAGCCGGATGGCCAGATGATCGTAAGCGGATAGATTCCGACGACGAAGATCACGCCTACCAACAACAAAACGATTCGCAGGTACTTGAGACGGTCAGTCTCCGTCATGGTCAGCTCCTGTATGAATTGCGGCGCTCGAGCCGTCATCGGTTCGGCTGAGTAATCGGACGTCACGCCTCAGCGATGGCTGCGATTGAGACTTTGAGCCCGGGGATCTTTGCGGGCAGCTTCGCACCTTGACGAGCAGGTGGATGCGAAGGAAACCATCGCAGCCACTCCTCGTTCATGCCGGCAAAGTCATCCTCGTCCGCCAGGACAACCGTAACGCTCACAACTTTGTCGAGTGAGCTGCTCGCCTCTTCGAGGATCGCAGCGATGTTGGTCAGGCACTGACGAGTCTGCTCCTGAATCGTTGTGCCTGTGATGTGCCCGGTGACGGGATCCTGTGGGGCAGTGCCGGAAACGAAAACGAGTCCGGCGGCCTTGACTGCCTGGCTGTATGTCGAAGGAGGCTTGGCCGCTTTCGACGTGTAGACGATCTGGCGACGCACGCTGTCTCCTTCGGCTCAGGGCCTGTTGAACACTGCTCCGTGCGGTATGGCCCGTCCTGTTGGACCATGCGGCCACTGCTCACGCGCGAAGTCCACCCCAGGTTGCTCCGCGCCGCGCGTCTTGAAGCTCGTGTCCAGGTGAAGAGCGCCCGTCGCTCGGTCCAGTCGGGCCAGCAGGACACGCGACTCGATATCCCCATAACCGGTGATCACCAGGCGATCGCCGCTTGGCTCGAGCGCGATCCAGTGGGGGATTTCGCCTGGCCGGAGCGTGAGGCGCCCGACTTCCCGCGGGTGGCTCGGGTCGGAAATGTCCAAGCTCGCGACCGAGTGCTCCGGGCCATTGGTCTGGAGCCAGAACCGCCCGGCGACCGCCGGCACCGCACAGTAAGGCGGCTCCTGCCAGGGCGTGGAATACACCCATTCGGCCGTGGCCGTTTCGCCTGCCAGGCCCTGCAGTTTGTACAGTCCGCACGTAAACGTGTTGACCAGCACGGTGCGACCATCCCCGAGCACACGAGGTTCAGCCGTCATCGCGTTCTCATCGCCGCGCGGACCCGGCGGCAGGAGGATGGTCTGAATCAGCGCGAGGTCGGAGAGACGCCAGACCTGCACGGCGCGGCTGCGCGCCTGCTGGTGCATGTCCGCGGCCGTCGTCACGACGCGGTCGAGAGCCGGGATGACCGCGAGGCTGTATGGGCGTACGCCGGAGTCGACGGCGGGGACAGCGGCGGAGGCAGACCGCAGGACTCGTCCGTCCGAGTCAAACTCCACGAGCCCCCCGGTCTCGGCGCCGGCGTCGGTACTGTGCTGAAACGTCGCCAGGACGTTGCCGTTAGAGAGCCGCGCGTAGCTATGCGGATGGCTGAACGATGGAGTCGCGCCGAACGATCCGACGAGGTGAGGATTCGTCGGATTGCGCAGGTCGAATCGGAAGGTCTGGCCGGAGTCGAAGCCGTTCGCCCACAACATGCCGGCGGCCGGCATCTCGTAATCAGTGTGATGGGGCCGCGTGCCCGTCGCGCCTACCGGCAGCGTCGTCACGACGGAGGCGTAGTTGGCGCTTCGAGGATCGACGTCGATGACCGCCAGGAAGTCGCTGTCCCGCTTGTCCGCGTCCCCTGCCCACACGAACAGAAAGCGGCTGCCGTCGGCCTCGAGTTGCGAAGCGGGTTGTGTCACTCCGACGTGGAATGCGATCAGGAGTGCCGCAGTGCGGACAGCGTGATAACGCATCTTGTCCTTCACGCGTCGGAACGTTACTCGACGGGTCCGTTCCAAGTCCCGGGAATGCGCTGTGATTTCTCCGCGATTGTGGTGGCGTTGTAAGAAAATGGGAGCGTGACTAGCACTGCAACGGAAGGCGTCGCCTTCGGCGCCTATCGGTTCGATTGCCAGACAGGTCGGCTCTGGTCCGGCCAACAGGAGATCCGGCTGAGGCCGAAGGCATCCGCCGTCCTGAAGGAGCTGGTGACGCACGCCGGAGCACCGGTCTCCAAAGAGGACTTGTTCGCCACGGTCTGGAGCGGCACGGCCGTCGGCGACGACGCATTGACGTCGTGCATTCAGGAGCTGCGCCGCGCGCTCGAGGACGATCCGAAACAGCCGCGCTTCATCGAGACACGTCATCGCCGCGGGTACCGGTTTGTCGCCGCGCTACGCGAGGCGGCGCCCGGGAGTGCCGACGACGTTGTCGAGCGCGCCAACACCTTGTTGCCGGCGGCTGACGTATCGTCCATCGCAGTTCTTCCGTTCGCGGACATGAGTGCCGCCCGCGACCAGGACTACCTCTGCGAAGGGTTGGCCGACGAATTGATTAACGCGCTCACTCAGATCGACGGCCTCCGCGTCGCGGCGCGAACAGCCTCGTTTCAGTTTCGCAGCAGCGGCGCGGACATTCGCGAGATCGGCCGGCGGCTTGGCGTCGGCACACTGCTCGAGGGCAGCGTCCGCAAAGCGGACAATCGGCTGCGCATCACGGTCCAGCTCGTCGAAGTCGCGACCGGTTACCACCGATGGTCTCAGCGCTTCGACCGCATGCTGGACGATGTCTTTGCGATCCAGGACGAGATCGCGGAACGCGTCGCCACTTCTTTGCGGGGGAGCGTGCTCAGCCGACGTGAAAAGCAGGCATTGGTGAGGCCGCAGACCGCGACGGCGGCTTACGAGTGCTACCTCCGGGGCCGCCAGCACCTGCCGCGCATGACACAGTCGGATCTGGAAACCGCCGGCGACATGTTCCAGCGCGCGATCGCGCTGGATGCCAACTACGGTCCCGCGTGGGCGGGGCTCGCCACCGTGCACGCAACCCTCTACGAATGGTTTGGCACGAGAGAAAACGATCTGGCGCAGGCGGAACACGCCAGCGAACAAGCGCTGAACCTGGCGCCTGATCTTGCGGAGCCTCATGTGGCGCGCGGGTTCGTGCTGTCGCTGTCGCGGCGCTATGACGAGGCCGCGGTGGAGTTCGAACGGGCGATCCGCATCAGTCCGCATCTGTTCGACGCCCACTACTATTTCGCGCGAACCAGCTTCGCACGCGGCGACATAGCGCGCTCGGCCGAACTCTTTCGCACAGCGGCCGAGGTCCGACAGGAGGACTTCCAAAGCCCGATACTGCTGGCGCAATCGCTGCGCATGCTCGGGCGATTGGAGGAGGCGAGGGAAGCCGGGCGAGAGGGCCTCCGTCGCGCCGAACACGTCCTTATGCTGAACCCGCGTGATGGTCGGGCCCTCTCGCTCGCTGCAAGCGCGCTCTTACAGGAGGGTCAGAGGGAGCGCGCGCTGGAGTGGTCGCGACGGTCGCTCGAGCTCGACCCCGAAGACATGAGCGCGTTGCTCACCGCCGCGTGCCTCCACGCGAAGGTCCGTCAGAAGGAGGAAGCGCTGGCGGTTCTCGAGCGGGCGTTTTCGCGGGGCTGGGGAAAGCGCGACTGGATCGAACGCGATCCCGACTACGACATCCTCCGTGACGATCCGCGGTTCAAGACGCTCTTCGCGCGGCTCAAATAAGCCGGTGACCACAGAGTGATCGGAACCACTGTCGGCCACTACAAGATCCTCGAGCGCCTCGGTGCGGGCGGCATGGGTGTCGTCTACCGCGCCGAGGACGTGCGCCTTGGACGTCAGGTCGCGCTGAAATTCCTTCCCCCGGAGCTTGCGGCGAACCCGGAAATGCTCGAGCGGTTCCGCCGCGAAGCGCGCATCGCCTCGTCGCTCAATCACCCGAATATCTGCATGATCCATGACGTCGGCGAGCACGAAGGGCAGTCGTTCATTGTCATGGAGCTGCTCGACGGACACACGCTGAAGGAGGAAATCGCGCGGGGACCACTGCCGTTCGAACGCGTGCTCGAGCTTGGCATCGAGATCGCCGACGCACTCGACGCCGCACACGTGAATGGCTTCGTCCATCGCGACATCAAGCCGGCGAACGTCTTCGTCACGCGCCGGGGCCAGGCCAAGGTGCTCGATTTCGGACTCGCGAAACTGTCGGCCGTAAAGGCGGCACGCGCGTCCGATGCCGAAGACACCCACCTCGCGGACGGCGCGACGTCGGTCGGCACCATGCTCGGCACCGTCGCCTACATGTCGCCGGAGCAGGCGCGCGGCGGCGACATCGACGGCCGGAGTGATCTGTTCTCGTTCGGCGTCGTGCTCTACGAGATGTCCACGGGACATCTGCCGTTTCCGGGCAAGGCGCCGATCGCGATCTTCGAAGAGCTGCTCACGAAGAATCCGCCGCCGGCGTCGAGTGTCAACCATGCGATTCCCGCCGAGTTTGATCACATCGTCGCCAAGGCGCTGGAGAAGGATCGAGATGTCCGCTACCAGACGGCCGCCGATCTTCGGAGCGACCTCAAACGGCTGAAGCGCGCGAGCGAATTGCACAGCGTCCCGGCCATGCCTGCTGCCATGATGTCCGCCGCGCCGCCGAGGCGGCGCGCCACGTGGATGTGGATCGCGGGCTCTGCGGCCGCCGTGGCGGCAGTCGTCGCCGGCGCCTTCGTGTACTCGAACGTCAACCGAACCGGCGCGTTCGCCGAACGCGACTCGGTCGTCCTGGCCGACTTCACGAACAGCACCGGCGAGCCGGTGTTCGACGACACGTTGAAGGAAGCGCTCGAAGTGCAGCTGCGCCAGTCGCCGTTCCTGAGCGTGCTGCCCGAGCAGCGCGTGCAGGGAACGTTGAGACTGATGGGCCGAAAGCCGGGCGACAAGATCACGCCCGAGATCGCGCGCGACATGTGCGAGCGGACGGCGAGTAAGGCGATGATCACCGGCGCCATCTCGCAGCTCGGTACCAGCTATGTGATCTCCCTCAACGCATCGAATTGCCGGAACGGTGACACACTGGAAAAGGCGCAGGTACAGGCGTCGGGCAAAGACGATGTGCTCAAGGGTCTGGGCAGCGCAGTCGAGCGGCTGAGGCGCGGGCTTGGCGAGTCACTGGCGTCGATCGAGAAGTACGACGCGCCGATTCAGGGCGCGACCACCGCGTCGCTCGACGCGCTGAAGTCCTACAGCCTCGGCATGTCGACGCGGCGACGCCAGGGCGACGGCGCGTCGCTGCCGTTTTTCAAGAAGGCGGTCGAACAGGACCCGGACTTCGCGCTGGCGCACGCGCGGCTCGGCACGGTCTACGGCAACCTGGGCGAAGGTGTCCTCATGCGCACGCACGCCACCAAAGCGTACGAGCTGAAGGACCGCGTGAGCGAGCCGGAGCGGCTGTATATCACCGCGCGCTACTTCACGACCGTCGAGGTCTCCCCGCAGAAGGCGATCGACGCCTACCAAATCTGGATTCAGACGTACCCGAAGGACTTCGTTCCGCACGCGAATGTCGCGAGCCTGTATGAAAACCGCGGCGAGCACGAAAAGGCGGCCGAGGAGTATCGCGCGGCGATCTCGCTGGCGCCCGACGAGCCGCTGCCGTACTCGAATCTCTCTAACGTCTACAACTCGCTGGACAAGCCGGACGAATCGCGCAAGACGATCGAGAGTGCGATCGCGCGCGGACTCGATACTGCCAGTTTTCGTTCGGCGCTCTACATAATGGCGTTCTTCAGGAACGACGAAGCAGAGATGGCGCGTCAGCTCGAGGCCGCACGCAAGGTGCCAGACGGATTTCGCATAATCGGCGCGCAGATCGGGACGGCGCTCTACGCGGGACAACTGGCACGAGCCCGGGACTTCGCCAGACAGTACGCCGAAGAATCGATATCGAAAACAGGCCTGAAGGGCACCACGACACAGATGTGGACCATCGTCGGACAGTCGGCGGCCGCGATGGGCGATGGCGCGCTGGCGCGCACCGCAGCCAGGGCCGCGCTGGATCTCGAGCGGAATCTCGACACGCTGCCGCAAAGCGCGTTGTGCTTCGCCTTTGCCGGGGACCTCGACGAGGCGCAGAAGCTGACAGCTGAAGTGTCCAAGCTGCCGGGCGCGTCGAATGAAGAGGTGCAGCGCACGACCGCCTTCGTCAACGCGCTGGCGCGGCTCAAAAAGGGTGATCTCACAGCGTTCGGCGCGATGCCGGTGCCCAAGGACGACAACGACATCGGCCTGATCTACATGCTCGGCGTGGCCCACTTCGATCAGGGCCACACCGAGGCGGCGGCCAGCGAATTCAAGCGCCTCGTGGACCGCCGGTCGCAGGTCATCAACCCGGTGAAGCCGCTCGCGCACCTGTACTACGGCCGCACGCTCGCGAAGATGGGAAAGACCGCCGAAAGCCGCAAGGCGTACGACGAGTTCTTCGCCGTCTGGAAGAACGCCGACGCCAATCTGCCGGTTCTGGTCGCCGCAAAACAGGAATACAGTCGACTTCCGAAGAAGGATTGATCGGCTGCGGGCATCTAGCACCGACCGCGCCTGGATGACGCTCGTGGCGCACGATCCGAGGACGCTGATCTTCGAGACTCACGCGACAAGCCTCGACAACGAGGCAGGTCTGGCCTCTGGCTGGTTCGACGTGGCCCTGTCGCTCACGGGCGAGGAACAAGCCCGTATGCTCGGCGCGCGTCGGCGTGACGATCACCTCGCAGTGGTCTTCTGCTCGGATCTCTCACGGTCGTTTCGCACCGCCGAGATCGCGTTCGGCGATCGGTCGCTTCCGATTATCCGTGATGCTCGGCTGCGTGAGTGTGACTACGGGGATCTGACGAGGTGGCCAGCGCCGGAGATCGAGCAACGACGCCCACGCCATCTCGTGGATCCATTTCCCAACGGTGAAAGCTACCAACAGGTGGTGGACCGGGTCTCGGGATGGCTGAGAGAGTCAATGCCGCACATCGACGCCGGCACAGTCCTTGTGATTGGGCATCGGGCGACGCTCTACGCGCTCGAGCATCTCCTCAATGGTGTCGCGCTTCTTGAAGCGATGACGTCACCCTGGCGATGGCAGCCAGGCTGGAGCTATCACCTTCACTCTTCTGGCGCCTCGGGTGTCCGTCCCTCCTATTTTCGGCGCAGGTAGCGGCTCAACAGCGTCACCAGTTCCTCGCCAATCGCGCCGCTTGCGAGATCCTGTGGGCGATCCACGGTCGCGCGGTGGATGACGGCCCCTGACACCGTCGCGACCATCCACAGCGCA